>Ga0210040_10002759_pt1 | contig 24429 bp, 19 predicted proteins | sample CryGeyCG12114_NA_FD_185462 | JGI IMG/M metagenome (GOLD analysis project Ga0210040, IMG submission 185462) | Groundwater microbial communities from aquifer - Crystal Geyser CG19_WC_8/21/14_NA (SPAdes) (version 2) | ecosystem: Environmental > Aquatic > Deep subsurface > Groundwater | place: USA... | reverse complement strand
TGACGTTCGCAGCCTGCGGGCCCTTCTGGCCCTGCTCGATGTCGAACGCGATCCGCTGGCCTTCATCGAGCGAGCGGTACCCGCTGGACTGGATGGCGGAGTAGTGGACGAACACATCAGGTCCGCCACCGTCGGGGGTGGCGAAGCCGAACCCCTTCTCGGCGTTGAACCACTTGACAGTTCCTTCGGGCATTGCTCGCTCCTTGCTGAGGTGGTGCATCGGGGTCCTGCCATAGCGCAGGGCCTTCCCGACGTCAGGAAGCCTAGCGGCTGCACGGGGCCTGCGACCAGGGATGTCGCGTGCAGCGGACCGCGGTGATCAGAACCGGGGGCCCGGCCGCTCCGGGAACGGTGGCGTGGGCCGGGCCTCGCGGTAGGAGGGACCGATGTAGGTGAACCCCGCGGGTGGCGACGGCGCCGGGTCGGGCGCGGGGGTGAGCTGAGCCGGCGGTCCCGGCCGTCCGGTGCGCCAGGAGGTCACGCCGACCACCTCGGCGTCCGGCCAGTCCAGGGCCTCGGCGCGGGCCCGCTCCCGGCGCCACCTCGTCATCGACCGCGCCCAGCGCTCCAGGCCGAGGCGCCCCGCCAGCAGCACGCCGGCGGCGACCGCCACGACCAGCAGCGAGTTCACCAGGGCCGCCGAGATCTCCAGCGCGCCCACGTCCCGCCATCCCGCGGCCTCGTACTCGCGGGTCAGCATGAGCAGGACGACGAGGACGACGCCGTACGCCGCGAGTGCGCGCCTCATCTCCGCCTCCTCCGCTGGTCGGACGCCGTGGGTCGGGAGTCCTGCTCTCGACCAGCCTTGCCCGGGATGCAGCGGGACAGGCGTGCGCGGGGACGGCCCTCACCCGGAGAGGGGAGGGATGGGCCGGTCCGGCCGGTCTTGCGCATTTCCTGCGCCTTCGTGGGGGCTGGCGCGCGGTCCGCGACGGACGGTCGTTCCGCCGGTGAACCGGCACGTCGTCACTAGTGGAAGAGCCTCCCGATGCACCCCCTCGCCGCCTCGCCTGCCCGTCCCCCCGTCGACGGACGCGACCTCGTTCCGCTGTGGACCGTCGACGACCTGCACGACGCCGACCTGGACCTGCTGCTGGCCGACCGGCTCGCGGAGTCGGCCGTGGCCCTGCGCGCTGCGGCCGCCGCGGCGCAGCGGTCCCTGTGGGCCGAGCCCGCCGAACGGCACCTGCTGCCGGCCAGGTCGCGGTCGCGCACCGGCCGTATCGCCTGAGGGGCGGGTTCCGGATGCGAATCCGAGCGGTACCGCTCGACTTCCCGCTGGCCCGGCCGATGGATGATCGCCCGTCGAGACCGTGGACCTGAGCGAGGCCGGCATGCGGTGCCTCGTCGACGGATGGGGTCTCCCGCCGGAGCCGGAGAGGCGCCTGGAGGCGAGCATCACGCTGGTCGACGACCTCCTCCACCTGCACGGTCAGGTCGTGCGCCAGCAGGCCCACGGTGCCCGGTGGCTGCTGTCGATGAGCTTCCTGGACGTGGCCGACCGCGACGCCGATCAGCTGCGCGAGCGGGTCTTCCAGGATCTGCGCGAGGAGCGCGCCGCCGCCGAGTGAGCGCTCAGCCCTCGGCGGGGTCGGTTCCGCGCCTGGCGCGGCTGGGCTGCACCCGCATCGGCTCGCCGGGCATCTTGGGGTAGTCCGGCGGATAGGGCAGGTCGCCCATGCCGTCGTCCCTGGCCTGGCGCTCGGCCAGCTCCAGGAGCGGCTCGATGCCGAAGGCGTGGCCGGCGAGCCCTGCGTGCTTGTCGCCGACCTCCCGGAAGCGACCGGGCATGGTCAGGACGTCGAAGTCGAAGGGCGAGACGTCGGGGAGCTCGTCCCAGTCCACCGGCGCCGACACCGGCGCGTGCGGCTTGGGCCGGATGGAGTAGGCCGAGGCGATCGTGCGGTCCCGGGCCATCTGGTTGTAGTCGATGAAGATCTTCTCGCCACGCTCCTCCTTCCACCACGACATCGTCACGCGGTCGGGGAGGCGGCGTTCCAGCTCGCGGCCGAAGGCGATGACCGCCCGGCGGACGTCGGTGAAGGTCCACCGGGGCTGGATCGGCACGTAGATGTGCACGCCCCGGCCGCCCGAGGTCTTCGGCCAGCCCTCCATGCCGAACTCGTGCAGCAGCTCCCGGACGTGCGGGGCCACCCACACGGCGTCGGAGAAGTCCGTGCCCGGCTGCGGGTCGAGGTCGATGCGGATCTGGTTGGGCGACTCGACGTCGGCCTTGCCCACCGGCCAGGGGTGGAAGGTGAGCGTGCCGAGGTTGGCGCACCAGGCGACGACGGCGACCGAGTCCGGGGCGATCTCGTCGGCGGTGCGCCCGCTGGGGAAGGTGATGTGCGCCGTCGGCACCCAGTCGGGGGCGTTCTTGGGCACCCGCTTCTGGTAGAACGCGTCGCCGGTGTTGTCCACGCGGGTGGAGAGGCGGGCGCCCTCGAAGACCCCACCGGGCCAGCGCTCCAGCGTCGTCGGCCGGTCCTTCAGGGCGATCAGGATGCCCTCGCCGACGGCGACGAAGTACTCCACGACGTCGATCTTGCGGATGCCCTTCTCGGCGAAGTACGGCTTCTCCGGGCTGGAGACGCGCACCTCGTGCCCCGCGACGTCGAGGATCACCGCGTCCTTGCTGCTCGCCATCTGCGTGCCGCTCTCCTCGAGTCGTGGCCTCTCCTCGGCCGGGGGCCGAGTCTCACGCAGGGCAGGTGAGCCCGTCCAGGGGAACCACCAGGTCGATGAGGTAGCGGTTCACCGCGTCGGTGACGCAGGGCGTCTTCGGATAGGCGATGTGGCCCTGGCCCTGCCAGGTCAGCAGGACACCGGCGGTCAGCTGCTCGGCCAGGTCCACCGCACCCGGCAGCGGGGTCACCGGGTCTCCGGAGTTGCCGATGACGAGGATCGGCGCACTGCCCTCGGCGTCGCGCTCGGGCAGCGGGGTGCGCTCGGCCTCCCACGGGGTGCAGGTGTACAGCCCGGCGGCCGCGCCGGCGCCGAACAGCGGGTACGTGGCGTCCCACTCGGCGGCCAGGCGGCGCACCTCGTCGGTCTCGATCTGCTCCTCGGTGTCGGCGCAGTTGATGGCCACGTTGGCGTCGAGCAGGTTGGAGTAGGTCCCGTCCTCCAGCCGGCCGGAGAAGCTGTCGGCCAGCGAGAACAGCCCGGCGGCGTCGCCGTTGCGGGCGGCGGCCAGCGACTGGGACAGCTGCGGCCAGGTGCGGGTGTCGTAGAGGGCCGCCTGCACGGCGGTGAGGACGACGCCCGGCGTCGCTTGCCGCGTCTCGCCCTCCGCGGCGCTGGGGATCGGCGCCTGGGATGCCTGGAGCATGACCTCCTCGACGAACTGGCGCGGATCCGGGCCGATCGGGCAGCCGGCGATGAGCGCCAGGCAGTTCTGGGCGAACGCGTCGAAGCCGGCCTCGAACCCGGCTGCCCTGGCCTCCGCGTCGGCCCGCAGATCGGCGTCGGGGTCGACCGCGGCGTCCAGCACGAAGGCGCGGACGCGGTCGGGGAAGAGCTCGGCGTAGGTCGAGCCCAGCGTGGTGCCGTAGGAGTAGCCGAGGTAGGTCAGCTGCTCCTCGCCGAGGGCCTCGCGGAGCAGGTCCATGTCGCGGGCGGTGTCGACGGTGTTGAACGCGCCCAGCGCGGCGGGGGACTCGTAGCGGTCGAGGCAGTCCTCCGCCACCTCGCGGGCGAGGCCGAAGACGTCGTCCAGCTGCTCGGCGCTGGTCGGCTGGGGCTCTGCCGCGACCAGGCGGTCCTTGGTCTCGGCCGGGATGCACTCGACGGGGGCGGAGAGCGCCACGCCGCGGGGGTCGAAGCCGACGATGTCGAAGCGACGCAGCACGTCCTCGGGCAGCGTGAGCGCCAGGCTGATCGCCGCGTCGACGCCGGAGCCACCGGGGCCACCGGGGTTGACCACCAGCGAGCCGATGCGCTCGGTCTGGCCGGGGAGCACGGCCCGCAGGACCGTCACGGGCAGGCGTTCGCCTTCCGGCTCGTCGTAGCTGATGGGGACCTCGACCTGGGCCCGGTCGAAGGTCAGGCCACGCTCGCTGCCGGGGCGGCCGGCGATCAGCGGCTCGATCAGCTCGTTCGACCCGGTCCACTCGATGGGCTCCGCCGTCGGCTCGGCCGGAGCGCTGCTCGTCGACGGAGCGGCCTCCTCGCCGGAGCCCTCGTCGGAGGTGCAGCCGGCTGCCAGCAGGGTGAGCGCGGCGAGCAGGCTGGGGACGACGGCACGCCGGCCGCGGTGGTGCGAATGCATGATCACGAGGATAAGGACCCTTCTGCCCCCCACCACTCGCAAGCTCGCGGCGGGACCCTGCAGAAGGGCCTAGGGGGTCTCCAGCACCTCGGCCAGGTCGTAGCGCACGGGCACGTCGAGCTGGTCGTAGGTGCAGCTGAGCGGCTCGCGGTCGGGACGCCAGCGCAGGAACTGCCCCGTGTGACGAAGTCGACGGCCCTCGAGCTGGTCGTACTTGATCTCGACCACCAGCTCGGGGCGCAGCGGCACCCAGGAGAGGTCCTTCTTGGCGTTCCACCGGCTGACCGCACCGGGCATGCGGTTCTCCCCGTTGTCCTGGACCTGGGCGTTGGCCCAGTCCTGCCACGGGTGCCCGTCCAGCGCCTCGGCCCGGTAGGGCGCCAGCTCCTCCACGAGCTCGGCCCGTCGCTTCATCGGGAAGGACGCCGCCACGCCGATGTGCTGCAGCCCGCTGTCGTCGTACAGGCCCAGCAGCAGCGAGCCGACGATCGGCCCGCTCTTGTGCCAGCGGAACCCGGCGACCACGCAGTCGGCGGTGCGCACGTGCTTGACCTTGGTCATCAGCCGCTGGTCGGGGCCGTAGGGAAGCTGCGGGTCCTTGGCGACGACGCCGTCGAGACCGGCACCCTCGAACGTGTCGAACCAGCGCTGCGCCGTTCCGGTGTCCTCGGTGACCGCGGTGAGGTACACCGGCGGGCGGGTGCCGGCCAGTGCCGTCTGCAGCAGCTGCCGCCGCTCGCCGAAGGGCCGGTCCACCAGCGACTCGTCCCCGAGGGCGAGCAGGTCGAAGGCCACGAAGGAGGCCGGTGTCTGCTCGGCGAGCAGCCGGACGCGGGACTCGGCCGGATGGATCCGCTGCAGCAGCGCCTCGAAGTGCAGGCGGTCCCCGGCGGGGACGACGATCTCGCCGTCGACCACGCAGCGCTCGGGCAGGTGCTGCTTGACCGCCTCGACCACCTCGGGGAAGTAGCGGGTGAGCGGGCGCTCGTTGCGGCTGCCCAGCTCCACCTCGTCGCCGTCGCGGAAGACGATGCACCGGAAGCCGTCCCACTTGGGCTCGTAGAGCAGGCCCTCGCCGGTGGGGAGCTTCGTGGCGGCCTTCGCCAGCATCGGCTTGACCGGCGGGTTCAGCGGCAGGTCCATGTGGTCAGTCAAGCAGCCGATCATGGTCCGCGGGTACCGGCGCGGACCGGCCCCGTCAGCGCCAGGCGAAGACCGGCTGCTCGTAGTGGGCGACGCGCTGCACCCGGCCCCGGCACGCGATCCGGATGAACTGGTGCACGACGGCCGCGGTGGGCGCGTGCACGAACCCCTCCATGAGCGGCAGCTTGACGACCGGGCCGTCGGACTCGGGGATGGTCTCGAACACCGGGTCGACGTCGAGGTCGGCCAGCGGCACCTCGAAGACGGCGGCCACCTCCGGCTCGGACCCCGCGAAGCCCTCGACCGGGCCGGCCCAGCAGACCACCGGGGTCATCACGTAGCCCGAGCGCGTCACGTAGTCGTCCAGCAGCCCGAGCACGGCGGACCGGCCGACGTCCAGACCGATCTCCTCGTGCAGCTCGCGCAGCGCGCCCTCCACCGGGCCCTCACCGGCGTCGAGCCGGCCGCCGGGCAGCGCCCACTGACCGGCGTGCGCGCGCAGTCCCGCCGCCCGGCGGGTGATCACCAGGGTGGGGGCGCCGTCCTGCTCGGTGACGCAGAGGGCGACGGCGGCCTGCTTCAGGTCGGGCCGGTCGGCCGCGACCCGGGGAAAGCCGACGAGCCGTTCCGCGACGGTGTCCCGGTCCAGGGGCGACGGCACGCTCACGGTGACTCCTCCTCATCCCGGACTTCCGGTACCGAAAGTCCCCGGACAGTCCCGGACTACTGCGTGTCGGCCACCCGGTAGCGGGTGAACAGCACGCCGTCCTCCTCCAGCACCTGACGCAGCTCCAGCCCGACCGGTGACGCCAGGCCCTCGGGCAGCAACCGGAGCGCTGCCCCGACCAGCGCGGGCGCGATCGTCAGGTCCAGCTCGTCGACCACCCCCGCGGTCAGCGCGGCGTGCAGCAGCTGCGGCCCACCCTCGCACGTCACCTGCTCCAGACCCCGCTCGGCCAGTGCGGTCACGGCGGCCGGCAGGTCGACGTCGTCGTCCCCGCAGACCAGGACGGTCGCGCCGGCGGCGGCCAGGGCCGCGCGACGGCCGGTGTCCGCGGCCGCGCAGGTGACGACCAGCGTCGATCCGGCCCTGGCCAGGGCCGACGAGGGATCCAGCGACGCCCGGCGGGTGACGACCGCGATCGGCAGCTGCGCCGGCCGGTCGATTGCCGCGCGGAGCCGGCCGACGGGGGAGCCGGGGTCCACCGGCCGGTATCCCTCGGTGGTCGCGGTGCCCGCGCCCACCAGCACGACGTCGGCCAGCGCCCGCAGCGTCCGGAACACCCGCTGGTCACCGGGGGAGCCCAGGCCCGCGCTGCGCCCGTCGACGGCGATCGATCCGTCCGGCGAGGCGACGAAGTCCATCCGCAGCGACCGGCCGGGCGGCAGCCGGTAGGCGTCCACCAGCCCCGCGTCGTCCAGGTCCTCGGCGGGCGAGGGCAGCAGCCGCCGCATCGTCAGCGGGTGCTGAGCACGGCCGCGCTCTCCGGCGGCACGGTGACCGTGCTCCGCTCCACCGTGGGCAGCTCGGCGGTGGCGAAGAGGACCTCGCCGACGGTCCGGTCGAGGTCGATCTCCCGCGGCTCCTCGGCCAGGTTGACCACCACCCGCAGCGAGCCCCGGTGCACGACCAGCCAGCGGTCGGCGTCGTCCCAGTCCACCTCGACCGCGGCCAGGTCGGGGTCGACGAGGTCGGGGTGCGCCCGCCGCAGCGCCAGCAGCGCGCGGTGGACGGCGAGCAGCCGGTCGTGGGGCTCCTGCGAGAGCTCCGACCAGTCGAGCTTCGAGCGGGTGAAGGTCTCCGGGTCCTGCGGGTCGGGGACGACGTCGGCGTCCCAGCCGTGCTCGGCGAACTCGCCGATCCGGCCCTCGGCGGTCGCCCGGCCCAGCTCCGGCTCGGGGTGGCTGGTGAAGAACTGCCACGGCGTGCTCGCGCCCCACTCCTCGCCCATGAAGAGCATCGGGGTGAAGGGGCTGGTCAGCGTGATGGTCGCGCCGACGGCGAGCAGCGCGGGGGAGAGGGTGGCCGAGATCCGGTCCCCGACGGCGCGGTTGCCGATCTGGTCGTGGTCCTGGAGGTAGCCGAGGAACTTCCAGCCGGGCAGCGTCGTGGTGTCGACCGGACGGCCGTGGTGCCGGCGCCGGAAGCTGGACCAGGCGCCGTCGTGGAAGTAGGCGCCCGTGAGCACCCTGGCCAGGCCGCCGATCCCCGCCTCGGCGAAGTCGGCGTAGTAGCCCTGCCCCTCACCGGTCAGCGTCGCGTGCAGGGAGTGGTGGAAGTCGTCGTTCCACTGCGCGGTGAGCCCGAGCCCGCCGGCGACCCGCGGGGTGACCATGCGGGGGTCGTTGAGGTCGCTCTCGGCGATCAGGGTGAGCGGCCGGCCGACGGCGACCGACAGCTTGTCCACCTCCTGCGCCATCTCCTCGAGCACGTGGGTGGCCCGCTCGTCGACCAGCGCGTGCACGGCGTCCAGTCGCAGCCCGTCGACGTGCATGTCGCGCAGCCACATGAGGGCGTTGTCGATGATGTAGCGGCGCACCTCGTCGGAGTCCGGGCCGGAGAGGTTGACCGAGTTGCCCCAGGTGTTGGCGCCCTCCGCGAAGACCGGGAAGAACTCGGGCAGGTAGTTGCCCGACGGGCCCAGGTGGTTGTAGACGACGTCCTGGAGAACGCCGAGGCCCTGCTGGTGGCAGGCGTCGACGAACCGCTGGTAGGCGGCCGGGCCGCCGTACTCCTCCTGCACGGCGTACCAGAGGACGCCGTCGTAGCCCCAGTTGTGCGTGCCGTTGAAGCCGTTGACCGGCAGCAGCTCGACGAAGTCCACGCCGAGGCGCACGAGGTGGCCCAACCGGCCGATCGCGGCGTCGAGGGTGCCCTCCGGGGTGAAGGTGCCGACGTGCAGCTCGTAGACGACGCCGCCGGCCAGCGGGCGCCCGGTCCAGGCGCGGTCGCCCCACTCGTAGGACTCCGGCTCGTACCGGCGGGAGAGGCCGTGGACGCCCTCGGGCTGCCGTCGCGAGCGGGGGTCCGGCCGGGGCGTCCCGTTGTCGCCGAGCAGGTAGCCGTAGTCGGCCTCGGGGCTCGCGTCGACCTCCGCACGCCACCAGCCGTCGTCGTCGCGGGTCATGTCGTGGACGGCGCCGTCGACCTGGACGCGCACTCGCTCGGGCAGCGGAGCCCAGACGGCGAACTCGACGGGTGCGGACATGCGGGGGCCTCCGGGCGGTACGACGTGGGAGCGGAGCCCGGATCATGCCCGCAGCGATCCCCGCCAATCCCCGCGCCGGGGTCGGTGCCGTCCGGGGCCGGCGGCGCCCGGGGCGAGGAGCCCCGGACGCCGCCGGCTGGTCAGCCGTGGATCAGAGCGAGAGCTGCTGACCCACCCGGATCAGGTTCGGGTTCCGGACGCTGTCCCGGTTCATCGCCCAGAGCGCGCGCCAGCCGCCCTCGACGCGCTGGGCCCGGGCGATCTTGGCGAGGGTGTCCCCGCGCCGGACCGTGTAGTGGTCCCCCGACGAGGCCGCGCGCGCCGTCGGTGCGGAGGCGGCCGGTGCGGGTGCCGCGGCCCGGGGTGCCGGCGCCGTGGCCCGGGGTGCGGGTGCCGGAGCCGGTGCAGACGCGGCGGCCGTGGTGCCGGAGCGCAGCTGCTTGCCGCAGGTGGGCCAGGCGCCCACTCCCTGCGTGAGCAGGACCCGCTCGGCCACCGCGATCTGCTCGGCGGGGGTGGCGAGGTCCGCGCGCGGGGCGAAGTCGCCACCGCCGTGACCCAGCCACGTCGGCGAGCTGAACTGCAGCCCGCCGTAGTAGCCGTTGCCGGTGTTGATGCTCCAGTTGCCGCCGGACTCGCACTGGGCGACGCCGGTCCAGTCGTGCGTCGCGGCCGAGGCCGGCGCGGCGAGCACGCCGATGCCGATCGCCGCGGCGCCGACGAGGACGGTGCCCCCGCGGACCGAGCGGGTGAGGGCGCGCGAGGGGGAGAGGTGCTTGGACATGGGTGATCCTCCGATCACCGCCTGCGAGGTGAGCTGTCGGGTTCGGGCGAATCGGTGCCCGGCCGCCGGACCTGGAGGGCGCGGCGGCTTCACCCCGAGACGCGCGTGCGCGTCGGAGTTGGTTCCCCCGCCCCCGTCCTGGTTCTGTGCGGGATCAGGCTCCGGCGGACGGGGTTCGGCGGTCCGGTGCCTCGCGCCCGACCTGAGACGGCCGGGTGCCCGCACGACGCTAGGTGCGCTTTCCGGACCCGTCGCAGCGGGCGGGGCGACGTCCGGCCAGTCGTCCCGGCGTGGCTGCGCCACGCCGCACCGTGACCCCGAGGGGTCCCCGCCCGACCGCGCTGTGTGCGGTGCGGACCCCGCGGATCAGAGGTCGACGGCGACCGTGCAGTAGCCGACGTCGAGGGCGTCGGCCCGGAGCAGGTCCGCGTGGGCGCGGTGCCAGGCTCCGGAGCGGATGTCCGCGTCGAGGCGTTCCAGCCCCTCGCGCACCGCCTCCTCGCCGGTCGCCGCGAAGAGCGACATCCCGGCCCGGACGTCCGGGTCCAGGTAGGCCTCCGGGCGACGCCAGAAGGCGGCGGCGAAGCCGTCGACGCAGTCGTGCGGCACCGAGACCGGCCGTACGTCGGCGTCCGCGCCGAGCAGCCCGGTCAGCTCCTGGATCCCGGCCGCCAGACGCGCGTCGGTCTCGGCCGCGGCCGGCAGGTAGTCGCGGAGCAGCCAGTAGTCGGCCACCCGCTCGGGCCACCAGGTGAAGAAGACCGCCCGTCGCCGGGCCACCCGCCGCATCTCGGCCAGGCCGGCTGGGACGTCGCTCCAGTGGTGGACGGTCAGCACCGCGAGCGCGGCGTCCACGGCTCCGTCCGGCATCGGCAGCGCCTCGGCCCGCGCCTCCACGGCCGGCGCGGCCCCGGCAGGGCGCTGGTCGATCATGACCCGGCTCGGCTCGACGGCGAGCACCGTCCGCGGCGGCTCGTAGGCCCCCGCGCCGGCACCGATGTTCACGACGCTGTCGACGTCCCCCAGCGCGTTCCAGATGGCCGCCGCGACGCGCGGGTCGGCCTGGCGGGTCCGCCGGTACGAGCGACCGATCCGGTCGTAGAGCGCCATGCGCGGAGTATGCCGGGCACCGCAGCCCGAGCGGATCGCCGATCTCGCCGGAGGTGGGCGGGTCCTAGCCTCGGCGCATGGTGGATGCGTCGACCTCGGCGCCGCGGCGCTTCGCGCCCGGGCGCACGGTGCTGCGACGGGAGGTCCTGCACGGACTCCTCTGGATGGAGCACCCCGTCACCGTGGTGCGCGACGAGGGCGGCAGCCTGGCGGTCCTGCTGGAGCCCGGGTCACCCTTCCGGTTCCCCGACCATCCGTTCGGACCGCACCCCTGGAGCCGCTTCGACGCCTGGAGCGGCAGCACGGTCCTGCAGGTCCAGCGCGACGGCGACGCGCACGCGGCGTGGAAGTTCTTCGACGCCGCCGGCGCGTTCACGCACTGGTACGTCAACTTCCAGGAACCGGTGGTGCGGCACGTGGGTTCCGGCGGGGAGGGCGCCTTCGAGACGGCGGATCTCGGCATCGACATCGTCGTCGCGGGCGACGGCAGCCACTGGCGGTGGAAGGACGCCGACGACCCGGATCTCATGGTCGCGAGCGGCCGGATCACCCCCGCGGAGCGCGACCGCATCCGCGCGGAGGCAGCTGCGGTCGCGCAGCGGCTGGACGCGGGCGCCCGCTGGTGGGCGCCGTGGGACGACTGGCACCCGGGCGACGCGCCCCCGAACCCGCCCGGGGTCAGCCGAGGGTGACGGGGTCGCCGGTGCGCAGCACGCCCTCGCCGGTCACGTCGGCGTAGACGCCGGCGCAGGCCCACGTCCCCAGGCCCGGGATCTCGCGGCGGTGGTGCCGGGCCACGGTGCGCAGCGTGCCGCGGTCCTCGGGCAGGTCGCCCTGGGCGAGGGTCGTCATGACGCAGCGCATCGTCAGCATGCGCACGCCGGCGCGGGCGGAGTCACCGAGGCAGACGCTGCGGCCGACCCACTCGTCCTCGGCGAAGCCCGGCTCGGTGCCGCCGACGAGGACGTTGGGCCGGTAGCGCAGGACGTCGAAGTCGCTGCCGTTCCCGAGCCCGGTCAGCTCGTCGAGGGTCGCGCGCGTCAGCAGGTGCAGCGCCGCGAGGTCGAAGAACGTGCCGGGAGGGGCCATCTGCCCCAGGTCGATCGCGCTGACCGGCTCCTCGCCCTCGAACGCGTGCGTCGTCCCCGCGATGAACTCCGCCGGCGCCAGGCCCTCGATGGCCGGCCACTGCTCCTCGAAGCGGCTGCCCGCCGGCACCTCGCTGGTCAGCCGCACCGGACGCCCGACGAGGTCCGACAGCGCCGCGTCCGTGCCCGCTGCGTCGCTGCTGAGCTCGGTCCCGTCGGGCATCGTGATCAGCACCGGCGGCGCGGCCGCGCCAGGGACGGGCTCGGCCGCGAAGCGGGCGGACAGGCCCAGCAGTGCCCCCCACTTCCGGGGGTGCTTGGCGCTGGCGACCGTGCCGTCGGCGGGGTCGACGAGGGCGTAGGCGCGGTCGCCGAGCAGCCCCCTGCCGGTCACCGAGGCCTGCTCCACCCGCTCGCCGAGCATGGACTTCACGGGGAAGCGGTAGAGCGCGTCGATGTGCACGGGCGCATCAGACCACGCCCGACCGCGGCCTGGCGAGGGGCCGGCGATCCCGCCCGCACCCGGGACCGGGGCGTGCGGGACCGCCGGTCCGTGGTCAGGCGCGGACGAGCAGCGCGACCGGCAGCCGGGCCAGCACGAGGTCGGCCGCGATGCCGGCGACGTCGGACACGAACCGCTCACCGGTGAGCAGGTCGCGCCACGCCCCGTTGGGCAGCTGCAGCGCGGTGTCGCCCCACCCGTCCTCCGCCAGCCGGGCCGGCAGCCGGGTCGCGACGACGACGGCGCCGTCCTGGTCGGCGGTGCCGCGGTCGTAGGCGACGACGCAGTCGGTGGCCGACCCGGTCACCTGCACGGGGGCGTACCCGCTGAACAGCTCCGGGTCGTCCCGCCGCGCCCGCAGCACGCGCGAGGTCACCAGCAGCTTGGCCGTGCCGGTCCCGTCGACGGCCGGCACCGTGCCGCCGTCGAGCTCGGCCAGCAGCCGGCGCCGCAGCGCGTAGTCGACCGGACGGCGGTTGTCCGGGTCGACCAGCGAGAAGTCGTACAGCTCGGTGCCCTGGTAGACGTCGGGGACGCCGGGCATCGTCAGCTGCAGGAGCTTCTGCGTCAGCGAGTTCGACCAGCCCAGCGGCGCGATCCGGGCGACGAACGCCTCGATCTCCGCCGTCGTGGTGGGGTCGTCGAAGGCGGCGTCGACCAGGGCGTGCAGCTGCTCCTCGAACTCCTGCACCGGGTTGGTCCAGGTGGTCGAGGTACCGGCCTCGCGCGCGGCCTTCTCGACGTAGGCGTGCGTCCGCTCGCGGGACAGCGGCCACGCGCCGATCAGGTTCTGCCACACCAGGTGGGCCAGCGACCGGTCGGCCAGCGGGTGACGGCCCAGCCATCCGCGCACCAGCGCCGTCCACTCCGAGGGCAGCTCGGCGAGCACGGCCAGGCGCGCGCGCACGTCCTCGCTGCGCTTGGTGTCGTGCGTGGACAGCGTGGTCATCGCCTGCGGCTTGACCGCGAGCCGGTGCTCCTGCGCGGCGTGCCACGCCTCGACGGTGCCACCGAAGTGCGCCGGGTCGCCGCCCACCTCGTTGAGCGCGACGAACCGCGCCCAGCGGTAGTAGGCGCTGTCCTCGACGCCCTTGGCCATCACCGGGCCGCTGGTCTGCTCGAACCGGGTCGCCGCCTCCGACCCGGCGGCGGAGAGCACCGAGTGCAGCGCGTCGACCGCCGCCGTGAGGTCCGGACGGCCTGCGCGGACGGCCGCCACGGCCTGGTCGAGGTGCTCGCGACCGTCGGGCAGGTAGCTGCGGTAGACGGCGAAGGTGGCCAGCAGCTCGGCCAGGGCCTCGGTCTGCTGCTCGGCGTCGATGCCGGGCAGCTCGCCGACGACCCGCACCAGGCGGGCGACCTCCGAGCCGAGCATCCCGTCGGTGACCTCCCGCTTGCACCTCCGCACCAGCTCGGCGTAGTCGACCGCGCGGCCGGCCAGCTCGGTGTCCAGCGCCGTCATCGCGGGCTCACCGGCCGGGTCGACGAGCACCCGGTCGACCTCGGTGAGCGCGTCGTAGCCCGTCGTCCCGGCCGTCGCCCACCCCTCGGGCAGCTCCTCTCCGGGCTCGAGGATCTTCTCGACCACGGTCCAGCGCCCGCCGGACGCCTCGGCCAGCCGGTCCAGATAGCCCTTGGGGTCGGCCAGGCCGTCCGGGTGGTCGATGCGCAGGCCGTCGACGGCGCCGTCGCGGACCAGCTGGAGCACCAACTCGTGCGTCGCGTCGAAGACGGCGGGGTCCTCCACGCGGAGCCCGGCCAGGGTGTTGATCGCGAAGAAGCGGCGGTAGTTCAGGTCGGAGTCGGCGCGGCGCCAGTCGACCAGCTCGTAGTGCTGGCGCGCGTGCACCTCCTGCGGCGTGCCACCGTCGGTGCCCGGGGCGATGGGGAAGCGGTTGTCGTAGTACCGCAGCTCGGCGTCTCCGTCACCCCCGCCCTCCGGACGGACCACCTCGAGCTTCTCGACGTCGTCCGCCGAGCCGAGGACCGGGATGCGGACCTTGCCGCCGCCGAACTCCCAGTCGATGTCGAAGGCCCCCGCGTGCGCGCTCTGCTGCCCGTGCCGGAGCACGTCCCACCACCACGGGGCCGCGGCCGGGTCGTCGACGCCCATGTGGTTGGGCACCAGGTCGAGCACGAGGCCCAGTCCCTGCTCGTGCAGCGCCGCCACGAACCGGTCGAAGGCCTCCCGCCCGCCACGGGCCTCGTCGATGTGCGCGTGGTCGACGGTGTCGTAGCCGTGGGTGCTGCCTTCGGCCGAGCGCAGCAGCGGCGAGGAGTAGGCGTGGGTGACACCGAGGTCGGCCAGGTAGCCGGCCACCCCGGCGGCGTCGTCGAGACCGAAGCCGGCGTGCACCTGCAGCCGGTAGGTCGCAGCGGGGACGTCCCGGCGGCGCTCGCCGCCATGGTCCTGCGCCGTGGTCACTCCGCGGGCCCGGTGAGCACGACGATGGAGCGGCCCTGCACGGTCACCGTGTCACCCGGCTTGACCTCGACCGGCTCGACCTCGTGCATCTCCGCGGTGTCGAGGACCGTGGTCCAGCTCCGGGAGTAGTCGTCGCTGGGCAAGGTGAACTCGATGACGTCGGGGGAGGCGTTGAAGGCCAGGTAGAAGTGGTCGTCCTTGACGTACTCGCCGCGCTCGTCCATCTCGCGGATGCCCACGCCGTTGAGGTAGACCGCGACGGACTTGGCGTAGCCGACGTCCCAGTCCTCGTCCGCCATCTCCTCGCCCGCGGGCGTCAGCCAGGCGATGTCGGGCACCGGGTCGCCCAGCCCCCGGCGGACCGGCCGGCCGTGGAAGAACCGTCGGCGCCGGAACGTCGGGTGGTCGCAGCGCAGCTTGGTGACCTTCTTGGTGAACTCCAGCAGGCCCTCGTCGACGTTCTCCCAGTCGATCCAGGTGAGCTCGGAGTCCTGGCAGTAGCCGTTGTTGTTCCCGCCCTGCGAGCGGCCGAGCTCGTCGCCGTGCAGGAGCATCGGCACGCCCTGGCTCAGCATCATCGTGGCGATGAAGTTGCGGCGCTGCTGGGCGCGCAGCTGCAGCACCTCCGGGTCGTCGGTCGCGCCCTCGACGCCGTGGTTCCAGCTGCGGTTGTGGCTCTCGCCGTCGTTGTTGCCCTCGCCGTTGGCCTCGTTGTGCTTCTCGTTGTAGGAGACGAGGTCGTCTAGCGTGAAGCCGTCGTGCGCGGTGACGAAGTTGATGCTCGCCATCGGCCGCCGGCCGGAGTGCTGGTAGAGGTCCGAGGAGCCGGAGATCCGGTCGGCGAACTCACCGATCGTGCCGCCCTCGCCGCGCCAGAAGTCGCGGACGGTGTCGCGGTACTTGCCGTTCCACTCGGTCCACAGGGCCGGGAAGTTGCCGACCTGGTAGCCGCCCTCGCCGACGTCCCACGGCTCGGCGATCAGCTTCACCTGGCTGACGACCGGGTCCTGGTGGACCAGGTCGAAGAAGGTGGCCAGCCGGTCGACGGCGTGCAGCTCGCGGGCCAGGGCGGAGGCGAGGTCGAAGCGGAAGCCGTCGACGTGCATCTCGGTGACCCAGTAGCGCAGTGAGTCCATGATCAGCTGCAGCGACTGCGGCGTCCGGACGTTGAGGGTGTTCCCGGTGCCGGTGAAGTCCATGTAGTACTGCTCGTCGCCCTCGACCAGCTTGTAGTACGTCCGGTTGTCGATGCCGCGGAAGGACAGCGTCGGGCCCATGTGGTTGCCCTCGGCGGTGTGGTTGTAGACGACGTCGAGGATGACCTCGATGCCCGCCTCGTGCAGGGCGCGGACCATGCCCTTGAACTCCTGCACGTGCTGGCCGGCGGTCGTGCTGCTGGCGTACTCGTTGTGCGGGGCGAAGAAGCCGATGGAGTTGTAGCCCCAGTAGTTGCGCAGGCCCTTCTGCTGCAGGGTGTCGTCCTGCACGAACTGGTGGACCGGGAGCAGCTCGATCGCGGTGATGCCCAGGTCGGTGAGGTGCTCGATGGTCGCCGGGTGCGCGACGCCGGCGTAGGTGCCGCGCAGTTCCTCGGGGATCCGGGGGTTGGTCATCGTCAGGCCCTTGACGTGCGCCTCGTAGATGACCGTCTTGTTGTAGGGCGTCCTCGGCGGGCGGTCGACGCCCCAGTCGAAGTAGGGGCTGACGACGACGGACTTCGGCATGTGCGGCGCCGAGTCGTCGTCGTTGCGCTCCCTGGTCTCGAAGTCGTAGCCGAAGACGGACTGGTCCCAGGCGATCTGGCCGTCGATCGCCTTCGCGTACGGGTCGAGCAGCAGCTTGTTCGGGTTGCAGCGCAGACCCTGGGCCGGGTCGTGCGGGCCGTGCACCCGGAAGCCGTACTTCTGGCCGGGGTGGATGCCGGGCAGGAAGGCGTGCCAGACGTAGCCGTCCATCTCCGGGAGCCGGACGCGCTCCTCGTTGCCCTCGTCGTCGAAGAGGCAGAGCTCGACCTTGTCGGCCACCTCGCTGAAGATCGCGAAGTTCGTGCCGGTGCCGTCGTACGTGGCCCCGAGGGGGTAGGCACTGCCGGGCCAAACCTGGGTCATGGACTGGTTCCTCCTGCTGCTTGCCCCGCACAGGGGGCTGGACCTCTCTCCATGGAGCGGCGGAGGAGGTCGGGACGGGGCGACGGACGGGACGTGCCCTGCGGACGTGCTCCGCACACCTGGGAACGGTGTGACCCTTCCGGCTCCCCGCAGGAGCACGACGGCGCCCCCGCAGCCGAGCCGCGGAGGCGCCGTGCGCGGAGCGGCGGACCGACCTCGCCCGGACGGATCCGGGTGGCGCTGGCCCCGCGAGCGCTCCTGTGGGAGGGACGCTAGGACGGCGCCGAGGGCCTCCGCAAGTACCTGCCCCGGGACGGTTGCGTCCGGTTCGGCGGCGGCCCCCGCCTCCCCCCGCGAGCCGTCGCGGGAGCGCGGCCCGGCGTTCTGTCGTACCCCCGTCGTACCGTCGTCCCCGTGCGCACGACCACCGACCTCAGGCCCACCCAGGGCCGCTTCCGCGTCGTCAGCGAGTTCCAGCCCGCCGGCGACCAGCCGGCCGCCATCGCGGCGCTCGCCGAGCGGGTGAGGTCCGGCGCCGAGGACACGGTCCTGCTGGGTGCCACCGGTACCGGCAAGTCGGCGACGACGGCCTGGCTGATCGAGCAGGTGCAGCGGCCGACGCTGGTGATGGCCCCGAACAAGACCCTGGCCGCCCAGCTGGCGAACGAGTTCAAGGAGCTGCTGCCCGACGCGGCGGTCGAGTACTTCGTCTCGTACTACGACTACTACCAGCCCGAGGCCTACGTCCCGCAGACGGACACCTACATCGAGAAGGACTCCTCGATCAACGAGGAGGTCGAGCGGCTGCGGCACTCGGCGACCAACAGCCTGCTCACCCGGCGCGATGTCGTGGTCGTCTCCACCGTCTCCTGCATCTACGGCCTGGGGACGCCGCAGGAGTACGTCGAGCGCGCGCTGAAGATCAAGCTGGGGGAGGACCGCGACCGCGACGAGCTGCTGCGCACCCTGGTCACCGAGCAGTACACCCGCAACGACCTCTCCTTCACCCGCGGCACGTTCCGCGTGCGGGGGGACACGATCGAGGTCTTCCCGGTGTACGAGGAGCTCGCCGTGCGCATCGAGATGTTCGGTGACGAGGTGGAGCGGCTGTACTACCTGCACCCGCTGACCGGTGAGGTCGTCCGCGAGGTGGAGGAGCTGTTCGTCTTCCCGGCCAGCCACTACGTCGCCGGCCCCGACCGCATGGAGCGGGCGATCCGCGGCATCGAGGCCGAGCTCGAGCAGCAGCTGGCCGTGATGGAGCGGCAGGGCAAGCTGCTGGAGGCCCAGCGGCTGCGCATGCGCACCACCTACGACATCGAGATGATGCGGCAGGTCGGCTTCTGCTCCGGCATCGAGAACTACTCGCGGCACATCGACGGGCGGGCGCCCGGCAGCGCCGGTGCGTGTCTCATCGACTACTTCCCGGACGACTTCCTGCTCGTCGTGGACGAGTCGCACGTGACCGTGCCGCAGATCGGCGGCATGTACGAGGGCGACATGAGCCGCAAGCGCACGCTCGTGGAGCACGGTTTCCGGCTCCCGTCGGCGATGGACAACCGTCCGCTGAAGTGGGAGGAGTTCACCGACCGGATCAAGCAGAGCGTCTACCTCTCCGCGACCCCGGGTGACTACGAGTTGGGCAAGGTCCAGGGCGACGTCGTCGAGCAGGTCATCCGGCCCACCGGCCTGATCGACCCCGAGGTCGTGGTGAAGCCGACCAAGGGCCAGATCGACGACCTGGTGCACGAGATCCGCCTGCGCACCGAGAAGGACGAGCGGATCCTGGTCACGACGCTGACCAAGAAGATGTCCGAGGACCTCACCGACTACCTGCTCGAGCTGGGCATCAAGGTGCGGTACCTGCACTCCGAGGTGGACACCCTGCGCCGCGTGGAGCTGCTGCGCGAGCTCCGGCAGGGCGAGTACGACGTGCTGGTCGGCATCAACCTGCTGCGCGAGGGCCTGGACCTGCCCGAGGTCTCCCTGGTCGCCATCCTCGACGCCGACAAGGAGGGGTTCCTCCGGTCGGGCAAGTCGCTGATCCAGACGATCGGCCGTGCGGCCCGCAACGTCTCCGGCCAGGTGCACATGTACGCGGACAAGATCACCCCGTCGATGGCGCAGGCGATCGAGGAGACCAACCGGCGGCGCGAGAAGCAGATCGCCTACAACACGGCCCACGGCGTCGACCCGCAGCCGCTGCGCAAGAAGATCGTCGACATCCTGGACGGCATCTACAAGGCCGCCGAGGACACCGAGGCCGCGACCGAGCTGCTCGGCGGATCGGGCCGGCAGCAGTCCCGCGGCAAGTCGCCCGTTCCGGGCCTGTCGTCGAAGAGCAAGGCCAAGGCCGGCTCGATCGACGTGCAGGGCCTTCCCCGGGCGGAGCTGGCCGACATGATCCAGACGATGAACGACCAGATGCTCTCCGCGGCGCGCGAGCTGCAGTTCGAGGTCGCGGCCCGGTTGCGCGACGAGCTGACCGAACTCAAGAAGGAACTCCGCCAGTTCGACGCCGCGCACGCCTGACCCGGGAGCCGCCCGTATGACCCGCCCGTCGCCGTCCCGACCTGCCCGCGGCACCGGGTCCCTGTCCGGATCGACCCCTCCGGCCGATCCGCCGATGTCGTCCGCGATCACCGCGGTCGACGCCACCACCGGCCCGATCACCCTCGGTGGCCGCACGTGGCAGCGGACCACCGGCACGGTGCACGGCGTGGTCGATCCCCGGGAGCAGGTCACCGGCCTGCCCGAGCTGCCCCGCGACGAGCAGGGGCGCTGCTCCTACAGCGCTGAGTTCGAGGTCATCGCGCCCGCCGACGGGTGCGACCTCGTCCTCGTCGACGTGGAGAACCGGGGCCGCCCGGCCGTGCTGGTGACCGTCGAGCAGTTCGCGCTCGGCTCTGCGGAGAGCTCGCCGACGGCGGCGGTCTACCCGCCCGGCCACGGCACCGGCTTCCTCGCCGAGCACGAGCTCGGCTACGCCCGCGTGCAGTGGGAGGCCGGGATCGCCGCCGGTGTCCCCGCCACCGCGCAGGGGATCGGTGAGGTCGTCGTCCGCGACTTCGGCCGGCTGCTGACCGGCAGGATGGGGGACGCCCCCGAGGGGCCGGAGCTCCCGCGGTTCCGGTCCGCGATCCTCGCCGGCATCAGCCAGAGCGCCTGGTTCGTCACCACGCTCGTCGCGGAGGGCTTCAACGTCGACCCCCTCACCGGCGGTCGCACCTTCGATGCGGCGCTGGCGGTCTCCGGGATGGGGAACTGGCTGGCGATCAACCAGCTCGCGGGGGAGGAGGAGCAGCGGCCCTACCTCCTGGAGAACGCGGTGCCGCTGGGCTACGACCAGGTGCTCACCCGCCCGGACAGCGATCCGCTCTTCGTCGACGTCGCCACCTACACCGACTACTACCGGCTGCGGGCCAGCGTGACGGCGCAGGCGCCCGGCGGCCGGGACGTGCCCCGGTACGACTGGCCGGCGCCGCACGCGGGACGCACCTATCCCGACGCGCTGGTCTTCGGTCTGCTCGGGTGCAACGGCGGGGTCGAGGTGCCCCGCAACCCGATCTCCTACGAGCCCTACCTGCGGAGCCTGCTGGCCGACCTCGCCGATGCCCTCCGGAGCGGTACCGGGACGTCTCGGCTGCCCGCGCCGGCGCCGTTCGCGCTCGGGCCGCCGCCGGCGGGCGCCTCCGTGAACGACCTGCCCGGGGTGGAGCTCCTCGTCCCGGCGGTCGACGACGACACGGCGCAGCCGCGCGGAGGTGTCCGCTTCCCCGACGCGGTCGTCCCGCTGGGCCGGCCGCTGCCGGTGGCGCTCGGACCGGTGGGCACGTCCTCGATCACCGATGTGTGCGGCAACTGGGGTGGCTGGGAGCCGTTCACGGCCGAGGAGCTGGAGCAGCGCTACGGCGACGTGGAGGGCTACCTCGCCCGGTACGGCGTCGCGGTCGACGAGCAGATCGGTGCCGGATACCTGCGGGCCGCCGAGCGCGAGCCGATGCTGGCACGTGCCCGCGCGGCCTACCTCGCCGCCGGAGCCTGAGCAGCCACCCCGACGCAGCTGAGACCTGCGCCACACGAGCCCGCTCCCGGGAACCCGGGCTCAGGCGGGCACGTTGTGCCCGCGACGAACACCGCTGACGCAGGGTGTTCGTGGAGGGGAGTATCCCCGAGCGGCGAGGTCGTCAATACGGGGTCCCGTGACCCCCGGCCCGCCGGCCGCCACCTGGTGTGGCGGTGGGAGAGACCTCCGGTACTGACACATCGCCAGTCATCGGAGGAAACTCTTGGACGTCCCCTTCTGGGCATGGGCCCTCACCGTCGGCCTGATCGTCGGCATGCTGCTCTTCGACCTGGTCGGCCACGTGCGGACGCCGCACGCACCCACCCTGCGGGAGTCCGCGATCTGGTCGGCCCTCTACGTGGCCATCGCCGTCGCCTTCGGGCTGCTGATCTTCTGGTTCTACGGAGCGCAGTTCGGCGGTGAGTACTTCGCCGGCTACATCACCGAGAAGAGCCTGTCGATCGACAACCTCTTCGTCTTCGTGCTGATCATGGCCAGCTTCGGCGTCCCCCGGGAGCAGCAGCAGAAGGTGCTGCTCTACGGCATCACGTTCGCCCTGGTCCTGCGCACCGTCTTCATCCTGGTCGGCGCGGCGGCCATCGAGAACTTCAGCTGGGTCTTCTACCTGTTCGGCGCGATCCTCATCTACACCGCGTGGGCGCAGGCCCGGTCCGGTGGTCACGACGACTCCGCGGACTACCAGGAGAACGTGCTGCTGCGGGCGGCCAAGAAGGCCTTCCCGACCACCGACGAGTACCACTCGGACAAGCTGTCGGTGCGCCTGGACGGCAAGCGCTTCATCACGCCGCTGGCCATCGCGCTCATCGCCATCGGCAGCGCCGACATCCTCTTCGCCGTCGACTCCATCCCGGCGATCTTCGGCCTGACCCAGGAGACCTACCTGGTCTTCGCCGCCAACGCGTTCTCGCTGCTCGGTCTGCGGCAGCTGTTCTTCCTCATCGACGGGCTGCTCGACCGGCTGGTCTACCTGTCCTACGGCCTCGCCGTGATCCTCGGCTTCATCGGCGTGAAGCTGGTCATCCACGCCCTGCACACCAACGAGCTGCCGTTCGTCAACGGCGGCGAGCACGTGACGGCCATCCCCGAGATCCCGACCTGGCTGTCCCTGACGGTCATCCTCGTGACGTTGGTGATCACCACGGTCGCCAGCCTGGCGAAGAACCGGCGTGACCGCGCGGAGCACGCTCAGGCGGGACTCCCGGCCGCGGAGGCGGCCGGCGTGCTCCCCGCCGGGGAGCAGCCGGCAGCGGAAGCGGTCGAGCCCGGGACGGACGGCGACGCGGGCGGCCGGAGCGGGCCGGTCGTCCCGTCGGACGCCGCCCGGTTCGGGGGCGGGACGACGCGCCCGACCGGGGGCTCGGCCCGGAGGTAGGCACCGGGGCGCCGGGGTACGGTGTGCGCCACGTACCCCGGTGCCCGCAGGCGGTGACTCCTGCACGGTGACGGGGTCGCACGATGGAGGGGAGTATCCCCCAGCGGCAGCGTCGTCAACACGAGATCCCACGGTCTCCGGTGCTGCCGGTCGTCGGTGTTCCGCCGGCGGTGGGAGAGACCTCCGGTGCTGACGCCTGTCCCCGGAGGAACCCACCGCATGGAACTTCCCGTCTGGTTCGAGGTCGCGACGTTCGTGGGACTGACCGTCCTGCTGCTCGCCGACCTCGCCATCGTCGCCCGCCGCCCCCACGAGCCCTCCATCAAGGAGGCGAGCCTCTGGGTGAGCTTCTACATCAGCCTGGCGCTGATCTTCGGTCTGGCGATGCTGGCCTTCACCAACAGCACGTTCGCGACCGAGTTCTACGCGGGCTGGCTGACCGAGTACTCGCTCTCGGTCGACAACCTGTTCGTCTTCGTGATCATCATGGCCCGCTTCCAGGTGCCGCGGAAGTTCCAGCAGGAAGCGCTGATGATCGGCATCATCATCGCGCTGGTCCTGCGCGGGATCTTCATCCTGCTCGGCGCCGTGGTGATCGAGCGGTTCGTGTGGGTCTTCTACGTCTTCGGCGTCTTCCTCATCTACACGGCGATCAACCTCGTCCGGCACCGCGGTGAGGACGAGGACTACGAGGAGAACGCCTTCATCCGGCGGATGCGCAAGATCCTGCCGATCTCGCAGGACTACCACGGCGCCAAGATCCGGGTGAGCGAGAACGGCAAGAAGATGTGGACGCCGATGATCGTCGTCATCCTGGCGCTCGGGACGACGGACCTGATCTTCGCGCTGGACAGCATCCCGGCGATCTTCGGTCTCACCCGCGAGCCGTTCATCGTCTTCACGGCCAACGTCTTCGCGCTCATGGGCCTGCGCCAGCTGTACTTCCTGCTCGGCGGTCTGCTGAAGCGGCTGGTCTACCTGTCGCTCGGGCTGGCGGTCATCCTGGCCTTCATCGGCGTCAAGCTGATCATGGAGGCGGTGCACGAGAACCAGCTGCCGTTCGCCGGCGAGCGCGAGCCGCTCGAGAGCGTTCCGGAGATCCCGATCTGGCTGTCGCTGACCATCATCCTGGGCGTGCTGGTCGTCGCGACGGTGGCCAGCCTGCTGAAGACCCGCGGCCAGCTCGCCACCCCCGGCGCCCCCGACGTCGATCCGGACACGGCGAAGTCCGTGCCCACCGGCGGTCCGGAGGCGGCGGCGGCTGCGGAGAGCCGCATCGCCGACGAGCAGGACGAGGACCGCGCCCGACGGTGACCGCGGGCGGAACAGATGCCGCCCCGGGTGGGTTGACCCGTTCTCGTGGGTGAGCAGACGGATGCCGGTCGCGTCGCCGCCCTGGTCGGGCTGCTGTTCGGGCTCGCCGGGATGGGCAGCGCGGCGGTCGCCGTCACGCTCCCGGCGATCGCCGCCGATCTGGACCTCACCACCGGCGGCGTCTCGTGGGTCATCAGCCTCTACGCGTTGATGCTGGCGGTGGCGACGGCCGTCTACGGCCGGGCCGCCGACCTCGCCGGCATCCGGCTGCCCCTGCTCGTGGGCGTCGGCCTGATGGCCGGCAGCGCGGTCCTCGGGTGCCTGGCGCCCAGCATCGAGGTGCTGCTGGCGGCCCGGGTGCTGCAGGGCATGGGCGCGGCCGCGGTGCCCGTCCTCGGCATGGCCATCGTCAGCGCGCGCTACGACGGCGCCGTCCGGACCACCGCTCTCGGGCAGGTCGCCGGGACGGCGGCCGCCGTGAGCGCGCTCGGCCCGCTGGCCGGCGGCCTGGTGGCCGACCTGGCCGGCTGGCGGGCGGTCGTGGCGCTGCCCGCCCTCGGGCTCCTCGTCGTCCCCGCGCTGTGGCGTGCGCTGCCCACGCAGGGCACCGGCGCCCGGCTCGACCTCCTCGGCGCGGTGCTCGTGGCCGGCACCGCGGCGGGGCTGGTCCTGCTGGTGCAGTCCCCGGCGTCCGGTGTCGCGGTGGCGACGGCCGGCGCCCTGCTGCTGGGTCTCGGCGTCCCGGCCGTCGCGGCCTGGGTCCACCGCCGCCCGGAGGGATTCCTGCCGCGGCGGGTCGTCCGCGAGCCCGTCGTCGTCCGCAGCGCGCTGGCCGCCTCGGCGGTGCCGGCGGCCTGGTTCGCACTGCTCATCGCCGTGCCCGCCGTCCTTGCCGCGCGCGGCTGGACACCGCTGCAGGTGGGGCTGGCGCTGGTGCCGAGTGCCGTCACCGGGTTCCTCGCCCCCCGCCTGGCCGGGCCCCTGCTCGCGCGCCTCGGGCCGGCCCGGTCGCTGGTC
>Ga0210040_10002758_pt1 | contig 24431 bp, 28 predicted proteins | sample CryGeyCG12114_NA_FD_185462 | JGI IMG/M metagenome (GOLD analysis project Ga0210040, IMG submission 185462) | Groundwater microbial communities from aquifer - Crystal Geyser CG19_WC_8/21/14_NA (SPAdes) (version 2) | ecosystem: Environmental > Aquatic > Deep subsurface > Groundwater | place: USA... | reverse complement strand
TCGTTAACCAGAAATCGAGTCATCAGTCGCAGTATGCAGTATTTTTGGCACCCGAAACAATCGCAACGCGTCCATCGCACCTCGTAACTCGGCTAGTCACCTCTCGGCTGCCTCACCCATCTCCATAGTACCAAACCGGCAATTTATCAGGGTCTCTGCGCACGGCCTTCTCTACTCTTTTTGTCTTTTGCTGCCTGCTATATACGACATACATTATATGGATGATCGTCGGCGTAGTACCAAACACGACCCAGCGGCGTGGTTAGGGGCTGGGGTAGCTGCATGTAAGAAGCCATGTCTTGACGTTTGAGTGACTGCTTTTGGGTACGGCTAACGGGTATTGAAAAGAGTGATGAGATGGGTATATAAGATGGAAAGATGGCTTTTGGCGATCAGCAGAACGCTACCAGCAAGCAAGCATCGAGTACATAACCAAGTCACCATCACTATCAAACTGCCCAATACACCACAACCGACCTTCACGCTTCTATCACCCAACATACCAACCATCACAATGCCCACTTCCCACATCTTCACCCATCTCAACGGCGTCGATGCTGGCATCGTCATCGCAGCCCTGCACAACCACGAATTAATGATCAAAACCCTCTGCCCTGCACTCGTCAGCTTCAGCTTCGACTCCGGCGACAAGAACACACAAGCAACATATTCCATAATCGATCGCAAGCCCATTGGCCAAGTACGTCCCTTTCCTCACCCTCTCTTCTCCTCCCCAGCACTTTCTACACACCAACTACCTAATCGCGACGCTGACACATCTTCAGACAACATACAAACTCACCCTCACCAACGTGACCTCAGGCGTCGATTCTCTCGTCAACGCCAAACCGCCCGTCGGCGTTCTCACGATTTCGGGGAAATGGCGCGTCAGGGGTGGGCAGCTTGTGGAGGAGGTGGAGATTGATGCGAATTTCATGATGAAGAAGGTTGCGAAGAACAATGTGGACAAGACGCATCCGGAGCAGCATGTCAAGCTGCTTGAGGCGGCGATGGGGTGAAGGGCATATGAGGAGGGGAAGAGAAGGGGAAGCGGTGTGTGAGAGGGCAGAGGCGGGAGAGGGTTTGCACTGTTGGAGTACTTTTTTTGGGAGAGCATTTTACTTTGAGCAAGCATGTATGCATATCAAGGAGTTCTGCGTTAGATCAAAGAGCATTTTGCAGTCCAAAACGAGCGCTAGCCACCATCGCCAGATCCCTTTCCCACATAACCCAAGTACACCCCTCAAACGCCAAACTTATCCCCATTCCCAAAGCCCACACCAGCCGTAAACGGATTCTGCGGCGGAAACCCATCCAAATCGCTCCCGGCACCCATACTCCCACTCCACTCCTTCCCCATGCCCCAATTGCCGTCCTCACCTAGGTTCATAAAGTCCAAGTTCGTACCCTCCACGCCGCCCATATCCGCGTCGAAAGCTCCCATCTCCGGGAAATGCACGTTGGCAAGCTGGCTGATGGAATCGTTGGCGTCGAACTCGGCGCCCATCCACGCCCCGCTGTTGCGGTTGTGCGAGGATGATATGGTAGTTGCGGGCGTAGATAGTGCATGCGATAACTCGGGAGCTTCAGATAAGCCCGGCCAGGTACTGATTTCCGAGCGCGGTGTCACCAGGATATATCCATCCGCACGGTCTGGATCGTCGAAGCGCGGCGGCGGAGGAGGTTTGATGCTCAACCCAGTCTGGTCGATAGGCATACTCATCGTCGTGCTCATACTGCTAGTCCGGGGTTTCCTGAGACTCGCGCCCGTGCCAGCTCTAGGCCGGCTTGTCTGGCGCTTCTTCCAGACCTGACTCATATTCTCGGACTCGTCCATGTCGATGGTCGAGCCGCGACGGGCAGGTACAACGGCTGACTTGGGCCTGTACAGCTTGAATTGGTTAGGTTCGGGACCGCCGCGCAGCTCGACCATGACGGCGCGTAGGACGACGGACATGCGTTCTGCAGGCTGGTAGGTGTGGGCCATGTCGGAGAGGGCGGCGGAGAGGCATTCGAGGTATTGCATGTTGTTGTTGCGGTCGTTTGCGTCTTTGATGAAAGCCAGGGCCGCGACTAGGGCAGTTGCAGCCGTACCCTAGTGGGTGTCAGTAAGCATATTACTGTAATGAGATTTGTAAACCTACCGCATGCTGCATTCCAGTGACGAAGATCTGCTTCGTGTCAAACCGCTGTCGGTGTTGCCAGTAGATCCTTGCAACACGGATCGCGTGCTTTGTGCACACAGTTCTGCTTAGCGTCGAGAAGTGATCATCGGGCCCGCCAGACGCCTCGCCGTTCGCAGTCTGGTCCTCGTACAGTGCAAATGGTCTGTGCAGGAGGATCAAACTTGCATGGTACTGTTGATGTAGCAAGAAGAACGAGAAGGGGGCGGTTGCAATGTTGTTCGGCGTCCATCGCAACTGCTCAGGTAACCGAGCGTACCAGCTACTGAACTCACGATCCAGAGCTGCCATGCGCATGTACTGGTTTCGATCGATGGCCGAATCCGGATTCTTCGAATGAGGATCCATGTTCTCGGTGATCTTGCCAGCAAGTTCCATGAGATCGATGAGTGCTTCGTAGATCATTGTTTCCATGCTCTTCTCTGGGCCTGCTGGTCTGCACGTGCCGAGGCGCTCAAATTGCTTGGAAAGGTGGTAGATCTCGAGGTCGGATGACTTCATACTAGTTGGACGACCGAGGAAGAGCGCCCAATATCTACGTGGGTCAGTCTACCAATCTTCGAATAGGTTATGAGGAGAACGCACTTGTCGTATATCACACATGCCCAGAGCGTCATTTGGCGAATCTCGACTTCACGCTCTGGCAGTCCAGACTGTCTTGTATCAAGGTGGAGCCTGAGCATGTCAGTATATCTGATCAAAAAGTGGTCTGTCAACTCACCCAATGTCAAATGCGAGCCTGACAGCCATGCCGCCATAAAGCCAACCCAAATTGTCGCGGCCAACTCCGCACTCTAGGTCTCCAAGTAGCAGCAGTGCGACGACGGACGGAATGCCACCCGGCCGCTCCAACTCGTGGTCAAGCATATACTTTGCTTCACGATGAAGCGTGCTTTCCATCTGCGGTAGGGCGATCTTCCTGATGTCCATTCGGTCCTTATCCGCGAATCGGAAACCCATGGCTAGAACACAAACATGCAAGAACCCCGAGTAGAACTGCGTTCGTCCCATATCGCGATCCTCACTGAAAGCTTCCTGGTGCAGCACGTGAATGACGGGGTTGTAACACTGCCAGAACAGGTCCATGAGATAGTCATACGTCTCCAGCGGTAGAGAGCGGATGATCTTGTCGGCACGGCGTGCCTGCTCTGATTGTTCGTGTGCTGAGTCGATGGGGTTGCCAAATTCGGAGTGAACATGGCAGTTTGTGGTAGGACCGAAGTAACGCAGACGGCCACTGAGCTGGTCGAAGCTGAGATGTCCTCGTGTAGAGAGGAGTCTGTTCACCATTCCATCTTTCTTGGGTGGTGGAAGCATTGAGGGCGAGCCTGCACTGTCTGCTGGGCTTTCGTTATGCTCCGGTTGATCAAAATCAGGGTACTGATAATCATCTTGTGGAGAAGGCTGGCTGCCAGGGCTTGATTGCTCATGGTGATGTGTATGTTGGGTATCGGTGCCCTTGCGAGTTGGCGAGTTGTCTTCATTCCTTTGGCTTCCGTGGCGCGTCTTGGGCGGGTGATTTGCTGGTGGCGGCTCTTCGCCTTTTTCTTTCAACATGGTTTCGAGTAGTGCCACTCGTTCTGTGAGAGAGCACATGTATGCTCTCGAGATAGGCCTTTGATGCCGTTAGCGATTTGTATATTTTCAGGATGCGGATAGCAACTCACCTTCTTCGCTCGTCGTCGTTCTTGATGACACACTCTACGCCTGATCGCTTACATTGCGTACATTCCTTGTCGCCAGGTGGTACAACACAGCGAATGCGGCGATCCCGGCAAGAGGCACATGCTACAGAAGCTCTGTGTCGCGGTTTGGAGGATTTCTCTTTTGTTGAGCCTTTCTCTGAACTGCTTTGGTCTGGTCGGCTGTCCGAGGCCAGCTCCTTCTGCTGATCTTTTGTGGTAGCCATGGCGTGCATAGACTCGCTGGTCATTGCCCCGGGTATGAGAATCGAGAGTGACCGTCAAGGAGGCTGAAAGTATTACACAGCACTCAAGAGAAGCGAAGATGATTGTGGGGAAACAGTATGGCCCAGCAGCAGGCGGCAAACATGCGACTAAATTCATCTCAGGGTTCGCGCAACAGCCCACGACCCAGTCGCGCCAGCTCTAGCTCCGACCCTTAGGCGTGCAGAGTCACTAGACCGTTGGGCAAGAATGGGCGCATGCCCGTGGAGGTGGGGCCCCGCAATTCTACTGTCCTTGGAACGAGCGAAGACCCAAAGACACGGCTCGGCTGGCTCGTTTCGACGCCGCGAGCACATTCATGGAGCTATCAAAGGAGGATTGCTCGGTGCTTTTGCCGACGAAGGATTGCGAGGCAAAGATTATGACGTGCCTGCTACTGGGCCGTCCAAGGCAGGCCTCGTGGAGGCCTGGAGAGACGCAGGGCTTCTTTCGCCGGACGAAGCAATCGAAACGAAACAGCAGAGCTGATGTTGATGCGTGATTGGAAGCATTTGGTTGGCTATGTCGTGCATGGCGTCGCTTCGAGCACAAGGTCCTATGGGGAGGTCACAGGGAGTTCGGCTGCGAAATCTGGGGCAATCCGGAGAGGGCCCCGGTCCCAAACGAGGAGACGGCAACAGTGTGGCGTCTTGTTAGCCATGGTTCTGGGGGAAGGGTGACTCGTGCAGGCGGAGAAGAGAGCGACGGCTGGAGATAAGATGAATCGTGTCTGAGAGGGGTCGAGGGATGTGGCTTGAGTGCAGAGCCGTGATTGGCTGCATTCGGAGTGTCGGAGCCGAGCGCGAGGCTAAGAGCGACGACGCCAATTCTTTGTGCAAGCCCGCGCGAACATGCTTCCTGCAGCTCTGTACCAAGCAGCAAGCCCAGTTCTCAGACTACGGCAACAGTACCAAGGGCTTGCCGAGACAGCATCCACGTGTGAGCGCACACAAATGCCTCGCAAACATAGAGCACATACTCCTGAGTAGATACAGGAGTCGGTATTCGCAAGAAAATATCATTCTCGTGAGCATTCCGTAACAGAGCGAACAAGACACTAAGATGGTAAAGAAAGGCCCAGGACCCGCACTGGGCCGGACATGCCTGCAACGCGCACATCAACCACCCGATCCAGCCATGCACATCTCCACACAAACCCCAACCAGTTATTCGACATCCCACTCGTGATCCGAGTTCCGGATGTATGGGCTCAGTCCCAGAACGTCCCTCGCCGCCGTCGCCTTCACGTCACCGTTGCCCAGATATGCGAAGCGATTCTTGTAGCGGTACGTGTAATCGTAGTCTTCCCATCGCGGAGTCTTGATCGACTTGAGGAAGTGGATCGTCTGCATTGCGAGTCAGCACCTTGTTTGCCTTGTTGCGGGCGTCTCCGTCATGGAGCTTGGGAATGAGATCACTTACTGCGCCAGGCCATAGGTAGATGCGGTTCTTGGTGTGCCCGTCCTTGAACCAACTGCGGCACTCTTCTTGCCACACAGTGGTCTTGTGGTACTCGTCGAAATGCGCGTAGATCGCATCTAGAGCATCTTGCTTGACGGCCATGGCCTTGATGCCTTCGGTCTGCATCTTCTTCATGCACTTGATCGAGTACTCGATCGTGGTCTCAATGGAAGGTAGGAGAGTGCCGTTGCTCCATGTCGCGCCTGGGCCGACGATCGTATAGTAGTTGGGGAATCTAGGTGCGGAGACACCCATGTAGAGATTCGGTCCTGATGTCCAGTCTTCCTTGATGGACTTGCCGTCGCCGTTGCGTACAACAAAGGCTGGCTGGAAAGCGACCTGGAAGCCGGTGGCGCACACTAATGCGTCCATTTTGTGTACCTGGCCATCGACAGTTTCTATGCCCTCCGCCACCACGCGCTTGATGCCGCTGAAAACTGGTGTTACATTGTCCTGCACCAGTGCTTCGAGGAAGCCGTCGCCAGGCGATATGCGCCGACAGCCGACAGACCATTTGGGAATCATGAACTTCTTCAAATCTTCGTGCCCAGGTCCCATACGGCGGTGCATCTCCTTGGTTATGACATCCTTGAATTGATTCGACAGCTCTGAGTTCTGTTGATACATGCCGAACAAGCTGTTGATCTCAGCCTCAATCTTCTTGCGGAACTCGAGATGGTATTCGGGGTCGTCGCGAAACTTTTGCTTATCCGCTTCGGTGAAGTCGTACTGACGCTGACCAGGATCCACATCTTGCCCTTTCTGCAGGTTGTCTGTGAGCGCACCAGCGCCAAATGGTGGCGAAATCCATGTTGGACTGCGCATGTAGACTTGTACTTCCTTGCAGATCTTCTGCAGCTGCGGAACGATTTGGACACTCGTGGAGCCGACACCAATGACACCGGCCGTGATCCCGTTGAAGTTCACGTCGTGGTTCCAGCAGGCCGAGTGCAGTAATGGACCTTTGAAGTCGTGAATGCCCTCGATGTCAGGCCATTTCCAGTTGTTCAGGATGCCTGGAGATGATTAGCCCTCATTGAATTTGTCAAACCTGCAAGGATTATCTCACCTGTGCCATTGACGAAAACATGTGCCCAGTCTTTCCTCATTGATCCAGTCCTTGGGTTTACGATAGTAAGACTCCAGCAACCCTCTTCGTTGTTCCAGTTCGCCTCGGTGATCTTGCTGTTCAGCTGCATGTACTTCTTGCTTCCTGATATCATGTGAGCAAACCTACTCCTGACTGGTCAGAGTGTCTTACCGTGCCTCTCCGCAAAGTTCTCGAAGTACCCTTGAATCTCCTTGCCTGACGCGAAGAACTGTGACCAGTCGGGCTTCGGGTCCCATGTGAAGTTGTAGTCGTGTGACGGAATATCGCATGCGACGCCGGGATATGTGTTCTCGTACCATGTTCCACCAAATTGAGGGTTCTTCTCGTATAGTGTGAGCTCCCAGGAACCTGCCTCTAGCATCCTCTCCATCTTGTATGCTAAGCAGAGACCGGACGCACCGGCACCGGCGCATGCAACTCGCATCTTGGTTGGCTTGGAATGGTACTGATTGAGGACCTTGTAAGGGCCTTCCACATGTGACGGTGGGTAGTCATAGTTGTGACCGAACCCGTTCACGCCATTGAGGCCGTTAGGCATCTCAGACCCTCCCATTGTGAGATTGTCGTATATGTTCAGGAAGTGTCAAGGTGTCTCTAGTTCTGTCCCTCGGGGATGATGTTGTTTTTGTAAGGCGTAGGGTATCAAAAGATAAGTTGAAAGATGCAGCCTCAAAACCCGCAATGTAGACTTATAAAGGCGCAGACACGGCCAGCGAAATCGTAAAGGAAAGAAGGCAAAAGCTATCACACCACTACGGCGCGACGATCGCATACTCCTGGTGTCTTTAACCGTCCCTCGGGAGCCCGACATGAGCATCCCACAAGCTTGCGCCACCAGTGCACCTCCTTCCACTCCGGTTGGTGCATGGCGGAGGACAAGATGCGGGACACGTTAGGCCGGTCTTCGCTGGTCGCGCTTCCGACACGACTCACGCAGGCAGGAGCCGCAGCTAGAGTATTCTAGCAGGCCGAGAATGTAGCCGCACCCCAGATTCGTGTGGCGACGTGATGTCGCGGTGGAGAGGGCGCCGGAAAATGAGAACCATGCCTGACGGTGGCGGGGCACTTTCCGCTTGACCTTGCCGCCAACTACTCCACGCCGTCTTTGTAGGGGCGCTAACTGCACAACACAGTAGTAGGTTCAGCAGGAATCAACACAAGAGTGAAGTTTGAGAAACTTGAAGAACAATTCCTCGTTTTGATGGTTCGTCCCCGATGGTAGTGCTGGCCCCTTAAGGTTGTCTGCATCATTGTCCAGCATAGTGATTGTGCCATAACCATGGAAGTACTTCGGGGATGGTCGGCATCTACATCCCAGCCCAGCTCAGTGTGGTAAGTAGAACGAGTGGGTCGTGGTCGACATTCTAGATGCAGGACGCGCAGTCCCATGATTAGGCGCAATAGCGTATATAGCAGCAACATGATGGGATACGAGTCAGGGCAGCAGATCTCGATAGACATCTCCAGTGTGAGGAGATTGGTTGTGATAAGTGCTCCTGGATGTATACCACGTACATGCAAGACACAACGCTAGACCGATACCACTCACAATCCTACAGCTTCGCCTTGGCTTGTCCGATCATATTCTCTGCGTCCTTCTTGGCCCAGTCCTTGACAACCTTGCGCATGATCTTGCCAGAAGGCAATTTCGGCACCTCATCAACAAATACAATGCCGCCAACTAGCTGTTTGTGCTTTGCCACCTTGATCTTCATGTGTTTGTGGATGTCCTCTGCAGTGGTTTTGCCCTTGAACTCGTCTTTCAGCGTAACATATGCGCGCGGCCACTCCTGCCCTTCGAGCGTTATGCCGACAGCAGCTGCGTCAGCTATGGGATCGTACTCGAGCAACACGGCTTCGAGTTCTGCAGGTGCAACTTGGAGGGCGTTGACTTTTATGAGTTCCTACATGGTGTCAGTAAGTGGCGATGCGTTGGAAACATACAAGGTGCTCACCTTCTTTCGGTCGACGATCCAGAACCAACCATTCTTTACGATTGCTACATCCCCAGACTTGAGCCAACCATCTGGAGATATTGACTCTTTCGTCGCATGTGGGTTGCGCCAATAGCCCAAGCAGATGTTTGGTCCTCGTACGTGCAGCTCGCCAGGTCGTCCTTCTGATACCTCGTTACCATCGTCATCGAGGAGCATGCACTCGCAATTGGGGTCTAGTTGTCCAACACTTCCGGAGCTATTGCATGTTAGAGAGCGGCAACGTCGCTAGCTGCACGGAAGACTCACTCGTCGACTGTACCACCAGGGACATGGATAGCTCCACAAGTAACCTCGGTCATACCCCAACCCTGGAGGATCTCACACTTCAGCTTCCTGCTGATCTCGTTTTGGAGCTCCTTTGAGAGTGGCGCGGCACCGCAGAGAATGTCTGTGACGCTCCTCAGATCATACTTTGCTGTTTCAGGCCTCTTGCTCAGCATGACCATGATAGGTGGCGCAACTTGCAGATGGGTGACCTTGCGATCCTGGATCGTTTGTAGAAAAGGCTCGTACTCGAATTTCTTCATGATGTAGATGGGTATCTGCAGCTTTTGTGCCATGGCGATGGCATAAAGCTGGCCGTACGCGTGATAGAGGGGCAGGAAGCCGATCCATACTTCTCGTGGCCGATTATCGGCATTCCATGGTTTGTGAAGATATCGCATGTAGATCGTTTGATCAAGATTCGCAACCAGATTGTGATGGCTTACTTCCACGCCTTTTGGTAACCCAGTCGTTCCAGATGAAAAGTTCACCGTTGCTGTGGTGGTCTTTGCTTCTTCCTCGGAGAGTACCGGGAAGCTATATGCATCACCCTCAGCTGCTGAAGGAAGCAAGTCTCTCCAGTCCTTGCAACCGTCGATTGGCGCGTTGGGCTCGTCCGAGAACAAGAAGATGCGATCAGCTGGAAGACGTGCTCCTCTTGCTGCTGCAATAGCTGTTTTGACCAGCGACGGATGCGCTAGGATGAACTGTGCTTGGGTGTTTGTGACTTGATGTGTCAATTCTGGAATTGTCAGCATGCATCTCAAAGAAGCGCGTTGTGATGACTTGCCTGATACGGTATATGCAGGATTGCCACCACTGAAAATGCGCTTCGATCCCACGATACCCAGATATGCTACCGGCACGAAGATGTGGTTTGGGCTTAGAATCATGACAACCTGCCCGGGCTTGCTTCCGATGCGGTCCAGCCCTAGAGCGAGTCGCTTTGTCCATTGCAGCAACGAGCGGGGAGTGAGGTAGTGGTCAGTGTCTTTTGAATCGATCCATATTGGCGTGTCTGATGGCGTGCTTCCTTTCGGAAAGAGGTACTCGAGCAAGTTACATTTTGGGATGTCCAGAGTAGGGAAAGGCGAGGAGAACGGCATGTCGCTGTCGATGAAAGGAGCTGTCAACCAGGACGCCAAGAACAACGACAACCACCAAAAAGCAGTCCTTCGGCGGATGCGAAGGGACACATAGCAAGAAGCATCTTATTTGGACTCGAGTCGCCAGACAGCCATCCCACAGCCGGCCAAACGAGGCATTCGCGGGGGCGCACAGACGCTTTGTGTCTTCCGAGGATGTCGTTCTCCACACACCGAGCTCCCCAGGATCAAGCTACCATATGTACCCATACTCCCCAGCCAGCATGGCGCGATTCTTGCACGAACGCGTCTTCAGCCATGTCTGACCTCAACAAGTTCGATGGCATGTTTCGCCTGGACGGCAAAGTCGCGCTGGTCACGGGAGGGTCACGAGGCCTCGGCTTGCATACCGCAACCGCCTTCTTGCTAGCCGGCGCGAACAAGGTCATCATCTCGGCGCGCAAAAACGCTGGAGCGGAAGGCATCGACCAGGCTGTCGAGAAGCTGAACAAGCTGCCTGTTTCGGGCGTGGCCGTGGGCATGGCAGCAAACGTCGCCAACACCGACGACATTGCGCGACTGGTGAAGAAGGTGCAGGATACGGACGGCAAGCTGGACATACTGGTGTGCAATGCTGGCGCCACCTGGGGCGGGCCCTTTGACCCGACGCCAGACTCTGCGAGCCAGAAGGTGTTGGATCTGAACGTCAGGGGCGTGTTCAACCTGGCGAGACTGTAAGACATGTCGCCAGATGGCTAATTCGGCATATCAAAGCTGATCGCGGCAGGTTCGCGCCTCTTCTCGAGAAAGCAGGCACGCGACAAGATCCCTCGCGCATCATCATCGTCTCCTCCACCGCCGGCACCACCGTGCCCCACGTAGGCGACCACGGCACCATCATGTACAGCGTTTCCAAGGCGGCCGCGCACCATCTATCGCGTCAACTCGCCGTCGAGCTCGGCCCGCGAAACATCACCACAAACACGGTAGCCCCTGGCTTCTTCCCCTCGAAGCTAGCCAATGGCTTGATCGAGCTGCTGGGCGGGCAGCAAGAGCTCGAGGACTGGAATCCCCGCAAGAGACTGGGCGAGCCAGAAGACATCGCGGGTGTCATGGTCTACCTGGCAAGCCCCGCGGGCGCATACGTGAACGGGGAGGACATAGCAGTCGACGGCGGAGTGAGATATGCGGCCGGTAGACAGTCCAAGCTATAGACTCGAGGCAATTGCATTCATTAAGCTTCTCTACCACAATGACCCTCAAGCCCCATTCGTTGCCGCCTTCTCCTGCTTCGTCTTCTCGATCCGCTTCAGCTGCACCTCCATACTAGTATGCTTCATCATAGCCTCCATGTTCTCATCACACGCCTCCGGCCCCTCCCTGAAGTAGAAGTTGTTCCCATTGACCTCCACAGTCAAGCCCCAATGATCCTCCGCCGCTACCTTCTTCCCCTTCGCATCCACAGTGTCTCCACCGTCTACCAACTTGACAACGGCGTCGACCAGCGTCTTCATAGGCGTAAAGTACTCCTCCGGAAACGACTTCCACTCCTCCTGGTTCAACAACCCCGTGCGAACCGTTCCAGGACACGTTGAAAAGGTGCGAATGCCAGCGTGATGGTATGCTACTGTGATTGCACGATTGAACTGTACGACCGCGGCTTTGCTGCCCGAGTACATTGGACAGAATTCCGAGGGATACAGGCCGCCACAGCTAGCCGTCATGACGAGCACCGGGTCACTCTCATCCTTGCCGTGCTTTGCTATCGACTTGCGGAAGTAGTGCAGCGCAAGCCATGACGTATTCACCACGGCTTTGAAGTTGATGTCGATGGAGAGCTGGTTTGGCGGTGGCGGCGGAGTGTCTAGCGCATGTTCTTCGTAGAAGTTGTCACGCTCAACGATGCCGGCATTGGCATAGACGAAGTCCAGGCGGCCTGATGTTGACCATGTGGATTCGAAGGCTGATACGAGGGACTGGTAGTCGGTGACGTTGGTTTGGTGGAAGTGAGCGTTTTTGAGGGATGTGGTGGCTTTCTGGCCGGCGTCTGCGTTTAGGTCGATGATGTGGATGGCCCAGTCTTGGTTGGGGTGCGAGGAGAGGGCTTGTGCGACGGCGAGACCCATCCCGCTCGCGCCGCCGGTGATGAAAGCTACTTTATTCGTCATATCAGATCATGTACGGACAGGACGTATTGGTTGTGTGTATTCGATTAAGGTATCTTGAATTCTTTCGCGAAGTATCAAGACCACTTGTACTTTGTTGAAAACGTATTGGGTCTATACAGGCCGCACCCGACTCAACCATGAAGCACTTCTCCGCATCCGTACTCCCGTGTGCCTCAAGAGAGGATAGCTTCTTCCGATAATGCCAGTACAGGTGATGGTGTGCTACTCGTTCTGACTTGGCTCAAGGTTGCTATAATGATTATGTATGTGAGCGCTCTGACTGGGTAGCTTTCCTGCCAACCATCAGTTCCAGCACCTGGATATGTACCACGTCCACTTTGCATTGCCCAAACTTTGGAGTTGCGTACCATAGGTATGTGGTGCTTCAGAATAACATGTCGAGTCATATCAAATTACCCCGCAGTCAATCTGATTCAGACTACGCCATCCGGCATGCAGGGGGATCGGGATCGGCAAAGCACGACGCGGAAAACAAACCGCGAGCGCGTCTTTGCTCATCCGACCACCACGGTTGTCGACTCGCATCCACTCCACTGCAGCCTTGTGCGGCGCTGCAAGCTAGCTCACTGCCACGGTCGAAGTGGTTCGGGAGCCTTTTTGCCATCGGAGTTAAGATTTCTGCATTCGTCAAGAGGTGAGACTGCTTACCTAGGTATCAAGCGGTTGCACATGAGCAGCAGAAGAGCCTCAATATCCCCCTCCTGCCCCGCTTGACTTCAGGTCGGTATCATCTCTTCTCTTCTCCTCACACACGCATTGGAATTTGTCACACACTACACCATGCCTCTTCAATACTCCACAAAGAACCTGCCAAAGCAGATCTTCATCAACAACGAGTACGTTGATTCGAAAAGCTCTAAGAAGCTCACCCTCCACAACCCAAAGGATGGGTCGTTGATTGCAGACGATGTGCCGCTCGCAGGTGAGCAGGACGTCGATGCCGCTGTCGAAGCTGCAGAGAAGGCCTTCGCTGGGTGGAAGAAGATGGGCGCAAACCAGCGTCGCAACATTCTGCTAAAGTTTGCGGACCTGGTAGAGCAGAACGCGAATGAGATCGCACAGCTTTCGAGGATATCCTTGGGCGCACCAGCATCTTTCGGAGCATTCGAGGGAGGCCTATGTGCCGAGGTACGTTCAAAGACAGCCATGACTGGCAAGTTTGCATGCTGATAGCCTTGCAGACTTTCAGATACAACGCCGGCTTCATTGACAAGTTCGGCGGTGAATCATGGCCGCAAGACGACGGTTTCCTCAAGATCGTACGCAACGAGCCCCTTGGTGTGACCGCAGGCATCGTCCCCTGGAACGGTCCGATCGGCACAATTGGTCTCAAGGCCGGCCCGGCGTTGGCAACAGGTAACTGCTTTATCCTCAAGCCTTCCGAAAAGACACCATTCTCGTCATTGGCTCTCGGTACGCTCATCAAGGAGGCTGGCTTCCCACCAGGCGTCTTTCAGATCCTGTCAGGAGACGGCAGCACCGGTGCTCTGATTGCCAGTCACATGCGTATCCGCAAAGTATCCTTCACCGGCTCGATCACCACTGGCAAGAAGATCCAAGAAATGGCAGCAAAGTCGAACCTCAAGCGCGTGACGCTCGAGCTCGGCGGCAAGTCTCCAGCAGTCGTGTTCGACGACTGCAACCTCGAGAATGCTGTAACATGGACTGCCAACGCCATCACAGCCAACACTGGTCAGGTTTGCTTTGCGGCAAGCCGCGTCTACGTCCAAGAAGGCATCTACGACAAGTTCATCGAGAAGTACAAGGAGGCCATGAGGAACAAGGCAAAGGAGATTGGCGATCCCGACGCCGAGGGCACAAACATCGGTCCTCTTGTGGATGAGGCACAATTCAAGCGCGTGCAAGGCTTTATCGAGCGCGGACAACAAGGCCAAGGCACTCTCGCCGTCGGCGGTAAGCGCGTCGGCGACAAGGGCTTTTACATCGAGCCCACCGTCTTCACAGACGTCGACCCTAAGTCTGAGATCCACTGCGAAGAAATCTTTGGTCCCGTCTCGGTCGTCAAGTCCTTCAAGACTGAAGAGGAGATCATGGAGCTGTCGAACAACACCAACTTCGGTCTCATGGCCGGAGTGTTTACACAGGATATCAACAAGGCGCTGCGAGTGGCGAGCGACTTTGACTCGGGCATGGTGGGCATCAACTGCGTTAGTTTGATGTTCACGGTTACCCCGTTTGGTGGAAGCAAGGAGAGTGGACTGGGTAGGGAGTGTGGTATTCATGCGCTGAGGGCGTTTACGGAGCCAAAGACTATCATGATTAACATGAACTACTAGCGGGCTGTTTAATTGTTCGTTGAAAGTATCTAGTACCGATATATCAAGTCTTCTGTTCATTCAATCTCTTTACCCAGCCATGTAAACTTGTCCTAGCTGTATTCGCAGCGTATCCTATCAGAACCAGGAGCCAAAGCCTAAGTCGTAATAACATGCGAGTTTACTCTGTACCTAATCATGTTGCGAAGCCCCAAGGCCTGGCTATGGTCTCACGAATCTGGGAAGGCCATGGTGAAACATTGCTAATTTTCATGGCATTGTACACACTACGGTATAACCTTCGCCTTCCTCATCCTATTGAACACGCAGCCCCAAGCCTCCTCCGTGCCTCTTTCCTCCTCAAATCCAGTCTTATACATCTTGGTCATATCGTACTGCCTATCAAAATCAAACTGCGTCATGAGGAAGTACTCGAAACCAGGGAATACGCGCTCATTGTCCGCGTGGCCAGTCTGCAGTCCATGTTGCTTCTCCAGCTTCCGCCACACTTCGATATTGTCTTTGATGAACTTGCGGATTTCTGGTGTGTTGACGGTCGGGCCAGTGCCTTTGAGGCCAAACAGGGAGCAAAGGATGGGCCATTTTGCGGACCAAGTTGAGGGCGACTTCTCGTCTGCGACGTTGTACGCACCGCCCTTCTCGGTTTCGTCGTTTAGTGACAAGTGGAGTGTTTGCCGCGCTATCATGTCGCTGCTTGAATCGTTGCTCAGCGCTTTCCAGCTCTTTTCTGTACCAGGGAATGGGCACTCGCTTCCCTCTCCATGCACCTCACGCCATAGCGAGAGGTATATGCCCATTGAGCTGCCAAGGGAGTAGAAGTTCTGGTTGGGCACAAAGCCGATGATGATATCGGGGCGTGTATCGCACCAGGACCACTTTCTGTCTTTCGCGAGATCAGTGATGAAGTCGAGTTGGGGGTGGTAGAATAGCATATCGCCCCATTGCCCTTTTAGACGTGGTTGGGATTCGGCGTGTGGAGTTTTGAGGTACGGTTGCGAGTAGTCTGGGACGGTAGCGAGAAGATGGCAGCCATCTGTACGGTGTTAGAGCGTGATCCTCGAGCTGTCAATGGCGCATCACTTACACATCTTCGCTCCAGTCTGCAGGACCACGAATTCTAGGTCTGGACAGAGCTTGTCGACCGCGATCAGCGACTTCTTCCACATTTCTACAGCTTCTTCCAGCTCCTTCTGTACGTCCGCCCCGGCTTTGTACGCCAAGTAGTATACATGTGTGACTTCGTTGATGTCTGGTATTTTCGACTTGAGCTCTTTCTCAAGATCTTCTTGTGAGCCCGCAAGCAGATCGATACCTGATACGATGTTCAGACGAGGATCCTTTGGCCATTGCGATTGCTCTTGAGACAATGGTCGATTGGTGAGTGCGTGCACACGCTTCCATGTGTTTGGCTTGGGATAATCATTCAAGATCTCGTTGACAAAGGACCAGCCTGTCACCCCTGAAGCTCCGAATACAAGAGCAGACTTTGACATGTTGAGATTGGAATGACTGGGTGAGAATTGTTGGAACATAAAATCTTCGATTACAGCCTGTGTACTTCGAGTCACAGCAGAACCCAACTTCTGGCGCGGCAGCTGCTCGGGGGCGTCCCCGCAACGCAAAGCGTAAACTTCTCCAGCAATTGCTCCACACCTGGGCAGGGTCCACAGAGACTTGCAGGGGGCGCTTCAACGCGCTTGCTTAGTTCGACGGTTGCGTGCATAAGCGTGTCCCCGCATCGATCTCCATTGCGACACGTCGGTAAAACTTAGCCATATGTTTCCAGTCCGCTTTGAGTCATGCGGCACCAAAAGGACCCGTACCGTGAATCGGCTGAGAAAGTAACGGTAAGGCAACTTAGGCAAGCATGTGCATCATGAAGAGCGGAGCATGACTACATGCCTTGGAGCGGATCGAAGAAGGAAGGCAGGAACGAGAAAGAGTAAGTCGATGGGCTGCGTCGTGACGTCATCTACTCGCGAGACTTTGTTCCAAGTGCGACTATGGGAGATGAACTGTTTTCATTCATACTAACTGACGCATACTATCTTTCCACCTCCGGCCGATCAATGGAACTCGTTCTTCTCGGCATAAATGTCGTTCTCCAAAAATATCTCCACTTTATTCGTCATCTTCGGCTCCAGGTCCTCGCAGTAGAAGATGCATAGCAAGCCAACGATACCGAAACTCAAACTACTCAGAGCGACGATCTTCAGTCCATGAGCATAACTCCACTGGAATGCCAGCGACGCCGCGCCGATTGCCTCCGCCGTAGTTCCTGGTACCTCTGCAATGGCAGCGGCGCCAAGTGGGAATGCAGCGAGTAGTGACTGAGCATTATCTGATGACATGCCCGCCGCGATTGCTGCTGCTGGAACTGTTACAGCGGCGCGAGCGGACTGAGTGTTCGCTAAAATGGTCGTGTAAATCGCTTGCGCGAGAGAACCGCCAGCGTAGCGCGCCATTCCAGCTAGACCACCGGAGAAGCCCAAGTCTAGGAGGTGCAGGTTCGAAGTCAGTGTTGCTCGTTTCAACTCGTACATGAATTTTCTTACCTTGTTGAGGCACACCAAGTTGCGTGAATGCAATAGACTCGTATTGCGCCCAGCCAAAGAATGCTACAAACTGTCAGTCGAGCCACCTCACAGGTTTCAAGAGACTTACAAGCATTAATGCAGCAGAAGGCGATCATCATAGACTGGTTAAAGGGTGTCACAGCTCCCATCAGAGCACCGAATAACACCATACCAAACCATGTTCCTGCCAAAGTCCACTTCCAGTGCCCAATCACATTGCCAAAGGCCATGAGACAGAGTGCCCCGAACACGAGACCGACGTTCGGCGGTAGGGTGAGCAAGAGCTCGGTGCTTCGAGACACATCCGGGCCGATGTAGAAGACGTTGACCATCGTAGGCCAGATGATGTTGACACTATAATAGAACATCGTAACGATAAACGCGACGATGAACGGTGCAGTGAACTCTCTTCCTTTGTGGCTCCTAAAGAGATGCGGCGGGCATAACTTGAATCTAGTGTTGCTAAAGGTCTCCCAGGCGCCGAAGGCAGCGATGAGTACAAATCCAACGACCAGTGGAGCGATTACAGTTGCGTCGGAACTTGACTTATATGTGGTGCTGATGATTCCCACAAGTGCAAGCACGATGCCTGGGACAATAAGGGCCGTGCCTACATAGTCTAGGCCTTTGTATGCCTCATGCCACGGGATGCCTTTGGGGTGCTTCGGTGGCTTGTAGAGCGCCCAGATCGCGACCAAAGAGATGAATTGGGCGATGAAGCCAGCCCAGTAGACGTATTCCCACGCGCCCACATCAATGGCGTACTATTTTCGATGTCAGACTGAGGACACATCGATTTGTCTCAGAATTGGGGCTTTGCTTACTCTGCCAACAATAGGACCAATGATGACGATCAAGAAGACGAAGCCATCTGAGAGACAGATACCGATGTGTCGGAACTTGTTTGGAAGGAGTTCAGGAATACTGCACATCGCCATCTGCGCAAAGCCTCCACCGAATCCAGTGATGGCGAGACCTGCTGTGAAGTGGTCCGCGCCTTTCGCTGTTGCGGTCACAATGAAACCGGCGCAGCAGCAAAGATTCCCAAACAGCAAGAACAACCTTCGACCAAAGAGATCCGAGTTCGCACCCGCAAGCAGAAAGCCAATGCTGTTTGCGGTGGTGTATGCCGGCACATACCACGCGCTCGAGGTCGGAGCGCCAAATTGAATTGCCAGTCGGCCCATCATGGCCGCAGTGGTCGGAACAGGCCAAAACGAGAGTCCAAAAGTCGATGAGAGGACGAAGATGACGAACCACGTCTTCCATGTGATGGTGACTGTTTCGCCATCTTCGTTTTGGAGCGGCTGTCGTGTTGGTGTTGGTGCATCGGAGACCTGATCGATACGTTCGACATCGGTCTTTTCGAGAGAAGAGCGATGAGGCATATTGCCGTCATGGACTTCGCTCACTGCCATGGTTGGCGATGGAGAAGTGCAATATGGTAGGTCAATACAATGACAAGTTGACTAGGAGCGTTTGTACGAGAAAGAACGCAACGCAAGGATAAAATGCTGTACGTATGTAAAAGTACGATACTGATACCCAGCTATTGTTCTTCCCCGCACCCCGAAGACTGGGCCGGTGGGGTGGACAGGTTACCAGGATCTGAATCAACGACCCTGTACGTGTGGTTTGACCATCAGCAATCTTGTGTTCTGGAGTAGTGGAGCTGGATGTGGGTATCCGGGGTAGAGTGAGGGGAGTGAATCCTTGCTTAGTACTGTTTCTGCAAGTGTGTGATAAAGGGACGACGATCATCTTAGTCTGGAAGTACAGTTCCGAACCTGCAGCACGAGCCGGCAGACATCTCATTGGGCTAATATCATCGCGCAATGGGCAAGTTGAGCCAACGAGTAGAATGCCATTACTTATGCCACTCTATGCACCAGGACTCGCCTACATCTCGCTTGCTCAACAGGTATCAGATGATCTGTACTCACAGCTTGCTCTCCCGTGAAACACCATCCGTAGCATCGCAGTCTGGAATTGCTTTTCCAAACGCGATGAGATCGTACCTAAACACTTAGTCAGATGCACTTCAACCACATGCCACCGCACTTACCCAGCCATGACCTTGATCCCGGCCGTGACATCCATGAAGTTTGCCCCATCCGGCATCAAAGCAGCCGAGTACTCGGCGCTACTCGCAAACTCCACCCAATCATCCCAACTCTTGACCCAGATCTGACTGCACGCGTCGTAGTCCAGGACCTCCATGCCCAAAGCTTGCACTTTCTTCTTCATTTCGGGTGATTGGTAGCTTTGGACGTATCGCTGGATCTTGACGGCGTGGAACTTCTTGCAGCCTACAGTTAGATCGGAGTGAACGTGGTTGTAGTGCTTTTGGAAATGGTCGTCGTCCACGTTAGGGAGCTTCTTGAAGAAGAAGGAGAGCTTGATGCATGCTGAGATACTTCGTTAGACAGGGGTTGAGTCGAGTGATGATAGTAAGGAGAGAGTAAAGTACGCTGATAGTTTTCCTTGACATCCCAGCCAAATTGCTGTGGATAGGCGAATTTATGCTTGGGCCAGTCAGCGGAGTAGCATAAGGTGTATGGAGGCGCTTCTCACGTCGATTTTATTGTGTACCATGATGTTGACGTGGAGAGGAAATGGGGTGTAACAATGTAACCTCCGTCGGCCTTATGAGGGACGTACAGTATCGTCCTGGTCACAAAGTCCGCCAAGCATAGACTGGATACATCTGACCGAGCCTGACAAGGCAGAGCGGGGTCCGGAGATAGTTCGCGCTTCTCCTACTGGTAAATTGCAAGTTGTGTGTGCATGGTCATTGCAAGCGTGTTAGTCATTTCGCAATTATTGGAAACGGCGAAGCACAGTGTAGTTGAGGTGCGTTCTTCGAAGCGTAAATACATTTATACTCGTACGTAGACGCTTAGAAGACGACCACCTGCCTCTTCTCCGCTTTCCCTGCTTCCATATCCGCGACCATTTGAGGAAGATCGTCAAGTTTACGGAACTCGACTTCTGGCTGGATCCTGCAAATTCGTTAGCCTACGATACTTGTATTGCATTTGAAACTTGTTGACTTACGTGTGCTTTCCCGTGAAGTCGACGGCCTTCTTCATCCGCTGGGGAATGCCGGTGCTATCCGCCTTCACACGGTAGCGTCCAGTGGTCAGATCGAATGTGTTGATGAAGTCGAGGCCTTTAGGAGCTATTCCAATAACCATGAGCAGACCACCGGTTCGTAATACGTCGGGTGCACCAGCATATGCTGCATTTGATGCGCTGTACACTGCAGCCGCATGACAACCTTTGCCGGTGAGCTTCTTGATCTCATCGATGTAATCTTTGTTCTTCATAGAGTTGAACACTGCGTCCGCTCCCACCTTCTTCGCCATGTCGAGTTGATTGTCGTTGATGTCGAGACCAATCGTCTTGATCCCCATCTATGGCTGTCAGTACCTGATGTCACAAGTTCATGCCACCAGACACATACCGCTTTTGCGTATTGTATGGCATATTGCCCCAGCCCTCCACACCCGATGATTGCTAACCAATCGCCCTCCTTCAACTCGCAACTGTCCACTGAGTGGAAAGCCGTGATGCCCGCACAGAAGAGAGGCGCGGTCCTTGACATTTCCAAGTTCGAGGGCAGTTTGACCGCGTTTTGCCAGTCAACAACCGCGTACTCCTGGAAAAAGCCGTCTACCACGAATCCTTGTAGCTTCTGTTGCCCAGTCTCACAGCGCAGATTGTGTATCATGCAGCCATCGCACTCGAAACAGCAGCCGATAAAGTAGTTGAAGCCGATCGCATCGCCGACCTTGAAGCCCTTGTCCTGAATGTCGGATCCAACATCCTCGATGTAGCCTACACCCTCATGGCCAAGAGTGACGGCGTAGTCCGGTCGCATGTCAAAAAGGAGGTCGGAATGACATAATGATGCCGATTGAATCTTGACTAGAAATTGATTGGGTGCTGCAGTCGGCTTTGGTATGTCATTGATGACAACCTTCTTTTGCTTGCTTCGGAATGGTTAGTGGTGTTTCCTTTGAGTGAGTGGATGTACTTGCGGATCCCACTGGCCGGCCTTCATGATGCAGAGTTTCTGTAGATTGGTCAATTGGTTCGCGCAGCGCAGCGCAGTGTATGCTTGAGGACTATGACGGCGCAGAGGGAGTATATATGCAGGTCAGCCTCCAGCTTTGGCTTCAAAAGAAAAGAGGTGAGATTCGACAAGGTTGAAAGTCTGCAAGGGTTACATGGCATTCGGTTCCGATAGTTCGGGAAGTTGCATGCTAACACTGGTCGCAGCCTTACAAGTGGCAAGCGGAAAAAGAGAGCCAACACCATGTGCCTCACGCAGCAGGTCGGGTTCAACGCGCTGTAGGTCTTGGTGTGTGGTATGGCGCGGGGAAAATGAGCGGGGTCACAATACCCCAAAGTCCGAGGAACAGACATACGTCACGCATAGATGCAAGATTCATGGATGATTTTAGTCTAGTCATTAATAACATGACTCAAGAATACTGACCTTTGGAAGAGGTGCTCGACCAACTTGTCATGCCGCGAGTCGCCAGGCAACACGATTCGCTATACTTCCGCTATTGAACCACAAACTTCACTCCTTTCGCTACATTTGCGTTGAACTCCTTTCTCGGTTCGTCAAGCTTTGGCGACGGCCACGTCCAGTGATAATGCGGATAACCTTCGTAGAAATTAAACTCCGTGGGCACTCTGCATATTGTCAGCGCTTTTCTAGATTGCAGCAAGGTTCTTCACATACTTATTATCATCGAGCTTTTGCTTGAACAAGAGCCCATCATCCCTCAAAGTGTCGTGTCCGGCAACAGCAAGGTAGACCTTCTTCAGGTCTTTGATGCGGGGGTGCAACAACGGCGATGCGTACTGATCACTTGGGGGTGCGCCGAATGCATCCCAAAACGTCTCCATGGCGCTTGCAGTATTGATGGTATGCTGATCGTGCTCCGTATATGAGTTGTATCTCGATTTCAATTCCTCTGGAACCGCCTTGGGATGAACGGTTGCAGGAACAAGTGCGACTACACCGACTAGAGTATCGCCGAGGCCCTCATCAATGGCCTTCAATGCCACGCCGAGAGCCAGTCCTGCGCCAGCAGACACACCAGAGGTAAAGACCTTGGCATCTATGCCTCCTAATTCCTTTGCATGCTTCAGTGTCCACTGTAGCCCTTTGTAGCAGTCGTCGATGAGGCCCGGGTGTTTGTTCTGCGGTGCAAGACCATATTCGACCGACACGACCACGACGTTTCCGCCCTTCGATATGCTCCTCGCAAAAGCATCGTCGCCGTCAAGGTCGCCCATTGCCCAGCCTCCACCGTGAAAATAGACGCCGACTGGGCTGCCACCACTGTAGCCTTTGGGCATGTATACGCGCACTTTCAGGCCGTCGGATGTCGTACGGTCTTCGGAATGTACGCTGGGGTCGGGAGGAGGGAAGGTGTATTTCGAGACCATGAGACCACCAAACTTGGCGAAGCCATCTTGACAAGATGCTAGAGGTCCTTTGAGGAGCATGCGCTCCCCAAGCTCCTCTTCGAACTATGGATTGGTGTTAGCATATCTTGCTCGTACACGGTCAGTTGTGCTGCTCACTTGGACCCACGGTTTCGCAAATCCTTCGGAAGCCATTTCAGCCAGGTTGGTGGTTAGAAGAAAACTTGGGTGTTTTCATCGCCAGGTCGCTACGCATGGGTATCCCGCGCCAATCACAAAGTATACGTACCATAAGGAGGGAGTGCGTCGGCAACGGAAAGAGTGGAGTGGGCGTTTGGGGCCAAAGCTCCAAATTCTGGAGGCACGCGGGCAAACTTCATCCGCCTCCGCACTCCCCGCCGAACACCCTCGGCCTGGAACACCACCACAGCGGCCAACCACCATTGGATCGCGAGTCATGTCGGCCATGTCCATTGTTTCGTTTTCGAGGAATTTGCATCATCATCATCATCACTTACCTCCATAGCAAAACTCACCATACAGCGCGGTCCGCAATGGCATCGAACACTCAGATGGACAGCCACCCAGCTTTCGCACGTATCCCACCGTGGGTGAAAGCGAAGCTCAGGCCGATAGCTATTGAGAAGATCCAACAAGTCCATGAATGGGTCGAGAACGAATGTATACCTGCCGAAAGAATCTACAAGGCGCAGTTGGCCGCGAGTAAGACGAGATGGGAGACGCCGGCCATCATACACGACTTGCGGAAGAAGGCCAAGGCGCAAGGGCTGTGGAATCTGTTTCTGCCAAACCACTTCGTGGAGAGTCCTGGTCTGACGAACCTCGAGTACTCATGCTGTGCCGAGATCATGGGAAGAGTGTACTGGGCAGCGCAGGTGAGCACTCTCTGGTCCAATTCATCAATCTGCAATGCCGCTGACGCCGCAATAGACAATGAACTGCCACGCGCCCGAGACCGGCAACATTGAACTACTCGCAAAGTATTGCACGCCCGAGCAGAAGAAGAAGTGGCTGCACCCTCTCATGAACGGTGACATGTCCTCCGCATATAGCATGACCGAGCCCGACCGAGCATCATCGGACGCGACACAGGTCGGAATCAACATGGTCATCACGGATAAGGAGGTCATAATCAACGGACGGAAGCTGTATGGCAATTGCCAGTACAATCCGGAGATGCAGATATTCATTTTGATGGGCTGCTCAGACCCCGACAACGCAAATGCTTGGAATCGGCATACAACCCTGGTTGTACCTGCGAACTCGCCCGGTTTGAAGCAAATCAGGAATTTGACGATCATGGGTTACGACTGGGCGCCAGAAGGGCATGGAGAATACGTCTACGAGAACGTGCGGGTCCCCAAGGAGAACATCATCCTGGGTCCTGGACGTGCCTTCGAGATAGCCCAAGGACGATTGGGACCTGGTCGCATTCATCACTGCATGAGACTGATCGGTCAAGCTGAACGCGCTTTTGAGCTTGCGCTGGTACGCTGCATGGAGCCACGAAAGAAGCCTCGAGGCAAATTCATCGGCGAGTTTGACTCCAACATTGAGCGCATAGCCGACATGCGAATGACCATTGATGCAATGCGTCTCGTTGTCCTTAATGCTGCGGATACCATGGATCTTCAAGGTAACAAAGCTGGAAAGTATGCAATCGCGCAGTCGAAGATCATGGTTCCGAATGCATTGATCAAGGTCATCGACGAGGCGATGCAGATGTACGGTGGACAGGGCTTGACGCAACATACACCACTGCCGGAGATCTGGACTTACGCTAGGTTCGTTCGCGTGGCAGATGGCCCAGATTCGGCGCATAGGCATCAAGTTGGAAGAGATCAGATGAAGAC
>Ga0210040_10002757_pt1 | contig 24433 bp, 9 predicted proteins | sample CryGeyCG12114_NA_FD_185462 | JGI IMG/M metagenome (GOLD analysis project Ga0210040, IMG submission 185462) | Groundwater microbial communities from aquifer - Crystal Geyser CG19_WC_8/21/14_NA (SPAdes) (version 2) | ecosystem: Environmental > Aquatic > Deep subsurface > Groundwater | place: USA... | reverse complement strand
ACAACAATATATTATTGTCACAGCTTCAGAAAATTTATGCAATTAAAATTTATAAAAAGCTAAATTCATTAACTTGGAGAAGAAAATTATTATTGAAGCATAGCTTACAACACAAAAGCTGAACTATTTCCAATAATAGGGCGTAGTCATCACTTTTCCCCCTAAAAACTAATAACGACCTCTTGCTACATTCGCTTACTGCGGTTTATTTATGATAACAAACATAATACTTAGTTAGTTTAGACTGAATTATAAAACTTACCACCAAAATTTTAGCACTAATTTTCTTTAAAATATTTCAGTTGGTCGGATAAACTTGTATTTGTAAAATCAAAATTAACATCTGGAATTGAAATCTGTGTGACAGAAAACAACAAAACAGTGCTCTCTCTTCAGCTTTATCGCGTAATATTGAAAATAAATCTAAACTTTCTAATCTTTTCTCTATGAGCGAAGTGCGAATACGTCTATGTGCCGTCCATATGCTGTACCCATAGCAGATTACTGTGATACTGTATTATGTTACACCGTTTTAACATCAACACCATCCATTTGAAGGTGCCAAGTGCCGATCATGCAAATGAAGATGAATATTTTTTCAGAAGTATATTATTGTTTCTGACGTTAACATGCAAGCCCAGTTCAAATTACCTACAAGATTTAAGTTAGAAACTCAAGTTAAGGACAACAGGGAATTGTTGCAGCTTGCGAATCGTTCTTCACGCAATTATAGTAAGTAGGCAAGGTTAATTTAGACTTTTTTTTTTGCATCCACGCTCAATTTCCCGTGGATGCAAATGCATATCTTTGACACTTTGACGTCTCTCATGCATTTTTTCACATTTGTCAATTCTAAAAGTTTTCTTCCATTCTTTTGTATCCCTCAAAAATCCTTTCATTCCTCTCCTAACAAGACCACGGAGTAGTCTTCATTAACTAATAAGTGAGTAAAACTTTGTCACCTGAAGAAGTTCCGATTATGACCGAAATATTGTGCATTTAAATACAGTCATCGCACCTTGGAAGTTACATCCAAACACAAGTGAGTGGTCTAATCCCTTTTTTATCCTATTTTAATTACCCTCACAAGCGTTTCTACTTTGATCTGAAGGTTAATTTAGAAGACATTTCAATAAATTCTCATCAAATTCAATTCACCATTATATGTATTTATTACTTCTTGCATTGCTTACAAATCCATAAATGCAAGTCATTCAAACATCAACTATCTTTCATATCTTCTGTAAAAACTTAATTACATAACCTAATCCATGACTGAATCCATATGAATACAAAACTAAAACTATGACTTTAATTCATTTGTACGCATTCTTCAGGAAGCAGCATCGGTCTTAGAAATTCAATCAAGTTGATACGAACCATAGTGTATGCCGTCTTAGTAACTGAAATATGGCAATAGTGTCGATAAATCATAAAGTTTCTGTCTGTTAAAGGTTGACGAAACAAATAACTTCAAAAAAAATGTAGTGTAGTGAATACACCGAAGACTTACGCCTTAATCGACGATAGTTTTTTCGCTTCTTGAGAACAAAATGCAGTTTGGTGTACGAAAGAGTTTTTTCAATCACGGTCCCCTCTACTCGTACAAACTCAGGATTTACTAAGGGACGTCCTAGAAGTGTGAAATCCTTACTCCCTAATAGCAGTATCTGTGTGGACAACATATACATAATCACACCGTGTAACAATCATGATAAAATACTTCATACTCTTTCAGATTACCTTTTCAAAGCGCAGCAAATCTCCAATATCTGGAGCCCAGTTTCCTTGAACAATTATTATATCTCCAGATGTAACTTTAAATTGCTTTCCAGCTATATGTAACACAGCAAAAAGCCTTCCACATTCATTGGATTCTATTTTGTCATTGATAGAATCGATGAACTCTACGAATGAAAAAATAATTATTATCATTTACGGAAAACAAAGAAATATCATGGAATTTTTCAAATACTTATCATGTGTGTGTGTACCTTTCTTTTGCTTTCCAATGTAGGCAACATCTTCCTGAGGGAGATACTCTACACTTGGAGTAGGATCATAATATTCGTCCTCATCCAGAGGGAACTTATGGTCTACAATAGGAGACAATGGATATGGCACCTTATCTCTTCGAAATTCACCTTTAGCTACTCGTCTTCTATCTTTAATTCCCTCCCTAAACTTCCTATATGCCCTCCGTTGTTGTACCATAATAGACCAATCCGACGCCACATCATTATTTAAATAAATCCTTGCCAATGAACAACTATAATTTGGACACAAACCAGGACCAGAAGAACATGTCCACTTATGGGAGTAGTGATTAGTGGCTGCAAAATTACGTGTTATACTCGTAGACAGGTGTCTGGCTGACGTAGTGCATTTGGCAAGACTAGTTGAACATAACAAACCAAAATCTATCGCCGGTTTGAACCGAAGTACGACGCTGAAAAATGTCATATCTGTTACTAATTTGATGTATAACTCATTTATAAATAGGAGTCTATGAAATTGTATACTCTTTACACTCCGTCAATTAGAAACAGTGATGCTTCGCATTTAATCACAAAATTTAATTGCTTAATAAAATCCCTACTTAATGGAAATGGAAAACAAACTTTTATTGTTACATGCGGGTTTGTCGCAAACCTGATTACCGCCTATTTCACACAATGCCTCAGAGTAGACTGTATAGCTTTGTTTGGGCGTCCCTCCCGATCCTTCGTCAAATGTCGTTTGTCCAGGCGTTACCATTATGACTGACTATACCAAGATTTACAGTTTTCAAACTGATAATTAGATAATTATATAATTTCAGAAGGTAATTCACCAGAGTTGAATTCTTGACTTTCAAAATGCTTGCTAGCGATGTTCGTATGCACATGAATTTCATTTCATTAAAGGGTAGTGAAGACATTGTATGCTTTCATATTTATGATAACGCAGTTTTTTTGTAGTTAATTATGCACACAAAAAACATAGAAAACAGGTTAATTTAATTCTTCATTTTTTTATTTTCGTCGTTTTCATTGCATTCTAAAAACATTGAAATGAAAGGCACAAGAGCCAACGTAATGTATAACTTTCTCCTAGTTTATAATTTCCTCCTTAAACATTATTCCCATGTGAGCCACCATATTATACAATTTGTCATTTCATTATAATCTATAGCCTTCATCTTTTCCAAATCACTGCTTCACGACTCGACTATAAACAGTAACGTTGGTTCAACTATACACTATAATGAATGAGCGCAATCCTGCTTTTAGATGCAATTATACTAGCGCAATTCAAAACAAGGAATGCATTAATTTGCAACTATATGTACATTTAACCTTGTACAGCGAGTACAGCCACTAGTATTTACAAAATCCTCAAGTGAACACTACAAGAAAATCTTCAAGATGACATGCTTGAATACATGCTATCCTTCAATTATACCCATTTTTTATACACAATGAAAATCAATTGACTGTTCACAGTCTGTTGTTGTGGTATGGAATCAAATTGAGCATATCTGTCTCCGGTAAAATCCCTAAAAAACTACACCGCATATTTCTATACCAGTCTTAAATTATAGGGTTTTGCTGACGCAGCCTTAGTAAATTTGGAAAATATATATATTATACCCATCAATGAAATCTGGAATTCGACGATAGAAAATTATACTTGTATCCTAATTTTGTCCTGATACATTTAATGTAAATAAATATAGAACCCGTTTTCAGAGATACACTTGAACATCTCTTTAGTGTAGCTAATTTGCAATTTACAAAAGCTCCGAAAGCAATTTCATACAAATGTAAAAGTTTCTTTGGGCATTTTTTGTCAAGTTAATTTTTCTTACACTCGATCTCAAATATAACAACAAACCAAGTATTGCACATCAATTCATTAAAGAACTAAATATTTACCGCTTCTGCTTCTACTGCACCAATTATTAAATAGTGAATAGTTAGCCATCGTTCGCATTTTGCTAGCAGGCTATATGAAATCAAGTTATTAAAGAAATTCGTGTGGCTACACTAAGCTGAAAAGAAAGGATATTAAAAAATTACAAGGGTAAATACTAATACTTACTTGAAGCAAAAATCCTGTACTAATATTTAAAGCATCATCATCAACTTACTTGAAAACTCAAGTCATAAACGACAAAAAACTATTCATCGCAACCCCACCCAACAATGTACAACTATACAAGATTAGAACATGTGTTTGCTAAAAACAAACATGTCAAGTTTTAAACGCATTCTGTCCCCCGAATATACAGTAATCACTCACTGCTACTCTACATTTCCCCTTCACAATAAGCTAACTACAGCGATATATATTTCAATATTTCTACTTACCTAACCTGTCTATAACTAATGAGTTGTACTAATAACACCTGAAGACACTTTGATTGTCTTTTATTTCTTTATTCATGACAACAACAAACAAGGGATTTATTACAGGAAACAACAACCAAATTCAGTAACACAAGCAACAAACCAAATATCAGTATAGCCAATTTAAAAAACGAAAATGCAATCATAGCCAGCAATACACAGTACAAGTAGACAATAAAAGTGAGTAAATGCACATTACAGACAGAGCGAAGACTCCATGACAATTTTCATCATATAGGAAACAAACAAAGATTTTAAGAATCGTACCAGAAAACTCAATAGAAATTCAATAAAAATATTAATGCAAGTCCAATAAGAAAAACAGTCGACCATATACGTTCTTCATATAGTCATAGTCAGGCAATAAATAACATTGGCATGCCTTATAGCGCACTACAAAGTGGCAACATCATCACTACCATTGTTAGTAGCAGCTTCAGTTTCTTCAGCTTCGTTCACTGGACTCATTTTGTATTCCACAGTTGAATTGAAGCCATATGCAATGCGAGTACCAGCGCTAGTTGCAGCAACATAGATTGGCCCGCACAAAGGCTCTGTGATGAAATGATAATACGGAATCTTGGAAACATATGCAGACGGAGAAGAATCTGGCATGGGCAACCCGTCTTCATCCAATTCCATACCGATGTCTTCATTCTCCTTGTCCTCATCGTCATCCGATTCCGAAGACGACTCCGGGAAGTCTGCTTCATCAGCCCGTGCAAGTAACTGAACATCGCCGTTGGGACTCAACGTTCGATCGAATGGATGCCCATCTTCACTGTCAGTCTCCTCGCTATCTTCTGATTCATCGCTTATTGATGCCTCAAACTGTAAGCCACCCTATACATCATAAGAAAAAAGCTTCCAAATGTTAGAGCACAGAAGACGCAAGGCGCAATCAAAACATGTTACTTGCACAAAATGCACGGTAGATGGAGACTACGCTTATGCAGCAGACAATAAGGCAATGAATAGTCACTCTGTGAGTATTCTTTACCAATCAGCAGTCCACTAAAGAACTATTAAATACACCGTTTCCGCTTAGTTAAGTACCGACTGTTATAGTGTCGGTGATGGGTAGCATTCCAATTAATTGCGCATTTGGCGTTACTATAAAATATTTGCAAGCAAATGCCAATGTCAGTAAACTTTAGAGAAGAAATGTTGTGTGTACGAAACGAATATAGTACTTACTTACCTTTTAAGTGAAGCTCTGGAGCATAGATAAATATGCATGGGACTGAATGACATACGAGCAGCACAAATATGAGAGTTAAGCTAGAGAGAATTAAAAGCAACGACAAAACATTTTTCTTAAACATTTAATAGTATGAGAGCATAAAGCCTGTTTTCATCAGCGGTTCGAGTAAAATGCGAGGAGTTAATATTTTGAAATCGTTTATAAACAAGAAAGCATAATACACAGATAATAAGAGAAATATAAGCAAAGCATATAGTTAAATTAAACGCCTGTTATTTGGCGTTATCTGAAGTTAGATGTTTCCCTTGAAAACCTCAAACACCCACCCACTTTTTTTTGGTCTAGTATGTTGCTAAAAAATAATTATTTTTAGCGATTTTCTAAAACTAATTAGCTGCATTTATATGCTCACTGAGCTGAGCTTATTTCAGTTTCGAATGTATAGTTTGTACATTTTTTGTCCTAAAACTAATTTTTCCGACGAAACAATTATACAAAGAAACAAAGGTACAAATATTTAAGAGTTAAACCTAGTCTTAATAAATATAATATTTGCATGACTTTGAGTGACTAAAATGCATTAAATACATAAACTCATGCAATAATCTGCTTGAGTATATGTGTGAAACAAAAATTCACAATGCATGTGAAACTCCCATGGTCCGTAATATGCTAGTCCCTATTCCAAAAGAGAAATAATTAAGAATTTTTTTAGAAAAACAAAAAATATTTTCTACTACTCTATCATAATTTGCTTATCTGCCAAACACACATAACATAGGATGCTGGCAAAGCCAAAGGAACTATCATATGAAGCGAACATAGACGGGGACACACACAAAACATATATAATGACAACACACAACAAACAAAACAAAAAATGACTATTTCATATCATAAGATATACGGATAAATATATATATGTAAATTGCAAAAATTTCAACTACAGTTCATTTCCATACAACATGGAGTCGGCTATTGCTTGTACAGGGTTTTAATAGACAACGAAAATGTTCCCAGTCAAATTCCCAGTTCTCAAACTCAGTCAGTGAAACATGCACACGAGTCAACGAGTCGTTGCGAGCAATAGATATTACTCCAATTTTCCACAGAAACGCTCTGTAGCCAAATAATTAGTACAAAAAAACAGCTAACTACTTTGAAGAATTAGTGTAAAACTAGAAGCTATAACAACTAACTCACTAAAATTAAATATAAGCGTATAGCGACTTTCCCCTTGGAGTTAGGTCAAGTGTTGCTAACTGCAGTGAATCAGTCCATTCAAATCTCTTCTCTCCAAAAATAACAGTATTCATTAACATGCGTATTACGATTGGAGTCTTACCCACCATCGATCATACGATTATAGACACTATCTATAATTCTATATATATATATATACTTTGACTTGTACAAAATATATAACACACAAATCAAACTACTAAAACCCTATTGCTATCAAAACAAAAACACAAAGAAAGGTACGATCCACACAACAAATATAAATGAGAGTAATGTCTGTCCAGGGAGATTCAAAAAGTTTCTATTGCGTAGTAGACAGTTTGAATCCAAAATACTCCCCTCAAGTTCAATTACGAGCTCATTTTTTCTCTCTCAAAATCTCTCAGTCTAGTCCCCGTTTTCCTTTACTAAACCATGTACTACTGTCCGTTCCCCAATCATCACCAAAATATGTATCTGTATATCAACAATACACAGAGTAGCAAACTTTGGCTGTCCACGATAACCAAATCTAGAACTCACTATTACATCCAACTCCCTCCCTGACTCCCCGACCGAAGAATAAACCCTACTTCGTTTTTAAAACCTTCACCCTACTGCGTAGCGTCGTAAAATGCGATCCGAGTGTTTTAAAAATGAATATCGCCTACATCAGTCGGTGTCTCCGCTTGGCCCAGCTCCCCCAACTTGTCAGTCAATGTGGCGTCCATATCAATAGCTTCCAGTTCTTGGTAGCTACCCGGGTGAGAGCCACCAATTATATTCTCACCCGGACGTTTAACGTTTCCCAGAAGGTCCGTCAGCACAATTTTCACCTGACTCACACAGTTCCGAAGTAGGTCCTGGAAACCAAGAAAAATTAAATTTGAAAACTACATTCAACAGTCATGATAGAAAATATTTGAGAAGATGGAGACATGAAATGATCAATACAAAGATAAATAATAAAGCGAAAGCCAAAAAACATGAAAACTCATATCTGTGATTCCAAATAAACTCAAAAACAATAACACCGTCAATCTGACTGCACTTGTGAGCTAGTTACTGACTCCTTGGGTACTCTCACTCACAAAATGTCAGTAATCATAAGAACCTGTGTTGTTCAACTAACTACGACTCACTTGACTTTCCTCTCTCTCTTATTGCTACAAAAGGTCACAAGGACTCAAAAGACACATCTTGGGAGGCTAGTCATAAAACAACCGGCAGTTTGGGAAATGAAAAAGACAAAACACTGAAAGGAGCATAAAATCTATTGCTTATTATTATCATAACTGTAGTACATGGTATCATTACATAAGACAGTATGCTCCAGCAGAATGTGAGCAGAAAACTGATACATTGACCCGTATATAATGCAATACAGCATGTAGGACTAGTAGCATCAAAAACTAACCAAAAGTCAACATCAATTACCAACTAACTACAGCAGTATTCTTTTTCTTTCTCTTAACATATGAATACAGCAATAATATTTATTATGTGCGGCCTCTCCGTTTCTTTCAACATGAGAACTCAAGGAAATAAGCCTAACTTGAGAAATGAGAATAATACACATTTTTATCTAGAGCTAACTAACTAACAACGCAGTATATGAATAACATGTATGGTTGAACCAACTAAAAGTTATTCTCACAATCACACCCGTAATAAAAGGACCCGCTCTTCTGACCTACCCTTACCTTCATCTCGTGTGTACTGCACACACACTTAGATTTGCCTTCAGTTTACCCTAGTTCAGATTTCAAAGGTTTTCTCAGAAATTTTCCCATGCCTTTTTTCACATATCTTGTGGATAAAATATCATTCCATTCCATCTTTCACATAATATGTATTACTGTGTATACCACTTCAGAGATACTTTTTCCAGCAAGTTTTTAATAAACGAGCGCTTCTTTGAATTCGAAAAACTACACTGCACTTGTTACTTGAATCGAACAATTGGTGGGGAACATCAGATATGACGCATTAACAATAATGCATGACTTACCACTGGCTAACTAACTAGCTAACCACATATTTAGTTTTAAAATGCATATGAATTCTCATTCAGCTGTAACTGTAACTATAATGCTATTCACACATTAAATCATTTCACCTCCATAAATAGGGGAACACTATGTCTGCTTAACTCGCAGTGCAGGAACAAACGAACAACATGATAAATGTATTTGATCATCACACACAAAATGTTACAAACCCTTTCTGCATGTTTGTACACAATGACAGGACGAGTAATTAGCATGAAGGGATTTGTAACTCACTAACAAACTACGCTCTTGTGCCGCAACACGGACTATCCAACATATGTAAATAAAAGAAATCAAAGGTCCATTATTCCATCCCTTTCGCCTTCGTATAATTCCTCCAACACAAACTAAACTCTACTGAATACCAACCATTATAAATTATCATCATTTTTCTCCTCTCTTCAACTCTAGTGGCAGTTAGTAGTTAGTCCTTTTTATTACATCTGGTGCTCACCGAAATCACCTTCTTTAGCAAATTAAGTAGCCCTTGTTAAGAATGCCAGTAATCTCATCAGGTTCGCCAACTCTCCCACCAAACCAAATGCCTTGACTCAACAACAATAACATGTAGGCCGCTTCTATATACACTCTAGAGGATGAAACTAACTACGACAACTAAAATGCACACTCATCTAATTGCTTTTCCTGGATCTCAAATATACCAACCAACTACAAGTCCTTGTATCTTCGTTCGTGGCATCCAATCCACATATTTCAGGGGCTTACCTTAAAAGCGAACAGCCCTTAACTCCATACACACACTCATATCACTCTGAATAATAATAATAAACAGAGAGCGAGACCATGATGATCATAATGACTGAGAGTCAAGTGAACCATTCTTAAGATGACAAGGGCCCGGAAGAACACAGAGAGACGAATGAAATGGACTGGAAGCAATAAGTCATACGAACACAACAACATTTTAAAAACACCGTCCGTACGGATCCCATATACCCAACAAGCAGCCGAATCTCATGCCATTTCTTCAAGCTAGTCTTAAAACTGAGGACTCCTAACCATCAACTCCTCTGGTCGTTAATACCGTCTCATGTTGAGAATTTCTTGGAACTCCTGAACCTCTGCTCACGGATAGCGGTTTGTGTGAGAAAAGGGAGTGAATGAGCAAATGTAATAAACCATTTTCTCCTAACAGTTACGTCCACAAGCCCTTAACATATACGTACACATTGTTAGTTAGTTAGTAACTAACTAACTACACTCTCAGCTTGTTAGTTAGTTAGTAGTTAGTTCCTTTTAGTTACTTCATCATCATCATATTCAAGAATCCACCTTGTAAGAGTACACAGTTCCCAACAACGTAGATATACAACACACGATCCAAAAGCGTGGGTGTGTACGTCAGGCCAAAGAAACATGAGGGACACAATGGGACAAGACAACAACAGTGGAAACTGAATACAGGGAAGAATAGGGAGCATGTTAGCCCGTTGTTGTCCTGTCTCTATACTTTTTGCCAACACAGCAGAACAAGGGCCACAACGATGGGGTGGGCCAAACTGCAATAATAGTAGTAATAATAACAATAATACGAGGACAGCAAAAGGGCACAAAGAGATGGTCCAGCCTCAGCAAGGTGCCGGCGACAGGAATCTGAGACCAACACTATCCAGTTGAGCTCTCTCTATAGGAGTTTACTAATAACTTCACAGCTTTTAAGCTAATACATGTACTTAACCTGTACAGTCTCAGTCTACAATCTCATTTACACATCTTTTCCTCCAGTCCTCCGGAATGTCCGGAATTAGTTTCGACCACTTGGCCACATGACTATTTTCTCACCTTACTAACTAACTAGCTTAGTTTGTTTCCGAGTGCATTCATTTATCCATTGAATCCATTCGTTGCAGCCAGAGCAATAGTTGTCTTAAACACTAATTCAATAATGTTGAGCACTGTTTCTACTGTATTCTGCACTGGGGTATTGTTTTTTCACCAACCATAAAAATCGGACTACAATCCAAAACTGCAGCAATTACAGAATATTATAGGATAACACTGCAGTCTATATACCTATGGTTCCCATGTGCCATCGCCATCCTATGTCATGTGGAATTATGTCATGTGCCTGAGTATTTACTTTTTTCATGTAACTTGCGTATGAATTCTCTACCAGGGGTTCCCATACACTGTTAGTTAGTTAGTATAGGTCATACGGTTGTGGACAAACTATATAGCAAACTCTTTTTGGTCTCTTCAGTTAGTAGTAAGAATTTCGCTGGTGAGTTCCGAGAGAAAAGAAGGCCTGGCTCCACCAAAGCTCGTGGGAAATCCCTTCCACAGACTTCATTCATTCATTCATAAAGTAGAAAGAGCACACATATAGATCACATCAATTCACTCATTCATTCTTGTTCACCTCTCTCATTCATTCACAGTTTTCACACGCATTCCACGAGAAGAACCCATCATTATTCCCGTGTGCTACCAAATCTCACTGAAAACCAAGCCGTCATTTGCAAACAACAAATGGGCGCAGACGACGAGGAGTTTTCGAAAGTATTATCAATTTTCCTTTTGCAGACTTTCTGGCTACTTCATTCAATGTAAATTCTTCAGGCTCGTAATGTTTTCAAGGGAAAACTTACAATCAATGGAATAAGAAAACAGTCTCACTAGTCCTTGTTTTCTTGTAGTAGGTAAAACTATTACAATCCTAAACATGCCTCCACTCCAAAAATTTTCATTCACAGCTGCACTTACGAATATCGGATATGAAAACGTTAGTTGAATAAATTTAAGTTATCAAGAGATCATCTCTGAGGGAGCTTGGAACATATATATGTTTTAATATATTCTTGTGATTAAATCACCGCCAGTTAATATTAAAAAAACTCTTTGCAGTATGAAGCAATAGACCAACAGCAATCCGAAACAAAACACACATGGGGTTACAAATTGAATTGAGAGCACAACAAAGACCTACCTCAATGACTTTAATATTCAAAAAGTCGAACCATAGTTCCTCTCAAAATGCTCAGCAAGCAACTCTAAAAGGAAATCAAATCCTGACCAACTCAACAAGTTGTACACTCTCTAGGAGTCAAAATTTCAAAAGTTTGAACCACTAGAAAAGATTTTCACAATATTCACCATTAATATTTAAATACTTTTCATTGAAACCAAAAGTGCTTTACTATAATCTTTCCAGCCATTGTGCAAACCCATTAACCAACAACTAACTAACCTTACTTAACTTCGGTAGTCTCAAAACGTTCTCAAAACAAAAAAGCTCTAATACTGTGAAATAAAGAGTTGACAATACGTACGATATTTTCCCCTTCCAAATAGCCACTCAAAGAACTCACAAAATAGTCCAGTAAGTTCACGTTAATGAGAATCGCAAGATTTGTATACCATTATGTGGAGTCCTCAAAAACCTTCGATTCATAGACTACTGCATGTCAACAGTGAATTTTTTTTCTCACCAAGTCATGCATCATTTGCTGTCTACGTAACTACAAAATTTGAAGGGCCACCGTGTTCTGCTGACTTTCGGCATCTTCATGACAACTTGAACAAACGATGATATCATATATCAACCAAAACCTTGTTAGGTTAGGTACAGGCATGACTGATGACATTTTTTTTATCCCACTTTCAATCCATTTTTTCCTTTTTCATACTTGACTTGCTACCATATCACACACAAACAGTAAAAAAAGCTAGCTAACTAACTATAGCTACTTGAGACATGGCCATTATTTTTTTATACTTCCCAAACCCAATAATAATAACGACTTTACAAACGAATTTTTTGTGTACACCTAGACAGTGTGCAATCATACATACCAGCCGACTTTTCTTGACATTGAGCTCTAGCTAGTAAATAATAATATTAATAATAGGCATTCATTTATTTTTCAAGTTCCCAATGACAATATCTACCCCTCAAGTAGGCAACAGGTAACAATGAAGGGTACACTGACCACCCTGTGGGAAGAACATATGCTACACAGAGTAAGATAACCTCTCAGAAGAAAAAAATTGTCACATCGTAATTGCCATGTCACTGCCGTCTCAGAGGAAGAAACAATACACACCACCAAATAATAAAAGGATACAAATGAGTAAACAACTATTGGAATCCCTTATCGTCCCATCTGTTCATACGTTTGAATAGTTTGGAATTCAATCCTCACAGTTATCAAATACCACAGGTCAACATAAATCCCACAAATACAAAATAGTTAATACTACTAGTACATGGAACACCACTATAAATTGTGCACTCGGACTCACAGTCAAAAAGCTCTGTGCTCAACCGGGTCTAATTAATTAGCTTTTTTGAAAGTATTTTCTTGTAATCTGAGAAAATGCTTGACAAGCATTTATGAAAGCTTTTGTATCCTCTCCTAACTTACTTTAGTTGATTCCTCGTAAAACAAATAAAAAAGGTACTCGCCCAGCTTATACAGAGCAACTTATAACTAACTTAACTTAACTAACTAGAGCCAACTCAGTTGATCCTGATGGTGACAAGATAAAAACAATGCATTCAACCATACAGGACTCACATAATACACTTTTCCCCATTGTCAAAACCTAAACATCCACACTACTAATAAACCAGCCAGTTAGTACATTTTAAAGACATTCTACACGACCAGCACAAGTGAATGTCGCGCAGCTAGTATTTACAGGCCCATAGCACACACATGGACCAGAACACATTATCTTCTTTGTAAGTTAGTATAGGAAAGGAAAAAGGAACGAGACCGGGCGCCGCAGTTAAGAAAAGAATAAGTAAATTGATAGGTGTGGGCACTGATCAGTTTCGAGATTACTCACACAGCATTATTACAAGTCGAACAACTAACTAACTACTAAAAGTAAGCAACAAAATGAGAATGCAATAAAGGATGCATTCTTTCTGATTGCTGAAATTCTTTCACACACCATGAGGGTAGCTCTCAGGTTCCTGTTAGCCTAGGTAAGGAATGAATAACACTCTTCTAGTCTCTTTATATAATGCAATACTAACTGTATCTATACTCTATAGGAGTTAACTAACTAACTACAACTTCAGAAACTAAACCGCTAGATCCATCAGCCCTTTTGTTTGAGTTCATTCTTTCATTGGTTGGCACTCATGCATTACTATTACTTTCAGAAGACCAAACGAAATACGAATTACGAATATTCCCTTTGTAATAATCATGATGATGACATGACGGTGATTCAAAGAACAAATCTTCATTGTCCTCATACTTTTAGCTTTCTAACATACATAATGCCTTCGACAACAAAGAATCGAGTCTGGACAAACAAAAAGCTAAATAACTGCTATTTCATTTATTAAAATTCTTCAATAACTCGACAATTACATAGCTGCAAAATATTAAGAAAAAATATCACCTGAAGTTGGGCTAGGTTACTATAAGGCATTGAATTTAGAAACCTGATTCCAACCTCCCAATTCTATACCAAGCCCATGAAAAAAAACATTAAAAAGTACATGTAGAGTGTAAAGGCCTTAACAAATGAGTGAACACACCTCCCCTTCACTAATGTCCATCTAATCAACATTGTTGTCACTGTCCATTCCATTTAACTCACTCACAGACACAGGGCAAGAAGACAGCTTAATGACTCCAGTGGAGACAACATTGTTATTTCATTTAATTCCCCGTGATTAGGAGCCAGTATCGCTCCTTTTATGCGTGTAACCAACAATCAACGAAAATCTCATTAGCCAAGAAGGTCCAATTAATTATCTCTCTTTTCTTTCATTTCCTAATAAAACACTCTTCGTTCCCCACATACATGTCTTATCTCGTGAACACCAATAATAGTCTACTGGATTGCTCCTGTTTCCCATTTAAAAACAATAGAACCCAGATAACGCATCTTCAAACAATCGAACTTACCGTATAGTAGTAGTTTCATCAACATTATGCAATCCATTCTATCTAACTAGTTAAGTTCCATTGGCTTTGTTCCTACTAGACGCCCGCCACTCTCCCCATGCATCTCATTACTGGCCATCAGCTTACTCACCTTTCACCACACATTTGACTGACACTGGCTACCGGAGTCTGCATACCTGTTCCTTTTTTTATACTTACACGCACTAAATTCCATTATTGCACCTCCAGGAGCATATAGCTCCCAGTTATATGCATGCAATAACATGCTACATGGACATTACAGTCCTGTGCGTTGCAATTCATTGTGAGACCCAAATCATAGCACAAACCTAATATTTACATCTTCAGGGTGAAAAATAACCATATTTATCAGCACAGGAGACTCAAGTAAGTAAACAAGCTTGTAGATAAAATAGAGAGGGAAAGAAGAAAAAGTCAAAAGGCATCATGTTGATCATTTCACAAGGTCTTTCATGGGAATTGATGATACACTGCCTGAATGTTTATCGGCTTATGTGCATAGTTAGTTGTACATGAAAATGAGTACTTCTTCTTACCATTTACAGGATATAGAATAACAAGACAATAATACAAGGATTCAAGAAGCCAAAGGCATGTATATATTCATCATTATCAGAAAGCAAATAGACAGATGAGATGAGTTGAGTTCAAAGAAATAAATGAAGGACAAAAGGAAAAGGACAAAAAAAAGAGCACAAGAAGAATGGTCTTACCACATCAGTACGAGTTAGCCTTTGGAGTTTTGTTAAGACTTCAATGTATGTCCCGGGAAGCACTTGAGACTTAATCACAGCAGCTATTAAGGCCGCAGCAATTGTACTGGGCATGTAGATGTTGAACTTTAAGTCTGTGTAAGAAATATACAGAAAGGATGAAGTCATTGAAGCAATTTATGCATGTAATTTGCACAAAGCTATTAAATTTTTAATTTTTAAATTATTACAGTAACTAGCAAATTTTGAAGAGAAATTAAGGCATAAAATGTAGAACGAATGCATTATCAAGACATCATCAAGGCATAATACGTAAAGTAATAGAAAAAAGAATGAATACAGAAGGCACAAGTTAAGATCACGATTTCCCCATTCAAGGTACTTTATAAGGGAGCAAGCACTGAAAAAATAAGTACTCCAAGCTAGTTAAACAAGAACGGATTACTATTGCACTAGGCTTTGGTAATATATGGAGTGAACGGGTTCCCCCACTTGTTCATTAATTGAGCATGCATACTCTAAAATGTATTTAGCAGATGGCCAATGCATTCTGGTAGCTATGCAATGGAATGCAATAAAGATGAGAAGTACATAGGCCGCACTTTACACATCACTCATTAAAAAAAACTTCAACCATGCACTCTCCTTTTTTCAAATACATTTTTTAATCGCACTAAATCAAACAAATCACTTATTGTCTCATTTCATTTTCATCCATAAATCAATGCAACCTACAACACGGCGACCACCACATTATTATTGAGAAGCAAATGTTCTCACTAACTAACTAACTAACTAACTAATATTTAGTGAGTTCAAGTCACAAAGAGTTATGAACACTATTTGTCCCACCATATCTAATTACCATTTTGGACTTGTAAACAATTTCTGTCTACGGAGTAAAAGTAATGCCAGGAATTTGCTGCTGAAAACAGTACACAACACTTAAAAAAACCACCCACATACTCACTAACCAACTAACTACATCATGCCTGTATAACGTAACCTCATGCTAAACGCGCACATTACAAAACGTACTGACATTCAACCCTAAAAAGTACTAGTGTCTTCAAACACGGTAACCTACAACCACATTAAAAAATGAACTACATCCATGAATTCTTCAACTATGAGAACATATTACCACACAAGGAAAAAAGTCGAGCAGATCATTTCGTATTTACTTTTCATAAACAAGCACATTAACTACTCAACAACGATGAAAACACAATCTTACATATATTCATACATGAAATCAATCGGTGCGCTCATTTTTTATGCATAGTTCCCACGCTCACTCACAGTCAAATAATATTATACCAGAAGAATTCTGTGAGTTATGATTCTTACATCTCTATTACCAATACCAGCAGCAAAAGGACCATATATTATGCTATCCAAAATGTACAGAAAACAATTGATCCAAGGTTGGATGCGTACTTTTCCATTTCGCTGTCATATTCGAATCCAAGTAAACTTATTCAAGGCCACAACAAGTACGGATGGAATGCCAAAAAAATCGTGACCACTAATTACGCAGGAGGCACAAAGAACTCGGCTCCAGAAAATAATCATCAATATCTTGCACATAGTCACAAACATATGTATGTCTTAGACCCAAACCGGTATCTGCCAACTAACAAAGCAACAGGTTGTTTTCGCACAAACCAGATGCCCGCGGAACATGTGTGGAACGTGTGCCAAGCCAGGACGGTTGCCGCCTCCTCATAGACTATATTAATTCCAGGAATATTCATTGCACCTTATATCTAGTGGAGCATCTTGAGCGAAACGAGGTCAAATATTAACCTATATACAGGTAATAAGTGCTCAAAAGCCCAAAGTACTACACTACTTATATATCTGACATCTAACATATCTTTTATTCCCCTTGTCTTGTTCTAGTAAATTAAGTTAGTTAGTTAGTTCGACTGAAATGTAAAAAAATTGCTTTCATATTTAGTAAGTTATCAGCATCTCCAATGCTTCCATAAACACTAAACTTTCCGAACCCATTTGAACAGCCTGAAAAAATGGTAAGAACTTTCCGACTAACAAATGGGGAACACATTTATACAACGTACATCCACTATTTTTTGCATCAGCTGCTACTTCCAAAGAATAAGAATATATTGTACACTGCAGACTATTCCCACATCAGTACGGATTGTTGATTCATTGAATCAAAAGTTGCATTTGTTCTCTCACGTGAATGTAAAGCGTGCGCATTATATAACTTGTTCTCAACCAGCCTTACTAACTAACTGGTATGGGTATGAGGCTCAATCTGGGGGACGCTCCTGAAAGAAAGGAAGGAAACCTCCAGAGAATACGAAATCCATTGCATTAGATTAGTGCAGTGGTTGAGCAGGGCAAACAATTTATAATAAAAGGAACAAGGAAGGAACCAGAAAATAAATGCACACCTGGGATACTTTTCAAGTCCTGTGCACAATCACTATAAGAAAGTTTCCTTCCTAGGGCACGCGACAAGGGAAATAAAAGATCATCATTGACAAATCCGCATCCAGTCTTTACTCACTCATTATTTTACATTTTACATGGAAATCATCTTCCCGACGGGTGAATGCATTATTCCCGACAATATATTAAATCCTGAGCTCCTATCCATTAGAAACTCACATTTCTAAAATTGATTGCAAGTTCTGGCCATTAGACTTGAAACGAAAGAATTCTTTTTAACCCAAGTCAGACCCTTAGTCAGATCGTTACACGAAAAATCGAGAGTGTTCCCGAATTATAAAGGATTTCCAGTCCCGTCCCTTTTACCTTTCCCTATTGTGCTCACTATGCCTACATAATAATCAGAATAAAAGGTACATCGATTGCAGCCAACAGAATCGTTCCCCTTGATAAGAGGAATCTTCCTTCCGAATTCTGATGCATTTTACCATGCAATAAGTTTTACTTTGAGTGCATACTTAAGCACATTACTACTTACTGGGTTACAAAGTAAGTATAAGTAGCCAACCTGCATAAATACCGTAGCCGATATGAAAGATGAAAGGAAGATTTCAAATCTATAGTAACACATCCTCAGATAGTAATAATACTATGTATCATTTTAGCTTAACAATTCAATGGACCATAATAGTATGGATATAGCAAGTAATAAGTGTGGCAGTCCGAACAAAAAAGGATGAACAAATCCAATATCGGCTCTGTCCGTCTTTCTTCCGGGTCTATCTAAATAACTTGAATGGTTAAATTAGACGCAGCTTGCTAGGTGAAGATAACCTTTCATTCAACAATTTTTAACCTTCATATCCGAAATCCACAAGAATGGACTTGAAATTGGCTTAGATGCACGTGCATAAAGAAACTTTGTCGTGTGCTTTTCTTCTCACCATAGTTTTGTATGGCCGTTAGATGTAAAAACAGACCAAGGTAACCTTTCAATGTATAAACCATTCCGAATTCCCCTCTAGTTTCATCTGCAGCTGCAAAGTTCCCTGTAATCAAATCCTGAATTGATTCGGGTAAAAATCATACCTGGGATTCATTAAACCCACTTTTTGTTCATAGTCCAACCCTGATTCCTGTGCAACAGGCTACCCTCGTAGCTCGTGAACTAGATTCGGAAAAAAATGCTGTCAATGGACCCTAGGTTTACCAACAGTTTTAAATTATACAGTACTATATAGTTCTAGTCTGCTATTCTACCTCAACTAACTACACATCATTCATATTTTGCACAGGGGGAACAAAACAAAATCAAAAGAATGAGAGTGACAAAGATGAGTCCCCTAGCTACTAGAAAACTAGTGGGCACGTTCGTGACTTGGTTCCTAAACTAGTGTAAGACAACAGAAAAAACAATTGTTGAGTGGTCCATACGAACGTGAAAAACGATTACCACCTTAGCATATATTAGCATTTGAATAACGGTTTCTAAATACAAAGGGTAAATCCAATTCAGCAGTTGATACCTGACCCAGTCACTCCATGCATAAATCTAACCCTGATGACATTTCATATCACACTACTAGTTAAAATTATACACTGCTACTGTACAGGGAAGTCATCTCCTAACTAAATAACAATGGGCCGCAATAAATCCGTTCAGCTCCAGACAAGTTAAATTTCCATGTCATTTTTTGAGTTCAGTGAATCGAAAAAGACGAGCATATTAATATGAATGCCGTTGAATAACATAAAACAATATGATACTCTCATTATTATTCCCATATACACTTTGTTGGAATGCCTCACTATAAGCTAACTGTAACTACCTTTTGGGGAGCCAAGGGACCATGAAGTGAATTACAAATTCTATTCTTTCCAACGGGATTGTAACACATTTGCGCTTTCCAGTGGCCCGAATCAATCCCTCTTTCCCACATTATTAGCCTTCGTTCTAGTACACAAATCTTGGACTCCAATTACCATCAGCATGGGTAGACAAAACTCAGGTAATACAGAAGCAGTGTACAGATATATAATATTCACTTCCCAGCCCAGTGAACTTGATAAATATGCAATTCAGGTAGGCAAACTAACTACCGAAAGAGTGTACAAAAGTATCCGAACAGTAAGTCCCTCCGCGTATTATTGGTGTGAAAAACCATATCAATATCACTCTTTGGCAGCGGTAAAAATCTATGAATCACAGTAGCAGTAAAATATTTTGTTTTGCTTTCGGCTTCAAGTTTCACATCAACTTCTCAACCAAGTCACATGTTGGGATTCTTTTTTTTTTATTGCTTTTGAACCGTGCATTTTTGGATAAGAACAAGAGAACGCATATGTTGAACAAAAAAGTTTCTCGATCTGGTTTATTCTGTTTCATTTGTTTTCCACGAACTATTATATGACGACTGGCACAACAGATGCTCACAGCCATTACAATATGCCTAGATTAGGCTTCATTTAATTTATAGAGTTTTGCGTAATTTTTGCAACGTTGGGTCAGTAACAAGCGAAATTAAGAAAATATTTTTCCCTGATTCTACGCGCGTTACCTTTTCCTCATTAGTTCGGCGTTTCCTAATAACATAAACAAGTTGAAAATACTGCTAAGGGTTTCATAACGCAGAAGTAAAAGTTTCTTACAAACGCCTCTCATTCTTGATTTTTTGCAAATTCATGCCTTTCTTCATTTCAAATGAAAGATTGAATGATAAATGAGCCAAATGTTGAAAAACAACAATGTTCACCAAAGCACTCATATAAAAACAAAAATCTGTTCAACCAAGATGCTGTGACCATCTGCTTTTCACACATGCTCAGCATTTTATATGTTAACGTAACTACAAACATGATAAAATCAGAGAGCGACTAAAGTCAGCAGCAAAAAAAAAAAGTTCATAAAGTATTATTTCAATTGTAAATTTTTGCTCTTCCACAATGTTTTCATTATCACAATGGCTTTAGGTTGGCGCTCACATGTGTAAGTACGCAAAAAAAGCGAGAGCACTAAATTCATTGGACTCATCCTTTTTATCATCCCTCAAGTCATGAAAAATATAAACTATTTTATGTGGACACATCTGATAGCAATAATTTACTTCTTATACCCAATTTTTTCCTTGTAGATTAACACGCTTCTAATATTCACCACAATTTTGCCCATAGACAAATAAATCTGAATGAAACACAGAGTTCTTACTAACTAACTTACTTAAAGTACTCCAAAAACATATAGGAGCGGCAAAATAAAATAACAATTGGCTTGTAAACTCAACTTCTTTTGTGCTCAACATTCCTATAGTCTAGTCACCATTTTCCTTTATCCTCCACAAAATAAAATATAGTCTCACTTCAGTTCTCATAAAACTACCTCAAAGAACATTCAATTCATCTCGTGATGATAAGTCTTGATTTCAGGGTCACTCATGATGTGGTTTCATAAATGAAAAGAACTACAAAACATGAAGCATGGCATCGCATGCTTTTGCGAACAAAACACGAAAAAAAATTCCAACTAATCTCTGCAAATTTAATTATATCTATAGTCCAAATCAATTCGCATTTCATACACATGCATATTTCTTATCATCCCCTCAGTTAGTACGCACAAAAAATCAACATGGTATCACATTTCAAGGTTTCCTACTAAAGATCAAGCATCATGTTTTTACATTCAACTAACTTACAGTGCACGCACAATAGCAACCTTGCTGTAAAACCTGAATCTAGCAAATCAACTTGTTCGCAATTTTTTTGCCACGCATCTACACACCACCCTAACTACATATTAAATCCACCATGTTGAATTTCCTAACTCAACATGCTTTAATACTTTCTCCTAGCCTCATACACATACACATTCTTGGCGAATACAAGCCGAACAAACCACAGTGCGAAATAAACTCGGCAGGTAGTCCGCCCATCATCTAATTTTTAACCCCACCAACATGAAAATAGCAAATAGCAATGACCACACATATAATAATAATAATAATAAACAGCCTCAAAGTAGTAGTAGTGGTGAAGCCAACACAATGAAATAAATCAATTGAATGTTTTTAGGAACACCTTGGCGTCCCAATTGGAGAACAACAAGCACACAAAATACCTGCATTCCACTCGGCTCCTTTGATAAATGTAATTAATCTTGAAGGAATGTTACATTCCACCCTCCCGGGAAGCATCTCAACATAAACATATAACATCTATGAATGCATTACTTTTAGACATACCTCCATGTCATTTCCTTAATGTTGTATTTAGTGACATATATGAGACGCTATTCTATCATTCATCATCTCATCCTATCAGACCCAATGTTTTCATCTCTCATCACCACACCACAAAAATGTATGAAATCCATAGAGCTTTGCTATTCTTCTCTGTTCACACTCCCTCATACATTCAATTCGATCCAATCGTGTATGTATGGTCATATGCCAGATCATCATCATGAACCAAAATAGTGAAACAAATGTACAAACAAACTCCATAAGACACTAACTACTATCCTGCTACATAACTAACTAACCAGTTACAAGTCCTTAACTGATTTCAAAGACGTTCAGATTGCCACAGGTATTTTCCCAACATAAGAAATCCTAAAGTTCCCTCATGTAATCAATACACCTTTTTTTATCATCAACAATGTTATGGCAGGCGCAAACTGTGAGAGCCTCCATTACAAGGTGATTAAATAGTTTTGTACGCAGATTAAAGCCACATACCAAGAAAAGAGAAATGAAGAACCTGAACACTCCTGTGGCATACTCCTTCCTTCTCCCAGTACAGGGTACTACTTTAATTCATTAGTTACTATAGAAAAAGGCAGGCGATCGTCAAAGAAATAGGCAACAGCATCAGCAGGGACTGATGGAATACCTTTTCTTCTGGATTAATGGATAAGTCACAAAAGAAGAGACCCACGTCTCTGTGAGTCACTAACTAACTACACATTTCCAATAAACAGTTCACTCCTTTCTTTATTGCCCATTAGTTGCATAGCTGCAATTGTTACAAAAACTATGAACTAAGTAAGTTTCACTTGACATGAGTACTGTTTAAAACCGAGTCAAGCGAGTTACTAGAGTTGAAATTTTGGTAGATGGGCCTCAGCTCACATACTTTTTAAAGGTTCAAAAAGTAAAGAACAAATTTTATTATTATTAGGACAGTACTACAATATTCTTTGACAACTTGTCCATATAACAGTGGCCCCCATCAAAGTATTTTCTCATTTACAAAGGATTTTATAGTAATAATGTGTTCTACAGAGTGCACGCATGGTATGAGTTGGTGAGGCTAGGATAAGTAGCTATACTTATAACTTGAAGAGAAATATGATTTCCCTCTGTTTCACTTATATTCCCTCTTTACTTGGCTGGCCAAGAAGACGTGAGCTCACATAAGAAAAGAACCCGCGCGTTTACCCGTCTCAATAATCAGCAGGTGAATTGTTGGCCCAGAAAAAAATAAAAAACTTTTTATGCTGCACCGAAACAAAAAGAGTCAGCAAAATTATCTTTTTCTTTCAAACTCGCTCAAGGAGAGACTCTGTGGTCCCTTGAGTTACTTATACTACTACAATTCTATAAGGTTCAAAAGTTGGGTAACCAAGAAAAAACTTGACGTTCTATCTAATTTTTCTTTCTTCTAAAAGCAGACTCCTAGTACAACCTTATGCGTATAGTTAGTATCACTATCATACTTCATATCTAGTACAAACACCCTGTGAGTATCAAACTCATATTTTTTACATTCTGACGGCAAACTCCTTGCACTCGTCCATTATTTCACTTCTCATTTTTCATGGAAATGCGTTTTCTTCTACTCGTCCTTTTCATTACAACTAGAATTTGAGGCCATCATCATCTTGTGCTACTACTATCTATCACTTTGTTTCAGTGTGGAGGGTACAACCTGCACCAACCCTCCCAAAACAATCAATATGTCACCAAATCTTTTCAATCTGCTGACCATAACTAACAAAGCTGCCACGGGGAAACTTGAGAATTCAGATAGAAATACCTATGAGAAACAATAACCAACCTTTCTAAATAAGACGGTTGGTAAACACAATGTGTTAACCATTCATTCATTCACTAATATCATGTACACTGCACAGTAAAAAAAAACTGCCAAAAATCCTCAAAATGATATGCAAGAAACTCCCAGAATCCTAAAAAAGTCAATTTTAATAATATTAATAAAACCATTAACAAGGAAAATTGGTAGATCCGTCGATCCGGACGGCTTTCAAAGCTTAAAACAAGTTTTTCTATGAAATTTTCATCCACAAGTCGTAAAATTTACAAAAACCACGACGGGGCAATGAATGGCGGTCATTTGCTCACAATTAATTTAGCTTGCTAAGTATGACTCACGTCACATGCTTATTGCTGCAGAATTTCTTTTACATTGAGAAGAGAATGATGTTCATATAAACTAAACTTGACCCACTGAAATTCGAAATTCAGAAGTTTGACTGTATTAGTTTTTGAGGGTTTCACGT
>Ga0210040_10002756_pt1 | contig 24434 bp, 25 predicted proteins | sample CryGeyCG12114_NA_FD_185462 | JGI IMG/M metagenome (GOLD analysis project Ga0210040, IMG submission 185462) | Groundwater microbial communities from aquifer - Crystal Geyser CG19_WC_8/21/14_NA (SPAdes) (version 2) | ecosystem: Environmental > Aquatic > Deep subsurface > Groundwater | place: USA... | reverse complement strand
CTAAGAGTTTTAATCGGTAATTAATCAATACCCGGCGCCTTTATATGTCACGGTTTTCTATGCGAAATAACCAATGAACATTTGGGGTTACGCAGTCATAGGTAAGAGCTTTATTGGGAAGTAAAGAAACAAGAAGTTAGTACAGTAAAATAATTGTACGACAGAAATATACGGCAAAGGACTGAGGTCTGTAGCGTCTGAAAGTCCAGCAACGACTCTCTCTAAAATAATGACAAGCAGGCATTATTAAGACTAAGACAACAATAGCCTAACATTGGTAAACAACTAATAATAAAGCTAGCACATAAATAATAGGTAAGCAAGCAGTAGCTTGGCTTAGCATAATAAAACACACATGATTTGCATTACATAAATACAAGATTGTCACAATATGGTTTATATGATGATTCCAGTTCAACTCTGAATAAACATAAAAACCAAGACATTTAATTACAGGCTACGGCAATATTTTAACATTGTCAATGATCACATGGAATTCATCTAACGATTCTAAGATATCTTTTGAACCAACTAATAGCATTTCAGACCTATTTATGTTTAAAAGAAAATTACAGATATCTTGCTCAAGTTTATCTTTGAATATAAACCAGTCCCTTACAAACCCACTTATCAGCAACTAAGTATCATCAGCAAAAAGGATGAGTTTAAGATGATAAATGACAATGACAATTGATAAATTATTGACAATTATGATGATAATGATGATCATTAATACATGACTTTAGCCATGTTGTTGATAAAAATAGAAAATAAATAAGTATCAAGGATACTTCCTTGTGGCACACCACTTTTTGTCGTTTCAAAGTTGGACAGACTGTCACCAATTTTGGTCATCTGGCTATTTTGAAAACGATAGGAGCTAAACCATTCGCTGTTAATGCCCATTGCTTTAATATTAAAAAGCAGCATCTTTTTATTCGATGTATCAAATGTTTTTTGCAAATCAAGTGCAACAATTGCTGTAAATTTGCCAGCATGCAGAGTTTGGTACAGCAACTGAGTCATAGCTAAAATAGCTTGCTCAGTACTATGGTAGTTTCTAAAACTGAATTGACCGTCCTAAAGTAGGTGGTTCCCCTCTGAATAATTTGGTAAGTTATTTTTCAAATAACTTGGAAAATTTTGTTTGACTTTGCAGTAAGATGCAGGGTCTATAGTCACATACATTAGTCGGTACCTTAATTTTAGGCAAAGGAATGACTACACTGGTTTTTAAGCAATGGGGATACTCCTTATCAACAAGGTTATCAATGATTAGCTCAACAAGTGAAGTGTAAAGGTTAGGAGAATGAGTTGAATATTGTAGCATCCAAGACAAAAACCATGAATATGAGGATTTGTTTTTTCTTCCTTTTCTTCCAAATATCAAGAAGTTCAAGCTGTTGGATTCTACGTAGATCAAATCTTTTGCCCGTATTATCACACTCATTAGTAACTGTATTCACTAGATTAGATTCATTGTTCATAACTTGACTGAAGTACTGATTAATTTCGTTGACAGAAAAGTTTTAGATGTGTTCTTTGTCATCTTTCATCAGCTTATAAAGCACATGCCAAGTACCTCATTTATCCATTAGGTTAAAGTAACTCTTTAGTGTGCTTCCTAATTGCATTTTCACATTGACGGTTTAAAGTCTTGTACTTGGCTTTATCGAAAAGATGAGAATCGTTATGCAAGCTCTTTCTCAATATAATATGAGCTTTACTACGTTCTTGTATCAAACTTTCAATACCGATTGATAGCAAAATATTCTCTGATCTAGATGTCACGCGTTTAGAAATCATAGGAGCAATTTTGTCATTAACAGTAATATGCGCATACACAAAATTCCAAATACGCTCCTGTCAGCGCCTGTTATAATCAAAAGATGTTTGTACAACCATCTTTCCTAGCTCTTCTGAATTAATTTAATCATGATCACACTTTTTCTCCCGTTCTTTCTCTCCACTTCAGTTTCAAGTGATATAAGAAGCATCATGATTTCACAAATTTGGTGTCAACAGTCCTTAATCTAGTAATAAGTCAAGGCTATTTGTTAAAATAATATCGATTATAGCATTTAATCTGGTTGGGCTGGAGATTGATGTGTGTACATTCAATTTTTTTAGAATACATAAAAATTTGACTATCACGCATATTTTCAAAGTGTATGTTGTAATCTCCACCGACATAAAAAGTACAGTTTGTGTCTGAATGACGATTAAAAATTCTTTAATATTTTATAAATCTTAATTAGACAACGAAAATTTTGGACGATAGAAAGGAGTCACTTTGATATTAAAAATGATTTAGTTGGTTTATCAAAGAAAGTACTTCAAAATACTTGTTTAAGTTACAATCTAAGTTCATACTTTTAAATTTCAATTCATTTTCTGTTTTCTTATGCATATACAAACACCATCGTTTGCACTGAGACGGTCATTTCTAATGAGGTCATTTCCTTCAATGTTAGGAAAAGTAATATAAAAAATTAAAGTCTTCGTGAGAGAAAGCACGTCAAAACTATTTTCAAATGAAAAAATTCTTTATTTACGGTAATTCATTTTGTATGTCCAATTTTCAGCGACTGTGTTTCCTAGTGGTTTCGGGCTGTGCCCGGTTGTCTTTTGCGTCTTCCCCTCGGGGGTTGTCCAAAAAAAGTCTGACAAGCTGAACTGCACAGAGCATCTACGTTCATTTCATTGTCAATCATAGGATGTAGTTTACCGTCCCAGGCCACTAATGTCTCATCCTCAATAGAAATTTAAAATTTTCTCTTATTTATTTCACACCATTCTCCTTGCCTTGTAGCTTCATAGCGGTCAATGCTTCAATGCTTCATTTGAGCTATTTTGCACAAATTTGTCAGGGCTCGGTGAGTTTTGTCTGCTCAGTGTTGAGCAGTTTTTTAGTAATCCTCATCTCATGCGGTTTGTCCTCAGTGAAATAGAATGGTTTCTTCATGGTCTGTTGGGGTACTTGATTTGTATTCCTAAATAAAGAAAAGGCTTAGAGCATGAGCCAAAGAGTATATTTTCTTATTCTATTTTTCTCTGCTCTGTTCTTCCTCCATCCCAGTCTCTAACTCTTCTTCATCATCATCATCTTTCAATATATATTTCACGGTCCCATCTTCTAATTTGAACATGCTCCAAATTTTTTCCTCTTGGAGTTCTGATGCAGCTTCTGAAACATAGTTAGAATTTTATTTTATAATGTTAAACACAATTAAAAAATAAAATTTGAACTGTGCTTACCTTTATTTGTTGAAAAAATTAATGACTGTTCAGACATTAAAATCTTCAACATCGTTTCAATGTTTACATTTTTCAAACTATTTTGTTCGTTTTGAACGCAGCCACTACTTTATAAGGTTTTTTCACTTGTTCCGTAGGAAGCACAACGAGTATTCACTGATTAACCTATGCTCTGTGCATGTGCACTCTATCGTCGCACTCCATATAGACGGGTTCAACATATGTAAAAATCATCAACTTTATTGTTAGACTGGCCCACTTCACTTAACCTCTTACCCATCCGAGCAAATTTACCCATATATACAAGTGAAGCTGTCGTCTAGTCAGGACCCTGGTCATAGCAATATATTTGGTGAGTGTTTGGTCTCGCATCTCGTGTTTTCTCTCCCGATGACACGGATGCCTTGGGCCCCCAACGTAATTTCCCCATTCTGGTTATCAATCTTCTGCTGTACGGTACAGCGGATCAAGACTGGGAATGAACGAAGGGTGGTATAGGCGAGTACTTCATCCTATTTGAAATATTTATAAACAAAGACTTCACCTTGAACGTATACTGCTAAGACAATGGTCCGGACGTCAATACTTTAAAAGAATACCAACCCTTGTTTGGGATTCCAATGATAATTATTCCGTTGAAATTTAGTTACGTTAGGATACGAGTAGGTGAACTACTGAATAGGGGAAACATTTCGTCAAAACTTAAAGGAGACATATTCATGATGAAAACAATGTTGAGTAATACTTGTATGAGGTGATGATAGAAAGTATTGAAATAGGATGAATATCATGCAACCTCTGTTTTATATCTACGCTAGTTACTGATAACATACATAAAACCACCAATGAATGAATTGTTGTTTAGTCATAAAATTTGAAAAATGTGCAAGTTACTTTACAATTTTTATGCCATGCATTCAGGATTCGTGCTCCAAAGTGTGATACAAAGTCCATACTTCATCCAATAACATTTATTATATCACTTTAAAATAATTGCTGTCACAAGATTTCCACAACTCGTATAAGGAATGGGTTCCCACTTGAGCTGGCTGGACTGTGTCATTAATAACAGGATTAGGGGAAATGACCTGTACATACGCAGTCTGGTCAACATTCACTCTTTCATTTCTTTTATTGCGAAATATGTCACAAAGTTTGCATATTTGCTCACAACAAGTGACATACATTATGAACTTGCGAAAAGCCGTTATCTTCGGCCATAAGAGCAGGTAGAGGCAATAACAACTTACAGCCACTATGAAGAATACGAAGATTCCTCCATATATGGTGTAGACTATGAAATAGAAATCGTAAATCGAGAAAAGTTGGAAATCTGTGCATGAGAAGGAAGCGTATCCAACAGGTCCCATGAGAGCGCGGTAGCGGATCGATTCCCTGGTACAGTTATCTCTATATTTTGATCAGAAAATTGTTTTCACATTATTCAATCATCAAATACGTAATCGTATACATCGAGAATAGTCATCCCTCTGGTGGGGGGCAGAAATGGAAACATGACTGCTAGTGTACCCTCTCTTTGGAGTAAAGCTGAATACTTTAACTAAATTACGGGCAAAGTTAGTGGTATTTTCCATATAAACAGTAATGCACTTGATATTGACGGCAGCATGTGGACTATAGCAGGAATTTGGACCCTCGTTAGGTCCTTAATCTCGGTTATGTTTTAAGTAGGTGATCCAAGGGACCAGCTTTCATTCAAACATATAGGTAGATTTGAGAAGGAATTCGAAAACGCTTTAGCCGTTACCCTCGGTGATAAGTGGTCCGCCCTTGAAAGAACAGCATCCAGTTTGGACCCAACAACTGGTATGATGGTATGAACTACCGGTTTGTCGAAGGGTGAATTGCTGCACGGGTAAAGGCTTCTTAAAGGCATGACTCTTCCTGGTATGGTTACCCAACAATGGCATGGAAGGATGACCTCCATACTTTCAACGGAAAGTTTCGGCAGCGTTACAACGAATAATAAATTACGCAATATATATATATTACGAATATTACGAAGAATTTCATCTATATCAGTTGAATGATAAACTGGAAGAAAGTCACCATTATTATTTATTCATTATTAGATGCATTTGTTTGCTCGTCAGACGTAATTTTTTCCACCAACACTTTAATTTGAGATTGAAGTTTGACTGACTCTAAATCATGCAAATCTACTTTTCCACAATTTCTCTATCGAATTTTGGTTGTCTTCAATAATTGATGAGATTGTCAAGTATTCAGGCTTTAACGCTAATGCATATGATCGCAAATATCCTAAATGCGCCTGCGCATGCAATGTCCAGGGTTCGATCGATCAAATGGATTCACCTGACAGTATTGAACTCAGGGGCAAAAATCTACACTCCAAGAAGGTCAAAATTCAAAATATGAAAGTATGAAGGTATATATGATCATATATTTATTTCTGAAAAAATGTACACTCGCTGTTATTTTGTTTTTTACAAAAAGGAAGGTATATTACAAAATGTTTTGGAGAGTGAAGTCCAGTCTCTGCCCTATGCTCTCTCCACCTGTAATATCTGAAACAAAACAAATATCTCATTAAAATTAATTAACCCAATGAAATTTTAGTTATGCTCACCTTTATTCATTGTAAAAATATATGTATCTTTCTAAATCGTCTCGATCGCTTGTAAATCCATTCCCACGAACCAACTCGATTTAAATTTGTACGCAGGCACCATGTCATTTTTTTGACTGCCTTCTTAACTTTTTCTGCGGGCAGGTTTTTTCCCTCTTCGGGAACACAACGAATGTTTACAGCTTTATCAGCCATTTTACGAATTTTTTAAAACATTTTACATGTTGCGAGTGCATATTTATATATGAATTCTCAACTTACCCGAAAAAACTCATATTGAAAACAGCATTTTTTTCCATACATTAGGTTACATTGTGACAGTATTTTAGCTAAATCATCAATTTCTCATCCGGTTGGTTGTTTTCAGTACTCACACTATTCAGCAATTCTCATATTCAATGATAAACTTAACGCTATAAGCTTTGGTCGTCATAAACTGTTATAATATACGAATAAACTGATTTTATGCGAAAGAGATTTTGTTTACTTTAGCGATCCATCTAAAACGAGGTTTCTCATTTAAATATCTTTCACATGCAAAAATTTTATTCAACCGGTTGGCTGTTTTCAGTACTCACATTATTTAGCAATTCTCATTTTCCTGATAAACTCAACACAATAAGCTTTGGACGTCATAAACTGTTGAATATGCAAATAAACTGGTTTTTTATTCATACGGTTGGTTGTTGTACTCACACTATTCAGCAATTCTAAAACTACACAGCAACTACAAAACATTAGCCAAAACTATCTGTAACATATCATAAGTTGATATAAGTTGTTGGCCTTGAACAGTCGGGGTGAATGAACTTTTTTGGGACTTGTGTTGCTTTGAGTATCTACTATCGATGACAAGAATACAGATTGCACACAAAAAACGCCCATCCCTCATTTGTTTTTATTCTCTCAAGTAACATTTTGCATGAACATAATCATTGTGCACATGATACTGATATGCCACGCCATATGAACTAAGATTGTTCCACTGCTTCCGGCACTACATCTAGTAACTCGGTTTCAGCGGCCTTCTCCACAGCTTGACATGCAAGTTTAAAAACCTCGCTGGTTTCAGACACGTATAGGATGAGTGTTCGATGAACTCTGTTGAAGCTGTTTTTTTTTACAGAGGTTTCTACCCGATTGTTATCCTTCAACTTATTTGACATAGGAATGGATTATTTAAATTTGTAGCTAAAAACATTAAAAAAAGAGGACCTACATTCAATTTTATTCGTGAGAAAATACTGAAAATATGTCCATTTATAAATATAATTACCTCGAAGCGTCTTCTCGAATTAATATTGTCTCCGCTTCGTTTTTTTTTTGGTGTAAACCGCGGTTTTCCAAAAAGTTTTTGATGCCATGTGTTAAAAGGAATTTGAGAATTGCTGAATAAAATTTTGAATTAATAAATTTTTTTTGCTGAATTGCTTGTTCGCGTGTGAAAGATATTTGAATGAAAAAACTTGTTTTAGTGTGGGAACAATAAGGAGTTATAATCAGCTTCACAAGAAAACAGTTTATTCATGCGTTTATTATAACAATTTATAATGACCAAAGCTTACTGTGTTAATTTTATCGGTACAAACATATCTAATTATTTGAAGTGCTTGAAGTCCAAGCTTTTTTTGCAGTATAGTATACAACTGCTGCCGTAAACTTCTTATGCTTCTAGTCTGAATATAAAAACTATTATTATCAAATACAACATTCACAAATTTTTCGAATTTCAAATTTTTTTGGTTAGAATAAGGAACACTTTTAGCTTTAATTTTTTCCGGGTGAATTTTAAAGCGTATGGTTATTTTAGTGCTACAAACTCACTTATAATACGACTGTCAAATTCAAGTTTGAGTCTGTCCGGCATACCTCTTACCTATCACACCTTTCAAGTTAGATCCATTCGGTTGGGGATTGATTGCATCACAGTTTATATTAATCAGATTTGGTCCGTTGTCTTGATTAATCAAATTCATTTTTCAAATAACATCTAGCAAAACTCCAAATACAAATGCTATCGCTGATGGCAAAATGAAATTTTTACCACTTTGAGACACTAACTAAAACTTATTTGGAGCACCAGTCTCGTCAAAAAATATCTTGTGTTAAAAAAATAACGCCTTGTTCAGAACGTTTTTGATTCCAGAAACGGTGAAATTTATTGGTTCCAACACTCGAACTGTTTTCGATGTTTCCGATTCCGGATAACTTGATGCTTCAATTTTTTTTCCTGTACTCATTTTACGAAAAACAGACAGAGTAATCGCTTGTTGTTCAACATATAATCCTTGCTTGAATGATTCATGAGAAAGATTTTAAACTTTTTGTCAAATTGTATCCACTTTCACACCGACTTCCTTTTTGATAGCATTTATGTATGCTAAATCGTCAGCAGATATTTGTATCGTCACAAAAGTTTACAAATCATTGAATTCTTGAAGCGAATCTTCCAAACTTTGTTTTTTTTTCGATCATATATGTATACAATGGTTGATCATTTGCTGGAATCCATTGTGCTATATCGTCGCCAAATAGAGGATTAAACAATTTCGCTGAACGTCGTACACTTATAGAAGCTAATCCTAATCGATAAAATCCAACAGGAACACTAATTTTTTCATTTACCTTTATCCACAAATCATTTGGTTGATTATCGGGATAAAAATTCACACTGTCCTTACTCGACAATGTCAGATATTTTTATATTGAGTATGAGTCCATATTTGCACAAATTTGACGGCTCTGACAATTTTAATTGATAAAAAGTACCATCAAGTGCTTGACTCTATTGTATTTCCAACAAATATGTACTGAATCTCGGGGACTACTAATGCATTTGCTGCCCTAAAGCGCCGGCCTGGTTCTTTGTTTATGATGATGTTCAGATGTGATATATTGTGCGCAAAAACTTCACTGAAATACTGAGAAATTTCACTGCTGAGCAACCATTTAGGATCCTGACAGATCATCATGCTCTTTGCCCGTTGAACTTATGCAAAAATCTTGCTATGTTCTTTGACCGTATTTCAACAAAAAAAGTTTTTAACATTGCTAAGCTAAGCTTTTGTCATTCTGATGAGTTTTTTTTTAAAATTGCGATTACCATTTGCAAGAAACATATTTAAATAAAAAATTGCTAAGTTTTATTCGAAAAAAATGTTCTGACATTAGGTTTTTTATGTATGTTTACGAATTTTGTGTTGCAAGCATCACAGAAATTACCTGGTTTAGAATTCAACTGTATTTTCCAATCTTGAATTTGCTAACGCACAAAATTTGAGACAAAAAACTCGTTAAAAAACCATTTTTTTTGCTTGAACATTACGTTTTATTTAATTAAATTCATGCTCAAAGCAGAATCCAGAATCACAGCACGCTTATTGCAAGCTATAATGTTTACTCGAATAAATTATTTAAAAAAATTAATCTATGATAACTGCTGAAGCAGCATTCATTTTCTTGTCTCGGTCCTAAATTTTTTTAACCATTTTGTAAAATTCTTTATTCAAGAGCGGCTCGAGCGAGCCATTATGTGGTTCGATCCCACTCACAACTCGCCTAAAACGGGCGTTCGAGCTGTAAAAATGATGGTTCAGCCTTTCGTTCGCTTGGTTCGCCTTTGGTTCGCCTCAGCTGACGAGCTCGTTGAGACCCTACTGGTACGATTAACCTAGTTGGCCGTATCAAATTTTTGATGCATGTATGAAAATATTTATGAATAATAGTATTGTGGTTCATGTCGACTATATTGCTAAGATTTGAAGCATAAAATATTTTTTAATTGACTAAATATGAGTTACTCATGCAGTTTCTTGCTGTTTAAATCTAAAATGAACGTTTGTATGATTATAAGCACAATTAAAAAATCAACAAAACTGTGTGTGAGCAAATTCTTCCTCAATTGAGATTTGAGATATTAATTTTTTGTTATCATTTTCGCAGACTGACATCCGATTTTTTTATTTATTGTTATTATTTAAATTTTCAGGCTAGTTACATATCCTTATTCGCCTACTTTTGTCTGCGTGCATGGAATTTCAGAATTATAAAAAACTATTTCCGTTCGTCTTTGTTCGGCACTAAATGCTTTTTGCTGCTTACTGTGCTAACAAAATTTGAAAAATAGTTTATTTTTAAAAAACGTGTGTTTTTTAATCAGTTTGTTGATTAAAGGGGGATGTTCAACTATGGTTGCCAGAGTTTTTCTCGGAAAATTTGCCGCTTTGAACTGATATTTCAAAGGTCTATTTGTAGATTTTTAATTTTAAAAGCGTTTTTTAAAATTTTTTATTAGCTCGAGCTGCCCATTTTAAAAATGTAAATTTGTTTGAACAACAAACCTGCTCGCAAATATAATTAACACCCTTTACAGAGACTTTTCCTTAAGTTAAATAAAAATTCCATAACATTAAAAAATCATTCTCGACCTATAAAATGTAGCAGTTAACCGTAGCATTATGTGAATGAGGAATGAATACTTTCAGGGATTTTCGCAGAGGCCCTTTGAATTATTTTAAACAGAAACCACAGATGTGAGAAAAATGAGGAACTAATATTTTTATTTTCATGTATTATCGCTGGGGCTTTTTTAATCATTGTTTCTTTTTTATAATAGTACATTGCACGATAGTACCACTTCATAAACCCATTGTAATGCAATAGTCATTTTCAGAGGTTTTGAACAAATTATTTTGATTGACTGGGCCCATCGGCCTTTTGTCAGACTCACTCTTAAGAGCAAAATTTAAAACCTGCAAAATAATGAATGATCCACAAATTTTTCGACGCATAGAAATTCTCTAGAATGTGATAAAGCGATCCTGTTTTATTAAATCATTTTTTTTTGCTTTATGACAATCTAGAAAATTCCTGTGCGCCAAAAAATTTGTGGATCATTTAATATTTCGCAGAGTGGGTCTGGCTATAGTTTATATTAATTAACTTTGTTAATTGAGTGGAAACAGCGAATTAATTATTGAACACAATTACAATAATCCTATGCGCATACTTGTTTCCTGTGTATCAAAATGTTATTAAACAGAAAAAGAATATTTCCGCTGCGACCAGTGCAGTGGTGTCTCTGAAATATTCACCAATTTTTTAATGGTAAATTACGTAGGAGTCTAGATGCAAATATATTAGATTTAGTTTAATCCTGTATAAGTACATGATATTGAAAATAGAGTTAAAAAATTTGGTTAGAGCCAGGAATCGAACCCGGGTAGTTTCGCTAACATGGCTACTCCCCAGACCCATCCCTCCACCAAGCTCCATTAAGGAACCTGAAGAGTAGCCATGTTATGCCAAATTTTTTAACTCTATTTTCAATATCATGTACTCATACAGGATTAAACTAAATGCAAATATAAATATGTTGAAAAATTTTTGTTAAACACAAACAAAATGTCTTTAATCATTAAAAACAAAATATTTAATAAGCATATCAGATTTCGGTGTATTGTCAAGAATATTTCCTAGAGTGTATGATTGTGATTTTCAGAATAAAAGTATGTTATTTCTGAACTAATTTTCAAGGATTCTCATGCACACTTTTATTAATTTAGAGTACATCTTGTGCATTCAATGCTCATTTGGACTTACGCTGTCCCAACAACTTTTTGTTCAATACTTTTTTTGGCATTCTTTCCGATTGTTTCTTCATCAGGCCTCATTATAATCATTGAATTACGGCCCTGGCTTTCAGGCTGTGCTTCTACAATAACCATCTCCTGAGACCAGTCACAATTCTTGCAGCGTGGAGACCAAATCAAAAAGAGGAGGATGGGATGCAAACAGGTGATCAACATTATTGGATTGCTGTGAGGAATTGATCGATGATCCAGAGGTTGGACTCCCAAAAAGAATATTCCCAACTGCGCCAGAAGGATGAGCAAGATAGCAGCTCTAAACCATTTCACTGCCCTTTGTTTCTATATTAAAAAAAAGCTGCAATCAATACCAATAATATCCTGTTTCATTCGAAAATATTTAGGGATCGAATGGTTTTTTTCGGCGCGTACATTTAAACCAGTCACCATGCATTTGTTTAAGGACATTTTGTATTTTGTATGTGCATTGTGCATACCTTTTCCTGAATATTGTCCCCGAAAAACCGCCAGTATAGCAATTTGAAATACACGAAACAGAATACGGCAAAAAGGAAAATAATGTATGCCAAGCCTAAAATCAATCTCAAATGTACAAAGGCTTCTTGTTTTTCCTCATTTCGGAGTTTTTCCCAGGCAGCCCCTTCATTTCCTTTTTCTCTAATTTTTCCCCCATTCGGGTCACTTTTTGAATCATCATGCATATTCACTCCAACAATCTTGTGTGTATAATGCTTCCCATGTTTCCCAAAAGTTTTTCCATTCCTGTATTCAAATTGCTCCCAGTTGGCAAGCACTATGGAGTATTTCACAGCCGGTAAGATAGCAAAAATCTATTATGGGAGAAAAATATAAAAAATTGTAGCCCATAGATACTTTTTTTGAATTTTTACTTCATTGATATCTTACTGTCAAAATTTGGCACGCAAAAGTCACCCTGGATATGGAACACGTGGACATGACCAGACATAATATGAAATGGGAATACAAAATGAATTGCAAGCATTGTATTTCTCTTGCATAGTCGGGATTCGGGTAATGGTAATAGCCCTGGTATGCTTTTTCTCCTTCCCAAAATTGGTCCACCAAATTATGTGCCCAGGTATTTACAATAGGGTGCATTATGCACCATAGAATTAAGAGTCCAAAATTCAGACATTCGTAGATCAAAATTGCTTTTTCTTTCTGCATAAAATTTGAAATTAATTGGTTAAAATCCATGTAAATTGCAAAATTACGAGAAATTTCTGGTTTTTTAAAGAAACTTAAATCACTTTTTTTATAAAAATGAATACCTTGGACACATTTTTTGCAAAAATTTTGGGAATAAATGCACCGAATGCACAGAGTGCTAAATTAGCTGCACACAGGATGAATAAAACTGTGACACAAAATTGGAAGGCGGGCTCCACAGATTTTGTCCAGTCACACAGATCCGGATGATGCTCGCAATAGGAATCAATGTTATCATCATGCTTTGGAATTTTAAACGGCAGCATTACAGCGGCCAAAGCAGACGTAACATAAAGTTGTCCCAATGTAACTAACTAAATTTCAAAGTTTTTTTTCATCCTAATTGATCATTGTAAAACTTCGCATTATTATGCTGCATACAATGAACTTACGCCAATGATAATTGCCCTAAAGTGTATGCTTGCAATATAGGATCGTGCAGATAATCCATTATCTGGCTCAATAATGGGGTCAACACTATCAAACGATTGTCCCAGACCAATTACTTGACATTTTGAGCTTTCTGCATCTCCTTCCATAATCGTTAAAAAAATCCTAACTTAAACTTATTTTTTACTTATTAAACTTTTAGAACCACATAATTATATTATTATGGTCATTCAGTAGAAATTCAGTATTGTTCTCAATGTTTAGTTAATCTGTTGCTATTAACACTTGCAATAACTCTATATCATACGAATTTGTTTATTGACAGACAGACAGACGGACAGTCATATAAAATGCACATTTATTCATGTTATTTGGAGGAGCTTGCATTTTGTCGACTCACTGACGGCTCGATCAGTGATGCTATAAAAGCCCGGTTTCCGCTCACAGCATTGTTATTATAAGGTTTGATAGACGGCGGCGGATCCGTTATTGTGTTATTGCGACCTTGGCTCATCACCACCATGGGCTCCATGATTTGGGGTTGTTGCCCGAAATTTATATCCCGGAAACAGTTAATACATGTGCAACAGGGCGACAGACATAGAAAGAGCAGGATAGGGTGCACAATGGAGGACAGAATGATTGGAATGGACGCAAAAACATGTGATTTCAGCGAGAGCCAATGATAGCCTATGTAGAGTTGAGCTATTATGACGAGGAAGACGAAAGCTTGCAGACATTTTCTTGATCCGGACATCTGAAAATATGACATTCATTAAAAATATGAATTTTAATTCGATTTTCAAGCCCATTTTAATGCCAGGCATTCACAATTTTAATGAAATGAGCGTCAAAAATTGTTTGAAACAAAAATATTCTTGATTTTGCAAAAAAATTCAAATACAGTTCCCGACTTTGCCGATTCAGAAGAAAAACAATGCATTTTCTTCCATTTAAAAATTTTAAAAATCCATACTTGAATTTTTTCACCTGATAATTTTCCACGGCATTTTCTATATACATTTTTCGGGCCATAATTTTGAAATCAATGAAGAAGGCCACGGCACCTAGGAGTATAATGTAACTCAAACATTGTATCCATTGAAGTCTGTAAAATATGTTTTCACTGTAGTATCTTAGATCGTCCGGATTCTCAGTGAAAGTTACTACTGTTTCGGGTATTTCGGCCATTTGTGGCGGATTTTTTGAATCTTGGTCGTAATATGAATCGCCTCCCACTGTGTTCAATGCAATGCTATCATCCCCAGAATATGAATATGACTGTCTAGACTGTGAGTGCGAATGTCTATGAAAATTCACTCCAATAAGCCTTCCTTCCCAAAGTGTTTCGACGATGGAGAATTTCACTGCTGTGAATATCGCGAAAACCTGTCAATTCAAAGTTGGTCAAAAATACTTCATGTAGCTCAAAAAAGCATTGTATGGACAGACAGACGGACCGACAGACAGTCAGCTCGAGCTATATATCCTCACCGATAGAAGTTTGCACGCAAATGTGGTTCGTTGTGTGGAACAGGAGCACATAAATAACGAAAGGATGAAATTGAAGTATAAAACGAAATCCAGGCTATAATCAGCTTGTAATTGATCCTGAAGGTAAATATGTTTATCATAGTATTCCTCTTCCCCTTTCCAAAATTTGTTCAGCAGATTTCGGGCCCATGTGTCTAAAACAGATACCATGATATTCCACAGGAGGATGAGTCCGAAATTAATACATTCATAGACAAGAATCGAATCTTTTTTCTGCAAAAATTGCTATGGTTAGTTTAGATAGGGGATTGCTGAAATTCTAGCATGAGAACTGTGCAAATTATGCTTTATGATTGATTTATGTACTTTGGAGTCGGAGTTGCCATATATTTTGGGAATAAATGCTCCAAATGCGGAAAGCGCAAAATTTGCTCCACAAAGAAGGAATAAAACAGTCACACAGAATCGGAAAGCAGGCTCAATGGATTTGGTCCAGTCGCAAAATAAGTCCGGATGGTAAATACAATAGTATTCAATGTTATTTCCATGTGCCGGGATTTTCAATGGCAGAAGGGCAATTGTGACGATAGATATTCCATAGATTTGTCCCACTGTTAATAGCTGTATAATTCAAGAAAATGTTAACTAATTAACTATAGTTGTGAATTTAATTAAGAAGTTTTTTTTTGTTCCTTACGCCGACAAGAATGGCTCTGAAATGAATGCTTTTGATATAAGCGGCTTTTTTATTTTGTATGTTTTCCAATGGAATCTCTGCGGAATTTGTGTTGGCCATATTTGAATTTCGATTTTCTGACTGAGCGTCCGTCTGTCTGTCTGTCTTTATTTGGATCATGTTTGTCTCCGAATTGATTGTTAATTCAAAGGCCGATGAGCGTCAATTCAAGATTACAACAAAGGATTACAACTTTCATTTAACCCATACAATAGTTACTGCATGTATTCATTTACTTCAACGACAAATGCCCGGTAAATAGTCGATTTACATCTTCATCTCATTAAAATGTTCTGGCAACAGTAAATTAAATGCTTATTTTCGTACAATTCAACGGAGACTTTCAGTGTTTTTGACTGATTTTTATCAATTATTTATGTGTCATGCAATGCATTTTTGAAATTGTTTTAACCTCCAAAAATATGCTGCTAGAGTATGGACCAAAAAATGAATATTAAAAATCTGCGAGGACTTTTAGACATGAAAACCACGTTTTTATTCCTTGAAAATTTTCATCACCTACTCACAAGTGCTATCCCCCTTGCCAATACAAAAAGAGTCAAAAAGGACAGTCTCATCCCTTAAATTTCGTTTGTGACTCAAACCCCTGTAAATGCCCCATTTAGGTCGACCAAACTCGGCGCCATCTCTCCACACAGATTGGTCTACTTGGACCAATGTCTCTCCAGTGGACAAATCTGTCAAAACCAATGCATATCGTCCATCGGTGCCGTATGAATCCATTTTCCCAAAAATGGACGTAGTGGAACTTCGGCCAAATTGTCATAACTATTGGTATCTGCCTGTTCTTGGTATCTTATTTGAAGACCTGATGTCCTACCTATGTATAGTTTTTGTTAAAAGTTACAGATTCTGGAACAATTAGTTTTTTTTTTGGAATGATAGAATTGTTTACCTTTCAATGTAGCTACAAAAGATATTGGTGGGGGTTTCGAATTCGGCCCTCTCGCATATTTGATTTGGTGTGTATGGCTGTAAATGATTTGGATGCTTGGAATTTTTGCATCCAATTTAAAGTTCTAGGAAAGGGTCACTCGGTCACCCTGAATTCGAATATAAAGTGTTTTTTTTATAGAAATTGACCTTTTTATAAAGGCATTTGAAGTAGAGGTGTGCGCCGTCAAGTCACGCCGACGTTGACGCGGATTTTGTTATCAAATTTACAAGCCTCGATTGTCGAACATTTTTATCGACGCTTCAACTGCATGGTCATCGACGCAAAAGGATTGCCATCGAATTAAAAAAAATTGAATTACCCAAAATTGGTAAATTTCGTCGAAAAAACTCCATTTCAGCGTAAAAATTCAAAAATATATTAGCTAAACTTTTGAGCAGTTTAAAACTCAATGTTGCCTCTTTTGTAAAACTATGAATTATTTTCGAAATATTTTTTGGGAAATTCTACAAATGATTGTGGAACCTATGATTTTGCACTGCCTTTGCAAATAATCGACGGCTACGGCGGCATGTTTTTTTTTGCACGGTATATTATGTATGCATATGTACCTGGAACCCTTTGAGGTTATCAGGAGAGGGGCCATAAATCTTGACTTCATTCCTCTGCTTATTCGTATCGGATGAGCATCGATCAGTGTCCGGAGTCACATGGATGTGGAATGCAAAGACAGGTCGTCTAAGAAATGAGTCCCTCAACTGTGTAATGTGCTTCACATCATGACCAGGACAATCAGGCACCTCCACTGGGTTTCCCCCGAACGCCCTTTTAAACTGGTTGAATGTGTCCGTCTTTCCGTCTGCACGAAGAATTAATCGACTTTCAGCAAAGTGCAAATAAATGAACAAAAAAAGGAAAAATAGTTGCATCTTAAACACTAGGATGTCCATAATATCGTATCCTGCTTAATAAATTGTAAACAGAATAAAATTAAATTCTTGCAAAACGCAAAAGTAAGACAACTATAGGAAATAATTCACAGTTTTTTTTACTTTTCTGATCTGATAAGCTGTTTCTGTGGCAGAAAAGTTTGGTGGTCGAGTTTAAATATGAGTTGGGAATTGAAAACTAGTTTTTTATAGTTTTTTCCACCAATTTGATAGAGGATAACAGATTTATTAGTGTTTCTAGAGAAATCCGTTGAACTAGCTATAATTTCAAGAATTTTTTTTAAACCAAGGCTATGCATTAACACCGGAGTGGCGGGGTTTTCCAGCATCCGGTTTTATGGCGTGAACACTGAATTTGAATTTTTCGATTTTTTGGAAACAACACGAACAACTTCATTTTCGATCAATCGGTAACCCAAAACTCAATAGTTATCGATTGCACTAGAAATGTAAACGGTCTGAATATCCTGTTATCTCGGAATATCAAATTATTAATTTTTATCTCATTTTCATTCAAGACCAAGTCATAGTGATTATTCGACTGTCGGTTAAAAATGGACAAATTGGACAAGATTGCGTTTTTTCTGGTCAAAATTTCAGATTAGTCAGCATAAAAATTAACAAGAATAGAAGTGGCATTGCTTGATCACTTTGACAGCATATAGGAAACCTGAAATCATATAAAAACGTGCAATAAATTTTGGTTGTTCGGGGTGTATTCATAAATTGGCAGCGCAGTTGCCTACTCATATATTTGGACTTTTAAAAGTGAATCACACTGGAGAAAACAGTATGCTTTTGTTTAATTATAAATTTTTTCAGTTCTGATATCACGGTTACATTTATGGACTTTAGTTTGTGTAGAACAGTAGAACCATACCTTAAATGGAAACTACAGCGTTTTAGACTGTTGGCGAGCCTTGCTGTGTGACAATTTTAAATTTTTCGTGGCGTCCATCAATCAAACAGTGCAGGTAGTTATTTTTGTTTGTCTAATGCTTTTCATAATCCGGGCCAAATTTCACTTTGGCCCGTCATAGTTACAACACTGACTCCAGGGGCCTATTTCATAAAACTATTTACAGTTGACAGGGTGACAGCTGACATAGGCCAATACCGTGACACTTTACAGTGACCAGTGTTTCATATAGTTTTTGCAAATTTTCGACCGAAATGATGCACTGTCACAAAAGCTTTACATCTGTAACAACTAACCTTGGCAACCAGTACTTTACGGTAAATTAGGGGAAGCTCAACTTTTTTTTAACCCCACATTTCTCAGTATCTAGAACATGTTTCACTTCAAAATTTTAAAATCATGCAGAAAACATATCAGATAATCGTACAATGCTAAAAAACCGGTTGAAATACGATTGAAAAGACGGAATTTTAATACTTTACGGATGTGTTTTCTGCGGTGACCAAAATAGTGACATTGTAAGGTTTTCGCATTACCGTGACATTTTATGAAACCAAGCCCATGACGACTCAAAAAAGACTTCTGTAAATGTCATGATTTTCACTGTCATGGTAAAACCTTTGACATTGTTTTATGAGACGATAATTTTCAAAAATCGGTGACATTGTGACAGAATGTCACCCTGTCAACTGTAAATAGTTTTATGAAATAGGCCCCGGCCCCAGGCAATTTGTCATTGTTGGTGGTTGAATTTATCAATAATTTATTGCATATTTTGCATCCATGGGTAAGTTCATTATTATTCACGTTTCCCAGAATTCTTTTTGAGTAACAAGCTACAGATAAATAAAGAGGTGAAAAAAATACAATATATCAAAATGCTAAAAATACTGTATTGATGTGTGTATCTTCCGTTCATCTAATTATACATTATACATTTATGAGCTTACAAAAACTGGAAGGAATAACAACAGCATGTTAACTATAGTGAATACATATTATCTTAGTTTAAAAAATTTCAAATTCGTCAAAAAGTTGCCAAAAAAAACTTATTAACACACACAAATTAACTTTTCCAAAAAGCACCTTCAACGTATTAACATTTGAGATAGGCAAACTTTACATTTTCCTATGCATTTCATTCACGTAACGCAAATTGTCTTTTTCAATTTAGTTAGATTAGAATCCCTGCTTGGCTTTTTGACGAAAAATGAAGATACAACCATTACAAAACCCGCTGAAATCGGTACCCCGCCAAAAATTACGGACTCGAATGTGCCAAATTACAAAATACTTGGGACAGAGAAAAGCGTCTACCACCTCAATTTCGCCTGAAGAAGCGGTCCATTATTTGAAGAGCTTACATTTCAGAGCCGTTCTTGTTGCGGTACGTTTTCCCACATTTTAATGACAATTTAGTTTAAATAAATTAACGTAATTACCGATGTGCTTGCAAAATAAAAATTTAACAAATTAAACGTGAAATATTTTTTAAGAACCAGAATGAAAGCTCCCGATTCTTTTTTATACTCTCATACAGCACGGAGCAAATGTTTCACATGTTATTTTCCACCATTCCCAATTGGCAGTCAGCAAATGTGACTTGTGAATTTAAAAAGAAATCAATTTTATAAGGTTTTTTTTCATCCAGGCACTGACAATCGGGCAAATCTACGCAACGGCAACTTTAGCAACCGAATTTCTGCCACTGGATTTGTCATAATATGGAAATATCTATGAAAAGTATTGCAGTCGTCATTCGCATCTTTGTCATTGGACCAAATCCATTGAGCCGGCTTTGAAAAGCTGTATCATTGTAGTGTTCGTTTTATGTGCAGCCAATATACTTGCTTCCATTTTCTGCGCCTTTATTCCCCAAATATTCGCAAATTCACCATCCAAAGTAAGAAAAAAAAGATTAGAATCTAATTATTCAGTGTATCTAAAGTCAGTAATATAATTTACAATCTACAATACATCATCCCTCAACTATGGCTAACAAGATATTTTGTTATTTACAGAAACAGAAAGCCATGTTAGTCTACGAATGCACGAATCTTTGACTGTGGATAATATGGACCGTCATGTATTCTATTATAACAACTTGGGTTCGAAAATTGTGGTACAAATTTTTAACAGGTGAACGTACTTCTCAGACCTATTATTATCAGCCGTATTATAATAATGGCTTTGAGGATGCTTCGGATGAAAATCGTATGAAACAACATTTTGATTTCAATGTGGATTTCAATCTTGGACTCTGTCTTGTCATGTCTATTTGCTCCACAGCCAAAGTCTCGTTTAGCTGCCTAATCCTCACGGTATTCAGACAAAAAATCTATAATTTTCATTATGGATACTAAATAACTTACACAACCTTTTTGGATATAGTTTTTTTAACTATCTCTGGCTACACAATACTCAGCAATTGATTCCAATCGGAAGCTTTTCAAAATACACACTTCACAACAAATTGTATACCTTGTCCGCAAAAAGGAGGTAAATTTTATCCTATCCTACTACACAAATTTATCACACACAGGACAGGAAAAATTTACCTCCTTTCTCCGGATGGTCTATAATGATGGCTATCGTTCTAGGTCTCACATATATGCAATTCCTGATTGCATTCGCCGCTTACATCTACTTCAAATTCTTGGACTACAAAATTGGTGACAATAATGACACGGATGCTGGCAACCAATTTGTTGTCCAACGGATGTTTTTTTTGAGACTTTAAAAATCAATAATGAATTCCGGGAATGCAACCAATGAAAAATTATATGTTCCCACCACCTCAAAATATTTATCAACAGAATCAAAATTACGGACCACCTCCTGTTCAGCCCGCTGTGAATCAACAAACTATGGCTTAGTTAGTATTTGGAGACTTTGAATCTCTTTTAATGAATGGTGATAGTGCAGTGTTTTGGAGCCCCCGCCCAATTTTTAACAAAACATACCACTATTTTGTGGATAGAAAGCATTTTGGTACCCTCAAGACAAGATCAAGAGCAAAAGGAGATGAAAAAAAACCTTGCACGCAGGGAAAAGGCGCGTGTCAGCTAACGAGATTATTAATTCACTTTTTGATAGTTTTTGAATAAGATTTCTACACTATATTCAACATTTGTCTTAGTGGACGGGTTGAATTGTCCCTGGATATGACCATAGTCAAGGCAATTTTATAACATTTTTGACAATTTTTGCCTGTGCTTTCGTTTCCCGAACTTTTTTTGGCTTGCAAAGGTATAGGTTTTGTTAAGCAAAGAATTTCACACCACATTCAACTTTTATCTCAGGGGGCGGATAATAATTTGTCTTAGTATGACCAAATTAAAAATGATTTATTGAAATATTGTCTTTCTTGGCTTGCGGTTTTGTTTCCCAAATATTTTTTGACTCAAGATTGGGTGAATATTGTTTGCATAAGCTTTGTACACGATGTTCAACAATTATCTGAGTGGACGGATTGATTTGTCCCAAGATATGACCGTAGTCAAGACAATTTAGTAAATTTTTTAAGATTTTTGCCTGTGGTTTCGTTTCCCAAACATTTTTTTGCTCGCAAAGGTATAGGTTTTGTTAAGCAAAGATTTTTACACCATATTCAACTTTTATCTCAGCGGGCGGATAAAAATTTGTCTTAGTATGACCAAATTAAAAATGATTTATTGAAATATTGTCTCTCCTGGCTTTTGATTCCGTTTTCTAAATTTTTTTTACCAAGTTTGACAAAAATTTTTTTTTTGCTTTTAGTTTTGTTTACTACAATTCAGATAAGCGTTTTACACCATATTGGATTTATTCTTGTGTGGCGAATGAAAGTGTTCCTAATAATGGCCGTAGTCACGACAAATGTAAGACATATTCTTAGTTTTCAAACTGTTTTCAAGTCAAAAGGAGTTTTATTTTGCCTAGTTAAGCTTTTTACAACGTAAGTAATTTTTATTCGACAGGACAGATGGAATTATTCCTGACTACAATCAAAGTCCAGAGAATTCTCAGAATTATTATTTTTTTGCTTGTGCTAATGTTCTCCGCCAATAAGGATCATCAGAGACTGTCAGAAATAGTTCAAACAACGTTCCTTGACAACATTAAACTTTTAAATGACTGAAAAAATGTTATCATCCCTATATGTGCCCGTAGTTAAGACAATGAAATAAATTTTCGGTGTTTTTTCTGAATCAAAGCTCTGCGCTATCTTCAAATTGACTTTTTTTTAAAAAACCAAACATTTTTATGCACAGTTTTGTACGTAGACTTCAAAAAAAATATTTTAAAAAAATATCAGAGCTCAAATTAAAAAAATTAGCTGAGAATTTAAGGTTGTCATGGTGTCACAACCGCCGCAAACAATAGGGTTGGTCCCTGTCGGTCCCCGATTATGTATGCCAAGTTTCAAAACAATCGGTTAAAATCTACAAAAGTTATCGTGTAAACACGAAAAACATTCGTCAAAGTAGTGATATAAGCGCTTGCTCCGCTGACACGCGCTAATTAGTGGAGTTCATCTTATTTGCTGGGTTTTCTATTTTCTGAGGAAATCCGATCAATCCTAATAGCGATAAAATAAATATATAGTTGCATGATGGAAATTGTTAAAAAACATAATAAATGTTTAAAATTTCGGTTTCGATCAACTGCTGCGTATCGCATTATAGTTGTCGATACATTTTTCTTTAAATAAAAAAATGTGTTTTTTGTGGTGAAAACAAATTTTTTTCTGAATGTGACACTAAAAAAATCTATTTCTATAGGCGCATCTATTAATCTATAGAGGGAAACAATTATTGGCCTTGAATAAATAATGTGATTGGACTATTTGCGAGTTTACGGACGAACCACTTAAAGGTTTTGATCCAGCCAAATAACAATCGGGCAATTCTACAGTACGGCGAGTTTAGAAACAGAATTTCTCTCGCTGGAAATCCGTAGGCATGAGAATTACGAATCCAAGACTGACTGACAATGAGTCCGCCTTGAAGGACTGCATAGCACTGTTCGTGTTTCTTTTGTGTGGAGCCAATAAACTCGAATTTCTTTTCTGCGCCCTTATTCCCCAAAAAATTTCAAATTAATTCGTCATCCAAAGTGAGGCTTCTACCTGAAGTGAGGATCCGATCCGAAATCCGATAAAACGATCCGATTTCATATACTATAATACATTCAAATATCTCAAGATTGCTGCGCGATCCGAATTTGATTCGATAAAAACATCAGATCCGATCCGAAAATCGGATCTTTGAATTAATGAACTTTGTCTATACAAAAAAAAATGCCTTCAATTAAAAACTTCTACAAATGTACGTGGATGGAAAACGGTGTATAAACACTATGTGCTCAAAATTTTGGGTGAATAGCTTTTTCCCGGTTGATCAACTATATGTGGCTCTCCTTGCGTCATTTACTTAAACAGCCATGTTAGTCGAATGATTTGCTAGGATCATTGGTGACACAATACACGTTCTATTACCCTGGACTGGATGGATTCGCTTTGAACGCGCTGTGTGGAAAACTGTATTTAATAACTTATGCAAAAAACTATTTTCTGCCTCTACCTGATGTATAGCATTTCTATTTCGAGCTAGCAAAAGAAATGCAATATAGAAAACATATATTTAATTATGACCTACATCCAAGGCATACTTTCCAATTTGTTCTCACCATCGGAATGGGAGTTACAAACCATTTAGCACTATTCCTATTCCATGTGAATGATAAGATCAGTGTAAATGCGTGACGACGTTTGGCAATGCAAGTTTGCGGAACAATCGGTTGGAGGGATTTTTGCCATTTTGAATTCTGGTTTTCGATTATTTGAAGTTATTTAATATGGAGTGGACTAATATGTATAGACGAGTGGATTGAATTTTGGTTTTGACATTTCAATCATCTTTGGAAATATTTGAAATAAGTAAGTTCGCTTCAGTTCATAGAAAAACCTAAAGTGACGGAGGGGATAAAAAATAATATTTGGTGATTCCTCGTGAAAATAAATGAATAATTCATCATTCATTATTATTCATTCATTTATAAGTTTGCAAAAATTAGGTGTTGAAGGTTGCAATTTCAATTGAATTTCAGATTGCTCGATTCCTTATTTGTGAAATATCAGAAAATTAGTCAAGATTGGAGATAAAAAATAGCGAAGACGAAAAAATGTCGACTTCACCATTACTAAAAATCCCAGAAGAGGTTTAATATAATTTTAGATTTTTATTGATAAAATTGTGTGGGTCAAACATAATTTTAAATCTATTTCCAATTCAGGTGCGTGTTCAAATCTTCGGTTTGCTTTCTGAACCCGACAAAAGG
>Ga0210040_10002755_pt1 | contig 24435 bp, 21 predicted proteins | sample CryGeyCG12114_NA_FD_185462 | JGI IMG/M metagenome (GOLD analysis project Ga0210040, IMG submission 185462) | Groundwater microbial communities from aquifer - Crystal Geyser CG19_WC_8/21/14_NA (SPAdes) (version 2) | ecosystem: Environmental > Aquatic > Deep subsurface > Groundwater | place: USA... | reverse complement strand
GCCGATGTCCACCAGTTCGTCGCCGGTGCTGACCACGGCCACGCGGGGGTGGCGGGCTACCGTCAGCTCGGTGGCGCCCACGGTGGCGGCCACGGCCAGCTCGGCGGGGCCGAGTAGGGTGCCGGTGGGCAGGAGCACGTCGCCCTGGCGGCGGTCGGTGGCGCGGCGGTGCACGTTGTGACCCGCCTGGGGCGGCAACACGCGCACGGTGGCCAGGTGGCAGCCATCGGGTTGCGCCGTGATGTCCACGTCTTCGTAGCGCACCACCGTATCGGCGCCGGGCGGCAGCATGGCTCCGGTCATGATTTCGAGGGCCGCCGTGGGGTCAGACAAGGGAGTAGGGGCCTGGCCGGCAAACTGGGTGCCTTCCAGCATGAATTCGGTTTGCCCGTCGGCTATGGCGCTGTAGACTAACGTAATGCCATCCATCGCCACCCGGTCGAAGGGCGGAAAGTCGCGGTCGGCGGCAATGTCCTGGCGCAGGACGCGGCCCAGGGCGGCGGCCAGCGGCACGGTTTCGGTGGGCAACGGGCGGGCGGTGGCCAGCACTTGGCGGGTGGCTTCTTCAACGGAAATCATGGGTAGGAAAGGGAGTAGGGTAGCAATAGGCAACGCGGCCCTTCGCCGTTGGTTGCTGACAGTGCCCGGAAAAAGGGGGCGGGAGCAGTTGGATGCGGTGCCTCCGACAGCAGTATAATAACTCTTTCCTTCTCAATTGTTGTGTACTACCACGCAACGCCAGCGCTCCGCGCATCCACTGTTCGCATCACTTTCGTCGCATCCCACGAAGCTACGTCTCATATTACTTCCCTTATGGCCGATTCTCCTAAACTCACCCACCTCAACGCCGCCGGCCAGCCGGCCATGGTCGATGTGGGCACCAAGCAGCCTACCCGCCGCGTGGCCCGCGCCCGCAGCCGCGTTATTCTGGGCGCCGATATTCTGCAACTGGTGCAGGACGGCGACCTGCCCACCCGCAAAGGACCCGTGTTTCAGACCGCTATTCTGGCGGGCATCATGGGGGCCAAGCGCACGTCGGAGCTGATTCCGCTGTGCCACCCGCTTGGCCTCGACGACTGCCAGGTGCGCATCGAAGTGCAGCCGCCCGACGCCGTGCTGATTGAGTGCACGGCCTCCGTAACCGGCAAAACCGGCGTGGAAATGGAGGCGCTGACCGGCGCTTCGGTGGCGGCCCTCACCATCTACGACATGTGCAAGGCGCTGTCGCACAACATTGTTATTCAGGAAACCCGCCTGCTGGAAAAGACCGGCGGCAAACAGGATTTTCATCATGTCGACTAAGCAGTCCCTACCCGCCCCGCACGCCAAGCACGCCGCCCTTGCCCGCCCCGAAACCGGCGAGTTCAACCGCCAGGAGCTGGCCATTCTGGGCGCGCCCTGTGGCACTATCAAGGACCTGGTAGCGCGCCTACTCCCGCACTTGGCGCCCGCGCTCAACGTGGCCTACGTGGATGCCGACCACGCCGCCGGCGACGAGGCCGCGCCAACCGACACACTGCTGCAAGCCGGCGCCAGCGCCGAGCTAACGGACAAAATCCACTTCCGCCGCCTCGACGCCCAGCGCGGCCTCGACAAGTTTGCGCAGCAGCACTGGCTGGGCAGCCAAAGCTTGGTGCTGGTGAATGGCAACCACTTTCGCGCCCGGCAGCAGGTGGCTATCATCAGCGCCCAGAAGCCGCTGGAAAAGAAGCTCGACCGCCTTACCGATGTGCAATTGATTTTGCTAAGCGACGACCAAACCGAGCTGCCCGCCTACCTGCAAACCCACTTGGGCGACCAGCAGCCGGCCGTGCTGGCACTGGCTGATACGGCTGCCATTGCCGCCTGGGTGCAGCAGTGGTGGCGCGCCGCCGCGCCGCCCTTGCGCGGCCTGGTATTGGCCGGGGGGCGCAGCCAGCGCATGCAAACCGACAAAGGCCAACTACGCTACCACGGCCAGGAGCAGCGCGCCTACGCCGCGGCCCTACTGGCCGGCATCTGCGACGACGTGTTCGTGTCCTGCCGCCCCGATCAGGCCGACACCCTGCCCGCTGGCCTCACGCCCCTACCCGACCAGTTCCTAGACCTGGGGCCGATGGGCGGCATCCTCTCCGCGTTTCGCCACGACCCGAACGCCGCCTGGGTAGTAGTAGCCTGCGACTTACCCTTTCTTTCCGCCGATACGCTGCGCTACCTTGCCGAGCACCGCCACGCGGGCCGGGTGGCCACGGCCTTCCAGAGTCCGCACAACGAGTTTCCCGAGCCGCTGATTACGATTTGGGAGCCGCGCAGCTACGCAGTGCTGTTGCAGTTTCTGGCCCTGGGCTACTCCTGCCCCCGCAAAGCCCTTATCAACAGCGAGATTGAGCTGCTCCTACCCCCCGCTCCGCAGGAACTACGCAACGTGAACACCCCCCAGGAGCGCGAAGCCGCCGAGCGAGAATTAGGGTAGGCGCTACCTTCTTGCCACGCTATTTGCGCAGTGTGGAGCCCAGTAAATACAGCAAATTATGGTCTTGTATGAGTGGCCCTTTTGATACTTATTCAACAAAATGTTGTCTTTGAAGACAGGATAAAGCAACTGTAAGTGGCAGATTCCCTACTTTGTGTAAAGTTTACGCAAACGTTTCCGCTTTTTAACTCTCTAGTTGCTTCAATCTATGACTACTCGCAGGGAATTTTTAACCTCCATCGGTGCCCTCACTGTCGGCGGCTTAGCCGTGTCTTCCTTAGCGAAAGCCGCTACGGTGCAAAAGGTTGGCATCCAGCTGTATAGCGTACGGGATGACATGATGCGGGATGCGAAAGGCACGCTGGCGCAACTAGCCAAAATGGGCTATACCCAGATAGAATCGGCGAATAGTTCGAAGGGCCACTACTACGGCCTGAGCCCCAAGGAAGTGAAGCAAGTGATGCGCGACCTGGGCCTGACCATGCGCAGCGGGCACGTGCCCATTGACGAAAACTGGCAAAAGGCCATTGATGAAGCAGCCGAAGTAGGGCAGCAGTACCTGGTGTGCCCTTCACTACCCAAGCAGGGCCAAACGGTTAGCAACTACGAGCGGTCGGCGGATATCTTCAACAAGTCGGCCGAGGCCTGCAAGAAAGCGGGCATCCAGTTCGCCTACCACAACCACGACAGCGAGTTTGAGAAGGACAACGGCAAAGTACTCTACGACGTGCTGCTGGAAAAGACCGACCCTCGCCTCGTGGCTATGGAAATGGACCTGGGTTGGGTGGTAGCCGCCGGGCAAGATCCGCTGGCCTATTTCCGCCGCTACCCCAACCGGTTTCCGCTGTGGCACCTGAAGGACATGAAGAAGGACAAAGCCCAGAGTACCGTGCTGGGCACCGGCCGCATGGATATAGCCAAGATGCTGCAAAACTCCAAGCAATCGGGCATGAAGTACTTCTTTGTAGAGCAAGAGGAATACGACACCACGGCTCTGGACAGTATGCAGCGCGACATCGCCTACCTCAAAAAGCTGAACTACTAAAGCTTTTGCTTAGCCCCAGTCCTACACGCTACCCTTTCGCTTGTGCGGCAACAGTAAAACCTACCGGACAAACGAAGGGGGAGAAAGTGAAAAAAAGCCGTTTTTGACCTGGGAAAGCGTGTGCACTAAGTGTATTATGGAGGCGTTTAACAACTGACAGCAAGGAAAATAGCTTCTCCGTAGTCTTGGGTTTCTGAGAAAAAGAAAGATAAATTGGGGAAATTATATCTGACAATTATCCTGTTTGAACCTGCTTGTTAAAACGTTTTAGTACTTTGAACAAACGTTACCGGCTCATTTCATCATGCGAGCACAGTACCATTCTCAGCCTTTCGTTGTACTACTTGCTCACAGCGGATCGTTTACCAGTAATCCCATCCCAGCCACTCCGATATGAATTCTAGACGAAACTTCCTGAAATCTGCCGTTTTGCTATCGGCAGCGGCTTGCGCCTCGCCTTCTGTTCTGGCCGCCAACAAATCCTACATCGGCCTGCAGCTTTATACTGTGCGGGACGCTATGCAGCAGGACCCGGTAGGCACCCTCGCCAAGGTAGCGGCCCTCGGCTACAACTCGGTGGAAGGGGCCACCTATACTGGCAGCCAGAAGTTTTATGGCATGGAGCCCATGGCTTTTGCCAAGGTGCTTAAGCAGGCTGGTCTGATTATGCCCAGCAGCCATTATCGTTTGGGCGAGGAGCAAAACAACGGGCAGATAGTACAGGGCACTATGCTGCACGGCTGGGACAAAGCCGTGGATGATGCGGCGGCAGTAGGCAGCAAGTATATGGTGTGCGCCTACTTATCGGAAGCTGAGCGCGGCACGATGGACCACTACAAGTACATTGCCGACCAGCTCAATAAAGCCGGTGAACGGTGCAAAAAGGCCGGTATTCAGCTTTGCTACCATAATCACGACTTCGAGTTTGTGGCCCAGAACGGCCAATTGCCCTTCGATCTGCTTCTCAAAACGGACAAAGAGTTGGTGAAGATGGAGCTGGATCTGTACTGGGCTACCAAGGCGGGCAAAGACCCCGTGGCCCTGTTTAAGGAGCACCCCGGCCGCTTCCCGTTGTGGCACGTGAAGGATATGGACAATACCCCGCAGCGCAATTTTACAGAGGTAGGCAACGGCACCATTGACTTCAAGCGCATTTTTGCCCAGGCCAAGCTGGCTGGCATGCAATATTTCTTCGTGGAGCAGGACCAAACGCCCGGCTCGCCCTTCGACAGCATCAAGCAAAGCGTTTCCTACATCAAGCGCACGCTGGTATAAGGCCGGTTTCTGGTTGTTTTTGGTTGTTGGCTGATTGTATATCCCCCATCCGAAACCAAAAAAGACAAGTACGGCCAAAGACGAATAACTAAAACTACCCACCCCCCTGTATGGCACAGAATACGTATGATGCAATTGTAATTGGCTCCGGTATATCGGGTGGCATGGCCGCCAAGGAGCTGACCGAGAAAGGCCTGAAAACCATAATGTTGGAGCGCGGCCGCAACGTAGAGCACATCAAAGACTACGTGAACGCCAACAAAGCGCCCTGGGAGCTGGCCCACCGCGGCGGCAAAACCCAGCAGATGATTGAGGACTACCCCGTGCTGAGCCGGGACTATACCCTGAACGAGGCCAACCTGGAATTCTGGACCAACGAGCAGAAAAGCCCCTACGTGGAGGCCAAGCCCTTCGACTGGTTCCGGGGTTACCAGGTAGGGGGGCGCTCGCTGATGTGGGGCCGGCAGTCCTACCGCCACAGCGACTTCGACTTTGAAGCCAATGCTAAAGAAGGCATTGCCATCGACTGGCCCATTCGCTACAAGGACCTGGCGCCGTGGTATAGCCACGCCGAGAAGTTTGCCGGCATCAGCGGCAACCGCGACGGCCTGTCCCAGCTCCCCGACGGCGACTTTATGCCGCCCATGGACATGAACGTGGTGGAGAAAGACGTGGCCGCCCGCATCAAGAAGAACTTCAAGAACCGCGACATGATCATTGGCCGCACGGCCAACATCACTAAGCCCCATAACAACCGCGTAAACTGCCAATACCGCAACAAGTGCTGGCTGGGCTGCCCGTTTGGGTCCTACTTCAGCACGCAGTCGGCTACCTTGCCGGCGGCTATGGCTACTGGCAACCTCACGCTGCGGCCGTTTTCCATCGTCACCAAAATCCTCTACGACAAAGATACCAAGCGGGCCAAGGGCGTGGAGGTGCTGGACGCCGAAACCAACCAAACCTACGAGTACTTTGCCAAGGTTATCTTCGTGAACGCCTCGGCCCTGAACTCGGCCTGGGTGCTGATGAACTCGGCCACCGACGTGTGGCCCGATGGCCTGGGTAGCAGCAGCGGCGAGCTGGGCCACAACCTGATGGACCACCACTTCCGGGCCGGTGCCCACGGCGACGTGGAGGGCTACGACGACAAGTACGTGTTTGGCCGCCGCGCCAACGGCATCTACGTGCCCCGCTTCCGCAACCTATTTGGCGATAAGCGCGACTACATTCGGGGCTTTGGCTACCAAGGCAGCGCCAGCCGCGAGGGCTGGAGCCGCGACGTGGCCGAAATGAGCATCGGCGGCGACTACAAAGACGCTCTCACGGAGCCCGGCAAGTGGACCATGGGCCTCACTGGTTTCGGCGAAACCCTACCCTACCACGACAACCGCACCTACCTCTCCAAAACCGAGAAGGATGCCTGGGGCCTACCCGTGCTGGTGATGGACGCTACTATTCGTGACAACGAGCAGAAAATGCGCGTAGACATGATGCAGGATGCCAAGGAGATGCTGGAAAAAGCCGGCCTCAAGAACGTCAGTACCTACAACAACGGCTATAACCTGGGCGGCGGTATCCACGAGATGGGCACTGCCCGCATGGGCCTCGACCCCAAAACCTCGGTGCTCAACAAGCACAACCAGGTGTGGGACGCTCCCAACGTGTACGTGACCGACGGCGCCGCCATGACCTCGGCCGCTTGCGTGAACCCATCCCTCACCTACCTGGCCCTGACGGCGCGCGCCGTAGACCACGCAGTAGGCGAACTGAAAAAGCAGAATATTTAACCCGTACGGCAATGAATAGAAGAGACGCATTGGCCCGTGTGGGCCTCCTGATGGGTGGCGCCGTTATCGGCGGCGACTTGTTCCTCAGCAGCTGCTCCACCGACAGCTCCAAGAAGACCACCGCTACTGCCAAAAAGGATGACACGCCGAAGCAACTGGCCGAGGTGCTGGATTCCAAGCAGGTAGCTTACCTGAACGAAGTAGGCGAGACTATCTTGCCGGCTACCTCCACGCCGGGCGCCAAGGCCGCTAACGTGGGCGGCTTCATGGCCGTGATGGTGCGCGACTGCTACAAACCGGAAGATCAGAAGATATTCCTGGAAGGCTTTACCAAGCTCGACGACGCCAGCAAGCAGAAGTTTAGCAAGGAGTTTATGGCCCTCGACCCCGCCCAGCGCAAAGACCTGCTCACGGCGGTTGATGCTGAGCAGAAGGCGTACAGCAAAACCAAAACCCTGGAACAACCCAACCATTATTTCCGGATGATGAAGGAGTTGACCCTCCTGGGATTCTTTACCTCCGAGCCGGGCGCTACCAAAGCCCTGCGCTACCTCCCCGTACCCGGCAAATACGACGGCAATGTGCCCTACAAAAAGGGCGACCGGGCCTGGGCAACTACCTAGAGTTGTCAGTTACGAGTTGCCAGTTCAGTACGTATTTTCGAAATGACGTTCAATAGCAAACAACCAAACACCGCATGAAATTACGATTGGGCATGATTGGCGGCGGGCAAGGCTCCTTTATCGGGGGTGTGCACCGCATGGCTGCTTCACTCGATGGCCTCTACGACTTGGTAGCCGGCGCCTTTAGTAGCAACCCCGACACGTCCCGCGCCACCGGCCAGGAACTAGGCCTGGCGGCCGACCGCGTTTATGGTTCCTACCAGGAGCTATTGGAGCAGGAGGCCAAGCGGCCGGAAGCGGAGCGCGTGCAGGTCATCAGCATTGTGACCCCCAATCACGTGCATTTCGCACCCGCCAAAATGGCCCTTGAGCACGGCTTCGACGTGATTTTGGATAAGCCGATGACGTTTTCCCTGGCCGAGGCCAAGGAGCTGCGCACCGTAGTGCAAGCTACCGGTCGGCACTTGTGCCTCACGCACACCTACACCGGCTACCCCATGCTGAAGGAAGCCAAGCAGTTGGTAGCGAATGGCGTGCTGGGCGCTGTTCGGAAGGTGTATATCGAGTATCCGCAGGGCTGGCTGAGCACCTACGAGGAAGGCGGCGACAACAAGCAAGCCGCCTGGCGCACCGATCCTGCCCGAAGCGGCGTGGCCGGCGCCATGGGCGACATCGGCACCCACGCCTTCAACCTGTTGGAGTACGTGAGTGGTCTGCAAGTCAAGCAGTTGTGTGCTGATGTGAACGTGGTGGTACCGGGTAGGCATCTCGACGACGACGGCGCCGTACTGCTGAAAATGACGAATGACGCCAGTGGCGTACTGGTAGCTACCCAAGTGGCGGCCGGCGAGGAAAACAACATCCGTCTGCGCCTCTACGGCGAGAAGGGCGGCCTCGACTGGCAGCATGCCGACGCTAACACGCTGCTGGTAAAGTGGCTGGATAAGCCCACCGAAATTCGCCGGACGGGCGCGCCCTACCTCAGCGCTGCTGCCAAGCACAATGCCCGCATTCCGGCCGGCCACCCTGAGGGCTACCTCGAAGCCTTCGCCAACCTCTACCGCAACTTTGCCCTGACCCTACTGGCTGAGCTAGGCGGCCCCGCTGCCCCACCCGAAGCCGCCGACTACCCCGGCGTCGAAGATGGCGTGCGGGGCATGGCCTTCATCGAAAACGTTATTGCCTCCGGAAAGTCGGAGCAGAAGTGGACGGATTTCGTGGTGTAAGTGAAGCATTTATCACATCGTGTTAAGCCTAGTACCAAGAAGATGAAAAACATCATTTCGACCAGCGGGAGAAATCTCGCGTGCTGAAGAAAGATACGATCCTATATCAGCACGCGAGATTTCTCCTGCTGGTCGAAATGACGTACTGAACAAGCCAGCAGTAACAGTTACTAGTCACCTGTTTACCATATGAGAACCATTAAAGGACCCGCTGTTTTTCTGGCGCAGTTTATCAGCGATGAAGCGCCGTTTAACAGCTTGGAAGCTATTTGCGAATGGGCGAAGAACCTGGGGTACAAGGGCGTGCAGATGCCGACCACCGATTCGCGCTTTATCGATCTGAAGCTGGCCGCTGAAAGCAAGACCTACGCCGACGAGCTACGTGGCAAAGTGCAGGCGGCCGGCTTGGAAATCACTGAGTTATCCACGCATTTGCAGGGACAATTGGTCGCTGTAAACCCCGCCTACGATCAGCTATTCGACGGCTTTGCGCCGGCGGAGGTGCGCGGCAACCCCGCCGCCCGGCAGCAGTGGGCCGTGCAGCAACTGAAGTACGCGGCCAAGGCATCGCAGAACCTGGGACTGGCGGCGCACGCTACCTTCAGCGGCGCCCTACTCTGGCCCTACGTGTATCCCTGGCCCCAGCGCCCTGCCGGACTGGTAGACACCGGATTCGACGAGCTAGCGCGCCGCTGGCGGCCGATTCTGGACGTGTTTGACGAATGTGGCGTGGACTTGTGCTACGAAGTACACGCCGGCGAAGACCTGCACGACGGCGTCACCTACGAAATGTTCTTAGACAAAGTAGACCAGCACCCGCGCGCCTGCCTACTCTACGACCCCTCGCACTTTATACTGCAATGCCTTGACTACCTGGAGTATATTGACATCTATCACGAGCGGATCAAGATGTTCCATGTGAAGGATGCCGAGTTCAACCCCACGGGGCGGCAGGGCGTGTACGGCGGCTATCAGAGCTGGCTGGACCGGGCGGGCCGCTTCCGCTCCTTGGGCGACGGGCAGGTGGATTTCAACGGAATCTTTAGCAAATTGACCGCCCATGACTTTGCCGGCTGGGCCGTGCTGGAGTGGGAATGCGCCCTGAAGCACCCCGAAGACGGCGCCCGCGAAGGCGCTGAGTTCATCAAAAACCACATCATCCGCGTCACTGATAAAGCCTTCGACGACTTCGCCGCCTCGGGCATCGACAAAACTCTCAACAAGAAAGTATTAGGCCTCTAATTCTGTTCTGCGAACACTCCCTAACCATGAAAAAAACCATTCTTCTCCTCTGCGCCTGGCCCCTGCTGCTGGCGTGCAATTCCGGTTCCGAAACCGCCAAAGCCAAACCCGAATACACCCTCGCCGAGGACGATGCGCCCGCGCTCAACACCGACAGCACGGAAGGCGCCGACGTCAGCGCCGTGGCGCGCCAGCCGCAGGTGAATACGGCCATTACCAAAATCGGGACGGAGCCCGAAGGTGGCGCCATTGCCGCTGGCGGCAAGCTGATTGAAGCTTCCGACTGCACCAGCTGCCACCGCATCGACCAAAAGCTAGTAGGCCCGGCCTACCAGGATGTGGCGAAGAAGTACGAAAACAACGACGCCAACGTGGCTATGCTAACCAAGAAAGTCATCAGCGGCGGCAAAGGCAACTGGGGCGAAATCCCGATGACTCCCCACCCGAATTTGTCGGAGAAAGACTCTGAAACGATGGTTCGGTACATTTTGAGCCTGCGGTAAGTAGCACGGAGCCCCACCTCCGGCCCCTCCCCCGCGGGGGAGGGGCCGGAGGTGGGGCTCCGCCGCTTCTCAACTTTCCTCCCACCATTTTCCGAAACCCTACCTTGCCCATGACTGCCACTACCCGAGTTAAGCTATCCATTATGATGTTCCTGGAGTTTTTCATCTGGGGCGCGTGGTTTGTGACGTTGGGAACCTATCTGCTCAAAAACCTCAGCGCCACGGGCGTGGAGGTAGGGGTAGCCTTTCTGACCCAGTCCATTGGGGCCATTGTGGCGCCATTCATCATTGGGCTGATTGCCGACCGGTTTTTTTCGGCCCAGAAAATCCTGGGGGTGCTGCACCTGGCGGGTGCTGTGCTGCTGTGGCGCGCTTCGCTGGCGCCCGATTTCGGTAGCTTCTATCCCAGTATTCTTACCTACATGATTCTGTACATGCCCACGCTGGCGCTGGTGAATTCCATCAGCTTTCGGCAGATGCAGGACCCACAGAAGGAGTTTGCGCCCATCCGGGTGCTGGGCACGCTGGGCTGGATTGTAGCCGGCCTCACCATCGGCTGGCTGAACTGGGAACAGACTAACGGCCTGCAAGCTACCTTCACGATGGCCGCTGTGGCCGCCGCCATTTTGGGCGTGTTCAGCTTCACGCTGCCCGCGACGCCGCCTGTGAAAAAGGGCCAGAGTAGTTCAATCGGCGACCTGCTGGGCCTCGATGCCATTGGTATGCTGAAGAATCAGTCCTACCTGATTTTCTTCTTGGCCTCCATTGCCATCTGCATTCCGTTGGCATTTTACTACGGTTTCACTAACCCGTTCCTGAACGAGGTAGGGATGAAGTCGGCGGCCGGGGTGCAGAGCCTGGGGCAGGTGTCGGAGCTGCTGTTTATGCTGGCCATTCCGCTGTTCTTTACTAAGTTGGGCGTGAAGAAAATGCTGGCTATCGGCATGGCGGCCTGGGTGTTGCGCTACGTGTTTTTCGCCTATGGCAACGCCGACAACAACTACTGGATGCTGATTGCCGGCATTGTGCTGCACGGCGTGTGCTACGACTTCTTTTTCGTGACGGGGCAGATTTATACCGATAACCTGGCCGGCGAACAGTTCAAAAGCTCTGCCCAGGGCTTCATCACCCTGGCTACCTACGGGGTAGGGATGCTGATTGGTACCCTACTCTCGGGTCGCATCTTCGACGCCTACCAGCTTTCCGCCGATGCCCACAACTGGCGCATGATCTGGCTGATTCCGGCCGGTATTGCGGGCCTGGTGCTGGTGCTGTTCCTGCTCCTGTTCCGCGAGCGTCGGCAGGCATCTGCCGAGCCCGAAGTAGCGCTGGGCACCGCGCCGTCCATGGCCCAGGCGAAGTAAAACCGTTTGTCATCCTGACGAAGGAAGGGCCTTGTCACGGTAGAACGACAAGCGTGGCAACGACTCGTTCAACTGGTAAAAGGTCTTTCCTTCGTCAGGATGACAAACGGTGTTTTATCCGTAATCAATACACTAATAATTAGTCAACAATCTATGCCTACTCTCTGGAACCGACGGGCTGCTCTGAAAGGTCTGCTTGCCAGCACGGCTGCCGTGGGAGCCGCGGGCGTAGCCAACGCCTATGCTACGGGCGAAAAACGGACCGGTACTATGGCGCTCAAAAACAACATCAACCACTCGGCCTGCCGCTGGTGCTACAACGACATTCCGCTGGATAAGCTGTGCGCCGCGGCCAAGGAAATGGGCCTTAAGGGCATCGACCTGGTAGGCCCTAAGGAGTGGCCCACATTGCAGAAATACGGCCTCGACTCGCCTATGTGCAACGGCGCCGAAATCAGCCTCACCGATGGCTTCAACGATCCGAAATACCACGCCCAGCTGCAAAAGCAGTACAGCGAGATGATTCCGCTGGTGGGCAAGGCCGGCTACACCAACCTGATCTGCTTCAGCGGCAGCCGCCGCGGGCAGTCGGACGAGGCGGGCTGGGCCAACTGCGTGAAAGGCTTGCAGCCCCTGGTTCAGCTAGCCGAGAAGCACAAGGTGGTGTTGGTGATGGAGCTGCTCAACAGCAAAATTGACCACAAAGACTACCAGTGCGACCACACCAAGTGGGGCGTGGAGCTGGCCAAAAAGCTGGGTTCGGAGCGCTTCAAGCTACTCTATGACATCTACCACATGCAAATCGATGAGGGCGACGTCATTCGCACTCTCACCGACAACCACGCCTACATTGCGCACTACCACACCGGCGGCGTGCCCGGCCGCCACGAAATTGACGAGTCGCAGGAGCTGTACTACCCGGCCATTATGCGCGCTATTATAGCCACGGGTTTCAAGGGCTACGTGGCCCAGGAATTCATCCCGACGAAACCCGACAAGCTGGCCTCGTTGCGCAGCGCTGTGCAGCTCTGCGACGTGTAACTTTTACGCTTGTTGCCGTGCCCATTGGGGTAGGGGCGCCCGCGTGCTTTCAATCTTTCCTTCTACTCCCTACCTAAATCCCTAACCATGAAATACGCTTTGCTTACGGCTGCCCTACTCGGCCTTTCTTTGACCACCTACGCCCAACAAAACGGCAAGCCGGAAGACACGGAAGTGTACGAGCCGGTGCCGAAAAAAGTAACGGGCACCTTACTGACTACCGCCCCCCCCTCCGACGCCATTGTGCTCTTTGGCGGCAAGGACCAAAACGAGTGGGTAACGGTGGAAGACCGCAATAAGCCAGGCAACTGGACGGTCGCCAACGGCATCCTGACGGTGGATAAAACCAAGGGCAACATCGAAACTAAGCGCACCTTCACCGACTACCAATTGCACATAGAGTGGCGCGTGCCAGCTAACATTTCCGGTACGGGCCAGGCGCGCGGGAACAGCGGCTTGTTCCTGGCTTCCATTGGCAAGGGCGACGCGGGCTACGAGCTGCAAATCCTGGATAATTACGATAACAAAACGTACGTCAACGGCATGGCGGGCAGCATATACAAGCAGAAAATTCCGCTGGCGAACCCCTCACGCAAAGCCGGCGAGTGGCAGTCGTACGACGTGGTGTGGACGGCCCCTACCTTTAAAACGGATGGCAGCTTGGCCACCCCGGCCCGCGCGACGGTGTTGTTCAACGGGGTAGCCGTGCAAAACAATGTGGCCCTCGACGGCCCTACCCAGTACATCGGCAAGCCCAGCTACGAGGGCAAAGCGCACGGCGCGTCGCCCATCAAGCTACAGGCCCACGGCGACAAGAGCGAGCCGCTCAGCTTCCGCAATATCTGGGTGCGTGAGTTGAAATAGCCCAGTCGCCTACTACCCGATAGCAGAACGTCATTTCGACCAGCAGCCCATGAGTTTTCTCCCGCTGGTCGAAGTGGCGTTTTGCTTTTAAAAGCGTTTTTACCACCCAACTTTTTTCGACCAATGATGCGCAGTATACGCCGAGTAATAGTGTTGATGCTGTGTGCTGTGGGCTCTACCGGAGCCTACGCACAGCAGGTAAAGAAAATCGGCATTTTCGACGGGCACCAGGACGTTGGGACGGAGGTGAAAACTGGGTCAGCGGCCTACTTGCCGGCCACGCAGCAGTACGTGGTGTCCGGGGCCGGCGCCAATATTTGGGGCGACCACGACGAGTTTCAGTACGTCTATAAAAAGCTGAAAGGCGACTTCCTACTCTACACCCGCGCCGATTTTGTGGGTTGGAAGGGTGTGGAGGAACACCGCAAGGTAGGCTGGATGGTGCGCAAAAGTCTCGATGGCAATGCGCCCCACGTGAATGCCGTGGTGCACGGCGACGGCCTGACCTCGTTGCAATTCCGCCGTACAGCGGGCGCTACCACGGAGGAAATCAAGGCGAAAACCACACACGCCAACGTTATTCAACTGGAGCGGAAGGGCAACACCTACACCATGCGCGTGGCACAGTTCGGCCAGCCCTTCGTGACGGAACAAGTGGCCGACCTCGACCTGGGCGACGAGGTGTACGTGGGCCTGTTCGTGGGTTCCCACAACGCCGACGTGACCGAAACCGGCGTCTTCCGCGACGTGCGCATTGCCGTGCCCGCCCCCGCCGACCTAGTGCCCTACCGGCAGTATTTGGGTAGCCACCTGGAGCTGCTGGAAGTAGCCACTGGCAACCGTGAAATCATCTACTCTGCGCCGAACTCCTTGCAGGCGCCCAACTGGCGGCCGAATGGCAAAGCGTTGATTTACAACAGCGACGGCCTGATCTACAACTTCGATCTGGCTGCGCGACAGCCCTCGGTGCTACCCACCGGCAACGTAAAGAACAACAACAACGACCACGTGTTGTCCTTCGATGGCACCATGCTGGGCCTGAGTAGCGGCGTTGATAAGCTCGGCGGTTCCATTGTCTACACGGTGCCCGCTACCGGAGGCGTGCCCAAGCAGATAACGCCCAAAGGCCCGTCCTACCTGCACTGCTGGTCGCCGGACAAGAAGTACCTGCTCTTCACCGGCCAGCGGCACAACGACTTCGACATTTACCGCGTGCCCGCCGCGGGCGGCAAAGAGGTGCGCCTCACCACTGCTCCTGGCCTCGACGACGGCCCCGAATACACGCCCGATGGCCAGTACATCTACTTCAACTCGACCCGTACGGGTACCATGCAAATCTGGCGCATGAAGCCCGATGGCAGCCAGCAGGAGCGCGTCACCAACAGCGATTTTAACGATTGGTTTCCGCACATCTCGCCCGATGGCAAGTGGCTGGTGTTCGTGTCGTTTCTGAAGGAGGAAGTAGACCCCAACGACCATCCGTTCTATAAGCACGTGTACCTGCGCCTGATGCCTGTGGCCGGCGGCGAGCCCAAGGTTATTGCCTACGTCTACGGCGGGCAGGGTACCATCAACACGCCCTCCTGGTCACCGGACAGCAAGCGCGTGGCCTTCGTCAGCAACAGTGCCGATAGTAGGCTGGATGTGCCGTAGGGGCGCGTTGCACGCGCCCGTCGTTGCGGAGGTTGTTTACGACGCAACATTTATCGGTCAACGACGGGCGCGTGCAATGCGCCCCTACGGATGAGCCGCTACCCAGGTGGTGCCGTCCTCGTAAAACTCTTTCTTCCAAATGGGTACCACCTGCTTCAGCGTGTCGATGATGTATTGGCAGGCGGCAAACGACTCGGCGCGGTGGGGGGTAGACACGGCCACCAGCACGGCCACGTCGCCGATGTAGAGCGTGCCTTTGCGGTGGATAACCACCACTTTGCGCAGCATCGGCCACTTCTCCTGGGCCTGTTCGGCTACTTTGCGGAGTTGGTGCAGGGCCATGCTGTCGTAGGCCTCGTACTCGAGGCGCACCACGCGGCGGCCGGTGCTCTGGTTGCGCACCGTCCCGATGAACGAGTTGACCGCCCCGGCGCCATCGTCCTCCGCCTGTTGCAAGCCGGCGGTGATGTCAATCGGCTGGTCGGTTAATTCAATTATCATAGGTGGATGAAGACGGTTTATTAGGGGGTAGGGAAATGGTAGTAGTAGATTACGTCTGTCATCCTGAGCCTGCGAAGGACCTTCTCACGTCAGATACTACCTATCGAACGCTTGTTATTCTCGCGTGAGAAGGTCCTTCGCAGGCTCAGGATGACAGGTAAACGCAAGAGGCTATCAGCCAACCCTACCCGCCGCTGACGGGAGGAATCAGGGCTATTTCGTCGCGCTCGTGCAGGGTGGTAGCGTCGTCGGCGTAGTCGTTGTTGACGGCCACGGCCAGGCTGCTCAGGCGGCCCAGGGCGGGGTAGTCTTGGCGGAGCTGGGCCAGCAGGTCCTGCACCGATTGGCCCTCGGTGCCCGTCAGCTCCAGGGTAGGGCGGCCAACTATTTCGCGGGTGATGCCGAAAAGGGCGATGGTTAACTTCATGCGATGAAAATAAGAGCGGGTGGAATGTTTTCCGCCCGTAAATTGAACAGAAAAGCGAGTTACACGTTTTTTGTTCCGATGGTAGTCGGTACTTTATCCGGCGGCCACTTTTTTTGCTTCTGATTATGTCCGTTTCTCCATCTGTTTTATACGATTCGCATGGCCGCCCACTGGAATATGTGCGCCTGGCCGTCACGGACCGCTGCAATCTGCGCTGCTTTTACTGCATGCCCGAGGAAGGCATTCAGTACGTGCCGCGCCAGGAGTTGCTGACGTACGAGGAAATGGAGCATCTGGTGGCGCTGCTGGCTGGCTTGGGCGTGCGCAAAGTGCGCCTCACTGGCGGCGAGCCGTTCGTGCGGCGCGGCCTCATGCCCTTCATCGAGCGCCTAACGCAAATCTACGGCATCGACGACATCAGCCTGACTACCAATGGCGTACTCACAGCGCCCCACGTGCCGGAGCTGGCCCGCCTGGGCGTGCGCGCCGTCAACCTGAGCCTGGATACCCTGGACCGGGCCAACTTCGCCCGCATCACCCGCCGCGACGAACTGCCGCAGGTCTTGGACACGTTTTACGCCTTACTGGCTGCCGGTATTCGAGTGAAGATCAATGCGGTAGTGATGGACGGCCAGAATACCGACGACCTGATTGCCTTGGCCGAGCTAACCCGCGAGCTGCCCGTAGACGTGCGCTACATCGAGGAAATGCCTTTCAACGGTGGTAGCCACGCCGCTACTTTGCCCTGGAATCACCGCCGTATTCGGGCACATTTGGAGGAGCACCTGGGTACGCTGGTGCCGGTGCCTACTCCCTACGGCGCCACGGCCAGCGAGTATACCATGGCCGGGCATCAGGGCACGGTGGGCATCATTGCGGCCTACTCGCGCACGTTCTGCGGCACCTGCAACCGCATCCGCCTCACGGCCGAAGGCGGCCTCAAAACCTGCCTCTATGACCAGGGCGTGCTCGACGTACGCGCCCTGCTGCGCAACGGCTCCTCCGACGAAACCATCGTGCAGGCCCTCACCAACGCCTTCCGCCACCGCGCCGCCGATGGTTTTGAGGCCGAGCGTCAGCGCCCCCTGCACCAGCTCAGCTTCGAGTCTATGTCGACCATTGGGGGGTAGGGCGTAGCGCAGTGCGGTAGTTTTTTTGCGCTATCCGGGTGATAATTCAGGGAAAAGTGGATTAACCAATAGAACGGTTTCGCTTATGACCACACTTGCCCTCCCTACCTCCACGGCCGCGCTGCGCCACGCTTTGCGCACCAATCGGCAACGCACGCTCACGCGCATTTACCAGCAGACCTTCCCGATGGTGCGCCGCCTTGTGCGCCAACACGGTGGCTCGGTGCAAGACGCGCAGGATGTATTTCACGACGCGCTGATTGTTTTCTATGAAAAGGCACTGGCCGACACACTCGTACTAACGGCTTCGGTGAGTACTTACCTAGTAGGCGTAAGTCGACATTTGTGGCAGCGCGAATTGCGGCGCCGCAAGCGTCTGCCACTTGCTGAGCTAGCAGATGATGCGCAGGAACTGCTGATCAGTGAGGCGCTCGCCGCTGAAGAAGCTACCGCGTCGGTGCTGGACTATGTGGCGCAACTAGGCACCCGGTGCCGGGAGTTGCTACTGGCGTTTTACTACTTCCAACAGCCCCTGGAGCAAATTGCCGCTGATCACCAGTACCGAAACGTGCGCTCGGCCACGGTGCAGAAGTTTAAGTGCCTGGAGCGCCTGCGCAACGCCGTGCGGAGTGTTTTAGTCGAAACATTTACGACCTGACCTATGCGCCTGGAGCTGGAACAGTTGCGTTTGGTAGAGCATCAGGTGCTCGGCAACCCATCGGCGGCCGACGCGGCGGCGTGGCGCGCCCGACTCCTGGCTGACCCAGAATTGCAGGCCGATGTGGAAGCTCAACAGCAGCTTTACCGCGGGCTGCAAGCGGTGGGGCGGCAGCAGTTGCGGCAGGAGCTAGCAACTATTCATGCCAAACTCTACCCGCCCCGCCGCCGGAACTGGGTGCGCGCTACAGTGGCTGGTTTGTGCCGCACCATACGCTGGTCCCGGTAGGGCGCTTTCTTTTCTTCTGGTTTTATACTATTGCTACCCGGTTTTCGAGTGGCGCGGCTGGCTATTGTCTTGTTTTTCTTCCTCTCACTTTTTTAAGTTGTTATGCTTACTTCACAAGAATTCCGAAAGTTTGCCGTACAGGGCCAGGGCCTGAGCAGCTTGGGTGTCGACCAGTACCTGCAACGGGTAGAAGGTCAGGCGCGGCCATTCATAACCGGCATGACGCGCTCCGTAATCGAGGAGCGCCCCACGCGCTTTGCTGAAATAGACGTGTTTTCGCGGTTGATTATGGACCGTATTATTTTCCTGGGTACGGCCGTTGACGACAACGTCGCCAATATTATCAATGCTCAGTTGCTTTTTCTGGAATCGGCTGATGCTAAGAAGGATATTCTGCTTTACATCAACTCGCCTGGCGGCTCGGTGTACGCAGGCCTGGGCATCTACGATACGATGCAGTACGTAGGACCCGAGGTAGCTACCATCTGTACCGGGCTGGCCGCTTCCATGGGTGCTTTTTTGCTGGTAGGGGGCGCCATCGGCAAACGCTCGGCCCTACCCCACGCCCGCGTGATGATTCACCAGCCCTCGGGCGGTGTGCAGGGCCCATCGGCGGATATTGAAATTACGGCCCGCGAGATTCTGAAACTGCGCAAGGAAATCTACGATATCTACGCCGCCCGCACCGGCAAGACCTACGAGGAAATTCACCGCGACTCGGACCGCGACTACTGGCTCCGCGCCGACGAAGCCAAAGAATACGGTCTGATTGACGAAGTGTTGGAGCGGAAGGCGCTATAGAGCAAACCCTACCCTAACCCTATGGTGCGCACCGCTAGATGCGCCTATCGTTGTGGGCCGTTGAGTTGCTGAAACATACCATCCAGTTCGCTGCGGGTGGCTTGGCTGCCTTTGGCGGAAAAGCCGTAAGCAATTTCCGAGTGGCCGGCCGTTAGCTGCTGCATTACGTCGTCGGCGTATTCGGCTAGAGGCACGCCGAAAGAGTGGTCGGTGCCGCCTAGTTCAGTGTGCACGGCAGGCGGAATAATTTCAACGACCTGCACAGGCGTAGCAGTCAGCTGCCACCGTAAGGACTGCGTGAAAGAATGCATGGCCGCCTTGGTGGCGCTGTAGATCGGAACGCGGGCCAGCGGTACAAAACCCAGGCCCGACGACACGTTGAGAATAAAGGGCGCAGCCTGTTGTTGCAGATGCTTGGCAAACAGCGAGGTGAGATGAATGGGCGCTTCCAGATTGATGGCAATTTCAACGGCGCGAGCGGCCCAGTCCTCCGTGTCGTCGGTAAGCTGCACCTGCCGCTGAATGCCGGCGTTGTTGAGTAGTATATTCAGTTGCGGAGCTTCGGCAGTAGCCCATTCAAACAGGCGTTGGCGCTCGGGGGCCTGGGCCACGTCGCACACCAGGGTGCGCAGGCCGGGTAGGCGGTCGGCGGCGGCTTGCAGCTTGGCGGCGTCGCGTCCGCAAATCAGGACGGTACTGCCCGCGGCGTGGAAGCGTTCAGCCAGCGCCAAGCCAATACCTGAGCCGCCACCCGTAATCAAAATCGTATTGTGGTGAATATCCATGTTGTTGGAGGGAATGATTGATCTTGCAAAGGTCTACCCCGAAAGCCGCCGAAAGTTTGCGCCCATTAGGTAGCTGCGTGTAAAAAATACGCACGCCGGTAGCGCGGACCCTACTCCGCCAGTAGCCCGTTCAGCCCGGCCTCATCAAACAACAGCCGCCCGATTTTCAGCTGCGACCAGCCCCGCCGAAGCCGGTAGGAAAAAACCGCCCGCCCGTCCGCAATGGTGCAGTCGATGCAATAGGCGCCCACGGCGTCGGCCTGGGTAGGCAGCTGGGTTTCGAGTTGAAGCAAATGAGTAGAGATAAAGAAAACGGACTGCGCAAACTGCGTCAGGCCGCGGATGGTAGCCTGGGAAATATCTAGGGCATCGTCCTGGTTCGTGCCACGGAATAGCTCGTCGAACACCGCGAAGCACCGTTTGCCGGCTTTGGCCTGCTCCACTATGGTTTTCAGGTGCAGCAGCTCGGTCATGAAGTGGCTGTAGCCGCTGCGCAGGTTGTCGTTGAGGTTGATGGCCACGGTAATGGTGTCGAAGTAGGGCAGCACGCACGCAGCCGCCGGCACGCCAAAGCCCAGGTGGCCCAGGTATACGCACAGGCTCAGGGCCTTCAGCAGCGTCGATTTGCCGGCCATGTTGGGGCCGGTAAGGAGGGCCACGTTTTCGCCGGGCGGCAGCCGAAACGTGTTGCGCACCGCCTGGGGCACAATAGGGTGGTAGAAATCGGTTACTTCAAACCGCTGCTCATCAAACTCCGCAAAGCAGAACTGGTGCTTCACCACGCCCTTCGCCACCGACCAGTAGGCTTCAAACCGGAAACAGAAGGCCCAGAAGGCTTCGACTTCTTCCTCTTTCAGGGCTTGCACCAGGCGCGTAATGCGCAGTACATTGCTGATAGTAAAGGTCTTGTAGTGCACTGCCGCGGCTTGAGTGCCCAGGTCGAAGGGCGCCAGAAAGGCCATTGCCGCGGTTAGCTCGTCCGCAAAGGAGGGCGGGAAGTCGGCCGCGTTGAGGCGCGAGAAGTAGCGCGCTTGCAGCGTATCCAGAAACAGGACCAGCTGCACCACCAACGATTCTACCTGGTGCCGGCTTTCGGCCGAGAAAAAGAGCTGCCACCGCGCCCGGTAGCCAGTGGGCAGCAGTAGGCGCTTGCTCTGCACATCGGCCAGGAAGCTCTGCGTGCCCCGCAGGTAAAGCATAGGGTAGGTATACTCGGCCAGCACCGACCAGTTATGGAGGAAGCCCCGGATGATGGCCTGCCGCTCCACTACCGCCGCCAGAGTAGGGGGCCGCTCCTGGAATAGCGCCAGCAACGCGGCTTCAGCCTGCTCGTGGTGCGTGAAGTTGAACAGCGGCAGCATGTCGCGCTCCAGTTGCAGATCATCCACGAGTAGCATAGGGTAGGGCCATGATGAGCGTCTGCTCCTATGAACGCTTCGTGCTGGCGGTAACGTGTGTCCCGTCCTTGCAACTCGCGCACAAACCAAAACGGGTAAGATGATTAGTAGTGCTGCCTACTAGTGGTTGAACTCGAAAATGCACAAAAGAAGGCAAAAGCGCTTTGCCAACCGTTTTAATTTATTAAATCACTGATTTACAGTTATATATTGGCTATATACTACATGAGTTCTCACTAGGTAGGAAGCATAATAGAGCAATATGACAATAAGAATATGCAACGCTTTCCGCAAACGTTTACGCAAATAAATAAATCTAGAGTATACGGATCCTTCCGGTGTTTGCGGTACTTGGGCACTGTATCTTCCCACTTATTCCCGCACACTATGCTTGTAAGACTTACTTTTCTTTTTTCTTGCACATTTCTGTTGCTGCTATCGGGGCCACTGATGGCCCAGTCGCGGCAGATTTTGGGTAAGGTTCTTAGCAAAACGGATGGCTCGCCGCTGCCCGGCGTAACGGTGGTAGTGAAGGGTACTACCCAAGGGGCTACGACCAACGGCGACGGAGTATTTGAGTTGAGCACGACCACGCCAAGTCCCGTGCTGGTGATTTCCTACATCGGTTTTGTGAGTGAGGAAACGCCGGTGCCCGCCGCCGGCCCGGTAACGGTTCGATTGACCGAGCAGGCTACTTCCCTCAATGACGTGGTGGTAGTAGGCTACGGTACCCAGCGCAAGCGCGACCTGACCGGGGCCGTGGCTTCCGTGACGGCCGAACAAGTAGCCGAAACTCCCATTACCCGCCCCGAGCAGATTTTGCAGGGCCGTGTGAGTGGCGTGCAGGTGACGCAAACCAACTCGGAGCCCGGTGGTGGCGTGTCGGTTCGCATTCGGGGTACCAATTCTATCAACTCCGGCAACGAACCGCTGTTTGTGGTGGATGGCTTTCCGGGAGCCGGCGACCTCAACTCCATTAACCCCAGTGATATTGAGAGCATTGAAGTACTGAAGGACGCTTCGGCAACGGCCATCTACGGCTCGCGCGGCGCGAATGGCGTGGTTATCATTACCACCAAAAAGGGTAAGGCGGGCCGCAATGCTATCAATTTCGAAGCCTACACTGGTATTACCAACGTGCGCAAGCAGTACGATTTGATGAATGCCCGCCAGTTTGCCAGCTACCTCAACGATGTGCAAACCCTGAACAACCAGGAGAACAACACTAATACAGCCCTACCCTACACCCCGGAGCAAGTGGCCGGCCTGGGCGACGGCACCAACTGGCAGGACGAAATATTCCGGACAGCCCGTATCGGCAACTACCAGCTGGGCTTCAACGGCGGCACCGAGGATACGCGTTACAACCTGAGCCTGAACTACTTCGATCAGCAGGGCGTAATTATCAACTCAGGGTTTCAGCGTGGTTCGGTACGTCTGAACCTGGATAAGAAGCTCAGCAACAAAATTAATCTGACGTTTACGAGCCAGCTTTCCCGCACCGCGCAGAAACGCGCCAACGTGAACACCAATGGCGGCAGCCAGGGTGGGGTGGTGCTTGATGCGCTACGTTTTAGCCCTATTCAGCCGGTGCGCGACGCCAACGGCAACTATACGCTGGACAACCAGCCCCTACCCTACGTGGAAATTGCAGGAAACCCGGTAGCCTACGCCGAGCAGGTGAAGGACGAAGTGACCGTATTGCGCGGCCTGATTAACGTGGCTGGCACCTACGAATTTATTCCTGGCCTGACCCTGCGCGTGTCGGGCGGTACGGACTTGTTTAGCAATCAGACGAATACGTTTCTTCCCTCCACCGTGTACCAGGGGCAGAATACCAACGGCTATGCTTACAAAGGCTCGACCAACAACTACAGCTGGCTCAATGAAAACACGCTGACCTACGATAAGAAGCTTAACGAAAACAACGCCCTGAACGTGGTAGGTGGCCTGACCTTTCAGCAGTTCAACAGCCAGAACTACAATGCCTCGGTCACCAACCTGTTTACCAACGCCCTGGGCTCCGACAACCTGGGCATTGGGGCCAACGTGCTGACCCCGGGCTCGGGGCGCAACGCCAATACGCTGGCCTCCTACTTCGGCCGCGTCAACTACCGCTTGATGGAGAAGTACCTGTTTACCTTCACCATGCGGGCCGATGGCTCCTCGCGCTTCGGCCCCAACAACAAGTGGGGCTACTTTCCCTCGGCGGCATTTGCCTATCGAATTATCGATGAGCGCTTTATGCAGCAGTTGCCCGTATTCAGCGACCTAAAGTTTCGGGTGAGCTACGGCATCACCGGCAACCAGGAAATCGGCTCCTACCAGTCGCTGGCTCGCTACGGGCTGAACGCCTACACTGCCGGCAGTACCCGCCTGGTAGGCCTGAGCGCGGCCAACATTCCTAATCCTAATTTAAGCTGGGAATCAACAACGTCCACTGATGTGGGCCTTGACTTGGCCCTGTTCAAGAACCGGCTGGCGCTGACGGCAGACTACTACTTCAAGAGAACCAACGACTTACTGTTGCTGGTGTCGATTCCGCAGACCACGGGCTTCTCCAACATTTTGCAGAACTCGGGCAGCGTGCAGAACCAGGGCCTTGAGCTGGGGCTGAACACGGTGAACGTGGACGCCGGCAAGTTTACCTGGAACACCAACCTGAACTTTTCGTTGAATCGCAACAAAGTGCTGGACCTGAACGGCGAGTACGAGCGGTACGTGGGGCAGTCAAGCACCAGCGTGTTTCCGGGGGCCACGGGCGCTACCAGCGTGCTGCGCATCGGGCAGCCCATTGGCTCGTTCTACGGCTACCAGTTTCTGGGCATCTGGCAGACCCAGCAGGAAATTGACGCAAGCGGCATCACTACCCGCGTGCGGCCCGGCGACCCGCGCTACGCCGACCTGAACGGCGACAATAAGATCGACGCCAACGACCGCACCATCATTGGGCAGGCCCAGCCCAAGTTCATCTACGGCATCACCAACAACTTCACTTACGGCCCCGTGGCCCTGAGCCTGTTTATCCAGGGTGTGCAGGGCGACGACGTGCTAAACCTGAACCGCTACGAGCTGGAATCGGGCTTTTCAACTACCAACAAGCTGGCCACGGTAGTAGACCGCTGGACCGGCCCCGGCACTAGCAACACTATTCCGAAGGCCAACAGCGTAGTGCGCCGCAGCACCGGCATCGTGAGCGACGTGGTGGAGGACGGTAGCTTTGCCCGCCTGAAAACGGCCACCATTACCTACACCATTCCGGTGCCGGCCGGCTTCAGCAAAACCGTGAAAACCGCCAGCGTGTACGTAACCGGCCAAAACCTGATTACGCTCACCAAATACACCGGCTACGACCCCGAGGTAAACTCGTTTG
>Ga0210040_10002754_pt1 | contig 24455 bp, 21 predicted proteins | sample CryGeyCG12114_NA_FD_185462 | JGI IMG/M metagenome (GOLD analysis project Ga0210040, IMG submission 185462) | Groundwater microbial communities from aquifer - Crystal Geyser CG19_WC_8/21/14_NA (SPAdes) (version 2) | ecosystem: Environmental > Aquatic > Deep subsurface > Groundwater | place: USA... | reverse complement strand
AAGCAGGCCATTTCTTACCCCAAGTAAAGTACACGGCCCAGGATATCAGGTATACCACTAAAGGTGATACTATTTACGCGATTGTTTTAGGTTGGCCGGGCGAAAATAAGCAACTTCTATTAAGATCGTTTGCTAAAGATAAGCTTAAAAAAAATCTAAATATCTCCAATATTACTGTTTTAGGCACGTCTGAGTCGGTAAAATACAGCTTGCATAATAATGGCTTACAAATAATAACACCTGCCAAAAAAGTTAATGATATGGCTACAGTTTTTAAAATTACAGCTACTAGTAAATTACAAAAGTAATTTAAGACATCTTTCTGAAATTATTTGTAAACTATATTAATGATATAAGACAATAAAGTAAGCAAAATTGTAAGATAGGAATAAAAAAGGATGAAGGCGGCTTACTATATAGCGTATTTATTAAGCGAGCCTAGGAAGATTAGTTGTGTGAAGGCCAGCGAAGTATTAGCAGTATTCCATGATGAAATTAACTGCTTTTTTATGAATAATCAGTTTAGCGGTAAGGACCTGTTTGAAGCTGTTAAGCAAGGAGTATTGCCTGAAGAGAGGTGTTGTTTCGGTGGACGACTCCGCGCTGGACAAACCTTCACTAATTTTGCTACCACCTAATTGATGGGCTATTCCTACTCGGGCCGGCATCATAAAACAGGAAAAGGTTATAATTACTTTGATGAGATGGTGAAAGTATGCGGACAATGGGGACTACGTGCGCGATGGGTCAATTCCGATAGTTAGTATAATTCTATCGAGCACCAGAAGTTTCTAAGAAAACAGGAAGTAGTTTTTCTCTTAGAATTGGAAGCAAACCGCATCGTCTCCCTCCCTGCTGGCTGCTATGAGCAGGTAGCAGGGGGAGAACACCTGTCAGAGTAAGGGCCTTTGACTCACTTGAAGGTCTTTGATTTTGGAAAAGTGTTTCGGGCAGTGAACTCAGATAGCCACGCCAGACGCGATGCCATGTATATGCCTGACCAGCAGCAGTGTGATTAAATAAGCAGAGAACAGTTCCAAGAGGTGAAAGCCTAGCACTGGCACGTAGAAGTTTCCGTACCATTAAACAAGAATGTCTTGCTCAGCATTACTTTGTGCGCAGCTCGCGAGCAACTCAGAATTAAATCTTTTGTGCGCTGCGTGCTTTTCAAAGACTCACTTGGATGGCACAGGAGAAAATACTGAATATATTTATGCACTTTAGCGTAAGCTTTTCCTACAAGTGTAACGTGAGTTCATCAACAACTTGGTGTAACTCCTGGAATAAAGTATTTCGCAAGGTATGATCAATAGATGAAGTTGATCTATAGATTTATTCCGTTTCATTGTTCCTTAAAATAAGATGAAACGTTCCTATCTAAGAATTACAAATAAATTTATACGTGCGGTTGATCGGAATTATTAATTATAAGTGTAATATTATTTAGTCTGCTTATTTATATTTTAAAATCAACTTATATGTATTTAAAATTAATATAATTACATTTAAAATATTTAAAATAAACATAATTTTTTCTTTATCGGATATTTATCCGATTGTTCCTCTTTCTAGTTGCATATACCTTTGTAAATAAATATAAGGGTTTAATTGAATTTAAGAATATTAGGAAGTGGTATTTGGTTTTATAATTTACTAAGATAGCACATCATGCAGACTGATTTATTATTGCAAGAATCCTTATAGTATACAATTTAAAATTTTCAAATGTATTATGAAGTATTTTAGAATAGCTGCTTCTATAGTTATATTGCTTTATTGTTTGATTTGTGGGGAGATAGAGCTAAAACATTTTGTTTCATGCATTCTATTTCTATCAATCATTTTAATAGATTTTTTGTTTGAAGATAAAAAGAAAAGAAGAAGTGTGTAATAGCTTTTGACTATTTCAAATTAAGGTGTTTTTTCTGGCAGAAAATATTCCTTAATTATAAATGCATTGGCTACCTAATTATAGTATTAAGTACTAGATACTAGCTTTCTAATGTACTCCTATTTAAAGAGATGTAATTTCCCAGAGTTTCTTTCTGCCAGTTTTTTATTCTACCTCGTGTAATTAGTTTATAAATTATTCATTAAACTTCTAAATATTAGACTTAACTGAAACAAGATCCGAGAATTATAAACTTCAGATATACCTGGTCGTGGCAAATTGCTGCCTCGAAATTAGAATAAATAGATATAATTAATTTTGCCTAAATACCCTGCAATCAGAGCGAGGCGCAATAACTACTACTTGGCGTTCTATACATTCTTCAAGAAATCAATTCTCATACCCATAGTATCACTTTCAGTACTTAACACTTAATGTTTGGCTGTCAAAATTTTCTACTTGCTTAACCTGTTTTGTGGGACCTTAAAGTCTAATATCAACTTATTTACCTAAATCTCTTTTACGCGTTTGTTAATTTGTCCAGGTCAAACTTGGTCATTTGCAGAAACGCTTGCATCACCCGCGGGCCTTTTTCGGGGTCACTCATCAGTTTTCCTAAAATAACCGGAACTATTTGCCAAGACAAGCCATATTTATCTTTAAGCCAGCCACATTTATCTTCTCTTCCTCCTTCTATGAGTTTACCCCAGTAATAATCGATTTCTTCCTGATTTTCACAATTTACTACCAACGATATACCTTCATTAAAGCTGAACGAATCTGGCATAGAACTGTCCATGGCCATAAATACCTGCTGCCCCAGTTTAAATTGCGCGTGTTTTACTGTACCAGCTACTTCATTATCAGTTTCGTCGTAGTTTAGAATACCCACTACCGAAGAATTAGCAAAAATGCTGGTATAAAAATAGATAGCTTGTTCGGCTTGGCCGGCCTGTTGATTAGTGAACATAAGAGTGGGCGTAATTTTCTGACCCACTTCTTCTAATTTTCCCAGCGCTAATTGCCAATTGATATTATACTTATCCTGAAGCCAACCGTATTGGGCGCTCCATTCATATTTGTTTAAAGGCATTAATACTTGCCCACCTTCTAATAAGGCTTCCCAAGCATGCTCTATTTCATCCAGGGTTTCAAAAACCACAAAAAAGGAAATGGATGAGTTAGGGACATGCCTGGGGCCGCCGTTTAAACCCATAAACTTCTGACCGGCTAAATTAAAGGTTACCACCATGGAGGTATCAACCGTAATTTTTGAATCCTTAAAAACAGAACAGTAAAGTTCGGCGGCTGCTTTGGCCTGACCATTAAACCAAAGGCAAGGGTATATTTCGTTCTTCATAGTTGATACTAATTATTTTTGAAGGTTAATGCCGGGCGGCTAAGGCTTTATTAAGTTGTGGCAGAGAGCTTTTACCCAGTCCATGTAGTTACAAAATTTGTTTTCTTTAAAACTGGCTAATTATTCTACGGGCGTAATACCTTTATTTACCAAGGCTCGCCTGGCAGGTGCCGCCAATAAAGATAGAAAACTAGCTGGCCGTTTCAATTCCTTTTCACAGGCAGGATAAGTTGGCAAGTTGCTGCTTTAGGCATACGGATGTCCGGTTTCTCAAGTCCGGAACGTATTGGTTTGAACTGGCATTCTTTATTTTTGGTCACAGTTAAACATCCAATGTACTCCAAATTTATCCTGACAACTACCATAATAGTCGCCCCAAAACATATCCTGCAATTCCTGTTCTACTTTGCCATCGGTCGAAAGAGCTTTAAATAAATGTTCGGTTTCTTTCCGGGAATCTGGGTGTAAGGTAATATAAACATTGTTGCCCTTGGTTAATTGAAAGCCCATCGACTCGGGCGCATCCGTTCCCATAATCACGTGTCCACCCAGAATAGGCAAGGCTACGTTCATTACTAAATTTTTATCGGCTTCCGCAATAGGAGGCATATTATCGAAAGCAGGAATATCCCCAAAGCGGGAAATACCCCCAATAAATTCAGTACCAAAAACAGATTTGTAAAAATTAAAAGCTTTTTCGGTTTGATTAGAAAAGTTTAGATACGTGCTTACTTTTGCCATGATAGTTAAATTGAAATTGGTTTTTAATAATTGATGCGGTATACTTTTTCAGATTGAGCCTGGAAACTTATTTGAAAGGCAGGAATATTTATTTACCTGCTGCTTTCACATAGTTTTTAAAATTATCCAGAATTGCTTGCCAACCGGTTTGCTGCATGTCAATAGGGTGGGTGTTTTCGGCATCAAAGATTTCGGTTACAGTTGTTTCGTTTTCTTTACCAGAGAATAAAATTCGCACTTTTCTGCCGTCCTCAAGAGCATAGACTATCTCTTGGTGTTCCTGAATGGTGCTGTAGGTACCCGTAAAATCAAATCCCCAGCTACCATCCTTTGCCTCCATTCGGGAGAGAAATTTGCCGTCTACCCGTAAATCGTTTTCTGCCCGGGGCGTATGCCAATCGTTTGAGGCTGCATTCCATTGTATAATGTGCTGGGGTTCTGTCCAGAATTGCCATACTTTTTCTACCGGAGCCTGAATGGTGGTTGCTACTGTAATGCGGGTGATCGCTGTTGTTTCCATGGTAATTACTTAATAGATTAATTAGTGAATAGCATTTAACTAGGACAAAAATAGTTGAATTGTACCCGACGGAAAAGGGGCAAATATGCCAAAATAAAGGGGCTTTGCGGCAAAATGAAATATAGGTGGAATGTAAAATAAAAAAGTACACTTATAATAAAGGTATTAGGAAATTGCTTAGCTTAACGCTATAAATGCCTATGAATAAATTAATTTATTCATAGGCCAATACCTGATTGTTACAAATATCAAGTAAATATGTAGAGTAGGGTATAAGACCAATGGCGCACTAATCCAACTAGTCCAAATTTTTTTTCGCCTGTAATCTTACATAAAAAACGGAATTCATTGTGAGGCTATGCAGGCAACTACAGTTGCCATATAATTGCCTTTATTTAGAAAAACTAAATTACCAACCGGAGGTAAGATATTAAGAAGAGCGAGGTTTTAATATTTGGGTAGAAAAAGATTTTGTCTACCTGCATAACTCATCAGAACATAATGTAAGGACCTATCCAAATCTCAAAGTTATCTGCTGAGTATGGAAGGTGAATCTGAATTGAATAAATATTAATTTATTTTTTGAAGTTCCGTAACCCTAGCATCTGCTAAGTCGTTGAAGAATATACAATCGACTTAAAGAAGATTGGAAAATTTAAAGCAGTAAAATTGCCGACAACTGAGCTTCTTTTGTGATCTAGTTAAAAGGTCCACCAGTAAAATCTAGTTTGTCCATCGCAAACTTCTGTTTTGAACCCAATTTGAAGGGTAAGTTTGTTGTAAAAAAAGAAAGCCTTCCACATACTATTTGTGGGAGGCTTTCTGATTTTAACGCATCTGCAATAGCTTTTCTGCTAGATAACAGAACGTAATTAGATATAGATTATAAGCTTGCTAAAATTACCACCCCTGCCCCTCCTAAAACAGGAGGGGAGCTTTTTAAGCTATTTTAATTGAACTGAATGTAGGTCTTAATTTGTCTTATTACTTACAATATCAGCTATATTAATCTTATAATTATAACATTAAATAGATTGGTACATTAGCTATATTCCAGTACGTTGCAATAAATAAATTTATATTAAAAGGCTTCGTTCATTTTGTCTTTGTTTTTAAATGTTTTGGTTCCTTAGTATAATTAACCTAATTATTCTTGCCTAGTCCCAGTACCGATTTTTCGAACGTTACCTGATAGGTTATCTAGTTCTTTTGTTTGTCTTAGGAGTAACATGACACTCCTGTAATTCTTTCAAGAGTATAATTTTACTGCCTTTAACCAGAACCCGAAACAGGTTTCCCTTTAGCCAAAGTAACAAATCAGAAATAAAAATTTATTTCAGAGTAGTTTTCTTAAAAATGGTAATGGCTTACTTACTTGTTTCAACCATTCCTGGGTAATCAGTTCATGACCAGCAACCGTGGGATGGATGCCATCCCATACCCAATAAGTAGCCGGGGCCCGCTTAGCTGCCTGGTCAAAAACTTTTTGCAACGGAACAAACACCGTTTGGTATTCTTTTGCCAGACGCTGTACTACTTCCTGCTTTTTTTCAATTTCACTTTTCCAGGCGCTCCAGTTTTCTTTTACGCGACCCACCGGAGAAATAAAAGGCTCAACCAGAATTAGCAAAGAATCAGGTAATTGAACCTTGGTATCGTTTAACAAGGTTCGGTAGCCCGCCTCGAAGTTTTGGCTGCCGGCCGCATCTTTTTGTTTGAGGGCTTGGTCGGTATCGTTTATGCCAACAAGAATACTCAGCACATCCGGCTTTAGATCCAGAGTATCTTGTTGCCACCGCGATTTTAAATCCAAAATGGTATTCCCGCTAATGCCGCGGTTATAAAAAGTTAGTTCTTTTTCCGGAAATCTGGCGCCAGCCCGGCTCGCAATACTAAAAGCGTAGCCGTGGCCCATAATATGGTTTGGATCATTATTCCGGCCCCGGTTTCCATCCGTTATGGAATCACCCTGAAACAAGAAAATTAATTGCTTCTGTTCTTTTTTGCTAAGCAATTGGGTTGATCGGTGCTTTAAGGTCCAAGACGGGGCTATTGCGGTGGCTAAACTGGCTAGAGTTGTGTTTACCAGAAATTTCCGGCGGGAGTTGTTTATAAGAGACATGGGTTAAAGCTTTGGTGCGCGAAATAAATGGGTAGTAAATAAGTAATTTAGCTATTTATTTTTATTGATTTAATTGAAGTCGGAAGGAAGCCAAGTACTTAGATTACTTTTTAAAACCAGAAGCGGCTGGTACCTGCATCATTTTATCGGCCCAGGGAATAAAATATTTTACATTCGGCGCATCGGTATGGCCACCATCGTGCTGCCGCCAGGCTAAATGGCCGTTCGATAAGTCTACGTTTACCCCGGGCATTTTGGCGGTTTTATAATTATTGCCTACTCCTAAATCTTCAGCCCCCAAGAGCTTAAATACTGATCCCGCGGCTACGGTTGCCATATAGCTGCCTTGCTGGTCCAGCCATTTGGAATCGCCTTTTTCCGGTATGCCGTAACTGATAAAAGTAGGACGGGGGGCGCACAAAGCAATTAACTGGTGCGCATCTACCGGAAGATCATTAGCATTTTTGCTACCGAACGAGGCCTCCGAAGCCCCGTACTTTAGGAAATTACCGGCCATCCAATGGTATTCGCCGCTACTGGTTAAACTTTCTACGGCTTCCCCAAAGTTTCGCCGGTGCAACTTAGCGCCTCCTTCGCCCGACGAACCAATTAACCCCACGGCAAATCGCTGGTCGAAAGCCATGGCTACCAGGGCGGCCTTACCAAACCGAGAAACGCCTTCAATGCCTACCTTTTTGGCATTTACGGCCAGGTCGGTTTCTAAATAATCCAAACCACGCGAGGCGCCCCAAGCCCAGGCACGCAGAGCTCCCCAATCGTCAAGTTTGCGGGCTTGCCCTTTATTTACCAAACCAATAATCCCTTTGGTAAGCCCGGCGCCATTATCCGCCTGAATGCTGCCGGGCTCCAGTAAAACATAGCCCCAACCTGCCGCCAGAAGTTGTTGTGGGGTGGGAGGGTCGCCGGCCGGAGGTGGACCCATGGCGGTAGTGGCCGGCGGTACAACCGGGTTGTAGGCTGGGTATTGCTCAAAAACAATTTTTAGGGAAGGGTCGGTTTTTACTAGCAACTCTTTTAATGCGGCATTTATTTTTCCCAGGCTTTCTTGGGGGGGCTGCGCCGGGGCGGGCAACGCGCTGCGGCTAAACAGCATTAAGACTGGCACCGGTCCTTTGGCGTTGGCCGGGGTAACCACGGTCATGGAGATATTTACATCGAGTAAAGGATATTCCGAATTATCTACCACCCCTACTAATTGTTTGGCATTTACCGGAATCCAGCCTACATATTCCCGCTCCGAAATAAGCGTTTTCCAGGTAACTTTGGGTACATCTTTTGGCACCCGGCCAAATACCTCCCGCTCAAATTCCGCTACTATTTCGGGCCGGCGCTTATTCCACCACTGTTCCGGCGTAGTTACTTTTTTGCCGTTTTTCAAGGTTAGTACTTCCGGAAGGTTCGGGTAAGGGTTAGCTTTCGCTTCGTCGTAGTTGGCGTGGTTAGGCGCTTTTTCGTCGCCGCTGGGACCAGGGCGTAAGGCTTTAATGCCTAATTGTTTCAGCATATGCTGATGATCCTGTTCGGCCGTATAATTTACAACCGGTGAATATTTGGCGGTTGTTCCGGTAGAAGCCTGCTGCGCCGACGCCGAAGAAACTGCAAAGGCAAACAGGAGGTAAAATGCTTTTTTCATGGTGATGGTTTTATTTTAAGTATGATCACTTAATTATCAGTCCGGAAAGGGGAAGCCGGTAAACCTTCTTTGTTGTATAAATTGGTCCCATCCGGGTTATCGGCCCAGGCATAGCGCACAAATTTTGGTTCCGGCACTTCTTCGCTCCATACTACTATTTTATCGCCTTCAATTTTAGCATTAGCCCAAACAAATTTCTTATTGATTCCGGCAATGGCAAACCATCTTAGTTCTTCGTCATCATTGGTAATTAAACCACTTCCAACATGATCAAAGCTGAGCATAATTTTATCTGCATCAATTTTCTGGGATTTATACAACGGACCAGATGAAACCACTTTTTTATTGCCATAAATTAATTTCTGCGCCGCCAGCGCCAATCGCTCCCCGACATCTTTCTTATTATCCGGGTGAATATCGTTCCATTCGCCTAATTCGATGGTTATGGCCATAGCCGTGTTGGGCACCGATAAAGTTTGCAAGGCAGCTTCCCGCATCAGGGCCCAGTTGCTTTCGGCAGGAAGGTAATTTACTTCCATAAAATTTGGCAATTGTACGTACAGGAACGGCAAATTATCTTGCTTCCATTTAGTGCGCCAATCCGCAATTAAAGCCGGTAATAGTTTTTTGTATTCAGTTGGGTTGCCGGCATTACTTTCGCCCTGATACCATAAAATTCCTTTTAAATTATAACCTACCGCCGGAGCAACCATGGCGTTGTACAAGGCGGCAGGCTGATTTTGCGCACTTAAACCTCCGCCAAAACTGGTGTTGGGTTTGAAAACATCTCCTACTTTATACTGCCAGGTACCCTTCAAGTCTACCATCTGGTTGTTAGCCTCCAAATAATAAGGTTTATCTGGAATAAAGCCACCTTTGCCGCTGTTGTTGATTACTCTTACCACAAACAAGTTTTTGCCAGGCTTTAGAGTACCAGCCGGAATATTGTACCGGCGCTGCGGGTACTGATACCCCGTATTGCCAACTTGTTTTCCATTAATATATAAGACATCGGCATCTACAATCCGGCCCAGAAATACTTTAGCCGGTACGCTGGTCATAGCGGCTGGAATTTCTATTTCGCGGCGATACCACACCACCCCGTTTAAGTCTTTGATGCCCTGATTTTCCCAATACCCGGGGAAATTTATGTTCCGCCATCCTTTTGGCACGTAAGAAGTTTCAAACCATTTAACCGACTCGGTAAGTCCTTTATCCAGTTCTGGTTTCTGCTTTTGCGCATTGGCCGCCGCCAGCGCTCGACGATTTATTGGATTTACGTAGCTGGTATCGCGGTTGCGGTTAATGGTAGCTGTCATATTCGGGAACGCCTTCAGGCCTTCTTCACTGGTCCAGGCTTCTATTGGTGTACCGCCTACACTGGCATTAATCAAACCTATCGGAACTTTATATTGATGGTGGAGTTTACGGGCGAAGAAATAAGCCACCGCAGAAAAATTATTTACGTCCTGCGGATTAGCCGATTTCCAGGATGATTGGGGTAAATCCTGGGTGGGTCCTTCCAGGTTGGTTGCGGTTGGGATCCAGAAATGCCGTATTTGCGGATAATTGGCCGTAGTAATGTCGTGGGCATACGTAATGTTATGCAAAGCCATCTGGTGCACCATGTTCGATTGTCCCGAACACAAATACACATCTCCTACTAAAATATCATTAATAGTGATTTGATTACTGGCTTTAATATTCATGGTATAAGGACCTCCCGCTGGTAGAGAAGCAAGTAAAATTACCCATTTCCCGTTCGCACCCGTAGTAGCCTGGTACTTTTTACCCTTAAAGTTTACCCTTACTTTTTCACCGGGAGCAGCCCAACCCCATATTTTTGTTTTGGCATTGCGCTGCAACACCATGCCGTTGCTAACTAATTGCGGTAGCTTAACCTGGCTAAATGCATTAGAAACCAGTAATTGAGAAAGACCAATAGTCAGGACGACCAGGATTTTTGCTTTAAAAAAAAATATATTTTTATAGAACATATTTAGCTTTTGTAGTGGTAAATTAAAATTAGGCAGAAGTTATTGAGCATTTTTTAGATTACAAAAAACATCCCCTTTTGAAAGGGATAAAGGGATGTTCAGAAATACTATGATCCTATTTTAAAACCCTATAAACTCCACTAGGGGATATTTTTTACTTATTAAAAAGTATATTTAATAAAATCCTAAACAAGTTTGTAGTTATTATTTAAAAACAATGATACTAAATTAATCTTTTCTGTAAATTTTAAGTTGTAAACTTCTTGGACCTAGTCAGGTCGCCAACAGAAAATCCGTAGACCTAAGCGCTAAATACTCAAGTTTAACAGTTAAAATTTTCTAAATAAAAGTTTATATATCAATATCATACTATCTGCGGATTGTATTACTCATAATACTTCACCCGTAAAGTAAGTACCCGGGAACTATAATGCTGCAGCCAGTTTTGCTCGTTTATATATAAGGAATATAAAAATTGAAAAGCCGGGGAAAGCGTTCTTTTTCAGAATGAAATATATATTAGTCCTAATCCAGGTTTACTCCATAAAAACCAGTTTTAATTTATTTTAAGCAATAATTAATTCTCATTCACCCCTGTGTTTTGCTCATCTAGGGTTTCATAAAACCAGATTGCAGCCCTAATTAGCTACTTAAAAACGGATGAAGTACCATTTAAATATTATAAGTTCTTATTATGCTTATAGCGAAATGGTTTGATTTGCTGCTCCAAGAATTTATTCGGGTAACTTTCTACTTCTTCAAAGCCCAGTTCAATATCGCGGCCATTTTCAGGAACGTAAGCCGTTCGAAAAATATAATCCCAAATACTTAAACTAATGCCATAGTTGGCGCCGTGCTGGTGCGGTAGTTCTTTCGCGTGGTGCCAGATATGCATTTGCGGGTTATTAAACACGTACCGCAACGGGCCTAAGGGCAGCTGCAAATTGGAGTGGTTAAAATGACCAATGGCCGTAGCAAAAATATGCACCAGAAAAAAGTCCTGAATGCTAAACCCGATCATGGCCAAAGGAATATATTCTAAGGTCCGGTATATTACTGTTTCCATCCAATGAAACCGCAGGTGGGCGGCAAACCCCATTTGCTGCACGGAATGATGCACTTTATGAAACTCCCATAAAAAGTTTACCCGGTGCAATAGGCGATGGACATTCCATTGAATAAAATCCCGGAGAATAAATAAAGAGAGGAGTTGGGCCCACACGGGCCAGGATTGAATTTCGAAGGCAACTATATTATGGAGGCCAAACAGCCCCAGAAAATCGTTAAAGGCTTGTACCCCTACATTAGAAATGGCGTTAAAGCCGACTAACGAGAACAGGAAAAAGTTGAAAAACATGTAAAAGCCGTCGAGCCAGAAATCCTGCCGGAATTTAGCCTGATGCCGCCGCCAGGGCATTATAATTTCTAAAGACCAGAACAAAAGCGATAAACCTAAAAGCCAATAGAAGTAGTTGCCCCAACTAGGGTAAAGTACTTCCCGCCCTAAATAGCCGCCGTAATCTGTAAAGGACTTAAAAAATAACTCCAGGTACTTTTCCATTTGCGCATTTGCTTAATAAACCTTTTTTCCCTTCTCTACCCATTTTTCCCAACTTCTGGAGTAAGTATGTACATCGGAGGTAAGTTCATTTCTGTTCTTATATACCGGATATCCTTGATTAACCCATTCAAATAAGCTGCCATACAAATTATAAACGTTTGTATAACCAGCCTTTAGCAGCTTTTCGCCCACTTTTTCGCTCCGGTAACCTACCGAACAATAGACAATAATGGAGGTTTGCTTCGAAATGCTGCTTACTATTTTGGTATTAAAATCTTTATATCCCACCCATTTGGCGTCTTTTATATGACTTACCGCAAATTCTTCCGGTTCCCGGGTATCCAGAAAAACTAGATGGGATTGTGTTGCTTTCCATCTAGCAGCTTCCGCTACCGTTATAAAAGGCACGGTTTTCTGGTACATATTCTCCAGCATCTTTTTATACGCCGGATTTATCGTTTGGGCATGCGCCGCCGGAACCATTAGCGATAACCAGACAAAAGCTAAAAATGTAAAAAACTTTTTCATGTAATGATAAATGCGGTTTAGAAGGAAAATCTTACTTCGGCGGTTAGACGCTACTTAAACACAAAAATAAACTTTAAATAAATGTTACTATTTCATTTACCTCCTATAACTAAAATCTATAATAGAATCAATTAGGTTCAAAATGGAGGTTATATTTAAATCGGCTTCATACAAGTTGCCTGTTTTAAGTTTATCTAAGTTTTAGAATTTAGTAAGGATTTTAATAAGTACTGCAGCAGCAAAAAAGATATAAATTTGGATCAATTTATATCTTTTTAAAGCCTATATAGCACTTTTACAAAGAAAAACAACTTAGCTGGCCAAGGTAATGTAAAGCGGGCTTCTTAACAGGTAAGAAATAAACCTCCAAAGTGAGCTTGTGCTCTTAGGTTTTTTAAAGTATTTATTATAAAAACTTCATTGTGTTATTTAATAAATCTTGTATAATCGACTGAAAAGAAAATATATAACCCGTAAATTCATATCCGGATTTTATCTTTAAACTAAGTTTTGTTTATTTGATATATGCATATCAACGAAAATGAACTGCTGAATCAGCCTCTAAATGGCCTAATTAATCGTCGCCGGTTTTTATTTAAAGCGGGATTGGGTTTAGCTGGTTTAACTTTAGGTAATAATTTCTTCTTATCGAAAGCAGGAGCAACAGGAAATCAACCGGCCGGGTTAACCTTAGCCAATGGTTTTAACTTAAAAGAAAAACATCCGGAAATGGTTGTCCTGAGCGATAAGCCTTGGAACATTGAAACACCGGCCCATTTACTCGACGATGCCATTACACCCGTAGATAAATTATTTGTCCGCAACAACGGCTTGGCTCCGGTAAGTATAGACGTTAAAAATTGGACCCTTATTATTGATGGAGAAGCGGTAGAAAAGCCGGTTCGTTTTAACTTGGCAGAATTAAAGAAAAAATTTAAATCCTATACTTACCAATTAGTGCATGAGTGCGGTGGAAATGGCCGATCTGAGTTTAACCCGCCCGGCCACGGTAATCAATGGGCCACCGGAGGCGTAGGCTGCTGCGAATGGACCGGGGTACGCGTACGCGATGTACTGGAGGCCGCAGGTATAAAAAAAGATGCGGTTTATATTGCTTACTATGGCGCCGACACGCATCTAAGCGGTAAAAACGAAGTGCCTATATCACGGGGCGTGCCGCTGCGAAAAGCTTTGGAAGACGAAGCACTGCTGGCGTATGCTTTAAACGGGAAAGATATACCGCTGATTCACGGCTATCCATTACGCCTAGTTTTTGCGGGTTGGCCTGCCTCTACCAGCGGTAAATGGGTAAACCGCATCTCCATCCGGAATAAAGTGCACGATGGTCCTAAAATGAACGGAGCTGATTACCGGATACCTATTCACCCGATAGCACCGGGTGCTAAAATTACTGCCACTAACCACAACATGCGCATTATTGAAGCCATGCCGGTTAAATCGCTTATTACTTATCCCAAAACGGGGGCTCAATTTCCGGTAACTAAATCATTGTCCCTCCGGGGCCACGCCTGGGCCGGCGATCGGCATATTACTGCCGTGCATGTTTCCTGGGATTTTGGAGCCACCTGGCAGTTATGTGAATTGCAGACCGCCCGTAACCGCAACTGCTGGCAACACTGGCAAACGCAACTAAAATTTCCGGATACTGGGTATTATGAAATCTGGGTGCGGGCCACCGATAGTGCTGGTATCATGCAACCCATGTTGGTGCCCTCCTGGAACCCCGGCGGCTACCTAAACAATGCCTGTCACCGGATAGCGGTAGAGGTAATAAGTTGAGAAAATTAGATAGTACTAGCAGCAATAATTAATTTAAGTTTTCCGAAAATTTGTCTTATAGAGTTTATACGTAGGTATTTTTAACCATTTACATTTAGTATGAATAAATATTGGTTATTAATTTCAGGTACGTTTTTGATTGTTCTTTTAACTAGTGCTGGCGGGCAAACGCGGCCAGAAGTTAAGCGACGATTAATTAATTATCAGAAAGAAAAAGTTAATTTCTCGGGAGATAGTTTGGATGTGCAAACGGGTTTATTGATAGCTCCCGGGTTTAGTATTGTTAAGAGTACTTGCGTTCGCTGTCATTCTCCTAAGCTGATTACTAGCAAACGGGCTACCCGGGCAGGTTGGCTAGCTACTATCCGGTGGATGCAGGAAAGTCAGGGATTGGAAGATTTAGGTAAAAAGGAGCCTTTAATTTTAGATTACCTGGCTAAAAACTATCCGCTAAGCAACACTGGCCGACGGCAGCCATTACCAGATTTTAATTGGTATAAATTATAGCTACATGGGTGAAGTTTTTTCTTTAACTAAGAGCAGGTTCAGCCTGAGATTTAAATAGAAAAACACTTTGAATGAACGAACCAACATTTCTAAAGAAGCATACTATTTTCTAAACCATCCAAAATTGTAAACTTAGAACAATATAATCTGCGATTAATGCAGCTAAAATACGTAGAAAAGCACTTAGGAATACGGAAATAGTGGTTATTACTACTGAAATAAGGCTGGCACAAGAACTATCTGAAATTTTAAAATGTAAATTCAATTATTAAGATTGAATACATCAGAAATGTTTTTGTTAGAAAAAGAAATGCTGGATAACATATTATATTATTATCAAAATCAGCAAAAGCTGAAAGAAACTTACGCAGGTAAATTTATTGTTATCAATGATAAAACAGTGCTGGGTAGTTTTGGAACCTGGCAAGATGCTAGTGTAAATGCGCTTAAACTATTGCAGCAAGATAACTTCTTTGTTAAATACTGCGGGTAAAATTTACCTAAGCAACTAGCTGTAAAACCTTATAAAAAACTTGCCAAGTTAACAAAAAAGATGTCCAACTTTTCCTCCTGCTAGAAGAAAGGTTGGACATCCACTTAGAAAAAAAAGTATCTTTCGTATAAACTTGGTACAATTTAAAGTATAGTAGCAACACCAGCTATTTAAACAATGTCAACACTCTAATTCTTGCTTCAGCTTACAAGGTACTTTTCTATTTAGATTTATCAGTCAGTTTGAATCCTTACTTTAGGCACGATGCCAGTACTTACCTATTAGTTAGTTTCTGCCTAAGCTTCTAATAAAATTCTGAAGCGCCCTAAAATTTTTTTATAACGGTACTTTTTTTATAATATTTGTTGTTTTTAATATTTAATTATTGTAATCTTAGTACTACTATGAAAAAAGCTACTTGTATATTTTTAGTGGATGACAACCAAACAACTACTTTTATTCACGAGCGGCTAATAAATAATTTGGGCATTACCGAAGAATTAATAATAGCGCCTAACGGTAAAATAGCTTTGGAATTGATGCAGCAACGTCAGGACGAAGGTAAAGGCTGGCCGGAGCTTATTTTACTCGACCTGAATATGCCCGTGATGGACGGTATTGAGTTTTATCAGGCTTTTCAGCAATTTGACCCGGAGGTGCAAGCCGCTATAAAAGTAGTTGTACTTACCAGTTCTTTTGCTTACCGCGATGTGCAACGCGCGCAGGAAACCGGTATCCGGCACTTCATAAACAAGCCTTTAACTATGGAGAAATTAAAACACATGTGGCCGGAACAAATAAGAGAATCGCTTCATGAATAATACAGCTGGTTTTGCTACTTACGAAAAAGTATTTCAAACGCTCCCTAACCTGTATGTGCTGCTTTCGCACGATTTTTACATTTTAGACGCGAGCGATGCTTTTTTGGAAGCCACCCGGTTACAACGGCAAGACATTGTAGAAAGACATATTTTTAAAGCTTTTCCGGATAATTACCAGACCCGGCAAACCAACTTAGTACCCAACATTACCCATGCCTTACAACAAGTGCTTTCTACCGGCAAGCCTTTTTATTTGGCCCGGCAGCAATACAATGTTCTTAACCTCCAGCACCCCAACCAATTTGACGTTCACTTTTGGCGTATTTCGCTTACTCCTATTTTGGATGAGAAAGAGCAGGTACAGCATATAATTCTGCAAGTTATAAATATAACTGAGGAAGTTCAGGCAGAAGAAAAATTAGAAATTAGCCAGAAAAGAGAAAAAAGTGCCGTGGCCGAAGCCGAGCACCAGCGGGCCCGGATGGAAAAGTTTTTAATGGAAGTACCCGCCGGAATATGTGTTTTCACTGGTAAAGATTTTGTTTATGATTTTGTAAATCCCAGTTATCAGAAGCAAGTTTTTCCGGGCCGGAATCTTTTGGGTAAATCATTATTTAAAGCAGTTCCTGAAATAGTGGGACAACCTATTGTAGAAGTATTGCAGCAGGTTATGACAACCGGCGAAACTTCCGAAGGGAAAGAAGTACTTATTTCATTAGCTCCAGCAGATGGTAAACCATTACAGGATCATTATTTCAACTACATTCAGCAGGCCCGCTACAACGAAAAAGGAGAAGTTGATGGCATTATGACCTTCGCGTACGATATTACGGAACTGGTAGTGGCCCGGAAAAAGCTGGAGCAGGTTAGTGCCGAACAGCAAATATTAAACGAACAACTGGCTATTACTAACCTGGAGTTAAGACTGGCGAATGAGGAGCTCTTATTTACGCAGCAAGCGTTGCAACAACTGAACAATGAGTTAGAAGTAAGAGTAGAAGATCGGACTGAGGCGCTACGATTAGCCAAAGCCGAAGCCGAAAATCAGCGGGTGCACCTGGAAAGCTTATTTATGCAGGCACCCGCACCTATTGTTATTTTAAATGGTCCGGACTTAATCTATGATTTAGTAAATCCGGCCTATCAGAATATTTTCTCCGATCGGCAATTATTAGGAAAACCAATTCTGGATGCCCTTCCGGAAATAAGAAATACCGAGATTTCTAAAATACTTAGGCACGTCTATAGCACCGGCGAATCTTTTGTAGCGCAGGAATCATCATTGTGGCTAGCCCGTACCGATGGCGGGCCTTTAGAAGAAATTTTCTGGTCTTTTACTTACCAGGCGCGCCGCAACGAGCACGGCCAAATAGATGGCATTATGGTGTTTGCGTACGAAGTGACGGATCAGGTAGTAGCACGCCGGAAGGTAGAGGAAAATAACCGGCAACTGCAAACGCTTTTCGGGAATACCCCTGACATTATTACCCGCTGGAACCGAGAACTCCGGATGTTATTTACCAATGCGGCATTTAAAAAAACCACCGGTTTAGAGGAGACAACGGCGCTGGGTAAAACAAATCTGGAAATGGGGATGGACCCTACCGTTGCTGTACCCTGGATGAATGCGCTCCGGGAAGTAGTGGTAAGTGGCAAACCCCAAGAATATTATAATGATTATCGCTCCGTTAACAGTAATAGTTATTTTCATTCCCGCATAGTGCCCGAATTTGACTCTAGTGGGGCAGTACAAAGTGTTTTAGCTATTTCCCGGGATATTACCGAACTTAAAAAAGCAGAAACTACCCTGCAGGAAACAGCGCAGGCCTTAGCAACCGCTAATCAAGAACTCAGCCGGACGAACCAAGAACTAAGTCGCACCAACATTGACTTAGATAATTTTGTGTACACTGCTTCTCACGATTTAAAGAATCCGATCCTAAATATTGAAGGTTTACTTATTATGTTGCCGGATCTGTTATCCGCCGAAAGCCGGGCTACGGGAGAGGTGCAACATGTTTTAAGCATGATGCAGGGAGCCATTATACGGTTTAAAAAAACCATTGGGGATTTAACCGAAATTATGAAGCTGCAACAGAACATGATAGATGAGGTTACCCCCATTCATCTCCTAGAAGTAGTGCAGGAAGTAATTCTGGATATTGAACCCCAAATTCAGAGCGCGCAAGCAGAATTAGCGTTGCATGTAAATGATTGTCCGACCATTCCATTCTCTAAAAAAAACCTGAGAAGTATTGTTTATAATTTGCTGTCGAATGCCCTTAAATACCGTTCGCCGGAGCGCCGTTTACAAATTAATATTAGTTGCCGTACAGAATCAACGTATATTGTGCTAGATTTTAAAGATAATGGCTTAGGTATGAATTTAACCGAAGATTCCCTTTTGTTTTCTCTTTTTCGCCGGCTGCACGATCACGTGGAAGGATCGGGTATTGGCCTTTACATGGTAAAGAAAATCATAGAAAACGCAAACGGTAAAATAGAAGTAAAAAGCCAGGAAGGAGTTGGCTCTGTTTTTAGCGTTTACTTTCCCCGGATTATAGCCCCGACAAATTAGTAGGCATTCTCTACAGTTATAACTCTTATTAATTGACTATTATCTTTTTCTGAATGAATTAAGTTTTTATATCGGCGCTTATCCGCATATATACGTATGTTATAGCTTAGATAAAACATTTCAACATGAGCAATAGCAATACGGTCGATAGGGCAACTATTCTGGAAGATATTGCTAAAGATTTTAAACAGATCTATTTCATTTATCAGCTCGATACAGAACAGTTTATTTACTTAAATCCCGCTTTCCGGCAAGTCTGGGAAATTAGTGAAGAGAACATCCATCAGCATCCTGGTTTGCTTTGGAATTATCTACATCCTGATGATAAGAAATTTGTAGAAGAACAATTCTATAAATTAAAGGACGATCAGCAGCCCAAAATAATTGAGTTTCGGATAAATACGCCTTCGCAGATAACCAAATGGATTTGTATTTCGGCAGGATTTTATCGTAGCCAGGATTCTGCCGGAAGTTTAATTGGCGGTTTTATCCACGAGATAACCAAAAACAAGGAGTACTTGCATACCACGTTGAATTTTAACGCCAAAAAAGATGCTACATTAGAAGTTTTGTCCCATGATTTGGCTACACCCTTTACCAATATACAAGGCATGATCGACCTGATGGAGCACCAGGTACAGGAGGGTAATGCCGATGTGCGTGAGCTAATGACTTATATCAAACGAGATGCCCAGCGAGGTTCGGATTTAATCCGGGATTTTGTGGGTAACGAATTTCTGGAATCATCTCAGGTGATGTTGTATAAAGAGCGCTTTAATGTGAAGGCTGTTATTGAAAAAATGATGGCAGACTACAAGCGGGGCGAGTCCTTGGTTGCGAAGCAATTTACATTTATTTCCCCAGAGAAGCCAGTTTACTTCGAAGCGGATCAGCTTAAATTTATGCAGGTGCTGAATAACTTAATTTCCAACGCTATTAAATTTACCCAAGACGATGGCAAAATAACTATTACGGTGGAGGACCGGCCAACTAGTACGTATTTTACCGTTCAGGATAATGGCATTGGGGTGCCCTTGGATGTACAACCTTTTCTTTTCGATAAATTTACCAAAGCCCGGCGAGAAGGTATTAAGGGCGAGAAAAGTGTTGGTTTAGGCCTAAATATCATTAAGAACATTGTAGAATTGCATCAGGGGAAAGTATGGTTCCAGAGTCAGGAAAATGCAGGAACCACTTTTTTTATAGAAATACCAAAAGCAGGTTAAATTAATCCGCCATTAATTCCTGTAGTTTTTCTTTCGTAAGTGGTTTGTGCATGTACGTGGTAAACGGATAACTTTCGGCTCTTTCTATATCTTTGGGGCTTGCAGAACTGGTTAGCAAAATAATTTTGGAATTGCTGATATCAACTTCTTGTGATTTGTTCAAAGCCATCAATAACTCAAACCCATCCATTACCGGCATTTTAATATCAATTAAAATTAACTCCGGACAGCTACCCTGATTACAAACATCCTTTAACAGATTTAGAGCTTCTAAGCCATTGTTTGCCATTAAAATCTGTTTTCCTAAACCCATTCTTTTTAGAATAGAATTAGCAATAAACCTGCTGGTTTCATCATCTTCTACTACTAATACCTTATCTATTGGGCCCATATTTCTTAAGCAGCTAAATCAGGCTGATCTGTATCAGCTATTTCGGGAAGAAAAATTAAATTAAATCATCCGGAAATATTATTATCTCTACGAGTTAAAAACCAAAATAGCTAAAAGTTTGAAGCAGACCGGCAATTATTCTAATAGCAAAATACTTAATTATCCCTAAATGAGAAAGTTGATTTCGTAATGGGAGAAAGTCTCTTTAAATGTAGTGACAACGCTCCTTCCGTTTTTCCTAGTTACGAAGGCTAAAATCAGGTAAGATTGGTACTTGAGGGTGCTCTATGCCTTCTTTCGTAATCCAGCATACTTTTAGTCAGGACTTTTATTTCTTTAGCCGAATAACCCGGCGCCGGAGTGTTTTTTAAAGTTTCCAGGCGTTTAGCAACGTCTACGTACTGCTGGGCAGTAACAATAAATATATCTTTCATTTTTACCTAATACCTTTGAGCGGATATGCCACTTTTACCTGAGTTTTAGAACCACAAGTTTCAGAATAAAAGGATTAAAGTTAAAAATGAGTAATTAACCCCAATAAAATAGAAGAGACTCGGTATTAATTACGAAGTTAAAGGTGACCGCTACGGGTTTAAACAAGAATACGGATGGTTTAAAAGGTATGCCGCAAAGGCAACACTCTAAAGTCATGCAGAAAAAGTTAATTTCGGTAATCATTTAAAACTTAAATAGCTAAAGAGTTATTTAGGCCCGAATCATGGTAATCCAATTGGTGGCTTCGTTAAAGGATGTAAACTGATTTACTTTGACTTTAGATTGGTATTTGTTTTTTAGTTCTTGTACGGTTTTCTCAAACATAGCCCGGTTATCTTCTTTTTCTGAGATTATGCGCGCAACCTTCTTCAGGGAGGAAGCAGCAACTGCCGGCGCAATTTCCTGAATAACTTGTATTTGTTCTGCTAGAGGCAAGCCAATTATTCGGTCCGATTCCATAAACCAATATTCAACCTTATATTTCTGCAAACAACGCACAAACAAGGTGCCGGCGTCCTGGTATTCCATTACTGTTGGTAAAGTCAGCCATTCGGTATACATTAAATTTATATTCATATCAACCCAAAGATGTAAGTACGGATTTGTAAATTCATAAATATACTCCGGAACCGAAGTCATCTCCATATTGTTGCTAGTAATAATGGTTAATAATCTGATCAATTAAAGCATTTAAGAAATATACTAATTTCTAAGTTATTAAATAAGTTATTTTTAAAATTAAAATCCTACTTTTCTAATATATATTTTGAAAAGAATTTTGCAGCAAAGCAATTTCTGTTTTAAGTATTAATGGAAGGTTATTAGATAGAATTGATGCTGTTAAGTAAAACTTGTAGCTGCTAATTTAAAATATGCTTAATCTCAAAAATATAATCTTAAGCGCAATAGTTGACTTACAGCATTTATTTGGATAAATATCTTAATCATACAATCATATTAAATAAGAATCGACAATTAGCTTCCACCTTAATGCAGTAAGCAGAACAGGCTTAAAACAGAAAAGACCGGCACGCCGGTCTTTTCTGTTTTAAGCAAAAAATCATGAAAGATTATATCTACTTTAAAGTAAAGTTAGTGGTGCCAATTATAAAACCATCAGCATATAATTCCACCGTATGTTTGCCTTTTTTATAGTCAGCACCTTTCGAATAAACAAAGGAAACAGGTTGTTGGGTGTTATCAAAAACAATTTCGCGCTTGGCAGTATAATAAGTTTCTTCTCCGTTTACCAAAAATGTACCAGAACCCAGAGCCAAATTAAATAAAGCAGAACCATCGGGCTCAATCAGGCGCATCATAATATCTTTTGTTCCTTTGGGAGCTACATCGTTTTTGGCCAAGTTAAACGTTATTTTAATTTTTTCTACTTGGCGGGCGCGGTATTCCAGATCATCATCATCCTTTTCTTTGCCCCGGCGGTTTAGAATATTCACGTTTATTTTTTCGGCTTGTAAACGCGAGGCAATGGCTACTTTCTGCGTCAGGTTCTCATTATTAGATTTTAGCGTAGAAATAGTGTCGGAAAGTATATTCTGCGTAGTTTTTAACTTGTTGTTCTCGCCGAACAATACTTCATTATCTTGTTTTAAACGGGCAATTTCTCTATCTTTTTGTTTCAGCTGGCTTTCCAGGTTAGCTGCTCTTTGCTGATATTTCCGCCGTTCCGCCGTAGAAAAACCAGTTGTCCGGAACGATTGTAATTTAATCAAATCGGCATTAATAGAAGCAATTCTGTTTTCTAAAGAATCATTGGCCAATCCCATCGCCTGCAATTCTTCACTTTGTCGTTCAAAATCTACTTTAAGGGCTTCATATACTTTTATCTGGTTTTCCAGTTCACTGTCTTTTACTTTTATATCTTCTTGCAACTGTTCTACTTTCTGCGTTTTCTGGTGCTGCATATAAAGCAGAATGCCATTAAGACAGAGTAAGGTAACCAGCAGCCCAATAATCCAAAGTTTTCGGTTGTCCTTTTTTTCCGACGTATTCTCAGCCATTTTTAAAAGTTTTATTTAGTTCTAATTTAAGCAAATATAAATAAAACACAAATATTTAAAAGTAATACGATTTAAAATTAAATAACATAATTATTATCTGGTTAATCTTTCCGTTTTAAATAACTTTGAAGAATAGTATTACAAGTAGCGGCGGTGGCTGATTTAAATTGGCTAAAGCCTACATTTTTAAATAGTTATAATTTTCATCTTTAAAGCGCTTTTTCATGCTGACTATTCCTAAACTGGCTCACGCCACTTCCGGTAATTTTTTTTTAATGGCGGGTCCTTGTGCGATCGAAGGCGAAGATATGGCGCTGCGCATTGCCGAGAATATAATAACCATTACGGATCGGTTGCAAATACCTTTTATTTTTAAAGGATCTTACCGCAAAGCCAACCGCTCCCGTTTAGATTCTTTTACCGGTATTGGCGACGAAAAAGCTTTAAAAATATTACAGAAAGTAAGCCAAACCTTTGGGGTGCCCACAGTCACCGATATCCACGAATCGGATGAGGCAGAAATGGCAGCGGCTTACGTTGATGTACTCCAGATTCCGGCTTTTCTGTGCCGACAAACTGATTTGTTAATTGCAGCGGCCAAAACCGGTAAAGTAGTAAACGTGAAAAAAGGCCAGTTTTTATCCGGTGAGGCGATGCGTTTTGCGGTGGATAAAATAAAAGATTCTGGTAACGTAAACGTTATTTTAACCGATCGGGGAAATTCGTTTGGTTATTCCGATTTGGTGGTTGATTACCGGAATATCGTAGCTATGAAAGCCCACCAAGTGCCGGTGGTAATGGACGTTACCCACTCGCTCCAACAACCTAACCAATCATCGGGCGTAACCGGTGGCCGGCCGGCTTTAATCGAAACCATTGCCAAAGCAGCCATAGCGGTAGGAGCTGACGGTATTTTTATCGAAACGCATCCCATTCCATTAGAGGCAAAATCGGACGGAGCCAACATGTTACCTTTGGCCCAGCTGGAAAACTTGCTGGAGAAACTCGTGCGCATTCGGCAAGCCATAAAATAATTAGGGCAGCGAAGCTTTATAAATCTAAGCAAAGTGATTTAATACCAAATAGTAAAATGTTGCTTGGGCTGCTTTTTCCGGAAAAAGAGCAGCCCCACCTGGAAAAGATCCACGGAAATTGTTACGGCCGGATGTTGGCAAATTTCCCGCCAGGCTTCTTCCATTTCCCTTGACCAGTAAATATCATCCAGCACAAAAATGCTGTGCTCCGTATGTTTAGCTAGGCAAAGGCTAAAGTAGTGCATGGTAGGAGCATACCGGTGGTTCCCGTCAAAAAAAACCAGGTCTACCGCGGGTAATTGCTGCAGCAAGGGCGCCAGGGTACTATCCAGGTTGCCCGCTTCCAGCGAAATATTTTTTAGTTTAAGATCCTGAAAATTAAAGCGTGCCTGCGCAGCTATATTGGGGCAACCTTCTATGGTATATACTTTTGCTTTTTGCCGGGCCGCGGCCAGGTAAGCCGTGGTTAAACCCAAGGAGGTACCTAGTTCCAAGATAGTTTGGGGCTGGTAGTAATTTACTAGCCGGAACAAAAATTGCGCGTATTTAGGCGCCTTGGCCGATCGCTGCACAATTTCCTTAATGGTTCGTATATTCCCGGCGTTTGATTTAGATCCGGCTCCCAAATCCGTAATATAGATTTTTTTGTTACTTTTTAGCAGGCGCTTCCGCAAAGATTCAATGGGGGTAAAGGCGTGAAATTGCCCGTTATGCCGGA
>Ga0210040_10002753_pt1 | contig 24455 bp, 6 predicted proteins | sample CryGeyCG12114_NA_FD_185462 | JGI IMG/M metagenome (GOLD analysis project Ga0210040, IMG submission 185462) | Groundwater microbial communities from aquifer - Crystal Geyser CG19_WC_8/21/14_NA (SPAdes) (version 2) | ecosystem: Environmental > Aquatic > Deep subsurface > Groundwater | place: USA... | reverse complement strand
ATCTTCACCATCTTTTTGATCCTCGGCTTCTTCTTTATTTGGAGTTCCATTATAAGTCCCTTGGAAACTACTTGCCCCTTCGTCTTGTACTCCGGGATCTTCCTCATGACTTAAAGAATCCACATGACAAAGAAAGCTTTTCGCAGAGTGATCCCCTGAATTTGAAAATTGCGTTCATTAAAACCTTTCAGGGAGTGCGAAACCCAAACATTACACTAGTTGAGCAAATAAAATATACGGCTCACCAAGAAGTTTGCTAATGTTGGTCAGATACGAAGAATCTGATCCACTTCCAGATCCAGCTGATATGTTTCCATTTTCTTTAGCTTTTGATTTGGATATACTACTGCATGATGCCATTCTATTCATTCAAATTTCGAAAGTATTAAATACACTCTTTACCGTAGATTATCTTAAAATTAAAAGTGCGATTTGTTTTTCCCAACGACAAAATCGACATGCACAAAAAACATCGGAATTGCCCGCACGAAGTAGCTTTCAGACTGAACCAGTTTTTTTTGTCTATAGTCCAGCCAATAAGAATTGATTTTAATTTAAAAGTCTTTTCGTTAATAGAAACAAAAAAATCACGAATGCTGTCGGAGAAAGCACTAAACCACAACACCGACGAACTGTCAGTGTCAGTCTTCTGCAGTGCCAGTCAGTAAAAGCGCCAGAACATTTCTCCCACAAAATACAAACATGATTTCAACGAATCCTCGGCCACCAATTTGAGTCATGATAGCTTTAGCTACTTGGCATTACCAGCCATTGAAATAAAAAAAATCAATGAATATGTTGAATCTACTAGTATAAAGGGTTGAACAATATGCGCCTCACTTTAGCTACTTCCTGCGCCAAGCTGTAGTCATTATATACTCCCAATCACTAGTGATACTAATTAGTTTTAAGTCGATTATGTCGACTCAACTTCAACTTGCCATTATACTAAATTGTCTTCATCTATAAAGTCTTTTTTAAAGGATTAATTTAAACTAAAATCCATTTGGTCAAAATCGATGATACTGTCTAAAAGAATAAAATGCATTGGTATTCGGCTAAAGCTTTTTGCATGAATTATTTTTAAATTATGTTATGAAGTCCATTTGTATACATAGTGACCTGATACTGAAAAGAATTTGTAACACAGATTATGTATTGTTGTCACTGAAATAAACGAATTTCAATCAATCAATTTGTAAAATTTATTAATTGCAAATCAAATCCGATCTTCAAACATGACCTTGCACATAAGAGATATCTTGAATCAAATCAAACTTCAATGTTTGACTACAGACGTCAATCCAACTAGCTATAATTAAAGAAAAAAATTGGATGCACAAATTTTTCTTGTTGCGTCTTCGATTTCAAAGTATCCTCAACTTTCTGGCACCGAACCCCAGTTTTCAGAACTCATCTTCATCTGGGCCTTCAGCGCACACATCTACGTCCTATTCTAGCCTCCAGTTTTGTATCCAGTCATTGTAGTCATAGTACTTTAATACTTTCTTCAGATTTTAGTAGTCGGTCGTTCAGTTGGAGCAGTTTACTTAGTAGGATATATCCTTATCTGGATTCTCTTTTGTACTAGTGAGTGACTATGTAGTACCAGCTTCCCTTGTCAAGCTGAAGTCCCGTGTATTTACAACTTATCCTTCCTTGTCCAGTTTTTACTTGTTCTGGTAGTCGATTCTTACTTTAATAGGTATTTTCTGTGTTCAATCTCTGGATTAAAGGATTCCTTCTTTCTTTCCCTAACTGTCTATAAGTATTTAAGTTTGTATTTAAAATTTACAAGACTCTCTGCTAATTACTTCTGCTGTAGAAGACCAAGGGCCAAACAACGAAAACACCACTTCACAGTACTACTTACAAAGAGGTAAACATTCATGATAAACTTTGATAAACTGGCATTTACTTGTTTATGACATACGCGTCCATTTGTTCAGAACGATTTTCTACTGCTAGGACAGGGCTGTTTTGAATCTGTGTGTATGTACTTTATTTCGGGATACGCCGTTAGTTAGTAAGTTAATATGAATATGTCATCGCTTGGGCGTAAAATGCAGACTTGCAATTGACAACAAGAAGATAATCAGTTACCAATTTAAAGAAGTGCAAAAAAAGATAAGATCATATTAGTATTAATATATACATTAATGGTTTTTAATGTTGAAAACAACATCTTCAGTTTCTAATCTGACTTGTGGTCTATTAAATCTATATACTGAAAATCATGTTCAACTAGAACTAACAAGCTATAAATGGTGAGCAAGTAGAAAGGATGGAAGTTTTGAAAAACTGATCGCAATTTCGCAATAATGCTTGACAGATGACGCCTGAGATTTAGCAATCTTATTCCTTAAGAAAATATTGTCATTTGAAAATGTTTTCGTTTTAACCTAACGCCAGGTTATGTTATTATTGCAAGTTGATTTAATGTGGAATGGAGTTATGAATGTTGCAAGTATTCTCTGTTGGATATGGATTTGTAGGTGGAATTGTGGAGCACTCTATAAGTGTAGTTGTTAATTAATACCGATTTGAATTAAGAGTATGAAAGTGTTAATCCTCATAAAATGAGCGTATTTGGCTCTGCTTTTAATGTAATCATTGGATATGTTTGCTCATGAGTGTGTGGTTCTAATGATTTCAGGGACAGCACATTGCATTTATAAAGGAACTAAGGAGGGATCTTCACTGTAACCACCAAAAAACCAAGACGATGCCAATAACGTGATGTGACTCACACTTAAAATAGCCGCTGGCCATAGGAAGCCAAGGAAAGTTTGAGTCACATCATCGATGAACCATGTCAAATATATGAATATGGTATATTACGTGGATGCCTATGCCCATGTACTATCTGCCCAATGGAGTAAATACCATCATGAAATAAGAAAAATAAATGCTGCTCCTGTGTTGAAAATTCATCTGTTTACTCTGGCAGATAACAACGCGATTTGTTTGTTTTATCGTTCTACCATGAACTAACTAACTTCTATGAGTACAAGATTTATTTCGACCTCGACTCACCAACTCGCCATCTACGCTCCAACTGACTTGAGGGAAATAACTCGTGAGCAACTGAAGCTATTCCTCTTGATAAAATTGGTCGAGAGATAAAACATTTTTAAAAAGTGCTCTGACATTTTACATCTTAATGTTCTTGAGTAGACTGCATTTCTTTGACAGCACCTAGACAGGAGCTCAGATCTGCTTATTTAAACAAGTGTTAAATGGCAAGTGAAATCATGATTGATGTTGCTCAACTTCCTCAAGAAATTCGCGACAAATTAGCTGAACTGGAATTGGAACTTTCAGAAGGTAAGCTTCTACTTTTTTAATAAGTTTAAGATAATTCTCCAGATGTTGATGTGGTAATAGCTTACATGGCATTGGCATGTTAGCAGTTGATTCTAGAACATAACTTCATGTGTGCACAATTAAACATTTACAAAACTGGAAACTTGCTGTCACGAATCACAGATACTATGGATCATGCATACGCATGATCCATATGGAGCTGTACTCCAGGTACTGTGGTGTACCAACCGAGTAATTTTATTGATTTCCTATGTAAGCTAAAGTTTCACACATAATGTGATGAATTAGTTTTGATGTCTTTATGTTTTAGCTTCTTTTCGAAGCAACAAAACTTGTCCCTAATAATGTGAAGCATTGATTGTGTCACTACAAACTGTTTTTATAAGTTTATATATTACGTATTAGTTTTGGCCTCATGTCACCAATCTAGAAACTTAACATTACATTTTCTAAGCTTTCTAACTATATCTGTCAAGCTACCGTTTCACATGTGGTACTGACATGTTCTAATTTTCTCATTATTCATTGCACCGTTCCCTCTATATTTGTACTACTATTGAGATTAGATAATTTATCCCCCTACGATAAAAATATGCATAACCGGCTAGTCTGAAAATGTGCGTGCATACATAACCCTTGTAATCGGTTAACTAAACTTTACGCTGCGATGAACAATATGAAAGCATGCAAATTCTCAAACTTGCATTTCAGCCAGCATTCTTATTCAATGAACTCGAGAGAATCACCAACTTACTGTTCATTGTAAATCACACAAGCCAGCTATATGCACTACCTATCTACCATTTCTATTATTTATTAGCCACTATTATTGCAAAACGTTTGCAAATTCCAACTTTTTCTAAACACCAACGCAAATACTCATTGAATACGATAAGCTGTCAAACAGACCAACTGTGTTTGCTCATTACTGCCATAAACGTGCGTTCTGCTCATCAGAACATCTTATTTACTTGAGTTCGTTACCGAGTTGAGTTGCAGTAATCTGACTCCACTGCATGGTTCGTTCCTATTGACTGTAAATTGTGACAGACCAGTGCTGACACAATAATCATGCATTATAAAACCTCACCATTCTATTCAATATGTGTAATGACTGACTGACGGTATTCAGAGGTTTTTACATCTCCTCACCCACCACGCATCAAAAATATGGCCACAAACCTTTGACTAACTAACTAAGGTTACTGGCTTTATAGTTGATTCAAGTCAATATTCTTTCATCGCCATCGCTTCTAGATAGTTGAATTTTTGGTCGCGTGCATTGAAAATCACAACAGGAAGGATGATGATGATGAGGATCCAAGTGTACCAGCAAAACTGGGAACGTGCATGTCCCCGCAACAGCCTCAAGCAATTGATGAGGATGATTTTCTGAATGCCCACATGAATGCATGCCGTGCAATAATCTGCGTATACAATAATATTGCAACGTTGCTGAATAATGCAATATAATCTCCCTGCACAACTGCACACTACACGTTGTTGTCAGTACATACAGGTCTGGATGGACTAACTAAATAACAAACTAAAACTAGAAACTGAACGGGGCTTTAGTTGCAAACTTTGTATGCTGTTTCGTTTTTTCGCATACTTGTTTTTATATCATGTATGTATCGTATAGGTGTGTTGGTTTTTAAGCTTGTGTGTGTGTGTGTATGAATAGGAAGGCAAGCAAGTAAGTCTGATGCAAGATAAAATAATTATAATAATAATAAATATGTAGCGGTTAAGAGCAGCTTTTTTTCTTGATAAGACATGCCTTTGCATATTATGAGAGTTAGTTGGGAAGGAAGATGAGGGGATACTCGTGTTGTAATGTAATACCTAATCCATAGACCTCTGTTTCTCTGCTCTCATATAGTAATAGTGATAGTATACGACTACTGGGGCGTCTCAATTCTTTCAATTGTTGGATCAGTTAGTTGTTATTTAGTCAGTCAGTTAGTTAGCTCGTTTGGTAGTCTGTCTGCTGAGTGAGTTAGTAAGTGTGCGGTAGAAAAAAACTTGAGCTCATGTTAGTTAGTTGAGGCCGGAAGTGGATAGAGAACATTACTTACCCTAACTTGTGTTTGTTGGTAAATATTTTTATCGTCTGCCTTCCATTGTTTAGTTTGTGGCTCACATTCTTGCCAGTTAGTTCTCGTGAAGGATGAATTGTGCATGGATGCATGCTCATATCGTCCCTGGCTTCGTTTGTTGCTGCATACTGTCTGCATTCTGCATTTTGAAATAATAATGGTCTAGTTCTTTGCTTCATATCGATGTGGAAGATCATTTGAATGACAATTGACAATAGGTGTTTGGAGTGAGCGATTGGTGCTCACTTGCTCACATTCCATTGTGTCACAAGCTCAGTGTGAGTTTTGTAGTTTTCCTTTTTTATAAAGTGCCAAAATGTGATCCACTTTGCATACATGTGTGATACGTTTAAGTGGGATTATGGCAAATCCTGCACGATCTTATGCAATACATGGAAGTGTGCAGAAATGAAAGTTACATTATTTTTTTACTGCAGATTGCATAGTAAGTTAATCAGTCAGTCAGTGTCCCCCAAAAATTTTCAATCCAACCCTACTGTGAGACATGTGTGCGTCCTTTTCTGCAATGACAGCTATAACTAACTAAAGCATTCTTTTCGTGGTTTAGTCTTTGAACAGGCCATTGAGCCATTGTTATTGTCCTGTTGATTGCCAATTGAGTACTTCTGCTCAATTCTAGTTACGACTACGAGTGTCTGAAAATTATAGCAATTATGACTGGTTGTCATCTGTGGGAGTTTTAATCGAGAACAAGGCAATGAGAAAATGATAATCTTGAATTAACTGGCCGAACGATCGTCACCACACCACTACTGGGTTACGTTCCACTCGTTAATGAGCAAATGCTGTTTTTGTTGTCATGCATGGGTCTTAACTTGACACGTTACTTTTGCACGCGCAAACAAAATGGTGATGAATGAATGCTGAGAAAATCCTTGAGTGTTCTCATAACTTCTCTTTAGCAAAAGGAGGGTGTATCATCCTCCCATCATTTTCACGTCCACTGCTCAAACATTATTTTGTGCTCTTTTTTCTCACTACTGAAAACCATAAAAAACATATGTATTATTCCAACTGTACTAGTTAGTATAACCCTTAGGATGATACAAAAGTCCCCTGCAGTTTGTCTTGTGGCTCCTTTTTATCATCTCTTAATGATGTTTACCATTATTAGTGATTAATGTGGACATTCTGTGTTTCGTGGGCTATCTATCGTCGTGAGGAAAACTGCGAGATTTTTGCTGCGCCTGGTAACTAACTAACTAACGGCAGTGTATAGACTATAGAGTGGGTCATCTTTCCCAGCTCCCAAACAATCTTGTATTACGAAGACACTAGCTAACTACGGTGCTTTAGTTCACGAAAAGCGTTCTACTCGCTCATACGAGCCCAATACCTGTATTCGGCCTCGTGTAGTATTATACTGATTATCGCAAATGACTTTTAAAAAGTGCAATGTGCAAGTCAGTCAGTCACGAAAGTTGAGAGCAACTCGCAGCTCGAAGCATTCCCTCTCCCACCACATTGTGTTTGATTGAGAGTCCAAAAATCTTTTGCATCTAGTTTTTTCAACAAGGCTATGTTGTATGCTCCCATTGTGTATGTGCTGGCTGAGCAAAGTGGTCTACACGATTTCTAGATTATAGTTCGGTCCATTGCATTATTGCATATTATATTTATTGCAATATTAGGTGGACTCTACATGTTGTAACTCGACGTTGTTTGTGTCATTCGTTATACTTGTCTCCTGCTGTCAGCCAGAAGATCCTTCTTATCAATCCTATCCTTAAGAGACAAGCAGACTAAACTAGTAAAAGATCATTTTTCACACGAGAGTTTGCAAACTGTGATTAAAAGTGGATCCTTAGACATTTTGTGCTCGTGTATTGTTATTGTATGTGAGCGGTACTATATTATATGAGATTGTGGTGCTCCTTCCTTATGAGTAAATATGTGTGAGTGGTGATTATGATTTTGGCAAAGAGATTTTAAGATCCTTTCCTGAACAATGAAGCAATTATGGGAGGGTGAAGATAGACGAAAATAAGATTCCTTTCCTACTGTTTGTTCACTACTCACTCGAGAAGGCGTTTTTGCCGAAACTAAAGATAGCTGATTGTAGTAGTAGTATAGTAGTGTTAGTAGCAGTTTCGTTGGTCTGTAATTTTAAGTTGTGCAATAATAATGCTTCAAACACGGCGTCAGCTTACATGAATGGAGATAATTTAGCTAATAACCAAAATCCATTCATCACTCAAGAAACTATGTGTTCCCTCGACAGTAATGGCAGTTCATTTCGTCTCGGTGCAAGAAATTGAGACATGACAATCTTCTTTGCTATGCGTTGAGTACATGATCATCATTGACTACACATTTCTCTTCCCTGGTTCACCGTAATCACAATGAAGGGCCTTACGTGGGATAAAGTGAAGCGATTTATGGGCCGAGGCAAAAAGGAGTCAGAATTGGACTCATCTCGGTTCCAGCGAAGCTACTCATTCAAAAAGGGCTCCGTTAGGAAAAGCTATCGGAAAAATCCCCCCCGGACTACATGTTTGCAAGTAGAGCAACAGATTGAGAACTCCACTCGGGCTACAGAGTCTTCATTTAATGGTAATGCCCGGTCAGCAGTATCGTCATCATCTGCTGAATTATCAGATTGCGAAAAAGAGGAGAGTGAAAATAAGGTTGAGTCTTTACATTTCGTTCCCAGCATGCCTAGCTATTCCAAGCAAATTGCTAGCTCAGTAAGCCAGTCGCGAAATAGTGTTTGCACTGAAGAGGAAGATCCTTGTTTGTGGAATGAGAATGCAGAGGATGATTGGGAAATCCAGACGGGTCAGATGCGTATAATTGGGAGGAAGCTGAGACAGCAGAATATCCATAGGTTGCTATCATCTTATAATACAGACTCAGAAGCCAGTGATTTCGAAGAGGAAGAAAGGCTGTGGAAATTGAATGGGTCAAAAGGCCAAGTTACCAAGCAAGGCGGTAAACTCTCTCCAGAAAATCATCATTACACGTCTTCATATTCCTCTCCAGTGAACTTTACCAAAGATTCTCGATCTCCTTCTTTTCATTGTATCCTGGACAAACGACTGAACGATGGGAATTCCGGAGTTTTGCGTCGTATGCAATCCCAAGAATCCATTACTTATAGTGGATTCATTCGGAATACCAAAAACAATATGTCGAATATGGACAGTGGGAAACTAACTATGAGTACAGATAAAAGTAGCAGCCAACAGTTATGCCATGCAAATACTGGGACGTCGTTTGAAAACTTGGATAAAATTGATTCCCTTGAAAATCCAAAGAGTTTTTGGTGGATGCAAAAACCAGGTTCGAATATGACCACTTCGTCAGGTGCCTCTAGAGATTCAGGTTTCTCGTTGGGCAAAACTTGGGCTGGTCTTGCACACAAGATGCTCGGTCGTCGAAAACCGAAAATGATCCTAAGTGTCAGTAAAGAGGGGTATTTCCAAAGAACTCATATAAGTGGTCGACGTTCCATAGGCAGAAAAGCGGGCCGAGCATCTTTTGGTCGCAAAAGTAATAGAAAAAGACGAAGTAGACGGTTGAAACAAACTGTCATCCCCGACTCCCCTCAAAGAACATGTTCTGATGATGAAGATGATAAATTTGACAACTATGTGACACAACAATGTACAGTAGTGAGTACTAATAATTTCAACTATGGAAGTCAAGACGAACTAGACATTTACAGTACGCGGAATAAGCGAGAATTGATTCCATATCCTTCTGTAGAGTCTTTAGTTTTTGTCCCCCCTGAAAGGAGACAAAAGTGGTCCGGGATGATGCGTCGCGAAAATAAGGAATTCATAATTCAGGAGATTCGACTACCTGGTTTTAGTTCAGGAGGGGAAGAGCATCGGCCTTGGGAAGATGAGAGTAGTAGCATAAGTGAATGGAGACTGGACGATATGAATGGAGTAGGAAGTGGAGAAACCTTAAAATCGTGCAAACCACGTAAAGATGGCTCTAGTAGTGATTTGAACCATGTAGACGAGAACACGAAAACGAACGCAAATGATAAACCTGATGATACTATTAGTAGTGGTGAGATAATAATCATAACGGGGGGAGGAGGAGGAGGAGGGAAAAATAATAGCAGTAGTGGTGGTTCACGAAGTAGACAATCAACGGCACGAAAGAAAAGGCCAAGTATTGTAGTTGGTAAACCCTCAGCTGTGCCTGTTTATAGGCGAAACTCAACACTCTTCAAGAAAGGAAAGAACAGATCGAATTTTCTACTTCCTCGTCCATATGTAAAGAAAGGTGAGTTTCAGTTGATTCTTAGTTAGTTAGTACATATGTAAGGCCTGAAAGTAGGAACCATTTGAATACCATTAGTAACAACCAGGATGATTTGGAAATCAAAGGCAGGCGGAGTAATGATGTTGTAAGAATTTTTCATCTTTTCACCTTTGGGCTTGATTAAATTAAGTCGAGAGCACCGTTGTTTTTGAAGTTAACCGAATCAATAAGTAAGTAACTAACTAGCAATTGTGAGGGTTGGTTGGAGCTTTGAGCAGCTGTAGAAAAACAAGTTGTATATGGTATAATTATTGTGACTAGATGTGTAAGATAAAATTTCCTTGTTATCCCATTTGTGCTCAATTATTTTGTTGATCGCAAATCGCAATGGTTTCCAGTTGAGATCTAACACATTTGCATTTGCTCATTTTGCTGTCCATTTGAATCCTGTGTACCTTCCCATGGGCTTTTGTAAAGTGTGAATGACCCAGAGTAATTGGCTAGTGAGTTTTCTAGTCTCTCATAGTCAGTAATTCACTCTTTGTTTTAATAAGATGTGCGAATTGATCTTTTCCTTGTCCCGGTGGACCACATTACATACAGACTATGAAAAGTGCATGGCATCACAGGGGATTCACGTTCGCAGCAGTCAAGGACCTAATTGGTTCCAATTCTTTTCAATAGTTAGTTAGTTAGCGTTTGTAGGAACCAAGTGCGTAGAAATAATTTGACTTCTAATATCCTGCATGCTCTCTGCATACATTTTGTTTTTGTGTGAACGAGATCCTAACTAGCTGGGGGTTCTAAAGGATTTCTTGAAAGAGAAGTTTTTTCATTGAATTCGGTACACAAATTCATGTAATTTAGTTTTCTTGACGAGCTTATTCTCTCAAAGGCGTACAAAATACCTTTTGAATGTTTTGTGTTACTAACTTGCTAATTGCTAATTACATTGACGGGTAGTATGCCATGTTTTAAACTTGTTAGATAGGAAACAGGAATGTGCTTGATTTTATTGCAAGCAACTGGTGACTGCTAAGCTTATTTATTGAAGGGAAAAAAGTAGCAGTCGTGCATGTGAAATATAATTCGAGCAGGAGTAGTAAGTTAGTTAGTTGCTATAAAGAAAAATATGAATGTTTCCTCTGATAATGAAGTGCAGAAACCTGTCGCTCTGTAATTCTGCTCCCGTCGGATAACACATAAGCTTTGTAACTTCTAAATCCAAGTCGAGTTCATTTGTGTTTGTTTGCATATTCGCTGCTGACTGAAGTTGTGGGAACTGTTGCATTAATGAGTATGACTAGCTACTTTAGAATACAGTTCGTGCAAATCCAGTTTCATTCACACACACTGTACAAGAAACACAATTAACACTAGCATTTTTTTTAAACTTTAGAATACAGTGCGTGAGTTTGCATCTATTCTATTCTTATATTCATTCGCCTATGTATCATTGGTTAGTTAGTTTAGTTAGTTATTCATCAAAGTGTATATTAATGTGTGAAAAAAGTTTGGAATGTCGTTCATAATTCACTTGCTTAAATGTTTATGTATTATTAAATGCAAGACCTGTAAAAATGTGTTTCCGGTTGTGCAATTTGAGGGCAATAATTGCCCTATATGTTGTTTATTAGTGGACAGGATTTAATCTAAACACGATCTATAATTGACACAGAATGGAACAATGCTCTCCTATTTCTTTAACCTTGAATTTTGTCTTTAACAAGGCTGAAGGATGTTTTATACTTAAGGTTGTGAGTGAATTCTTGTCAAAATAGGGGGATCAGTCTCAAGTCTATTATATTGTTGAATTACCTTTGATCTTGTAGTTCCTCCTGTATTTACGATGAAGTAGGTAGAAGTACAACTTTTTCACCAATTTGTTAGTTAATTGTTTCCTTCATTTTGAACTCCCAAAGTGACAAAGCAGTTGAACGGGCAACAACTTGCAGTACAATCTTTCTTTGATTTACACTGGTTGAATGCCAGGGTTGCAATTTGTTTGGTCATATGCTCTCTTATGGTTAGCCTTTGGTTAGTTTGCTACAAAAAGATAGATGAGACGCCTATGGGATTTTAATGTTTGCATGGTTTGTTGTGTTTGTGAGACAAGAGACAGCGGGTGGCTGTTATCTGGCCGTAACAGGTCCCAACAAGTCAAGAGAGAAGTTTTAACTTTTTAGTCGGGACAAACCGCTCCCAAACTTTTGACAACACACTTAAGGAAGAAGATTACATGACCGAATTTCCATCTTGTTTCAGATGTGTTGGTTGGCTCATGCATGTTTTGTTAGTATCATCACTACTCACCCACTCACTCGCTCACTCACTCATGCAGTCAGTTCGGGATCTTCCAATATAGGTTGTTAAATCATTTAAGCTCATGTTTAAAACAAACAGCCAGATTGTTGGATAGGGGAACTTTACCACCATACCATGGCGAGTGCATGTAAACAAAGGACGATACACATTTACACATCGAGATCTTAAATGTGTACCAAACCAAGTATAGCTATTATAGACTCTGTGTGCAGTTCAGCTTGACTTGATGCAAAAATAGGAGACACTGATTCTCAGCATGGTTTACTGACTGTACTGATCCTTATTTAATGAATGCAAGTGTTGAACTAACTTATAGGTTAGGCCAGCAATTTTATAGTAACAAGAGAATTCGGGAAACAGGCCACAATACAATTTTCATCATCATTCCTTTGAATAGTCAAGTTTGGTTTCAACAGACACTGGGTTAGGAAAAGTCGGATCGGTTGGGAAATGCCGAAAAATATTAGACCTATACTATTCTACTACTCATACTAACTACCTATAGTATGCATGCTGTGATAAAAGGGGATTCCCCCGCATTTATACTGTCATGTGAATGGACTACTGTGGATGTGTATTTATTTATGCCACGGATCTAGAGCACCGCTTTTCTACCATAGGAATGTGGATAAGGTTAGTGTTGGGTATAAATGGCCCCACACGGGAGCATTCTCCTTGTTTATATGAAATACCTTTAGTATTAGTATTTGCTAAATACTGTGAATGTGAAACACATGGCTGTGGAAAAATTCTTTACTGTCAACTAAATACCAAAGATAAAAGATTTTTTTCTTCTTTCTGATTGGGTTTGACATTCTTAGGATATGATATGATATGGAAGACGAAGAGGATACAATTTGTGGAATATACGGTCCACATTGCTTGCTAGTTACTTGTTCTGACCGAACTCTCCACAGACTGCGCTCTGGTTTTTTCTTGGCTGCTCCAGTGAGCTAGTACAGTGAATGGGAGTATGGGATGGAGCCACCCGGAGCAAAGTGCACAAGTTGTAGGCCTTTACTGGGCTCCTTGTATTATGTGTGTAGGTATGAGCCGTAGGAAGTGTCAGTCAATGGAAGACAGTGCCCGTGAAAGGAGACATCTATCTTAGTCTCCCTTTTTTCGTACATTTGGACTGTTGACTAAAAAGCAATCTCATTTCGTGAGCACTGTGAATCGTACCTTATCAAGACTATAGAGCAAATCGTTTGGTAGTTGGTTACTTACTACGAGCTTTGTGTAATTCTGTCGTGCTATGTGAAACACACACCTAAGTACAATACTGTGATACATATCATCATTATTCATTATCATCACACTGGCGTGCAAAAAAAGTTTTTTGTCAAACATAATTGGTGAAAGGTGTGACAATCTGTTTAGATTGAGTGTGGATACGAAATATCCATTATCTTGATTCTTCTCGAGTTAAGTTAGTTGGAACTGAAACAAAAGATTGCATAAAAATAAATTACAACTCTGTTTAGTTAGTTTACCTTTTAGTGTGTTTTATCTCCGTACTTCGTATGTAGCTTTTGTTTTGCTCTCTGAGAACACACTACTTACACATTACATAGGCACTCCTTTATGGACGATTAAATCAGTGCATTCATTCTATAAGTAAACGAGTATATTGTAAAAGTATCAGTTTTCATGTTTCCTTTCGTCGACAAATTGGTATAGGGGAATTCCAAGGAATCAGGATGACTTGGGTTGGTTTAGGTTACTCCACGAACCGGCTCATTGCTTACTCATTAATGCAAGCAAGCACTATTTGGAAAGGAAATGATAGTGTTCCAGAATGAACATGCCCTTTTAGGAGTTACCAGTGGTTTATTAGATTGTCTTTGAATTACATGTGTTGTTGTTGCACAAGGTTGATTTCCGCACCCAGAAGAACATACAGATGGTTACTTACGAATTTGGGATCCATTTTTTCATCAACCTGCCAGACCTTTTGATATTATTCTTGTGTGTCATGTTAGTAAAAATTATTCAGGGAAGCAGAAATGAAATATGTTATGCGGGATTAAGACAAATGTTTTTTCTGTGGTGTTCAGTTTCACTCAACGAAACCCAACCTCGATGTGTTGTGGTATACATGGATGTGCTATATGCGGGATAAATGCTGCATGTGGGCTGGCTGCTGTACATAATTTGATTTGGTTGGATATGTGAAGGATTTCATTCATTTCGTAGGAATAATGTTTATACCCCGAGGTTTGGGTTAGCTGTGAGTTCCTTTTTGATGTGAGTCAAGTAAGTGAGAGGTTCATTGTTCACACACGTGTTAAATGAGTAGTAATAGAGGATGGTGCTTCTGCTGCTGACTTGTGTTGGGTTTCATTTTCCATGAGAGGCTTCTTTTCTTATCTATCACACAAGGGATGAAAAATGCTCATCACTTGGCTCCATCGTATCAATTACACTGTATATGCCCGCACTTCTTATTGTTCTTGTCACCCGTTTGACAATTTTCAAGTACCTTTTTACTCAACGAAATGCTTGTCTCCTTTACTCTCAGTCAGTTAGTGGATTTGAATTGTGTTAAACAGCAAGTCAAGTCAAGTCAGGACCATCATGGTGCAATTTATCTTTCTTTCTCAACTGTACGTGTAATGTAATGGGAATTTTGCATGGGAATGTAATAATATGTTCCTTTCCTTTGGGTTCTCTTGCCATTGTGATTACTAGCTAACTGACTAACTAACTGTCCTATATTTTCCTTAGAACAGTCTATATTGTTGAAAAGAATTTTTTACTACCCATAGTTTTGCATAAGCAAAATATTGTTGTTAGAAATGGCAATTGAACCTTGATAAGATTGTCGTAGAGCTTGAATTCCAATCGAAAACTGAGGAGCGTGAAATCGATGTTGAAAAAGGTCATTTATCACACCTTATCTGGCTTTGGTAGCTTGACAGTTACGATGCAACCATAGCGTAACTTTATTGGAATGGAAAGTAGTTATGGCACGATAAAAATAATGCGTGTTTAAAGTTGAGCAAAAAATTCACTCAATTCCCCATTTTTGCTCTATTACTTGTATCACTCGAGTTTGTTGTGAGGAGAATGGTTGTCAAGAAATACTGCACCAATAATTGTTTTTGCTCCCAAGTCTCAACTACCCTAAATATTGCTTGACTCGAAGCAACATTGTTTTGTATGTTTTTTACGTGTAGATAGTAGCTCGCAAGTTCGCATGTCTCGACCATTTTAATCAATTTGAATTCTACGAGATGAATAGAGAAGAAAGTAACTTATAACCTCTGGCGGGATCAGTAACCACAATCAGCGATGCGTGAATGAGAAAGAGAATTAATTCGAGCATTTGCTGAACCATCATTTTCCAACATTATACTTGCTAACTAAACTCCTTTTGCAACATGCAATACCATTTCAGTTAGTTTCATTTACGAAGGCTACACTTTTTGGATGGCTGTGGAATTAGTGTCGTCCCGTCGTATGCTTGATGTACTGATGCATAAAAGTAAAAAGGAATTAACTTTTTTACAACGATTTGAGACTCAAGTTAGTTTGTAATTTATTCTGGCTCATGTAAATTTCCTCCAAAAAATTATTATGTGACATGCATGCCTTGCTCTGTTTGGGTGGGAGATGGGAGAGGTTATCATCATGTCTTCAATAATATGAGTCATGCCTCCCAGCTAACCAAGCAATCATGAAACGAAAACATTTTGCCTCCATGTGAGTTAGTTAGCTACCAAGCAGTGGAGAATGTGCAAAAAATTATCCTTTTATTATTTGCTCTCTTCTAAAAACTTGCTGACTAGTGCATTCGTCCGGGTGATGTCAGGTTTAAATCGTACGCAGAGAATAAGCAAAGTAAATATCCTCCTTCACAGATCAAAACGTTTTCTAACTAACTAACTCAAGACTGGTTCTTATGTTATATGCCGCAAATTGTTTCCATTAAGATAAATATTGACCGTTTGGGAAACGTACATTTTGCATTCAATCAATGTGAAGAGGATCCATTAAAAGTTGTTTACCCTTGTAAGCTTTTGGTGGATTCAACATTACAACGTGGGTTAGGAGCAGATTCGTTCAATTTGTTGTATTAAGTGCATTTATAATATATTGAGCAGAGTTGAGTTAGTTGCTCACTAATCTGACTGGGATCCCAGGGCCAATAATTTAATGTCAAGCTAATGGTTAGCTTGCCAGCAAGGCCGCGAATCCCCGTTTTATTCATTATTTCGAGGGACAGAAACAAGTATTCCCTTTGGTGTTTCTCTGAATAATCATCATAATACAAAGTTGTCTAATATTTATGTTTGTTGGGTGCAACGTAGAACCAGTAAAGTTAGTTTGTCGCTTTGTAGGGCTAAGCATTTGAGAGCAGCAGTTGGTATGTTGTAGTCTGTTCTGTTGTCGTACGCATTATGAATTGAATTACTGTAGTATGTAAACTACTAGTACGTGTGGCAATTAAGTGCGTTTCTGAAGGTCAATTTATGTTTAAATGAAAACACATGATAGTGTAACATGTTTCAGTGTCATCACTCTTTCCTCCTCCCTTATGTTATGTATAAGGCTATTCAGTAAGGATAAGTTGTGTACACGATGATAAAAAGAAACAGGGGAAATAGTATTTTCTTGTAACGCGATTTCCATCAGTCCCTCTGGTTCACCATATCAGCCGTCTGCTCTATTAGCTTAAAGTTCATTAGCTACAGTTAGTTAGTTAATATCACTTTGAATACATTAAATGTAAACTGTCCAGAATTCTTTTCCAAGAAATGACAAGTGAACTCAGTGGAGATGTTTTTTCTATGCTGGTCGTTATTATGATATGGTTGGTTGTATTAAACTCGAAAGTCTCTACTCGTTCACTCACACACTAACTGCAAACTTTTAGTGAGGCTAAAAACATTCACATTATTTAATATGCATGTTGTGCGGACTAAAGTTCAAAGTTACCATTGTTCATTCATTTAGTGTACTAACTATTGGTTTATATTGCTGCTATTAGTGGTTTTCTAAAGGGATGCTCACAGCTCACCAGTAAAGTTAGTTGAGTCACTTATTTTACGAGCTTGTAGACTTAATTCTTGTCTGTCTTGCCATACCGTACACAGCACTGTCATTACCATTTAAAGGCGAGCATTTTATATTTAGTTGGTCATGAAAAGCCCGTCAAGATTAAAAACTGACTTATTAATAAGGACAAACCAACCAGGGCTCATCCATTTTATTTACTATTTTTTTCCATAAGTCCACTCATTGAATTAACTACAACTGACTGGTACCTACCTAATTCTAAACAAGACATGGAACTGTTCAAGCTTGTGTAGTCAGTACTTTGTGATCGCACATCTGTGCTAGTTTACTTTACTGCTTTTCCTCCAAACTTGAGTTGATATTATTGCACAGTATTAATGATACTATGGATTCGTCTCCCGTCTTTTAGCCTCCTGAAACTCAGTCAGTCTGTGTATTGTGTACACAAATGCTATTTGCTCACGTGCAATGCATATTCTCATCCTTTTGTTGAGATAGTTGTACTACTTGAATCACAAATACGAGTCAAAATTTCGAGTGCCCCATTCCATGATGTTAAGACTGACTGACTTGTCTCGCTCCTGGCTCACATTACATTTCTTTGTTTCAAACTCACTCCCCTTGAATTTTGCTAGTGATGACGGATTATTATAGGGTTAGTTAGTTACATTCACATTTGCTCGTTTGACGTGACGTTTGGTGCACACCTAAACTGTGTCTACTCGTGGTGATGTGATGGCACACCTTCATTTTTCCAGCTCACTGTGTAGTATTATATTTGTGTGTTTTTTTTTTGCACCCTTCGTCCGGTTTCTTCTGATATGTGGTCAATAGTATAGTTTGTTAGTTGGTTAGTACACTATGAGCAATAATCTTTTTGTTAGGTGCATACATACGGATTTAAGAACTAACTCGAGAAGAATTGATTTTCGCAGTTTTCATGTCTTCTCCGTTTGTTTTATGTGGAGCCCAACTAGCTAACTGTTATCTATGGTTTTAATGTCCTGTGCTTTCCTTTTTTACTGCACACGGGGACGGGTAGACGGAACGAAAGTGTCGTAAAAAGATTGTACACCACTGGGAGAAATAATAGACACGAGTGACGAGACAGTTTGTGTGTGCCAATCCGTTGCGTTTCTGTCTGCTGATGTACATATGTGTGATATTTGTTGTGAACGTATTAAATGATAAATACGTTTTGTCTCCCAGCTGGGTTAGTTATAGAATAGATTCCTCAGTTAGTTAGTTGAATGGAACTCAAGTGAGTGCATGGAATTTCAGACGTTCGTTTTTTCTCCTCTCGGTTTTTCATTCTGGAAAAGGTGTTTCATTCAGCCAGAGAGTTTGTTAAAGGGGGTGCTAAATGGTAATATTTTGTTCGGAAATCATTGCCGTTTTGGCAGTTTTATGATTTTTACCGGACTGAATGGGAATAAGAATGTAATTTCGGTCATTGAAAATTGTGATGTGATGGGATGCAAATAATGATGATCAGTGCCTCGTGCATTGTTTGTTCTGCGAGTGTGTACAGAATCGTTAATTACTATATAGAGGGCTGAATGAGGGAAATCAGTAGGACGTGTACAGAGAGCAAACACAAGTTCAATGTTCAACGAAAACGATAAAAATAGGTTTCTAGTCATTCCCCTGTGTGAAGTTAAGTCTTTTGCAGACTTGCTTGGTTCAAAATTACGTGTGGGTAACGAAATAAACTATAGGGCGTACAGCCTGTGTGAATGTTAATCGATTTTTTGATTTGCATTACCTGGTGTGGTGGATCTACGACATAAATTTAGAATACTCGCCGTGACATTTATTTTGGCCTTGTATTGAGGTTGTGACTTTTGTACAAATGATGTTCAAGACCGGTGTATACTAATGAAAAGTGTCAGTGCGTCTTATGTTAGGTGGGGGGTTCCCGGTTCCCACTGGAAAATATAGGAAAATAAGTGAATTAAGAGTTGCTCACTTTGATGCTAGTGCTAGGTCTTAATCTACTGATCGAAACACACATACATATACGAACGAGCTTGGAATTTGGAATCAGAGTCTATATCTTATACAATGTACAAAAAGAGTTTGGTGCTGTATAGTCAGTATTCTTATTGAATTATCTCGGACTGACTTCTCGTCAAAAAAGTTTTCAACCTGACAATGCATGCTGGGAATTCAGCTGGCATGAATCAGGGAAGTCCACCACCACCGTTACCAGTCCTCCCATTTTCCCTTCATATGTCACATCCTCAACCAAGGCGTTTAGAACAGCCTCAGTTTTCCCGATGGAGTTGCAACAACCCAGTCTCGTTGCCTCCACGGAGATTAGTTGGTCCAAATCATCATCATCCATTATTGACACGTGGTGCGGGCTCCAGAGTGTCAGCTCCAGTGCCTACGGTCCCCCAGCGACGTAATCCTGGGGATCTGGACAATGGTGATAATTGGGTGGATTTAGAAGAGTTGTACAGATGGTTACAAGAATTGGAGGATCCCACTTTAAAGGAGTTTAATGAACAAGATGAAGAAAGTAGCAGTGGTAAGCATGAAAATGCAAATTTTCTATGTTTTCGGAAACGCTCATAGAGTCGGTTTGTCGGTCCGTCCGGTTTTAAAAGTTGAAAAAATACTAAAACGAAAACTAGTGAACTGAAACTACTTGATTGTATTCGCTCTACAGCGGTTTGAGCCGCTTATTAGGATGACAGAATGAGCCTTAGTTAGGCAGCTTAGTTCGTAAGTATTAGAGGATTCAATAATTTGTTTGTTGCAAAGTAATAATAGATTGAATGAATAGAGGAAAGGTATGGGTTTTGGTAGTATTTATAGTGGACGGAATAAATAATTTCCAAAATGACAGTAAGTATGATTGGATGCAATAAATAATTGCCTGTTGGGTTTGCAACAGTATGGAATTAAATTGCTTTTTCTTGTGTCTGCTGCCTAACTATGTTTGCTCGGAAGGAATCATAAAATTTAGATGAGCATAGTAGTTATTACTATTATTGCAATTATTGTGACGGCGTAGGTTGATAAATGGGCTCCTTGTCTCAGCCACCCATTATTGAGATAGGCGAGATTGATAAGAGTTTGTTGGAACTGATGGGATTAAGTTTGTCGAGTCTTCTTAGTTTTAATTGAAAGAATTCGCTGAATTAATTTACCATAGGATTGAGATTCCTTTTGTGTGGAACACAAGTTGCCAATTTCAGATTTGCTCATGCTCATGAGCACTCATTTGACTGTTTATTCCTTGGAGCCAGGTAGACAGTCAGTGAGCAACAAAAAGGTCTTACTATTTATTGTAAGCTTGTAGGTAAGAAAGTTTCCTCGTGTTAATCTTGGCTCGTAAGCTTTCGTGAGTGAAAACAATGAAGATAGGAAGGGGATGGAACTTGGAATTGTAGTAGTTTGTGAGTAACTATTTCTGCACTCTGCTATGGAACTCTAATATGGAAGGGCATATTTCATGAAGAGAAAAGAAATTCCATCAAGTACGAGACCAAGAATGCCATACATTTGGCAGTTAGTTAGAAAAGTTTATACCATATATCTATCTCGTGCCTACTTGAGATTAATATAATGTTGCCGTTTGTATTCTAACTACTACTACAGCTTGGACCCATTGTCTTCTCTTGGTTCATTCATTTCACTACTGTTGTTGCTTTCAAAAACTGCTACACAGTTTAGTTGCTAACTTACTCCTAGTAAATATCATCCATATGTATGTGCTACTGACTATTTGACTACTGACTGGTGTAATATAGCCATATAGGATGGGACTCAAGATAATAGTCTTTTTTGCTCACAGACTCTGAATGGACTAGAATGCCATTCTTATTGAATGTGAAAAGAATAAATGTGATGAGATATTATGTAGAGATGCAAGTCCATTACTTGAGACCGGAAAAAGACTGAATAATTTGTAAAATGATCTCTTAAAAGGGTATATGAATTATGAAGGCCAAGAAATGGTCGCATCATACACGGTGCTTTGTAGCAACGTATCGCATGAATTCAAGTGGTGTTTGCGTTGCAAAAGTTTCAGTTCAATTGCGGTTCAATGTAAGGAGAAAATTGGGAAATTATTAAGTGGTCTTGAAATTAACATTGAAGTGCAATTTCAAGATTTCTTAAGTGCTGCCTGCCTACCAACGGATCAAACGTTGTTGAATTGATGTTTTACTTTACTTTTGTAGAAGAACAGTCGTACATTGGGGCCGTTTCTCTCTCCTTATATTGTACAGTTTCTATTCTATGTTTAAAGTAGCTAGGAACTAATTTATTACGTTTGCTTGATCGTCGTTGATGATAAAATGTTATAAAAAATTATTTTGCAAGACGATATAAATTACTGACCATCTGTAATATATGTTTTGCCATTTTGTACAGCTTTGTGTACCCTCCTGTAGGCAAATATTGTTGATTCACGAAAAAATTCCAATATATCTTGTGAAGCTGGCTCAAAGCTCTGCGACTTTATGACGGGCTTATTGATATTGACATAAAATATGTTGATCTGAAGACCTTGGATGGATAAAAAGTGTTGAGTAAGATAATAATAGAGTGTACGCAAATCGCTTGGGGGCTAGATGAGATTGTGAAAATGTGCACGCTAGGTGAAATGGTGATAGAATAACTGCATATACCTTTCTCTGGCCTATTTTAAATCAGGTTGACAAAGAAGAAAGTGCTGTAGATACGACAACTCTCATAAAATGTAATGTTAGTTAGAAAATGAGGGTTTAGGTGATAAGGCAGAGTGCGTGGCGAAAAATTCCGAAACTGTCTGGGAGGAGAGAAGTAAAGGAGAAACGTGGAAAAACTTGAAGCTTACATTTTGATTACTGCCAAGATACGATGGGATGCACTCGGATTATTCACCCTTATTTCCAATCCCGCTTTTTCTTCACCCATTTCAATTGAATGTATCTTTCTTTACTCACCATATTGTCATGCAAATATTTACGTACTCTTACTCATGGAGTGCTATGTCAAGATTTCTCTTGCCTGTAACAGATAAAATGATGCCCATGCCCTGGGTTTGTGTCTGTGCCTGCTCAGATTTAGATGCTATGTGTACGCAATACACGACTATAACTATATGGTTAGTTACGACGTGTCAAAATGAAGATGAATTCTTCAGAGGCTTGTAGTTTAGACTTTACCCTGGAAGATATTTAGGATATGAACTTGCCTGTTACTATATGTTATATTAACATAATATATTATGTTATATGAAGAACTATTTTGGTTGGATTTGGATCAGTATACAATATGTAATGTACGGGATGGTATGATTGTGCAAGTTGAAGCTCATTAATAGTTGAGTATTCTGTATTTATAAAATGGTATTTTGACATTAAATAGTTGGAAATTACTATGTTCTCATGACTTGAGATATTTCTTCATTTTCGGGAATATTTAATAGCCATGTAATGCTACCACATCAACATGCAAAATCCAGTTGTATTTATTCACCGATGAATACATAAATCAATAGTACTGTTAACTAATAGCTCGATATTTATGATTTATCTTTACAGGTGACATAACTCAAAAGGGATACGAGAAGAAAAAATCGCGAATCCTGGCCCCGTACCTTCCGAAACAATCTCATGGTAAGTAGACCAGTAGTAACGAATGTCCCGAAAGTCTATAAATAATAATAATTTATGTATCGATTTTTCAATTCCGATATTGATGAGCCCGTGCAATAATATGTGATTGAAAAATAATTTCTACTAGTAACTGGGAATTTCATTCGTTTTTTAGTTCGTTTTTTACAAGCTCTAATATTCCCTTAAAGAGATTACACGGCATTGACTGCAATTGGCCAAATTGGTTTCCATTCCGAATTGAAGCTCTTTTCCGTTTGAATTGTTGTTGCCATTATTTAGCTCCACGTTGCTCAATTATTCAATACGCGGAACTTTTTGGCTGGAGGAAGGACTGTATAATGATATTTATTGCATGACCAGCAGATGAATCTAACCGGTTTTACTGTTTTTGCAGCTCCACAGAAAAATGAAGGCTCTGCCAGTCCTAGCACTCGAGCAAAACGGAGAGCTCATCGTAGATTGACTAGAAATGAAAGTCGCTATCATTCTGGTAAGGAAAACGCAATTTAGTACTTACTGTGTTTAAATTTGGAATGGCTCATCCAATTAGGGAATAGATAATGAGCGATAATTTGGCGTATTATGGAACATGGCTGTGTTTACTCCTCATATTTTCCAATGATATTCTCCCACAGACTAGATATAACATTCCTAATTATAGTTTTCCGTGAGCATGTAAGATTTTAGCTGACGAGTGAGCATGTGTACTTCTACGTAGAGATATGAGATGTGAATTTTCCTCTCAGTCAGCCAGTTACAAGTGTAATTATTCGCATAGAAACGTGGTCATAAGTACTTGAGTTATCTTGTGTAGTTGAAAAAGGTCAAAGCTGGTATCAGAGAGTACTCACTTACTCACAGAAGGTTGTTGTCGTTTTAAGGAACGGGTGAGAGAGTCGACAGACTCAAGTGAATAAGTAATGCACCAGCATTTTTCAAAGTCCTTGTCGGCTTCGTATCAACAACATAGAGAAAAGGAAGATCTTTCATAAAAACTCAAGTAGTTTTTTCAAGCCTTGCCTTTTCTCAAGTGTTTATGAATAACATGAAGGAGCAAAGGACGCCACGCCAAGAGACGTACGAACATGAAATGTATACCTTGTGCGCAAAAAGGAGGTAAATTTTATCCTATCCTACTACACAAATTTATCACACACAGGACAGGAAAAATGTACCTCCTTTTTCCGCACAAGGTATAACTATTATAGTTTTGTGGTATGGGAGTTTATATTAGGATTAACTACATGCATCATTCGTCTCTTTTTTGCATGAACGTGCATAGTTGTTTCGAAAGGAAAAGGCAATAATATTCTACTCCAGTTTCCAGTTGCTAATAGACCAAGAAGGGGCTCACAAACTAAGCCGGCAAATAAAGTTAATGAAGACTGTCTGGCAATTAGAATGGATGTGGATTGTGGATAGGAGTGCTTTTAGTTAATATTTTCATTATAGAATCTTGGATACGAATTTTGAAGCCGATGTTTTTAATGTCCTCACCGGCCAGCAGGTCGCACATGACTTCTGCCACTGCCAATTAGATCACAATTAATGTACTCTATGGGGCGTGTGTATCCGCACGATTGTAAATGTTTATGCTCATGGATCATGGATGTAAAAAACAAGAGTCGTTATGTTTGAATTTTTGTACTGTGAGTAAAACCATAATGCTTGCCTCAGTCACACGTATAAGACTGTGGGTATCAGGCTATGCAGCATATGTATGTAGCTGCTCGCTAAGCTGCTAACCGTGCGCCAAGATGGTAATTTATTATGGAATGCATTCCAAGACATGCAGATGAATGTGTATCTGTATGAACGATGACATCAC
>Ga0210040_10002752_pt1 | contig 24459 bp, 23 predicted proteins | sample CryGeyCG12114_NA_FD_185462 | JGI IMG/M metagenome (GOLD analysis project Ga0210040, IMG submission 185462) | Groundwater microbial communities from aquifer - Crystal Geyser CG19_WC_8/21/14_NA (SPAdes) (version 2) | ecosystem: Environmental > Aquatic > Deep subsurface > Groundwater | place: USA... | reverse complement strand
TGAACCATAAGGTTCACTGTTAGCTAAGCTCGACATCCGTTGCAAGTACCTGCCCACTGGCATCGCGCTTGCCCTGTTCGGCCCCTGCACCTTTCCGGGCTGGTCCGATGCGCAGGGGCAGAGGCAGGCCATTCGCAACCGGCCGGATCGGGGTTCCCTTGCCCTGCATCCTCTGCTAGGGGCGCCGCCTTCCAGCATCACTGGAGCCACTGCGGGAGAGCGTTTCCCTGAAACGCTCGCTAACACCGCTCGACTGAACGGGCCTCGTGCCCAGAAGAGAGTGACATGGCCAAGAAGATTACCGGCTATATCAAGTTGCAGGTGCCAGCCGGCGCCGCCAATCCGTCCCCGCCGATCGGCCCTGCGTTGGGTCAGCGCGGCGTGAACATCATGGAATTCTGCAAGCAGTTCAACGCCTCCACGCAGGAGATGGAGAAGGGCATGCCGATCCCGACGGTGATCACCGTCTTTGCGGATCGCAGCTTCTCCTTCGCGACCAAGACCCCGCCTGCCTCCTTCCTCCTCAAGAAGGCTGCCGGAATCAAGTCGGGTTCCAAGGAGCCGAGCAAGGTTTCGGCCGGGACCATCAAGCGCAGCCAGGTGTCGGAAATCGCGGAGGCCAAGATGAAGGACCTCAACGCCAACGACATCGAAGCGGCGACCAAGATCATCGAAGGCTCCGCTCGCGCGATGGGCCTCCAGGTTGTGGAGGGCTGAGCAGATGGCCAAGCTGACCAAGAAGCAGAAGAGCCTGGCGACCTCGGTCGACCGTGAGAAGCTCTATGGTGTCGACGAGGCGATCAGCCTTGCCAAGGCCCTCGCATCCGCCAAGTTCGACGAGACCATCGAGGTCGCGCTGAACCTGGGCGTCGATCCGCGCCACGCCGACCAGATGGTCCGCGGCGTCGTCAACCTGCCCAAGGGCACCGGCAAGACCGTCCGCGTCGCCGTGTTCGCCAAGGGTGCCAAGGCCGAGGAAGCCACCAAGGCGGGTGCCGACGTGGTCGGGGCCGAGGACCTCATGGAGCAGATCCAGAACGGTCAGATCGACTTCGAGCGCGTCATCGCGACTCCGGACATGATGGGTCTCGTCGGCCGCCTCGGCAAGGTGCTTGGTCCCAAGGGCCTGATGCCGAACCCGAAGCTCGGCACCGTCACCATGGACGTCACCAAGGCGGTGACCGACGCCAAGGCCGGCCAGATCGAGTTCCGTGTCGAGAAGGCGGGGATCATCCACGCCGGCATCGGCAAGGCGAGCTTCGCCCAGGAAGACCTGCGCGCCAACTATGACGCGTTCGTCGACGCCATCACCCGCGCCAAGCCGGCCGGTGCCAAGGGCAAGTACCTCAAGAAGGCAGCGATCAGCTCCTCGATGGGCCCGGGCATCAAGCTCCAGCTGGAGGAAGGCGTCGCCTGAGCGACCCGACCCTGGCAATCAACAATGAAGGGCCGGAGCGATCAGTCGCTCCGGCCCTTTCTGTTTGGGCGCGTCGGGGGGAACGGTGCGACCGACCGGTCGATTGCGCGTTGTGCGGGAAAGGAGTTCTCCATGACCGACATCCCGCGCGACCCCGCCCTCGACGACGACCAGGCTGCCGACGACGGCGCCTTCAGCAACGAACATCCCCTCGCCAGCCCCAACGAGCTTGCCGGCGACGCCGCCAGCGGCCTGGAGCTCGAGTTTGCCGCCCGCGAGATCGCGGACGCGGAGGGTGCCGCCTCGGGCATGACGCTCGACGATGGTGAAGACGAGGAAGTCGACACCCTTCCGCTGGAGGGCAATTGAGCAATGGCGGGCGAACGGCAGGAACCGCACGGCGACGGCCTTGGCGAGCGAGCGCTTGAGCCGGCAACGGCAAGCGACACTTTGAGCGGCACCGGCGGCGGCGCGGGCGGCGGAACCAGCGCCGGCGCTGGTGATCCCTCCGGACCCGGAGCAAGCGCAGGCATCACCAATCCGCTTGGCCTTCCCGGCATCGCCGAAGAGGATGCGGAGATCGTGTCGGAGGCATCGGCGCTCGGCTCCAGCGATGGCGCGCTGGCGGACGCGGCGGGCATCGGCGGCGCTGGGGGTCCGACCATGGGCGAGGCAGTAGGCAGCGGACCGGGACGCGACATCGCTTCCGGCACGCCCGGCGATCGGGGTGAGCTTGGCGGCGGCGGCGCGAGCCTCGACCAGGGCGGTGGCACCGGCCCGGCCGGGACCGACGGCACCCGCTGACCCTCGCCGCGGCCACGGCATGCCGCTAGAGGGCGACCATGCCCGCGCCGCCCGTCTCCTATGACGCGATCATCCTCGGTGCCGGCGGCGCCGGGCTGATGTGCGCGGCCGTCGCCTCGCAGCGTGGCCGCAAGGTCCTCGTCCTCGATCACGCGCCCGAGCCCGGCCGCAAGATCCTGATCTCGGGCGGCGGGCGCTGCAACTTTACGAACCTGGGAGCAGCGCCCGACCGCTACCTGTCGGCCAATCCCCATTTCGCCCGTTCGGCCCTGGCCCGCTACACCGCCCAGGACTTCCTCGGCATGGTCGAGCGGCACGGTATCGCCTGGCACGAGAAGACGCTCGGCCAATTGTTCTGCGACGGCTCGGCCCGCCAGATCGTCGCCATGCTGCTTGGCGAATGCGAGCTTGGCGGCGCGACCATCGCCTGCGACGCACCGATCCATGGCGTCGAGCACAGCGGCGACCGCTTCCGGGTCGCGGCCGGCTCGGGCGAGGCGGAAGCCCGAAGCCTGGTGATCGCCACCGGCGGCCCGTCCATCCCCAAGCTAGGCGCGACCGGATTTGCCTATGATCTCGCCCGCCAGTTCGGTCTCAAGGTGGTCGAGCCCCGCCCGGCACTGGTGCCGCTTACGCTGGGCGGCGAGGAAGCGTTGTTCCGCAGCCTGTCGGGCGTCGCTGCACCGGTGGAAGCGCGCTGCGGTTCCGCAGCCTTCCGCGAAGCCGCCCTGTTCACCCACAAGGGGATGAGCGGCCCGGCGATTCTGCAGATCTCGAGCTACTGGCGGCGAGGCGAGAAGGTCGAGATCGACTTCCTTCCCGGCGGCGAAACCGACTGGCTGCGCGCGGCCAAGCGCCAGCGGCCTCGTGCGCGCCTCGCCAGCCTGCTCGGCGAGCGCCTGCCCGGCCGGCTTGCCGATACCCTGGCCGAGCTGATCGGGGTTGCCGGCGAACTCGGCAACGCGCCGGACAAGCTGCTCCTTGCCGCCGAGGAGCAGCTTGCTGCCTGGCCGTTCAGACCCAGCGGCAGCGAAGGCTTCGCCAAGGCCGAGGTCACCGCCGGCGGGATCAGCACCGCCGAATTGTCGTCCCAGACCATGGAAGCGCGCAAGCTCCCCGGGCTGTTCGCCATCGGCGAGGCAGTGGACGTTACCGGCTGGCTCGGCGGATACAATTTCCAGTGGGCCTGGGCGAGCGGCCATGCGGCGGCGCAAGCGCTCTGACGCTAATCGGCTGCGGCGAACCGAGCCACACTCCCGTGTTCTCAAGCGTTTGCGTGCCATCGACCAGGGTTCTCAAGGCCTGGTTCAGTGGCAGGAGATACGACATGGACAACAACAACATGAGCAGCGGCGACCAGGGCAGCGGCAACACCGGCACGCGCGACAGCACCTATGACCTGACGGCTGTGCTTTATCACGCCCTGCAGGGTGCCGAGAATTGCCAGATCTACATGGGCGATGCCGGCAGCAAGCAGGAGCATCGGCAGTTCTTCCAGATGGCGCTCGACAGCCAGAAGCAGCTTGCCGAGCAGGCCAAGCGGCTGCTGCACGACGCGCTGATGCAGGAAACCGGTGCCGGCCAGTCTTCCGGCGGTTCGATGGGCGGCGCGGGCCAGGGCAGCGGCAGCGACGAGGGCAGCGCCTTCCGCTTCGCCAGCAGCGAGACCCAGGGCGGCTCCGACCAGTTCAGCCAGGGCAGCGACATGGATCGCCAGGGCGGCAGCGCGCTGACCAGCGGCCAGCAGGTCGGCGGCATGCAGAATGACCCGGGCTCGGGGCAGTTCGGCCAGAGCCCGCTTGGCCAGGGTCAGCGTCACAACGAGACGACGACCGGCGGTGGCGGTACCAGCAGCTTCTAAACAAAGCTGAATCGGCGGCGGGAGGCGTCCGGAATGGGACGTTTTCCGCCGTTTGCCGAACGGTCGCCGAAAGGCGGCCGTTTGCCTGTGGGTCGAGCCGCCGGTGGCGGGTCGTCGATCGTCGCGGGCATCACCGAGCGGGTCGGCATAAGCCCCTATTCGAACCCGGCGGGATGGCTCCGGCGGTGCCGACAAGGGGATAGAACATGACTGATCGTTTGCGGAGTACCGGCGCTGCGGCCTTCGCGCTTGTCATCACCGGCGGGCTTGTCGCCGTGCTTGGTGCAGCGCCTGCCAGCGCCCGCGACCTCACCGTCACTGCGCCGCTCCAGGGCGAGGCGCTGAGCACCACGGTGACCACCGCCGGCCTCGATCTCAGCGTCAGCCAGGACCAGCGCCGCCTGCAGGCCCGTATCCGCTCGGCCAGCCGCGCAGTCTGCGCACCAATGTCGATCGGCAAGCTTACCCGTGCCGAGCAGAATTGCCGCGAAGTCGCCCTCGCCTCTGCCGCTCCGCAGGTTGCCCGCCTGACCGAGCAGGCGCAGCGCCTCGCCGCGGCCGGACTGCCGAGCCGGGTGGTCTCCACGGTCGCCGTTTCCGCCGGCGCCGAGTGAAGCACTTCGACCAAGGGCCATGCGACCGAAGCGCGGCAGGGGCGTTTTTGTCGCATGGCCTACTCCCTCCCTCTGCCCCAAGCCGAGCAGGCGCGCCGGCAAGTGATGCTGCTTCGGCTTCAGATCGCCTCTGATGATCCGCGGCTCACCCCCGAGCTTCGCGCGCGGGTCGAGCAAGGCGCGCGCCACTTGCGCCGCCTGCTTCGACGATCGAGCCGCTGACGCGCGGCCGCGCTTTTCCGGCTTGACCTGTTGTACGCAAGCGGCTCTTTAGCCGCCTATGCGCCGCACTGCCCCTCTGAGCTCCGCTCGCCGTTGGTGGCGCTGGCAGGTCCCTGACGGCGTGCCGGCCTAGAGCGTTCTGCAACTGAACGCCTGACCTCCGACCCGCCGCCTTCCGCCGGCGGGTTTTTCTTTGCACCACCCGATCCGCCGGCTTCTTTCTCCTTTGAACAGGAAGCCTCCATGATCATCGTTCTCAAGCCCGAAGCCCCCGCCGATTCCGCTGCCCGCCTGCTCAAGAAGATCGAGGATGCGGGCCTCAAGCCCCTGCACATGCCCGGCGCCGAGCGGGTGGTGCTTGGCGCCCTTGGCGACGAGCGGATCCTCAGCGAACTCGCTCTCGACAGCGATCCGGCCGTCGAAAGCGTCAAGCCGGTGCTGGCGCCCTACAAGCTCGTCAGCCGCGAGCTCCAGGCCCATGATACGGTCGTCGACGTTGGCGGCGTCAGCATCGGCGGCGACAGACTGGCGGTGATCGCAGGCCCGTGTGCGGTGGAATCACCCGACCAGCTTCACGACACGGCGGCCGCGATCAAGGCGGCCGGCGCCACCCTGCTGAGAGCCGGCGCCTACAAGCCGCGCAGCTCTCCTTATGGTTTCGCCGGTCATGGGCCCGAAGGCCTGCGCATCCTTCGCGAAGTCGCTGACGACCTTGGGCTGCCGATCGTCACCGAGGTGATGGACACGGCCGATGTCGGCAAGGTCGCGGACGCCGCCGACTGCCTCCAGATCGGCGCCCGCAACATGCAGAACTTCGCACTGCTGCGCGCAGTCGGTGCGGCCGGGCGGCCCGTGCTGCTGAAGCGGGGCTTGAGCGCCACCATCCAGGAATGGCTGCTCGCCGCCGAATATCTGATGGCCGCCGGCAATGCCCAGGTCATCCTGTGCGAGCGCGGCATTCGCACCTTCGAGCCGGCCACACGCAACACCCTCGACCTCAACGCCGTGCCCTATGTAAAGGGCAAGACCCACCTGCCGATCGTGGTCGATCCGAGCCATGGCACGGGCGCCCGCGACCTCGTCCCGCCGATGAGCCTTGCCGCGACGGCGGCGGGCGCGGACGGGCTGATGATCGAGGTGCACCGCGATCCCGCCGTGGCCCTGTCCGACGGGGCCCAGTCGCTTTACCCGGCCCAGTTCGAGGCGCTGATGGCGGCGCTTCGGCCGGTTGCTGCTGCGGTCGGGCGATCGCTGTGAAGGTCGAGGCGCGGGTCCTCGCCCGGCGGCTGCCGGCGGGCCTCGACCCGCTGACCGCCTACCGCGCGCTTGGTGCCGAAGCCCCCGGCACCGGCCTGTTCGAGGCGCCGGACGGCCAGGTGCTGGTGATGGGGCGGGCCTGCGTCCGGGCCGAAGCCCGCGATGGAACGGTGGTGGTCCAGGCGCTGAACGCCAACGGCGAAGCCTTGCTTGCGGCCCTGGACTCGGCCGCCGTGATCGACCGCAGGACGGACCGGCTGACCTTTGTGTTTGCGCGGCCCCGCAGCGACGACGCGGCCGAGCGGCTGCTCGGGCCCCAACCCTTGCATGCCCTGCGCGCGCTTCTGTCCGCCGCTGCGTCCCCCAGCGGAGAACCGTTCGGCGCGGTGCTGCTGGGGGTGGCCGGCTTCGACCTGGCCGCCTGGGGCGAGGAGATGCCGGGCAGCGCGGCGAGCGACTTTCCTGAATACGTCTTCTGGGTTCCCGACACGCTGCTGGCCATCGCGCCCGGCGGGTCGGCCCGATTGCTCTGCACGGCGTTCGGCGCGGACGAGCGGCACGGGCATGATGCGGCGCGGCGGCTGGAAGAAGGCCTCGAGGCACTCGCCCGTCCCGCCCACCCTGCAAGGCCGCAGGACAGGCCGGCTTCCCTGACAAACACACCGGGCAGCGCCCCTGCGCCCGCCTTCATCCCAGACCTCGACGACGCCGCCTTCGCCGCCCTCGTCACCCGCCTCAAGGAGGAGATTGCGGCCGGCGAAGTCTATCAAATCGTCCCCTCACGCACCTTCCGCGGCCCCTGCCCCGACCCGCTCGATGCCTTCGCCAGGCTGCGGCGGGCGGAGCCGTCGAGCTACCGCTTCTTCCTCGTAGGCCAGGACTGGACCCTGCTCGGCGCCAGTCCCGAGACCAGCGTCCGCCTGTCGGCCGGCGGCGCGGCCGGTCGCACGGTGGAGGTCAAGCCGATCGCCGGGACCCGGCCGCGCGGCGCAAGCCCCGACGAGGACGATCGGTTGGAGGCCGAGATGCGGCTCGACGGGAAGGAGCTGGCCGAGCACATGATGCTGGTCGATCTCGCCCGCAATGATGTCGCCCGCGTGTCGCTGCCCGGCACCCGCAGGGTGGCCAGGCTGCTGACGGTGGAGCGGTTCGCCCGTGTCATGCACCTGGTCTCTTCCGTCACCGGCACGATCCGCCCCGGGCTCGACACGTTCGACGCCCTGGCCGCCTGCCTCAACGTCGGCACACTGGTTGGCGCGCCCAAGATCCGCGCGATGCAGCTCCTGCGAGCGCACGAGCGAACCCGCCGCGGGCCCTATGGCGGGGCGATCGGCTGGGTGGCAGGCGACGGGCGGATGGACACGGCGGTGGTGATCCGCTCCGCCCTGGTCTGCGGCGGCATCGCCGAAGTCCGCTCGGGCGCCGGCGTGGTTCACGACAGCGTGCCGGAAGCCGAAGCCGCCGAGACCCGCGCCAAGGCCTCGGCGCTGCTTGGAGTGCTCGGCCGATGACCCGCCCCGTCCTGCTGATCGACAATCTCGACAGCTTCACCTTCAACCTGGTCGAAAGCCTTCAACGGCTCGGCGCGGAGGTCGTCGTCCGCCGCAGCAGCATCGGCGCCGCCGCTGCTCTCGCCGAAGCCGAGGCGCTCGGCGCCACCATCATGATCTCGCCCGGGCCCGGCACTCCGGCCGAGGCCGGCTGCTGCCTTGAGCTTGTCGCGCTGGCCAAGGGGAAGGTGCCGGTGATCGGCGTGTGCCTCGGTCACCAGGCCATCGTGCTCCAGGGTGGCGGCACCGTGACCCGCGCGCCCGAGCCGGTGCACGGCAAGTCGCTACTGCTCGAGCATGACGGCCAGGGTCCGTTCGCCGGCCTCGCCAGCCCGGTCCGCGTCGGCCGCTACCATAGCCTGTGCACCCGCGACCTGCCCGCCCGCTTTACCATTCATGCCGAGCTGGAAGGCATGGCCATGGCCTATAGCGACGCGCAGGCCCTCCAGCTCGGCCTGCAGTTCCATCCGGAGAGCATCCTTACAACCCATGGCGACGCCATGCTGGCCAATACCCTCCGGATGTTCGGTTGAGGCCTAGCGGCTCCTGCGTCGGCTGGGGCTGGCGCTGCCGCGGGCCCTCTCGCCCGGGCTGTTCACCAGCTGGTCGGAAGCCTGATCGGAGGCAACAAGGTCGGCGCTGCCCGGCTGGTTGCTGACCTCTCGCCGCTTGGAGCGCCACTCGCCAAAATCGCGGTGGAAGCCTTGTTCGCGCTCCTGGCACCAGGCCTCGTAATCCTTGTCGAGTTCGGCAAGGTGCCGTTGTCTGAAGGCGCCGTAGGTCTCGTCATGCTCGGCATAGCTGCCTTCGTGGCCTTCCCGGCCGAACCGCCGCTGCCAGGCATCGGCCGCCTCGCGGGCCTCCGGCCGCAGCCCTTCGCCTCCGTCACTCTCCCCATGGTCATAGCTAGTGCCGCGATAATCGGACATCGAAGCTCCTCCTCTTGTGATCCAACGGAGCAAAAACGCAGCGGGCTGCCGGGACGCTCCGCCGTTCGCCGCAGCGAGGCGGTTGATCGTCCGGCGTTTTCTGCTATTGCCCCGCTCGTTCCGGCTTGCCGGGACGCCGTCCGAGACCGCTGGTGGGCCTAGCCCTTAATTGCCAGCCGAGACGGGGAAGAGAGTTTCAGGCGGGTCCTTCCCGCCTTGTCGTGCGCCTTCATTGCGCACGTGCCTCCCAGCCCCACGGACATGAGCTCCTGCAGCACCTTTCGGTGCTGTGGGTCATGAAGCCGGTCGTTCGCCCTCCGGGGCAAGCGGCCATTTGTTTGGAGTTGGCATGGATCGCAACGAAAAGGCTGATCTGGTTGCCGAACTGAAGCAGGTCTTCACCGAGACCAGCGTGGTGGTTGTCACCCGCAATCTCGGTCTGTCGGTGGCCCAGTCCACCGATCTGCGCCTGCGGATGCGCGACGCCGGAGCCCAGTTCAAGGTTGCGAAGAACCGCCTCGCCCTGATCGCGCTTGATGGCACCCGCTATCAGCCGATTGGCGAGCTGCTCAAGGGCCCGACGGCCCTCGCCACGTCCATCGATCCCGTGGCGGCCGCAAAGGTCGCCGTGGACTTCGCCAAGACCACCGACAAGTTCGAGGTTCTTGGCGGCGCGATGGGTGACACCGTCCTCGACCTCAATGGGGTCCGGGCGCTGGCGGAGCTGCCGAGCCTCGACGAGCTTCGCGCGACTCTCATCGGCCTCGTTCAGGCGCCGGCGAGCAAGATCGCTCGGACCATCGCCGAGCCGGGCGCGATGCTGGCGCGAGTGTTCGGCGCTTATGCCGCCGACACGGCCGAAGCTGCTTAAGGTTCTTCGTTTCCCGATACCCGCACGACAATCTGGGGCCGCTGAGCCCCGCACAGGAGTAAGAAATGGCTGACATCAACAACATCGTCGACCAGCTGTCGGCGCTCACCGTTCTCGAGGCCGCCGAGCTGGCCAAGGCGCTGGAAGAGAAGTGGGGCGTTTCGGCCGCCGCTGCCGTCGCCGTCGCCGGCCCAGCCGCTGCTGCCGCTCCGGCCGTTGAAGAGAAGACCGAGTTCGACGTGATCCTCACCGGCGACGGTGGCAAGAAGATCAACGTCATCAAGGAGGTCCGCGTGATCACCGGTCTCGGCCTCGGCGAAGCCAAGGCGCTGGTCGAAGGCGCTCCGAAGGCGCTCAAGGAAGGCGTCAACAAGGACGAGGCCGAGAAGATCAAGAAGCAGATCGAGGAAGCCGGCGGCACCGTCGAGCTCAAGTAAGCTTCTGCACGAGTTTCGCGGGTGTCTTGAAGCGCCCGTGATTGGGAAGGGCGGCTCCGCAAGGGGTCGCCCTTTTCCGTATCAGAAAGGACTTTGCAGGATCGCCACCGGCGTCAGCTGCACGCCTAGCGGTGCGCCCGCGAACAGAAGCGACGTGCCCTCACCCGCCTCGTCCGTGCTGCCCAGCGGGCCCGCCAGCACGGCCGCCGCGCCAAGGCACAGGAACAGCAGCACGATAAACAGCCTCCCCGCCTTCATTGCTCGTCCTCCGTCTCGTCGGGTCCGGCTTCCCAGCGCAGGATGTCGCCCGGCTGGCAGTCCAGTTCGCGGCAGATGCCCGACAGGGTGGAAAAGCGGATCGCCTTGGCCTTGCCGGTCTTGAGCACATTCAAGTTGGGGGCGGTGATTCCCACCCGGGCGGCAAGCTCCGCCTGGGTCATCCGCCGGCTTGCCAGTAGCGCGTCGAGATAGATCCGGATTGGCATCAGATCGTCAGCTCGGCATCGTCGCGCAGGCGCGTGCCCGCTTCGAACACGCGCGCCAGCACGAACACCAGCAGCACGGCAACCCAGCCCGTGATGCCCGGGGACCAGCCGGTGGTCCGCTCCCCGGCGGCAACGTCGAAGCCTGTGGCGGCCCAGCCGAACAGGAGATCGCAGACCTGGATGGCCAGCAGGCACCAGGCAACCGTCTGCAGCCGCCTGGCATTCGCAGCGACGAAGGGATCACCTTCCTCCACCGTCCTGAGCAGTGCCAGCAGGCGCACGAACAGCAGGTGCGCCGCGACCATCACGGGCGCGACGGTCGCCAAGATTATCCGGGCCCAGCCGAGCAGCGCGGCGGCGTCGCGCCCGGGATTGATCCGGTCGAGGGTCGCCAGGAACCGCGCTTCGCTCGCGAAGGAGAAGAGCAACAGCAGCAACAGGATCGTGCCGACCACCAGGTTGAGCAGCAGCAAGGCCTTGACGACCCAGCGGGTGACAGTGAGCATCGATCGACTCCTTACCGATTAAAGGTAAGATGCCTTATTGTTTCTCGGTAAGTCAAGTCTCAGCGTGCGCGGACGAACACAGTCGCCTTCTCGTCCTCGACCAACTTGCGCCAGCCTGGCTCGCGCTCCAGCTTGAGCTTCAGGCGGTCATCGAACTCCAGCAACACCCAAGCAATGCGGAACCGCTCGGCATCCTCGCGGAACTTGGCGATGTCGCCGTTGGTGATCGCCTTGGCGCGGAAGGTGAAGTCGTCGCCGTACATGTCCGCGCGCCCGTCGATGTACGGCTTGAGGCCGAGCATCACGAGCGGACCGCCCTGGCTGTATTCGTTATACATCGGCCGGGCCTTGAGGTCGGCCGGGACGCGCTGCAGCAGGGTCAGCGGGTAAGTGCTGGTTTCCGTGAAGGAGTAGGGCCAGGCGAGCCGCACCGCGACCAGCAGCACGGCGGCCGGGAAGAACCAGCGCGAGAAGGGCTGCGGCGACCGCTCCAGCCCGGCCGGATTGAGGATCGGCAGGATGACCAGCGAACCGATGATCGCGAACAACATCTGGTGGCGGGCGTGCGAGATGGCGAGCGCCGTCAGGCCGAGCAGGAGCAGCAGCCGGAGCGGCGGGACTTCGCGCCAGCGGCGGCGGAGCAACAGCAGGAGACCAGCCAGGCACAGGTACAGCAAGGGATCGGTCAGCGGCGTCGAGCGGCGCCATTCGCCGATGATCGCCAGCGCCTTCATCCCGCTCACCTCGAAGGGATAAAGGAAGTGACTGGGACCGAAGGGGGTCACGATGGCCGCTCCGACCGAAAGCAGCCCGAACAGGGCCCAGCGGCCAAGCAGCTTGAGGTCGCGGCGGTTCGCCACCAGGCTTTCCAGCGCGAACAGGCCGGCAAGGCCCAGCGCGACGATGTAGCTGGCGTGCAGGTTGGCCCAGACCGTCATCAGCAAGGCGGCGACAAGCGGCGGGGCGCCGTTCCGCTCCCTCGCCCGAAGCAGCAGCAGGGTCCAGAAGGCGAGCAGGGGCCAGGCCAGCATGTGCGGCCGGCCAAGCGAGAAGGTGAACAGCATCCCGCCGATGACGAGCACCAGCGCGACCGCCCAGCGGGCGGGGAGGAAGCGAAAGCCCTCGCGGGAAATTATGGCGAAGGTGGCCGCGCCGGCCAGGCCGAACAGCACGGCCAGCCCGCCCCAGCCGCGCACCCCTTCGGCCCCGACCATCAGGACCTCGGCCAGCCATTCGTGCGCCGTCCAGGGCGTCTCCGCAAAGGTGTGACTGAAGGGATCGACCGTCGGTACTGCCCGGTGCTCAACGATCCAGTGGCCAGCGCCCAGATGCCAGCCGGTGTCCCCGTCGAGGAACAGGTTGACGTTGAACAGCAGCAAGCCGGCGAGGAACAGCGGCAGCGCCGACTGCAGCGCGGCGGAATGCCGGTCGATCCCGTCGGGCGCGAAGTGGTCGGACTGCTCGGCCTGACGGACGAACCGCTCCCGTGCCCGGCCCCACCAGCCGTTCGCCGTCGTGCTCGTCATCCCCACCCCTCTCCGGGCGCCGCGGGTCGACGCCTGTTCGAAAGGTAGCTCTAGCGGCGGAGGGTCACCAGATGGTTACCGCCGCGTTCAAACGCTAACCCTGGCCACCCGACGGCTGCGGATCGCTTTCCTTGCCGCCCTTGAGCAGGCCCGGCTGATTGGTGGTGCCGCGGATCTTGTCGGGCGGAACGGTGCCGTCCTTGCGGTTGGGATCCTGGACAAGGTTGGGCTTGGCCTGCACCTGCGGCGGGACTGGCTGGCCGCGATCCGCGGCGCTGGGTGCATCGGGGGCCCCGACCTGGGCCGCTCCGCCGATCGCCAGTGCGTTCTGCGGATCGACGCCGGCGGCCGTCGCATTCTCCACTGCGGCCGCCGCAGCCGGATCCATCTGGCTGGTCGCGTTCAGGATGTTCTTGTCGGGGTCGCTCGCGTCCGATCCGCAGGCAGCAAGCAGGACAAGGGCGGGAGAAAGCAGCAGAAGGCGCATGGACGGGTCTTTCGAGTCGGATGTGGGTCGGCTTTCCCAATGCGCCGGCCCGGCCTTGGTTGCCTTTCGCGGTCAAGCTCTTGCGTCCGCCGCAGGGCACGCTATATGCCTTTTCCTATCCGACATCATACCGGCTCCGCCGCATGGTCCTCCATGCGCCTGGGCCTTTCCTGCCCTCTCCGGGACAGGGCCCGAACAGCGCGCGGGCCAAACGAATAGGAGGGACCAGCAGGAGCGGCGCTCCACTTCATGTCTCCCGGCGAGAGCCGGGAACTCGTCACCTGGGCTCTTGCAATGCGGGGGCACAGCGGAAGTTCCGGCTTGCCGGCTTCCGAACAAGCGCAGGGACCTTCCATGGCGACCAAGTCGATCGACATTCCGCACAACACCTCTTCGGGCCGCTTCACCAAGCAGAAGCGCATCCGCAAGATCTTCGGCAACATCCACGAGATCAGCGAGATGCCGAACCTCATCGAGGTTCAGCGCGAGAGTTATGAGCAGTTCCTGCGTTCGGATCCGGCGACCGGCTATGTGTCAGGCCTCGAAAAGACCCTGCGCTCGGTGTTCCCGATCCAGGATTTCGCCGGGACCGCGCACCTCGACTTCGACCATTACGTGCTTGAGGATCCCAAGTTCGACACGGACGAGTGCCGCCAGCGCGGGCTGACCTATGCCGCGCCGATGCGCGTCACCCTGCGCCTCACCTCCTTCGAGATCGATCCCGACACCGAAGCCAAGTCGGTCATCGATATCAAGGAGCAGGACGTCTACATGGGCGACATGCCGCTCATGACCTGGAACGGCACCTTCATCATCAACGGGACCGAGCGCGTCATCGTGTCGCAGATGCACCGCTCGCCGGGCGTCCTGTTTGACCATGACCGCGGCAAGACCCACGCCAGCGGCAAGTTCCTGTTCGCCGCTCGGGTCATCCCCTATCGCGGCAGCTGGCTCGACTTCGAGTTCGACGCCAAGGACATCGTCAACGTCCGCATCGATCGCAAGCGCAAGCTCCCGGTCAGTGCGCTTTTGCACGCGCTTGGCCTGACCAGCGAAGAGATCCTGAACGAGTTCTACGGCCGGGTGAGCTACATCCGTGGTCCCAACGGCTGGCAGATCCCCTACGTGTCGGAGAACTGGCGCGGCCAGAAGCCGATGTTCGACATCATGAACGCCGACACCGGCGAAGTGGTGTTTAAGGCCGGCGAGAAGATCACCCCGCGCCGCGCCAACCAGGCCGGCAAGGAAGGCCTCGCCAACCTCATCATTCCGACCGAGACCATCTTCGGCCGGTTCTCGGCCTATGACCTCATCAACGAGTCGACCGGCGAGATCTATGTCGAAGCCGGTGACGAGGTCACTCCGGAGAACCTCGAGAAGCTCGACAAGGCCGGCGTCGATCGCCTCGAGCTGCTCGACATCGATTATGTGAACACGGGTCCGTGGATCCGCAACACGCTCAAGGCCGACAAGTCGGAAGACGGCGACCAGGCCCTGTCCGACATCTACCGTGTCATGCGCCCCGGCGAGCCGCCGACGCGCGAGACCGCGGACGCGCTGTTCTACGGCCTGTTCTTCGATCCGGAGCGCTACGACCTGTCGGCCGTTGGCCGGGTCAAGCTCAACATGCGTCTTGGCCTCGATGCCGAGGACACCGTCACGACCCTGCGCCGCGAGGACATCCTGGCGGTGGTCAAGGAGCTGGTGAACCTCAAGGACGGCAAGGGCGAGATCGACGATATCGACAATCTCGCCAACCGCCGCGTGCGTTCGGTGGGCGAGCTGCTGGAGAACCAGTATCGCGTCGGCCTTCTGCGCATGGAGCGTGCGGTCAAGGAGCGGATGAGCTCGGTTGACGTCTCGACCGTCATGCCGAACGACCTCATCAACGCCAAGCCGGCCGTCGCCGCGGTGCGCGAGTTCTTCGGCTCCTCGCAGCTCTCGCAGTTCATGGACCAGACCAACCCGCTGTCCGAAGTGACGCACAAGCGGCGCGTTTCGGCCCTCGGGCCGGGCGGTCTCACCCGCGAGCGTGCGGGCTTTGAAGTCCGCGACGTCCACCCGACCCACTACGGCCGAATCTGCCCGATCGAGACTCCGGAAGGGCCGAACATCGGCCTCATCAACTCGCTCGCCAGCTTCAGCCGCGTCAACAAGTACGGCTTCATCGAGACGCCGTATCGGCGCGTGGTCGACCACAAGGTGACCGACGAGGTCGTCTACCTGTCGGCGATGGAAGAGGCCAAGCACACGATCGCTCAGGCCAACGCCGAGATCGCGGACGACAGCACCTTTGTCGAGGAGATCATCTCTGCCCGCCGCAACGGTGACTTCCTGATCGCACCGCGCGACCAGATCACCCTGATGGACGTCAGCCCCAAGCAGCTGGTGTCGGTCGCGGCCTCGCTGATCCCGTTCCTGGAGAACGACGACGCGAACCGCGCGCTGATGGGCTCCAACATGCAGCGCCAGGCCGTTCCGCTCCTGCAGGCGGACGCTCCGCTGGTCGGCACCGGCATGGAGGAGACGGTTGCCCGTGACTCGGGCGCCGCCATCGCCGCCCGCCGCGCCGGCATCGTCGACCAGGTCGATGCGACCCGTGTCGTTATCCGCGTGACCTCGGAGCTTCGTCCGGGCGAGAGCGGCGTCGACATCTACAGCCTGATGAAGTTCCAGCGCTCGAACCAGTCGACCTGCATCAACCAGCGCCCGCTGGTGAAGGTCGGCGACGAGGTCGAGGCCGGCGAGATCATCGCCGACGGTCCCTCGACCCAGTTCGGTGAGCTGGCGCTCGGCCGCAACGTCCTCGTCGCGTTCATGCCGTGGAACGGCTACAACTATGAGGACTCGATCCTGATCTCCGAGCGGATCGTGAAGGACGACGTCTTCACCTCGATCCATATCGAGGAGTTCGAGGTCATGGCCCGCGACACCAAGCTCGGGCCGGAGGACATCACCCGCGACATCCCCAACGTCGGCGAGGAAGCGCTTCGCAACCTCGACGAAGCCGGGATCGTCTACATCGGTGCCGAGGTCGAGCCGGGCGACATTCTGTGCGGCAAGATCACGCCGAAGGGCGAAAGCCCGATGACTCCGGAAGAGAAGCTCCTCCGCGCCATCTTCGGCGAAAAGGCCTCGGACGTGCGCGACACCTCCTTGCGCCTGCCGCCGGGCGTCGCCGGAACCGTGGTCGACGTGCGCGTCTTCAACCGCCACGGCATCGACATCGACGACCGTACCCGCGCCATCCAGGCCGAGGACAAGGACCGGCTGAAGGCCGACGCCGAGTCCGAGCGCCGGATCCTCAACCGCGCGACTTTTGCCCGTCTTCGCGAGATGCTCCTCGGCCAGGTGGCGACCGCCGCTCCCAAGGGCATCAAGAAGGGCGCCAGCCTCGACGACGAGACGCTGGAAGGCGCCGAGAAGCACGACTGGTGGAAGATCGCCGTCAAGGACGATGCCCGCCAGGCGGACATCGAGGCGCTGAAGGGCCAGTATGACGAGGCCGAGGCGGCCATCCGCCGCAAGCTCGAGGACCGCATCCAGAAGGTGGAAGCGGGTGACGAACTGGCCCCGGGCGTGCTCAAGATGGTCAAGGTCTTCGTGGCCGTGAAGCGCAAGCTTCAGCCGGGCGACAAGATGGCCGGCCGTCACGGCAACAAGGGCGTCATCAGCCGCATCCTGCCGATCGAGGACATGCCGTTTCTGGAAGACGGGACGCATGCCGACATCGTCTTGAACCCGCTGGGCGTGCCGAGCCGCATGAACGTTGGGCAGATCTTCGAAACCCACCTTGGCTGGGCCTCCCGCGGCCTTGGCAAGCAGATCGGCGACATGCTCGAGGAGATGCACCATCGCGGGTCGGACTTCGCCGGCAAGGATGGCGAGGCGCTCCGTCAGCAGCTCAAGGGCATGTATGGCGAGCAGTATCACGGCGACATCGACGATCGTGACGACCAGGGTGTGCTGGAACTGGCGCGCAACCTCGTCGGCGGCCTGCCGATGGGTACGCCGGTGTTCGACGGTGCCCGCGAGCCGGACGTTTCGGCCATGTTGACCCAGGCCGGACTCGACACGTCGGGCCAGTCGACCCTGTATGATGGCCGCACCGGCGAACCGTTCGATCGCAAGGTCACGATGGGCATCATCTACATGCTCAAGCTGCATCACCTTGTGGACGACAAGATCCACGCACGTTCGATCGGACCGTACAGCCTGGTCACCCAGCAGCCGCTGGGCGGCAAGGCGCAGTTCGGCGGCCAGCGCTTCGGCGAGATGGAGGTCTGGGCGCTCCAGGCCTACGGCGCCGCCTACACGCTGCAGGAAATGCTTACGGTGAAGTCGGACGACGTGATCGGCCGCACCAAGGTCTACGAGGCGATCGTCAAGGGCGACGACACGTTCGAGGCGGGCATTCCGGAAAGCTTCAACGTGCTGGTCAAGGAAATGCGGTCGCTCGGCCTGAACGTCGAACTCGACAGCGTCGACAACCTCGACGAGCCGCCGGCGCTCGCGGCAGAGTGAGGGCTTCGGCCCTCCTCTCGTCGCCCACGAATATGACCTCGAGGCCCGCCAGGGCTCAGGAGTAAGTAATGAACGAGCTGACCAACTTCGCGAACCCGGTGGCCAAGCCGGAGACCTTCGACCAAATCAAGATCGGCATCGCGTCCCCCGACAAGATCCGTTCCTGGTCGTTTGGCGAGATCAAGAAGCCGGAGACCATCAATTATCGCACGTTCAAGCCCGAGCGTGACGGCCTGTTCTGCGCGCGCATCTTCGGCCCGATCAAGGACTACGAATGCCTGTGCGGCAAGTACAAGCGCATGAAGTACAAGGGCATCGTCTGCGAAAAGTGCGGCGTGGAAGTGACCGTCTCCAAGGTCCGCCGCGAGCGCATGGGCCACATCGAGCTGGCCGCGCCGGTTGCCCACATCTGGTTCCTGAAGTCGCTGCCGAGCCGCATCGGCCTGCTGCTCGACATGCAGCTCAAGCAGCTCGAGCGGATCCTCTACTTCGAGTCCTACGTGGTGATCGAGCCGGGCCTGACCCCGCTCGAGAAGTACCAGCTGCTGACCGAGGACGAGCTCCTCGAAGCGCAGGACGAGCATGGCGAGGACGCCTTCTCGGCCGGCATCGGCGCTGAGGCCGTCAAGATCATGCTCATGGACCTCGACCTCGAGGGTGAGCGCAAGGCCCTTCTCGAGGAACTCGCGGTCACCAAGAGCGAGCTCAAGCCCAAGAAGATCATCAAGCGCCTCAAGGTTGTCGAAAGCTTCCTTGAATCGGGCAATCGGCCCGAGTGGATGATCCTCGACGTCGTTCCCGTGATCCCGCCCGAGCTTCGCCCGCTGGTGCCGCTCGACGGCGGCCGCTTCGCGACCTCGGACCTCAACGACCTGTATCGCCGAGTCATCAACCGCAACAATCGCCTGAAGCGTCTAATCGAGCTGCGCGCGCCGGACATCATCGTCCGCAACGAGAAGCGCATGCTTCAGGAAGCGGTCGACGCCCTGTTCGACAACGGCCGCCGCGGTCGTACCATCACCGGCGCCAACAAGCGGCCTTTGAAGTCGCTGTCCGACATGCTCAAGGGCAAGCAGGGCCGCTTCCGTCAGAACCTGCTCGGCAAGCGCGTCGACTATTCGGGTCGTTCGGTCATTGTTACCGGTCCGGAGCTCAAGCTTCACCAGTGCGGCCTGCCCAAGAAGATGGCGCTCGAGCTGTTTAAGCCGTTCATCTACTCCCGCCTCGACGCCAAGGGTCTGTCCATGACCCTGAAGCAGGCCAAGAAGTGGGTCGAAAAGGAGCGCAAGGAAGTCTGGGACATCCTGGACGAGGTCATCCGCGAGCATCCGGTGCTGCTGAACCGCGCCCCGACGCTTCACCGCCTCGGCATCCAGGCGTTCGAGCCGGTGCTGATCGAAGGCAAGGCGATCCAGCTCCACCCGCTGGTCTGCGCGGCCTTCAACGCCGACTTCGACGGCGACCAAATGGCCGTGCACGTGCCGCTGAGCCTTGAGGCGCAGCTGGAAGCCCGCGTGCTCATGATGAGCACCAACAACATCCTGTCGCCTGCCAATGGCAAGCCGATCATCGTGCCGTCGCAGGACATGGTGCTGGGTCTCTACTATCTCTCGATGGAGAAGGACGGAGAGCCGGGTCAGGGCATGATGCTGTCCGACATGCAGGAGGTCCACCAGGCCATCGCCGCCGGTGCGGTCACCCTGCATTCCAAGATCATCAGCCGCGTTCCGCAGACCGATGAGCAGGGCAACCAGTACATGAAGCGCTTCGAGACGACGGCGGGCCGCATGCTGCTCGGCGAAACGCTCCCGAAGAGCCACCGCGTGCCGTTCGAGACGGTCAACCGGCTGCTGACCAAGAAGGACATCGGCGACGTCATCGACGAGGTCTATCGTCACACCGGCCAGAAGGAGACCGTGCTGTTCGCCGACGCGATCATGCAGCTCGGCTTCCGTCACGCGTTCAAGGCCGGCATCAGCTTCGGCAAGGACGACATGGTCATCCCGCAGGCCAAGGATCCCCTCGTCGAGGAGACCCGCGCCCTGGTGAAGGACTATGAGCAGCAGTATCAGGACGGCCTGATCACCCAGCAGGAAAAGTACAACAAGGTGATTGACGCCTGGTCGCGCTGCGGTGACCGCGTTGCCCAGGAGATGATGAAGGAAATCTCGGCCACGCCGAAGGGCGACGATGGCCGCGAGCGTCCCGTCAATTCCATCTACATGATGGCTCACTCCGGTGCCCGTGGTTCGCAGGCCCAGATCAAGCAGCTCGCCGGCATGCGCGGCCTCATGGCCAAGCCGTCGGGCGAGATCATCGAAACGCCGATCATCTCGAACTTCAAGGAAGGCCTGACCGTCCTTGAATACTTCAACTCGACCCACGGCGCCCGCAAGGGCCTGGCCGACACGGCGCTCAAGACGGCGAACTCGGGTTACCTGACCCGCCGCCTGGTCGACGTGTCGCAGGACGCCGTCATCGTCGAGGAGGATTGCGGTACCGACCAGGCACTGGAGATGCGCGCCATCGTCCAGGGCGGTTCGGTCATCGCCAGCCTTGCCGATCGTGTCCTTGGCCGCACCACGGCCGAAGAGGTGATCGATCCCAGGAACGGCGATACGCTGATCGAGGAAGGCGTGCTGCTCGACGAGCCGATGGTCGCGAAGCTGGAGGCCGCTGGCCTGCAGGGCATCAAGATCCGCTCGCCGCTGGTCTGCGCCAGCCGTCAGGGCGTCTGCGGCAAGTGCTACGGGCGTGACCTTGCCCGCGGTACGCCGGTCAACATCGGTGAAGCGGTCGGCGTCATTGCCGCCCAGTCGATCGGTGAGCCGGGCACCCAGCTGACGATGCGGACCTTCCACATCGGCGGCGCGGCCCAGCTGAACGAGCAGTCCAACCTCGAGGCGCCGGTCGACGGCACCATCGAGTTGCGCGACATGCCGACGATCACCGACCCTCGTGGCCGTCACATCTCCTTGTCGCGATCGGGTGAAATCGCGATCCTCGACATGGACGGGCGTGAACTCTCCACGCACCGCGTGCCTTATGGCGCGCACCTGCTGTGCGAGGGTGGCCACATCGTCTCCAAGGGCGACCGCATCGCCGAGTGGGATCCGAGCTTCAGCCCGGTGATCACCGAGAAGGCCGGTATCATCAAGTACCAGGACCTGACCGAGAACCGGACGATGACGGAGCAGACCGACGAGTCGACCGGCATCAGCCAGCGCGTCGTGACCGAGGACATGGCCAAGTCGAAGAAGGAGGATCTGCGTCCGCGCCTGACCCTGCTCGGCGACAATGCCACCGAAGCCGGTCTCTACCGCCTGGCCACCGGCGCGATCGTCGCGGTCGAGGACGGTGCCACCGTGGAAGCTGGCGAAGTGCTTGCCCGCATGCCGCGTGAAGCCGCCAAGACCCGCGACATCACCGGCGGTCTGCCGCGCGTCGCGGAGCTGTTCGAGGCCCGCAAGCCCAAGGAGAATGCGATCATCGCCAAGGTGTCCGGCAAGGTCACCTTCATGAAGGACTACAAGGCCAAGCGTAAGATCGCGATCATCCCCGACGACGGTGCCGATCCAGTCGAATATCTGGTGCCCAAGTCCAAGGTGATCGACGTCCAAGAAGGCGACTACGTCAAGCGTGGCGACAACCTGGTCGGCGGTTCGCCCGATCCGCACGACATCCTTGAGGTGCTGGGCGTGGTCGCGCTGGCCGAATATCTCGTCACCGAGATCCAGGAAGTCTATCGACTGCAGGGCGTGAAGATCAACGACAAGCACATCGAGGTGATCGTTCGCCAGATGCTGCAGAAGGTCGAGATCACCGACGGCGGCGACAGCACCCTGCTCGCCGGCGAGCAGGTCGACCGCGAGGAAATGGACGAGGTCAATTCCAAGCTCGGCAAGGGTGAACGTCCGGCAGTCGGCAAGCCCGTCCTGCTTGGCATCACCAAGGCCTCGCTGCAGACCCGCTCCTTCATCTCGGCGGCCTCCTTCCAGGAGACCACCCGGGTGCTCACGGAGGCGTCGGTCCAGGGCAAGATCGATACGCTCAACGGCCTCAAGGAGAATGTCATCGTCGGCCGCCTCATTCCGGCGGGTACCGGCGCGGGCATGAACCGGCTGCGGGTGGCGGCAACGAGCCGCGATGCGTCGCTCCGTGCAGCCCAGCGCAAGCTTGCCGACGCCCTGATCGCTCCGAACAGCGCGGAAGAGCTTCGTGCGGCCGAGAACGCCCAGTCGAATCGGGATGCCTCGGCCTCCCCGTCCGATCCGCTGGGCGAGGTCGTCACCAGCGGCACCGGCACCGATGCCGACGCGGGCGACTACCTGCAGAGCTGAGGCGAGCGATCCATTAGCCCTCTCGGGGGCAGAGTGGCAAACAGAAGACCCCGTCGGCGCAGCGTCGGCGGGGTTTTTCTGTTGGTCACGAAGACTGCTCGTCAGTCAGAAGGATCCGCCCTCAGGCTGCCGCCGCAAACCACGCGGCCCCCACATGCGACGGATAAAGAAGAACCCCGCCGGCTTTCACCGACGGGGCTTTTTCTTACTCAATCTTGAGCACTGATCAGCAACGCGCCCCATTGATCGTGTTCTCGGTGCAGTTGGCAGCCGAGTTCAGATCATTGGCAGCACCGCGAACGGTGTTGCAGGCCGACAAGGCCAAGGCACCGCTGATCACAACCAAGGTCACAAATTTGCGCATGGGTCACTCCGTTAAACTAGCGAAATGACCCATGCCTTAGATCACGTGGCGCTGTCGACCGTGTTGGCGGCCGAATTGACGTCAGCCGCAGCACCACGAACCGTATTGCAGGCCGCGATCGCCAAAGAGCTGCCGATCAGGGCCAGGGTCATTACCTTGCGAAGCATGGTTCTCTCTCCTGTCTTGCGGCTGAACGAACGCCAAAAGACGGTGGAGGGTCCATGACGGGTGCGTTATTTTCTCGCTGCTCCGCCGCGCTTGACCGAGGGGCGCGCCGCCGGGCACATCCGCGGCCGCGCGGACGTGGCGGAATGGTAGACGCAGCCGACTTAAAATCGGCTTTCGGGTTCGAAGTGCGGGTTCGAGTCCCGCCGTCCGCACCATCCTGACCAGGTCGGAGGCGAGATGCCACCAGATCGGAGGGATTTATTAAGAGCCTGGCTCCTAGGTGGCGGGGGCATGCTTGGGCGTTTCAAACCATCACCAGCCAATCGTGACCGCGCTTCTGCGGCCCGCGCCGAACTGGTCATCATCCTGTTCCTGCTTGCCGCCGTCGCCGCCTTCGTCTGGAATGGCCGCGGCCTGCTTCGAGTGGTCGCGGAAGGCCGTGCGCCCGACTTCAGCACGGGGGTGCAGGTCGCCGCCGCGGCGCTGGTCCTGAACGTCGCCCTGATCCTGTTCGGCTGGCGCCGCTACGTCGACCTTCAGCACGAATCCGAACTTCGCGCGGACGGCGAGCGCCGAGCCGCACTTCAGGCCGCGACCGATAGCATCACCGGCCTTTCCAACCGCAAGGGCTTCGCCGACGGAGTCGACCGCCTCTGCCGCGAACAGCTCGACGACCAGCATTGCCTGGTCATCGTCTCGCTCCAGATGCAGCGCTTCAAGCGCATCAACGACCGCCACGGCTACGACCTTGGCGATGCACTGCTGCGCGAAATGGCTTCGGCCATGAGCCTCGACGTGCCCGAGGACGGGATCATCGCCCGGCTTTCCGGCGACGAGTTCGCGATCGCCGCCTGTGTCCGCACTGCCAGCCTGGCCTCAGCCGAGACCATGGCAGAGGCGCTGCTCCGCGACGTCAGCCGGACCTACGACATCCAGGGCGCCTTCGTGCAGGTCGGTGCCTTCGCGGGCATCGCCAGCGGCTCACCCGGCGCACCCTGCCGCGCGTCCGATCTCCTGCGCCGCGCCGACATCGCGCTCGACCATGCTCGCAGCGCCCGCGCGGCGCGGCCGACCTGGTTCGACAGCGGCATGGAGCGCGCCCTCATCGAACGCGGCGAACTCGAGCAGGCGATCCGCATCGGTGTCGACCACGGCCAGTTCATTCCCGTGTTCGAGCCGCAGGTCGACCTTGCCACCGGCAACCTCACCGGCTTCGAGGTGCTCGCTCGCTGGCAGCATCCCAATCGCGGCATGCTCAGCCCCGAGTTGTTCATCCCCGTCGCCGAGGAGATCGGCCTGATCGGTCCCTTGTCCGAAGCCGTGGTCGCACAAGCGCTGGACGCTGCCCGCGAGTGGGATCCGACGCTCAGCCTGTCGGTCAACATCTCGCCTGCGCAATTGTCCGATCCCTGGCTTGCCCAGCGGCTGGTGCGCCTCCTGACCGAGCGCAACTTCCCGGCCGAGCGGCTGGTCATCGAAGTCACCGAAAGCTCGCTGTTCAGCGATCTCGACTTGGCCAAGAGCCTCGTGCTCAGCCTCAAGAACCAGGGCGTGCGCCTCGCGCTCGACGACTTCGGCACCGGCTTCTCGTCGCTGTCGCATCTGCGCCTGCTGCCGCTCGACTTCATCAAGATCGATCGCAGCTTCGTCGCCACCATCCACGCCGATCGCGAAAGCGCGGCGATCGTCCGTGCGGTCACGACCCTGGCGCAGGCGCTGGGCATCCCGGTCACCGCCGAAGGCCTCGAGGATGCAGCGACGCTGGAGCGGGTGAGGGCACTCGGCGCAAAGACCGGCCAGGGCTGGTTCCTCGGCAAGCCGATGAGCGCCGAAGCGGCCGGCGAGATGGTCGCGCGCCGCGCCGTCGAGGCCGGGCCCGGAGCTCGCAGGATCGGCTGAGGCCCTTTACGAAGGCCGGCGCGCACGAAGCCGCGCCCGGCCTTCCCATTTCCCCTTTTTCCCGATCAGGGACAGCCGAAACCGCTGTCGCTCGGGCCTCGTTTGCGCATGGTAAAAACCACGTTAAGGTTCTTCCATGCGACGTCTCGCGACCTTCGCTGTCCCCTTCTCAGTCCGTGTCGGCGGGCCGCACCCGCT
>Ga0210040_10002750_pt1 | contig 24475 bp, 27 predicted proteins | sample CryGeyCG12114_NA_FD_185462 | JGI IMG/M metagenome (GOLD analysis project Ga0210040, IMG submission 185462) | Groundwater microbial communities from aquifer - Crystal Geyser CG19_WC_8/21/14_NA (SPAdes) (version 2) | ecosystem: Environmental > Aquatic > Deep subsurface > Groundwater | place: USA... | reverse complement strand
GAGGCCCGTTCCCGCCGAGGCGTCTCCCGCCTTCATCGCGGGTGCCGCAGATGACGAGTATCAGCCGAACGACCCCGTACTACTCTACACCGCGTGGCGACGTGCAGGAGCGGCAGCGGAACTCCACGTCTATGAGCACGGCGGACACGGGTTCGGCATGAAGCCGAAAGGCACGACGAGTGACCACTGGTTCGATCAATTAGTCTGGTGGATGCAGTCTCGTAACCTCATGGGCGCCGCAAGGAAGCAACCGAAATAGCGGAACCCGCGCTTCCCTGGTGCCGTCATGCAGTGCCTGCGAAGACCAGTTCCGGTCATTCAACGTCGCCCGAGCAGTTCCTAATACCAGTCATCCGTTCATGTCAGCGTCGCCGCTTAGGCAACCTAGCAGGCCAGCTGACCGGCTGCAGATCTTCTCAAGTGACGTGGCGCGGCGATACTACATGGTCAAAGGACGTGACGTGGCAGCACCCACGCCGGCCGAGGTTCACAGGCCCAGGTCCTGGCGTGTCGTCAGGCGGCCTCTGCTTTGATTTCTTCGTCGAACCTGTCGATGAACGAATCGCGACCGATCTCGCCCATGTCGACCGACTTGGCGTTGCCGGCCGCGATGACGGTCACGTCGGTGATGCCGATAACCTTGAGGATCAGACGCAGATACAGGGTCGCGATGTCGCGGTCGCGGATCGGCGAGCCTTCGGTATAGACGCCGCCCGAGGCCATCAGCACCGTCGCCTTCTTGCCCTGGACGAGACCGCCGCCGTTGAAGCCGAGCGTCTGTCCCTTGCGCACGATGCTGTCGATCCAGGCTTTGAGCGCGGCGGGCACGTTGTAGTTGTAGACCGGCGTCGCGATCACGAGGTGGTCGCAGGCGAGCAGTTCGGCGACCAGTTCATCCGACAGGCGCAGCTCGGCCTTCATCTCGGGCGAGTGCTGCTCGGGCGGGGTGAAATACGCCTGCAGCCACGGCGCGCCGATGAACTGGAGGTCTGTCTCCATCAGGTCGCGATCGACAACATCACCGTCCGGATGCGCTGCCCGCCACTCGGCGACGAAGCGGCGGGTGAGGCCGCGCGATATGGAATGGTCGCCGCGCGGGCTGGTCTCGACGACGAGAAGCTTGGTCATGCGTTTTACTCCTGGAAACGGTTAGCCGAAGCGGAAGCCGGAGATCGGCTTGCCGAGTGCGTGGCCGTGGAAGTCGACCGCGCCCGGCTCGCCCGAGGCGGCACCGGCGGCGACCATCAGCGGCAGGAGATGATCCTCGTGGGGCTGCGCATCGCGCGCGCCCGGCGCATCCTCCCAGTGGATCAGGGCACCATCACGCGTGCGGCCATCGATCATTGCCACCCTGAGCCAGGCATCAAAGGCCTCCGCCTCAGGATCGACGGCGCCGCCACTGAAGAAGCCGCGCATGTTGTGATAGCTCTGGCCGCTGCCGATGATCAGCACGCCCTCCTCGCGCAGTGGCTTCAGCGCCCGCCCGATCTCGAGATGGGCAGCGGGGTCGAGGCCGCGCTGCAGCGAAAGCTGGACAACCGGTACGTCTGCGGCCGGCAGCATGACCTTGAGCGGCACGAACACGCCGTGATCCCAACCGCGCGACGGCTCACTGCCGCTGGCGATACCCGCGGTCGAGAGCAGATCGTTGACCCGGGCCGCGACATCGGGCGCACCGGGTGCCGGAAAGGTAAGCTGGTAGGTGTGCTCGGGGAAACCGCCATAATCGAAAAGCAGCGGCGGGTGCGCGCCCGCATTGACCGTCGGTTTGCGCTCTTCCCAATGGCCCGAGACGATCAGGATGGCGCGCGGTTGCTCGTCGAGCTTCGCCATGAAGGCGCGGAGATGGTCTTCCAGCCCGCGCCAGGTATCGCGCGTAGGACCCGGCTCAAGGAAGAAGCAGGGACCACCGCCGTGGTTGATGAAAAAGGTCGGTTGCATCACCGCCTTATGGCTTCCGCCGATCCGTTTCGGGAGCTATGAAGTTGTGATGCTCTTCATCGGTCTGGCTTATGGATGATCGGTAGCCTCACGCTCGATCAGCTCCGCGTCCTGGTGACGATCGCCGAGACTGGAAGCTTCTCCGCCGCAGGACGCCGGCTCGGTCGCGCGCAGTCGGCGATCAGCCAAACGATCGCGACGTTGGAGAACGTGCAGGGGATCGCGCTGTTCGACCGGTCGGCTTTCCGGCCGGTGCTGACGGACGCAGGGCGCGTCCTCGTCGCTCAGGCACGCTCCGTGCTGACCGGCGCTGCCCGGTTCGAAGCAATGGCGGCCGCGACGCGCGACGGCATCGAGCCCGAGCTGGCGATTGCGATCGATCCGCTGGTGCCAACCGACGCCTTCATCGACAGCTTGCATGCACTACGCGCCGAGTATCCGTGCCTGTCGGTCAGCTTCTCGACCGAGGGGCTTGGCGGCGCCGAGCGGCGACTTCGGCGCGGCGACGCGGCGCTGGCGCTGTGCATCCTGCTGCCGAGCGTGCCCGAGGACGTCGTTGCCCTGCCCCTGCTCGGCATCGATCTCGTACCGGTGATATCCGCTGATCATCCGCTCGCGCAGCTCGGCCGAGCCGCGACCCCCGCGGACCTCGCCGACCATGTCCAGCTCGTGCTGTCCGACCCCTCTACGCCGGATGGGCCCAGCTACGGCGTTATCGGCTCGCGGCCTTGGCGCTTCGTCGACCTTGGCCGCCGCCTCGACTTCCTGCTGGCGGGCATGGGATGGTGCCGCATGCCCGAGCGACTGGTTGCGCCGCACCTCACCGCAGGCCGGCTCATACCTCTTGTCATCGAACCCGATCCTACCAGAGCTAATGGATCACTAACGATCTATGCAGCGCACTTGCGCGACCAGCCGCTTGGCCGTGCGGGATCATGGTTACTTGCCAACTTGCAAGCCCAGTTCGCTCCTTGAACGATCCCGATTGCGGCGCAAGAGGACCGAGTTCCAGACATTCAGGCGTGCCTCAGCGCTCCCCAGAAGCGGCCGTCTATTCATCACCTTTCTGCGACCGGATTGGGCAACGCCGTCGCCCTGCGAAAACGGGCATCAACGGTGGTCAGCGGCCAGGCCGTTTTCGTGCGGCCAGGACGCAAGGCCCGGTACTTTCATGCCTTATCCGCCGAGCTGCCTGTGTGAACCGCGCAAGCCTTTGATGAAAGCCAGTAGACGCGGCGCCACGGTTTCCGGCAGCTCTGCGTGCGGGTAGTGGCCGGCGCCCTCAATTATCAGGCTTTCTCCGCCCACCCTGTCAGCAATCCAGGCGGCCTCCGCGGCTGGATCGGGGAAGTCCGGATCTTTGGTCCCCATCACGACAAGCGTCGGTACCTTGCTGCGCGGCAGCAGGGCGGCCGTATCCGCCTTTGACAGCCCCACCATGGTGCGAAGCGCGTCCATGCGTCCCGGCTCCTTCAGGTTCTGCGCGAGCGCTGTCTTGACCAGGCCATGATCGCTCGGCTTGCGGGCCGGGAACAAGCTGTTCCAATAGGTAGTCCAGAACCAGACGCGCCACGGACCTCCGAAGCCGATCGCGAGGGCGAGCTTCGCGGCGGCGGACACCCTGGGATCGCGGACGATGGGGCCAAGCAGGACCACACTCCTCACCCGTTCCGGCGCGTCATGTGCTGCCCACAGGGCGGAACCGGCAGCGAAGGAGTTTCCGAGGATTACCGCGGAAGCGGCGTCGAGATGTGTGAGGAGCGCCAATGCGTCGCGGCCGACCGCATGCGCCGAGTAATCCTGCCACTGCGCCGACGTCTCGCCGAAGCCGCGCACGTCCATCGTTACGACGCGGTAGCCCTCGCGTTGCAGCACCGGCCGCAAGGCCCGGTACTCCGACCGGAGATCGCCCATGCCGGGGATCGCGAGAACGACCGGCCCGTCGCCACCAGTGTCGTCGTAAGCGATGCGGCCGCCCTCGACTTCCAGGAATTTCGTAAGCCCTGCCATGGTGTCCTCCTTGGATAATGGCCGGACTTAGAGGCGGCGGCGATCGCGCAGAATTGCCGCTTTGCTGATAGGGGCTATACAAACATGTATGGTCGAGCACGCTGCGGGTGTTTCCGCGCGAGCAGCCAAGCGCAAGGTTCCAGAGGATATGAGCAGCATCGATTGGTCCCTGCTGCGTTCCTTCCTGGCGGTGGTCGAGACGGGATCGCTTTCCGCCGCTGCGACGCGCCTCGCCACGACCCAGCCGACACTCAGCAGGCACATCCGCGAACTGGAGGCGGTGGTCGGTGTCAGCCTGTTCACGCGATCGGCACGCGGGCTTGATCCGACCGAGGCGGCCTTGAGCCTCCTCGACGATGCGCGAGCGATGGGCGAGGCTGCGCAAGCGCTGACCCTCAAGGCGCAGGGACGCTCGCAGCAACTGACCGGAACGGTGCGCATCACGGCATCCGTGGTGGTCGCCAGCATGATGCTGCCGCCGATCCTGGCGGAGTTGCGGCGTGCGGAGCCGAACATCCAGATCGAGCTGGTCGCCTCGGACCTTGCCCAGAACCTTCTGCGACGCGACGCCGACATAGCGATCCGCATGTTCGAGCCGACGCAAGGCGCCCTCGTCGCGCGCAAGCTGGGCGAGGCGCCGATCGGGCTGTTCGGCCACCAGAGCTATCTCGCCTGGCGCGGCGGGGTGGATTCGGTGGACGATCTCCTGACGCACGATGTCATCGGTTTCGATCGTGGCGATGCCATCCTCAAGGGCTATGCCGCCAATGGATTGCCAGCGACCCGCGAGAGCTTTCCGGTCCGTTGCGATGATCAGCTGGTCTATTGGAACCTGCTGATGGCGGGAGCGGGTCTGGGCTTCGCGCAGGTCACGTTGGCGAAGCGTTATCCCGAACTCGAGCAGGTGCCCGTCGACATGCACCTGCCGCCTATGCCGGTGTGGCTTGTCCTGCACGAGGAGGTACGCAGCAATGCCCGCGTCCGCCGGGTCGCCGATCACCTGTCGGCGACGCTCGGCGACGTGTTCAGGACGGCTTAGCCGACGCGGCACATCGTCGCGGACGCTTGCGGGTCAGGGCTGGCACGCGCGCGGCTCGGGCGGTAGCACCGCCTGATGCTGATGCTTGACCCAACGCCCAAGGTCATCACCTTCGATTGCTACGGCACGCTGGTCCAATGGCACCGGGCGATGCGGGACGCGGCCCTCCTGGCGCTCTCCACCCACGACACGGACGTTTCGAAGGCGCAGGCGGCCTCGCTTGCCGACCAGATCCGCTCGACCGCGACCGCCCACCAGCAGCGCCAACCCTACCGCACGTACGCATCCGTGCTGCGATCGAGCCTGGAGGAGGCGCTCGCCGCTGCCGGCCATGTCGCCACCGAGGAGGATCATCGAACGCTGTGGTCTACCCTGTCGCGGATCGCACCTCACCCCGACACGCCGGCGGCCCTAACGGGCCTCAGGACGCGCTACCGGCTCGCGATCATCAGCAACACGGATGACGACCTGATTGCGGGTACCGTGGCGGCAATCGGCACGCCGATCGACTTCGTCATTACCGCTCAGCAGGCCAGCGCCTACAAGCCGGATCACCGGTTGTTCGAACACGCCCATGCCAAGATGGGGGTGACGAAAGACGAGACGATCCACGTCGCCATGGGGCAATTCGCCGACCTCAAGGTCTGCAGGGAGCTCGGCATCAGGTCGGTGTGGATCGACCGGGAAGGCGAGCCGCTCGACCCGCAATGGTCGCCGGACGCCGTACTGCCAGACCTGTCCGCGCTGCCTGAGTTGCTGCTGGTGCCCTGAACGGAATGGCCCTTGAGCCGGCCGCGTCGGCTCAGGGCGCCTGGACGTCGAGCGCAGCATCTCCCTCGCGGTCGATAAGAACCAGGGTTTCCAGCAGCCGTCCGCCCGGCCGGCCCTCTTGACCGAACAGCCGACCCTGTATGTCGATCACGAGCGGAAGCGCCTGCCGAAGCGCGATGACACCGGCCGGTGTGATCTCCACGCATTTGGCGAGCGCGTTGGAAGGCGCCGGCGTGCGAAGCACCGCTCCCTTCTGCTCCAGCGCCTTGAGCACGTTGGATACCTGCATGGGGTGGATGTCGCCGAACTTCGCCAACGCCGCCTGGGTTGCCGGTCCCCCTGCGCGCGCTTGCCACGCTACCAGCGTCAGCACGACGAATTGCAGATGGGTGAGGTCCAGCAGGCGCAAGGCCTGGTCCACTTCTCGCTGATAGCGGTGCACGATCCGCCACATGACGAACCCGATCGCGCGCTCGGGCGCGCCCAGCGATACATCGTCGAACATGGCGGCGATCATGCTTGGGTCGGTGGTCATCGGATTGCCCTTAGCACCTCCGTGATCACGGTAAGAACAGGCTTCAGGGAACGTCGAGCTATATAAACGCGTTTATATAGCTCGACGGAGGAAGCCATGACGAACCGCAAACTCGATATTGCCTTCTGGAACTATGACCGCACTCGCCTGCTCGCCGACGGCACCGTGAAGATCGACGGGGTTGATGCGACTTTCCACAGCGCGCGGATCGTCCCCCAAATTTTCGAGGCCATGATCCGGCAGCGAGCTTTTGACGTGTCCGAAATGGGGATGACCTACTTCCTGCGCACCTTCGTGGATGGCACCTCGCCGTTCATCGCGATCCCGGTGTTTCCCAATCGCGCGTTTCGTCATGGGGCGATCTACCTCAACAAGGCGAGCGGGATTTCGCGCCCGGAGGATCTCGTCGGCAAGCGGATCGGCGAACTCGCACTCTACGGACACGATGCCGGCGTGATGCCCAAGGGCATCCTGTCCGACGATTTCGGCGTGCGCCCTGAGCAGAGCCGATGGCTGGTCGGCGGCATCGACTTCCCGATGGATCCCATCGACTTCGTGCCGCGTCCTGTGCCCGACGGCGTCGAGGTGGAATATGCAGCCAAGGGCGTCGACTTAGGCGAACTGCTCGAAGCGGGCGAGATCGATGCGCTCGTCTCCGCCGACATTCCCAAGTGCGTGCTGGCCAAATCCCCCAAGGTTGGCCGCCTGTTCGAAGATTACGTCGCCGTCGAGCGGGATTATTACCGGCGGACGGGCGTCTTCCCGATCATGCACACCGTTGTCGTGCCCCGCGAACTCGCGGACGATCAGCCCGAGGTGGTGAAGGCCGTTTACCAGGGCTTTCTTGCCGCCAAAGACCAGATGGCGGCGCACTACGCGTTTGGCATGACCTTCAACAACATGGATATCATGGTGCCCGGCTTTACCCGGCTGATCGAAGAGAACCGCGATCTGCTCGGCGCCGACTGGTGGCCCTACGGCATCGCGGCGAACCGCGCCGCGATCGACGCGGTGCTCCGCTACCATCACGAACAGGGGCTCACCGATCGCCGCCTCACCATCGAGGAGGTGTTCGCGCCCGGCCTGCTCGACACCTGACACGCACTTCCACAGCACGTTGCGCGCACCGGGACGAAAGGACCATCCGTGAAGATCACCTGCCTTGAAGAACATGTAGCGATGCCCGGGATCATTGCCGCGTGGCAGGCGCTGGACCGGGCGACGCGGGACCTCGCGATCGACCTGTCGACCGGCAACGACAAGGAGCGTCGCCTGCTCGACCGCGTCGATCTGCGGCTGGCGGCGATGGACGAGGCGGGGATCGACGTATCGGTGCTCTCGCATACCACGCCGGGAGTCCAGAACCTCTCACCAGCGCAGGCCGTGCCGCTCGCACGCGATGCCAACGACATGGTCACGAGCATCGTCCGCGAACGCCCGGACCGTTTCCAAGGTTTGGCGACGCTTCCGACACCAGCGCCGGAAGCAGCCTCGAAGGAATTGGAGCGGGCGGTCGTGGAGCTCGGGCTGGACGGTGCGATGGTGTTCGGCCGGACGGGCGAGCGGAATCTGGACCACCCCGATTTCCGGCCGATCCTCAAAACCGCGGCAGCGCTGCGTGCGCCGCTTTACATCCACCCACAGTCGCCGCAGCCTGCGGTTCGCGCCGCCTGCTACGACGGTCTGGGCCCGGAGATCGGCACGAGCCTCGCCACAAACGGCGTCGGCTGGCACTACGAGAGCGGGCTTCAAGTCCTCCGTCTGATCCTGTCGGGGGTGCTGGACGAGCTGCCCGACCTGCGCCTGATCTTAGGCCACTGGGGCGAGGTGGTGTTGTTCTACCTCGACCGCATCGACCTCACCTCTTACGCAGCACGCCTCCCGCGGCCGGTGTCGGACTATTTCCGCACCAACATCTGGGTCACTTCGAGCGGCCTGTTCAGCCAGCGTTATCTGCTGTGGGCGAGCGAGGTGATCGGGACGGATCGCATCATGTGCGCGACAGACTATCCGTTCCCGCGGATTGAGCCGCGAGGCAATCGCCATTTCCTTGAGGCTTCCTCGTTGGGCCAGGAGGATCGCGAAAAGGTCGCTTCCGGCAATTGGGAGCGCCTGCGAACCGATATACGACGATAGGCAGCAGTCCACTGTACCGCAGCGACCGGCAACTCGGCCGACAATAGCCTTCGGAGCCGGGACCGTGCAGCTTGAGAGACCCAAGCCCAGTCATTCGGAGCGCCTTGGCAGCTATCCAACTTCTGCCGTCGGTTCATGATGGATTAGCGATCGTCCCTCTGTTCATCCGCTCGCTCGGCGAACGGCATCAATCAGTGCTTTAGAACGCAGTGCGTCGCGAACGCCTGCGTAAACATCATCACGGCCTGATGACTTAGATCGACATGGCGAGCGCTAACTGCTCCTCTGTATAGTTCGTTGAAGCAGGCCTGATATGTGTACTGGTCGGTCCAGCCTTTTTGATCGAGCCAATCGTGCTCGGTGAGGTTCACGCTGGTCCAGTGCGCATCGTCACCGACTCTGTGGACTGTTCCGATGCAGCTCGCCGCCGAGTCCTCCAAGTCGTGATAGGCTTTGAGGTGTTCTTGCGGAGGCGCGAGCTCGATAAGATCGTACGGCGTGATCGCCTGATCGAATGAGAGGACTCCTTTCGAGATAGTCTCGCCGGAGATGCCGCCATTGCATCGGTCGCCGCCTGCGATGTCTTTTACCCAGCTTATAAGGTATCCGCTGTGCCTGACACCGACCAGCTGCGTGAAGTGTCCGGTGCCTCCACCCGAATTTTGGAACGACAGGATATCCATGCCGCCGCTCTGGCCGACATAGGAATAGACGAAGTAGCCGCCGTCCGGGATGTCATAGCCTATCGATCCATCGCTCTGCGCCTTAGGCTTGAGCTCCGTATTTCCGCACGTCCGCAAGTCAATCGGCGTCCTCCGGGCGTGTTCCTCTGGACCGATCAGCCCTTCCAGGCATGAGACGGGCACCGGTCGACCGTCCACGCGGTAGAGCTTTGCCGGGACCTTCGGATCCGCCGAAGAGGCGACGCTTGCGAGCATAATGGAGATCATGAGTATTCCAGCGATTACCCTCATGGCGCCGTCCTCTCCTTGGTCATTCTCCGGTCGCCAATGCGCCTAACCTGAACGGCAAGAAAGCGTTTATGGGGCGCAAGCCGACCAAGCCGACTCAATCGAGGCGCGATAGTGGGCTTCCATCCAGCAGCCGTGAAGACTCACTTGTGGACGCTCAGCGGCTTTTGCCGCTGCCCGAAACCCGCCGTTCGGTCATGTCAGCTGAAGGCAAGCACGCGCGCGAGATCCTGACCGGCGCGCGAATGCTTTCCCGAAAACGACCGCGTTCTGGGAATGTGAACTCCACCCCTTGATAGCGGCCTAAATGTTGGCGACCATCCGGCCGGTCGCATTTGGCGCGATCCGCAGCAGCGTCGGCAGCATCTTCATCGCCCCCGGCAGGGCCATGGATTGACGGCAGGCAAGCGCTCTGAGCGTAATCGCAGCCACCTCTTCCGTTGTCATCTTCTTGCGCGTCTCGTGTGCGGTGCCGGGGGTATCGGTGGTGGTCGGCAGCAGTTCGAGGACGTGGGTTCCCTTCGCCGCGAGTTGTCGGCGCAACCCTTCGGCAAAACCATGCAGCCCGCCCTTCACCGCACCGTAAGTCGGCGCGCGGGTAGGGGACACAAGCGCAAAGCCGGAGCTGACGAATATGAGCGCGGCGATGGCAGGCCAGCGCGCAAGCACTTCGCCGGTCAGCTGAATAGGCGCCGTCAGGTTGAGCGCGACTTCCTGTTCCAGGCCTTCGGTCGGAGCGGTGTGCGCCGTGAAATCCCGTTCGACGAAGCGGCCGGCATTGTTGACCAGAACGTCCAGTCGCCCGAACCGCTGACCTACCGCATCCAGCATTGCGGCGCGGTCGGCCGCGCTGGTCACGTCGGCTCGGATCGGCAGCGCATCGGGATAGGCTCGAGAAAAGTCGCCGAGCGCTTCCTCGGATCTGCCACAGACCGCCACGGCATCACCCCGTGCCATGAAGGCTTTCGCCAGGCCGAGGCCGATCCCCGTGGTGCCGCCCGTGACCAGGACGATCTGTTTCATTGGAGGCTCCGTTCCAATCAGCCCGAGAAGGGCGATCTCTTTTTGATACCTGCTATGTATTGGGGAGCCGAGCAGGCTGCCAAGGAGGCACTTTATTGGAACAAGGTAACAGCGCTGAAACCGGAGACTGCCGGCCCGTCACCGAGGCGCTGGCGCGTGCGGGAGACAAATGGACGATCCTGATCGTGATGCAGCTGGAGACCGGACCCAAAAGGTTCAGTGCACTACGGCGCGCCATTCCCGAAATCTCGCAGAAGATGCTGGCGCTCACGCTGCGCGGGCTTGAGCGTGACGGCTTCGTCTTGCGCACCGTTCACCACACCAAACCACCCAGTGTGGAATATGCCCTGACCGACCTTGGTCGCGAGATGGTGGTGCCGGTCAGGGCATTGGGCGCATGGGTCATCGGCAATCTTCATCGAATTGAGAGCGCCCGTTGCGACTTCGATCGACGGACGGACGAGACATAGGTCGAGGGCTTACCTATCTCCCGCAAACGAAGGTACAGTGAGATAGCCGGGACACGATCGGTCTCCGCGGTGCCTCCTGGAGGCCGCTTTCCCAAAACCTGTCTTGATCCTCTTCGCCGCCAAAAGGTCGGACCGGCGAAGGTTCATACCCGCCGGCCCGTCGTTCACTTGCCGAGACCGATCTGGTCCATATACGCCTTGTTGTCCCAGAAGAGGTATTCCTCGGTCATCACGCCCGCCGAGTTCCAATGACCGACCGTCGCCATCCTGATCTTGAAGGCCTTGCCAGTTGGCTGGATGACCGTGCCGTCGGGCAACGTCATCGGCTTGGTGAACGTGCCCTCCAGGATGCCGACCACCGAGGCCCACTCGCCCTGCGCCACCTTGATCGGGTGCTCCTTGATCCGGGTGTCGGGCGCGTAGCTGAACATGTACTTCATGTCCTCGATGTGCCTCTCGACACCGCGCGTCGAGTGGCCGTCGGGCCAGTAGACGACGATGTCAGGGCTGTGGCTCTCCCTGATGCGGTCCCATTGCTGGTTCGAGAACACGTCGAAGTCGAGGGTGTCGAACGTCTTCAGCCGCTGTTCCGCGATCCGCTGCGCAGTCTGGAAATCCGACAGCGTCTTCGGTGCCCGACTCTGGGCGACGAGCGGCCTGCTGGGGACGCCAGCGAAGGCAGCGGCAAGGGCCGCGGCCATGATCATGTTGCGCTTCACTTCCCGTCCTTTCATCCCAATTGTTGTCGCGGCAGATCTGCTGCGACAGGCGACGCGGACCGGCATGCCGGTCCACCGCCCTCGGGATCACGCTGCGCGCTTGATCCAGACGGGTGCGATCTGGACGCCGTGGCCGAGGCCGTAGGCGAACTGGATGCCCTGCTCCGCGACAGGCTCGAGGTAGCGGGCGTTCCTGAGAGGACCGGCGTCCATCGCGTCGAAGCCGATCGCCTCGGCGATCTCCGACACGACCGCCTTGGCGGCGTGATCGTCACCCGCGACGAGCACCTGCGCCTTGCGGTCGCCGAAGTCGCCGCCCTTGGCCAGCACCTGGGCGAGGATGGTGTTGAAGGCCTTGACCAGCCGCGCCTGGGGCACCGCGGCCGCGATCTCCTCGGCGGCCGAGGTTGAGTGGCCGATCGTCAGGCTCATGTAATCCGCCGCGAGCGGGTTGCTGACGTCGACCAGCACCTTGTCACCGACGTCGCCGAGCGAGCGCGCCACGTCGGCGGCCTGATCGTATGGCACGGCGAGGATGATGACGTCGGCGTTCGCGGCGGCGGTGCGCACGTCGGTTGCCGTCGCCTTGGCGCCGAGCTCGTCGGCCAGGCGCTCCGCCTTGGCGGGGTCGCGGCTGGCGATGGCGACGTCGTAGCTCGCCTTGATGAGCGCGCGGGCGAAGCCGCCGCCCATGTTGCCTGTTCCGATCACTGCGATGTTCATGTCCGTTCTCCTTGGGTAGACCGCGTTGGTCGTCTCCAAGGTGGCGAGCATCAGGGAGCGTCACCATTGGCCGATGTCGCGGACCGGCTATGCGTTTCCGCAGGTGCATCGCGAGGGCTGAGCCGGTTCGCCTCGCTCGCGAACACAGCGTGGAGATGGTCGAGCACGACCCGGATGCGCGGCGTGTGGCGGGTGTCCTGGTGGACGCCGATCCAGATCTGCCGGCGCGGCTCGTCGCCGGGCGCGGTCAGCAGGACGAGGCCCTTGCCGTCGCCGACAAAGCGGGGAAGGCAGGCGATGCCGAGCCCGGCGAGCACGGAGCGCAACTGGCCCTCACGGCTGTTCGTCCGGACGGCGACGCTGGCGGCTGAGGCGATCGCGGCAAGTCGCTTCGCTTCGGGAGCGTGGAGAAGGGTTTGCTGCAGCGTCACCAGCCGATGTCCGGGGGCGCCCCCGGCCCAGTCGGGCGCGCCATGCTGATCGAGATATCCTTGCGCGGCGTAGAGGCCGAACGACAGCTCGGCCGCGCGGCGGACCACCGCCTCGTGCTGCTCGAACGGCGCCATGCGAATGGCGATGTCCGCTTCGCGCCGCGACAGGGACAGCGATCGCGTCTCCACGTCGACCTCGACCGTGATGCCCGGATAGCGTTTCGCCAAGGCGCCGAGGCTCGGCAGGATGAAGGCGGCCGCGATCAACTCTACGCTCGTGATGCGGACCTCGCCCTCGAGCCTGACATCCTCGCCGGTGATCGCGCGCTCGATCGAGAGCGCGTCGGCCTCCATCCGCTCGACGGACGGCAGAATGCGCTCGCCAGCGGAGGTGAGGACAAAACCTGTGGGCGTGCGGTCGAGCAATCGGGCCCCGGATCGGTCGTGCAGCGACTGCAGGCGGCGGCCCATTGTCGTCTGCGTCACGCCGAGGGACCGCGCGGCGGCGGACAGGTTGCCATGCCGGCTGATCGCCAGGAATGTGCGGAGATCGTCCCAGTCACGCATTGTCTGCCCCTCCGGTCTCCTATCCTCCACCTTTTCGCACAGCCGGTCGACACTGATGGCCGATGGCGGCTCGATGCGATCGGCGCCATCTTGCGGATACCGCCGGACAGCCGGCGCCACATCGAAGGACAAGAAGGTGATCTGGCCCACACTTTTCATCCCCCATGGCGGTGGTCCGTGCTTCTTCATGGACACGCCGCCGCAATAGCCGCGCGATACCTGGGATCGGATGGCCGCGTTCCTGCGCGGCATCGACGCGTCGCTCGGTCGCCGGCCAAAGGCCGTGCTGGTCATGTCGGGGCATTGGGAAACCGAGATGCCGACGCTCAACACCGCGGCGCATCCGACGTTGCTGTTCGACTATCACGGCTTCCCCGAGCACACCTATCACCTGACCTACCCGGCGCCGGGCGCGCCGGAACTCGCGGAGGAAGTCCGCGCGCTGCTGGCTACCGCCGGGTTCGAGAGCGCGACCGATGATCGGCGCGGGCTGGACCACGGCGTGTCCGTGCCCTTGAAGCTCGTCTACCCCGATGCCGATCTCCTCGTCCTGCAGCTCTCGCTGCAGCGCGACCTCGGCCCCGCTCGGCATCTTGCGATCGGTTGGGCACTGGCGCCCTTGCGCAAACGCGACGTCCTGATCGTCGGATCGGGGAAGAGCTACCACAATTTGCGTGGCCTGTTCTCAGGACGCGGCAATGACGAGGCGGAGGCGTTCGACGACTGGCTAAGCGCCGCAATGGCCGATCCGTCCAGCCGCGACGCTGCGCTGACCGATTGGCGCGCGGCGCCGGGGGCGATTGCCTCGCATCCCGAGGCCGAGCATCTACTGCCGCTGATGGTGGTGGCGGCGCGGCGAGCGGCGAGCCTGCCGCGCGCATCTATGCGGATCACGTGCTCGGCTAGCCTATATCCGGGTTCCGCTTTGGCTAATCCACCAACGGTTGAAGAAGGGGCGCTCGCCACTCAACGGAGCGCCTCGGCAAGCCGTAGCAGCATCGCAGCGACTTCCTGCGGATCCAGAGGCGCCGAAGCGTCGGTGAGACGCGCTTCCGCATCGCCCACGATCCCGGACGCCGCCGCCAGTGCGTCGCGGCCTGCCGCTGTCAGCTCGGTGGTTTGAACCCGTCCGTGCTCGGGATGCGGTGTTCGCGCGATCAGGCCGGCGCGCTCGAGTCCCACCAGGATCGCCTGCATCGTCTGTGGGGTCACGAACGCGCGGCGCGCGAGCGCAGCATTCGAAGCACCTGCCTCGACCTCCAGGGAGGCCAGGACCGCATATTGGGCCGTGTTTAGCCCGATCTCCCGCAGGCCGGAGTCCAGGCGGGTACGCAGTGCCTGCTGAGCCTGCTTCAACGCAAAGCCGATCGTCGCATAGGGATTGCCCATCCGCAGACCGGACGCATGACTTGACATGTAAGGCTCCTTATAACAATATCAGTGCCCTGATATTATAGGTAGTTCAGCGGAGGAAGCCCAGCCATGCCCCATCTGATCGGACCCGATTTCATCGGCATTCAAGTCGAGGAGATCGAGGCAGCACGAACCTTCTATACCGATGTCGTTGGGTTGAAGGCCGCGGCGAACAGCCCACCCGGCGCGGTGGTGTTCGACACCAAGCCGGTCCCGTTCGCCGTTCGCACGCCGTTGGCCGATCTCAAGGCGACGGACAAGCTCGGCTCGGGCGTCGCTATCTGGTTTGGCTGCGATGACGCCGATGCGCTACATGACCACCTGATCGAACAGGGAGCAGCGATTGTCTTCCCGCCGAAGGATGGGCCGTTTGGCCGCTACTTCGGCTTTCGCGACCCGTTTGGCTACACGATCACACCACATACGGTTGCACAGAGCCCTTCAGGAGACCGACCATGAAGTCTGCGGCTTATCCTGTCGCCATCGACAACGCTGCACCGGTTGTGTCGCGGCGGCATCTACTGATCCCGGCTCCGCGGAACCGGGTCTGGCAAGCACATGTGGACGTGGCACGCTGGCCGGGATGGCAGACCGACATCAGCGCCGCCACGATCGACGGACCAGTGGCTCCGGGCAGCACGATCACGTGGAGCACGATCGGCATCGACGAGCCCATCCCCTCGCTGATCTACGCGGTCGAGCCGCTGAGCCGAACATTGTGGGGTGGGACGGCGATGGGCATCGTCGGCATCCACGAGTGGCGGTTCAGTGACGTCGGCGATGACACGCTGGTCGAGACTGTGGAGAGTTGGGCTGGTGATCCCGTAGCCGCTGATCCGATTGGCATGCAGGCAGCGCTGGACGCATCGCTCGACGCCTGGCTGGATCGGCTACGCGACCTTCTGAATTCGAAGGGAGCACTGCCGTCTTCGACGACAATGTTCGGCGAAGGGCGCTAGCGAGGAGCAGCCGCGCGGCTGCAAAGACCCAGTTGCGGCCATTCGCGGGCGTTTATGGTCCTCTCAGTTCCCGCCATCCATTCATATGCGTGTGGCTAAGGCCGCCACAGTCATTCGCTTCGTGTGGCAGGCTGTACCGCTGCGGGCGACGGCCCGAGAACATCTCTGAGCCAGTCCGTTGTGAGCGTCACCAGCCTCGGCGATCCGAGGTTGGGGCCGAGCGTGTCGTTCTCCGCCGCGCTGCCGGTCTTCGCGCCATCCTTGAACCAGTGGCTCAGGCCCTCCAGCACCACGACTTTTCCGTTGGGATTGCCAGCCAGCGCCGCACGGGCCGCAGGCGCCTCCTCTGCTGCCACCACCATCGGATCCTTGGTCCCGAATACAGCCAGCACCGGGACGCGCAGCTGGTGGAGATCGGAGGCGGAGTGAAGCTTGTTCACGTTCCATGCTTCTTCCGTGTCGATCATGGCCAACGCCCCCTGCGCTTGCGGCGGCGAAAAGCCTGCTGCCTCGAACTGGTCGACGACGGCCGCGCGCAAGGGCGCGATGGTTTCGGCATTTGCGCGGTCGATGCGCGCCTGAAGAAGTTTGGTAACGGCAGCGACCGCCGGCGCCGCCTTGGCTTCAGGCAGGCCGGCCGCGATAAGCTGGCTGTGGATCGCCCGCTGGAGGTACGGCAGGCCATCGCCGACCGATCCTGCCAGCATCACAACAGCTGCGATCGTCGGATCGGCGGCGGCCGCAGCGGGTGCGATGATGCCGCCCTGGCTATGACCGACGAGCGCGATCCGGGCGCCGTTGATGTCCTTGCGTCCGCGCATGGCGGCGACGACCGAAGCCGCGTCGGCGGTCAGGCGTTCCGGGTCTTCCTTGTAGACGCCCGTGGACGCGCCGATCCCGCGTTTGTCATAATCGAGCGTCGCAATGCCGTCGGCCAGCAGGCGTCGCATCAGCACGTCAAAGCCGCCGCGTCCATTGGGACCGTGGCCCTGGATCATGATCGCCAGAGGAAAAGGCCCGGGACCATGGCCGGTGGGCGTGCGAAGCGTCCCGGCCAGCACCACGCCGGGCCCGGACGGAATCCGGACGTCCTCAACGACCTGGGTAGGCTGAAAGCCGGAGAAGGCACGGGTAGCAGCAGCCGGGCTCGGCCGGCCCGGCATGAACGCGACGGGACCGAGCGTCACCGCCGCTGCCGCACGGCCGGTCTGCACGGTCAGCGACTGCGACCCGGCAGGCAGGTCGGCGGAGGCCGTGCCGGTAATAGCATAGGGCCGCCACGCCGTCGTCAGCGCGACCTCGCTCGCCACGATGCTCGCATAGTTAGGAGCTCCGCCCTGGATGGTGACGGACATGCGCATCGGCCGCTCGGCCCGCGCCCAGAACACGGCCGTGACCTGCTCGCCGACCTTCAGTGGCGCGGCCAGGGTCAGGCCGGCCCCGCTCGACCAGGGATCGCCGGGCACGCCGCGCGGGGCGAGCCGAAGGCTGTCTCTGCCCGGCACGTTCGCATCACGCGCGAGGGTGGCGGGCGCTCCCCACGGCCGCCAGTTCGCCACCTCGGCGACGGGCGACAGCACGTCCTGCGCCGAAGCCCTAATCGGATGGGCGAGGGCCAGCACCGTCGCGAGCAGGGCGATTGGGATCACTGTTCGAGATGTCATAAAGGCTCCTTCCGAGTTGCAACGGTCAGGAAAGTAGGCGCACCGCTTCGATGGGCGGATGCGGTCGCCCCGTCGATCTACGCTGGCGGCCATCGGCCAGGTCAGCGCACGCTGCCGTTTCGCTGGTCTGCCCGTCGAAGGCGGCCGCGACGGGTTTAGCCGCCCGGCTCCGGGGCGCAGCACGGCGCGGCGTCGTGCCACCAGGCGAGCGCTTGTACCACTAGCACCTCGGTGACGAGCCCCACGACCGGCAGCAGCATGGGCGCCATGTCGAGGGCTAGCAGGGCATTGAGCATAACCAGCGTGGTCACTGCAGCTGCGTTGAACCGCTGGGCAGCAGCGGCGCGCGACCAGTCACGTTCGACTAGCGACCACGCGAGCAACAGCTGCCCGGCCGCCATGGCGAGCACGAGCATCGTCAGCGGCAGAGCGAGCGCCCAGTCGCCCTCGTTCAGGAGCGGCAGTTGGCGGCTGTCACCTGCCAGGAAACCGCGCACGCCGACGTCGCCGAAACCGAGGAACGGGAAGCCCTGCAGCGCGGCGGACAGGCACAGGGCACCAGCCGGCACGATCAGCCCCAGCGCAACGCCGTTGCCGGCCAGGGCAAGGCGTCCCTGCTGGTGCGCCGGCATGTCCCGCCAGGCCGCCATTAGACACCCCAACGCAAATCCGAGCGCGCGTTCGTCCTCCACCGCCGCCTCGAACTCGCCCCGCATGGCCATCGCCCAGTCACGGCGGTGCTCGCCGAGGCAGCCGTCCGCCAGCGTCATCACCGCTCGGGCAAGCGCCGCCTTCATGCCGGACGGACCTTAAGCTCCGGCACGCTCCGGTGGATGCTGGATGATCGTGCAAGCGCAAGACCCGACGCGGTCAATCGGTAGGCATGCCGCGCCGGACGGCCCGGCTGCGCGGGCTCGCGCCACTCGGCATCGACCAGCCCCTGCTCCGTCATGCGCATCAAGAGCGGATACAGCGTGCCGGAAAGCAGGCCCGTTTCCTTCATCAGATCATAGCCGTGTCGCCATTGCTGAGCATCGGCTGACAGCGCCTCCAGAAGGGTGAGCATCTGCTTGGAAGGTCGTCGATCGCCAGCCATGCACCTAACCAACATATGTAGAGTTGTAGGTCAATACTGAATCGAAAGGCGCCGAGGATATAAGGTGCCCCCCCCCCCGGCTCTTCCGCGCCGGGAAGCCGTCATTCTGACGTGTCGCGTGGCAGCAAGCACGAAGCATCAATGACCCAGAAGGGCCTTCTCAGCTGTCACCCGGCGCTTCCGACAAGCAGACATTGGTTCAGGTCGTCCGGTTCATGGCACCGACGCGGCGTGAGTCAGCCTTCTGACTAACACGCGCCGCGCAACCGGCTTCACGCCGCGTCGGGTGCGCCGTCAACGATCCAGGTTACGCCGAACCCGTCGGTGAGCATGCTATACTCACGGGCCGTCGCCCTATAGCTGCACCGCCCGCGCGGCGTACCTACTAGACGAGGAACCCGGGCGCCTCACGTGCGGCAAGCTATGCCGAGCGGCATGGGGGAGGCCGGGCGCGGCCGGCCCGGCCTCCGCACGATCCGGCGGGGTGGACGCCCCCGCCCTTGTGAGACACTCTGCCGAAACGAGAAGGAGCAGGAAGAATGGGTGAAACCACGAACGACATCGCGATCGAGACGGACAGCCCTGAGCTCGTTGAGCAGATCGCCGCCGCGGTGGAGGGCACGATGCCGATCAGCGGCGAGCGCAAAGGGCTGGACGGCGCGACCCTCACGACGGTCATCGTGACGCTGTCGCTCTTCGCTATCCGCGAGATCGTCCGCCTCGCCACGGCGCACATTGCTGCGAAGCGGCACGTCAGGTTCGTCAAGGACGGGATCACCATCCAGGGAGTGAGTGAGAGCACACTCCTGAAGATCCTGAAGGACTCCGAGGGCACGACGCCAGAATGACGGACGTGCCGATCGACCGCTACATCTCGCAGGTTAGGCTGAACCACCCCGAGCGGGTGAACGAGGATATGTACGACCTCCTCGTCGGCGACGTCTTCCGCAAGTTCGTCGAGCACTTCGGCATGTCCACCAGGCTAAAGCTCGTGTTCACTCTGTCACGACGCGCGGAGCGGCTCCGGCTCTGCGGCGAGAGCTGGCTGATCTACGACCAGTATCTCGGACAGACGTTCAACCTCCTCAACCGCCTCTTCTTCAACGCCGAGGGCGAGAGGGAGGCGATCACCTACTTCCACAAGTACATAGCGGAACGGATTCTCGAGCACGGTCGGGCCGAACTCGGAGTCTCGCTGGCCAACTTCTATGACGACGAGCGCGACGGGGTGAGAAGGACGGTCGACGGCGATCCGCTGCGGCCGGCTTTCACCATCGTGGGCGAGCAGTTCGCGATCTTCCACGAGCTGAGCCACGAGATCCTGGAGAGCGGACACGACTTCGCTGACTTCTTCATGGGGCTCGTCGCCGACAGTCTCGATGCGAGGCGCGAGTTCCGCCGGACGCAGACGCGCGAGAGCCTGATCGAGGGGTTCAGAAAGTCGGACCCCGCCGCTTACCACGACGCTCCCCTCGACCAAGTGATCGCCGAGACCCTCGCCGATTACGACAGCCCGATGGGGGCTCGGGGTCGGGAGGCGTACGGCCGAGCTCTCGACGCGCCCGAAACGGCTGAGGAGCTGTTCTGCGACTTCGCGGCCTGCGACTTCGCGCTCATGGGTGGCGGGGAGGACCTGATGGGCCTGCGGGACACGCTCCGGGCCCTCTACATCGCGTCTTACCACCTCAAGACGCTGGACTACGTCGATCGAGCCGTGGAGGCGCTCCTCCTCCGCGACCTGCTGGGCCGCGACCACGAGGCGCACCGCCTCTACCGAAGCCAAGCGATGCAGATCCGCAACCACTGCCTGCGCGACCACCTGCTGATGATGTACGAGGCCCGGCTGCATGACCGGGATGAGGGCGATCGCCCGCAACTCGTTTCGACCTTCAAGATCGGCCTGATGAAGGACCAGCGGCGCTACTACGAGTCCATCCTCGATCCCGCGACCAAGACGGTGACCTTCCTGTCGGAGCCGGGCAGGTTGCAGGAGATGGCGTCGGAGCACGAAGCCGCGCTCGCCAAGTTCGCTGCGAACGTGCCGGAGGCAGACAAGGCCGACGCCCGCAACGCGCTGGCGAGCATCGTCATCCTCAAGCAGACGGGCTGGCCCATCTCCGCCGTCTCTCGCTTCGCAGACGCGATCAAGGGCTAGGCGCCTTGAGTGGTAGGCGACCAAACTCCCAAGTAGGCGAGCCTGATCCTTAGTGTTGGCGAATGGCGCTGCCAGGGATGTTCTTTTGCTCCAGCCGGATGCAAGACAAGCGGCATGAGACTCACCGCCGAGCAGCAGCGAGTGTTGGTATCAATTGTGGAGGGCGCAGGAACCACTCAGCGCTTCGGTCGGTGGGCGCGTCCGACGTATGACGCGCTTAAACGGCGCGACCTGATCACCACCACAAAGCTCAATGCACCGAAAGATTGTTACGCCCTTTGGCGGGTCGATCTTACCCCCAAGGGAAGGGCGGAGCGGGCGATACTGATCGGTGAGGTGGAACCATTCGCATTCCCTGATTATCCTCAGCGCGCCTTCGACGATATTTGTTGGCATGATCCCCACTATCCCGCTGGCGAATGGCGTTGTCCGCTCAAGAAGGGACATGCCGACTTTCACCGCTATTTGCCGGTGAAGCTGATCAAGCTGGCCCAGCTGCTCTAATTGCCACTCCCACCACATCGCCACTACTCCGACGTGAGCAGTCGGTCCGTAGAACGCCGTGAATTGATCGACGCCGCGGCGCCCCCGCGCGGTGAGGTCCTTGTCAGACCTCCAACTTCGGCTTGAAACGGACGAGGCGGATCCCGATCCCGGAGCCTCTCCCAGTGGAAAGCAATACGATCGGCCGGACTGGTTCATCGCGAAGGGACGGTATAGCACTTGGAGATGTCCGAAGACCCACAACCCGAGGCGACGGCGGCCGACGTCCTGACTCCGCAAGCCGCCCGCCCGTTGAACGATGACGAGCGCCTACTGCTGGACGTCGTCGAGGCGTTGAGGGGAGCGGACAACCTGCGCGAACGCCTGCTCGGGGCGCTCCACTCCGGCACGCCCGCAGTCGCCGACCTCGCCTACGCCGTGAAGGCGCGCGTAAAGGAGGACTACAAGGTCGTCGACAAGATACGGGACCGACGGCGGGGCGGGCCGGACCAGCCGCCGAAACCTGGATATGGCGTGTCCGACGTCACGGATATCGTCGGGCTCCGCATCGTGACCCTCTACCGCCTCGACGCGCTCGAGATCATCCGTGCCCTTCTGGAGACAATCGAGGCGGACCGGTCCGCCTCGGCCGCCTTCGTGGCGGGCAGCGTGTCGGAGGTGAAGATCTACAGCACGAACCCGACCGGTGACGTGCAGAAGCTTCCTGCCCGCCTCCAGGAACTGTTCCACGCGCAAGGGCTGGCATCGGTCACCTTGATCGCGGAGAAGCCTTCGAACTACAGCTCCATCCACATTCTGCTGCGGGGCCGCGGCAAGTACCGCGACGGTTACCGGGAAGTGCCGGTAGAGATCCAAGTCCGCACGGCGCTCGAGGACGTCTGGGGGCAGATCGAGCACAGCCTAAAGTACAAGCGCCGCGCGATGCGCGCTGCAGACGCCGCGTCCAACGTCGACGCGAGGCTCGCCACGACGCTTAGCCACCTCGGCGCGCTCAAGACGATGATCGACGGGATCGCCCAGTACGGCGATCAAATCAAGCTGCAGATCGACGAGCTCGAGCCAGACCTGCGCTACTCAAGCTCGCGGTCGGCGGAGGAGCCCAACGCCCGGCTCGCCGCCCAGCGCGACATCCCCGCGGAGGTCCGATCCGAAGTGGCGGCGGCGTTCGCCGAGGCGAAGCCGGGCCTTACGGATCAGTCGCTCACAGTCAGTGCGAGGCTGCGCGCGCTCCGTTCCGCGCTCTCCCAGCTGGAAAGTGTGGCGGATCAGGAGCCAACGCTGACGCTTCGCCAGAAGTCCCGCAAGGAACTCCGATACGTCATAACAATGCATCGGGCGCTGATCCACTTCCAGCTCGGAAATCTACTCGAACATGGAGAGAGCCAGCTCAATCGAGCCCTCGACTTGTATGGCGAGGTGGAGGCTGAGTTCCCCGCCAGGCTGGTGGTCGCCTACCGCAGGGCGCGGGCGCTTGATTCTATCGGACGCCGCGACGACGCGATCGACAAGCTGCGCCACGTGCTCGAGAGGTTAGGCGCGCGCGGCGAGCCGACGCCTAGGGACCACTGGATACGCTCGGCGGCGCCGCGAAACCTGGGTGTGTTGCTTTGGGAGGCGGCGACCGCCAGGATGCAAGGCGCGAATGGGTCTGCCGATAGACCCGCCATGGACCTGCTCCGCGAGGCCATCGAGGTCACCTGGACGGCACAGCGGGCCGATGTCACCGAGGATCCCCTCTCCCCGGGCGGAAGTACCGAGAAGGCGCGGGCGACCAACAACCTGCTCTATTTTCTCATCGAGTATGTCGAGGCGGGCGGGGATCCGCGCGAGGGGATGGATGAAGCGGCGATCAGATCGGCGCTGGATGAGCTCGACATTAGCGATCTGACCACCATCCGCTCACTGAGCGTGGCCGACACAGTCCGCCGCGCCTACACCCACTTGGGCGACAGAACTCGAGAGCAGGCCGCCGCGGCGCGGGTAGTGGCCTTAGCGTCGGCTACGACCGGGCCACGCTCGGTCGTAATTCGAGAGGCAGTCCGCGCCGCCGAGCGCATCCTCGAGCACACCCGGGCAGCCCCCACGGAGGCCGCGGCAGGTGTGGTGGAACTGCCGCAAGCGGCGGACGCGCTCGCCAGTCGTCCGCGACGCCGGAAGGCCAAGGCTAGCCCCGTTACGCTTGATGCTCCGAACGGGGACGGAGAAAAGGGCTGACGAGCGGGTTTACTTGCTGTTAGCTCCGTGCGAGCACATATGGACGCCACAGGAGAACGACATGCGCTATCCGGACAAGGACGACTGACATCCTGCGGCACGCGAACCGCGTGCCGCCCCAGATGCGCAGAGGCGCTTTCGTGTGCGTCATTCGATCAGATGACTCCGGTATGTACCGTCCTAAGCGTCCCTATACGCCGGCTGGCCATCTGTCCCCAAGCGCTGCAACGACGCGGGCGAGCACCTCTTCGCCGCTGCCCGAGCCGTTCACTACCGCGTCGGCGACACGCGGCAGGCTCTGTGCCGTCTCCCGTTCGACCAAGTGCCCGTCGATGGCACGAATGCCAGCGAGGTTACCATTGGTGCGACGCGCCGCCCGTTCTTCAGCCGACGTGTCGATGAGGATTAGCGCGTAGTCGCGATCCTCAGAGGACGCCCACGCCCTAAGTGCACGGTCGACCGCCTCGTGCCGCACACCCTCAATGACCAGTGGTCTCCGCATCGGCGGTGCGGCCCACGCGAGGAACGCACGCACGAAATCCTCTGTGTCTTGTTCGACGCGGTCTTGTCCGAGGCGCTGCAGGTCCGGACGCTTGGTCCCCTCTCCGGCCTGGGAGGCGAGCAGGCGAACGAAGTCGCCAAATCCGACCACGTGTCCACCCAGCCGGTCGGCCAATGCGCGCGCAACCGTGGTCTTGCCGCTCCCCGGGCCGCCCGCTAGCGCGATTGTCAGCCCGCTAGGGCGAGGCACGGCTGACGCCCATCGGCGTAGGTCACCCAGCCACGGCGGTCGCGCTTGTCGACCGAGAGGGTGTCGATCGACGTGACCTCGTCGATCTCGATTAAAGTGGCAAACCGCTTCTCGGCGCGGGCCTCCCAGAACTCGTCGTCCTCGGCACAGATCCTGTCGGCGAAGCGTTCGCGGATGTCCCCGAGCGTGTCTTGGTCGAGCTCGTAGAAGGTCGCCTCCCCAGCCAGGGCGATGCCAACCACCGGGCCGCCGGAGCGCTTGAGGAAGATGAGGTCACCCTGCTGCACGCGGTCGAATGGCGCGCAGCGGTGGACCCCAAAACGGCTCTCGATCGTCTTGCGTCCATCGAGTATCGCGCCAAGGAATGGCTCGACGAAGACTCC
>Ga0210040_10002749_pt1 | contig 24482 bp, 17 predicted proteins | sample CryGeyCG12114_NA_FD_185462 | JGI IMG/M metagenome (GOLD analysis project Ga0210040, IMG submission 185462) | Groundwater microbial communities from aquifer - Crystal Geyser CG19_WC_8/21/14_NA (SPAdes) (version 2) | ecosystem: Environmental > Aquatic > Deep subsurface > Groundwater | place: USA... | reverse complement strand
GACGAGCACGACATGCCACTCCTCAGCATTGAGCAGCTGGCGACGGTGACAGCCTGAGGGGTCTGCCGCACCTGCTCGAGCTGGCCGATGGGGTGGGACAGGATCGAGCTGCTCACCGACTGATCCGTCCCCGACACCTCGGTGGATGACCCGGGCGGCTGGCAGCTGCTCCGGCTCATCGTGGGGCTTGGTGGAAGGCCGGACACTGTCCGCACCTCATGGCACGGTGCGTGACGTGGATGCAGTCGCCGGTGCCTACGAGTCCCTCATGACCCGCCGCCTGGCGCAGCTGCTCCGGGAGACCACGCTCGAAGCGGCGTACGCGCGGGTTCCGGACGCCGCGGCACCGGAGGTTCTCGCCCGGCACGTGGCGGACGCTGTGCGCAAAAGGCTCACGGACATGCCCGCCGGCGATCGTGCCGATTACGTCAATACGCTCCTCGCGGTCCGCCCGAGCGACGACCTGGACCTCGTCGACCGGGTCGAGCAGCTGACCGAGCTCCGTCAGCCCGGGTTGACCGCGCGCTGGCCGCAGGGACGACCCGCGACGCCCCTGTCCGAGGTGGCTCTGTTGACGAACAGCCGAGGTGAGCCCAACCTCGGCGCGGAGCTGCGCCAGGAGATGGGCAGCGCCGACGAGGTCGACCTGCTGTGCGCCTTCGTCCGCTGGCACGGCCTGCGGGTGCTGGAAGAGCCGCTCGCGGCGCTCGCAGAGCGCGGCATCCACCTGCGCGTGCTGACGACGACCTACCGCGGCGCCACGGAGCGTCGCGCGCTCGACGAGCTCGTCCGGCGCTTCGGCGCTCACGTGAAGATCCGCTACGACGCCCAGACGACGCGCCTGCACGCCAAAGCGTGGCTTTTCCGCCGGAAGTCCGGCTTCGACACCGGCTACGTGGGCAGCTCCAACCTGTCGAAGTCCGCTCTCGTGGACGGCCTCGAGTGGAACGTTCGCATCTCGTCGGAGGCGACGCCGACGCTCGTCCGCAAGTTCGAGGCGACGTTCGACACGTACTGGAACGATGTCGGCTTCCGCGACTACGACCCCGACCGGGATGCCGACCTCCTCGACCGTGCGCTGGCCGCCGAGAGCGGCGCCTCGCCCAGTGGCACCGTGGTGTCCATCTCCGGGCTCGAGGTCTCCCCGCGCCCGCACCAGGAGCTGATCCTCGAAGCGCTCGACGTGGAGCGCGTCACCCACGACCGGCACCGCAACCTCGTCATCGCCGCGACGGGCACCGGTAAAACCGTCGTCGCGGCGCTCGACTTCCGCCGACTGCGCGCGCAGTGGCTGGAGCGAGAGGGACGTGAGCCGCGCCTTCTATTTGTCGCCCACCGCAAGGAAATCATCGAGCAGGCGCTGCGCACCTACCGCGAGGTGCTGAGCGACAGCGTCTTCGGGGAGCTGCTGGTCGGGGGCAGCAGGCCGTCGCAGTGGTCGCACGTCTTCGCGTCGATCCAGTCGCTGTCCCCCGGGGTGCTCGAGGACCTCGGGGCTGAGCACTTCGACGTCGTGGTCGTCGACGAGTTCCACCACGCCGAGGCGGCGAGCTACCGACGGCTGCTCGACCACCTCGAGCCGGCCGAGCTGCTGGGTCTTACCGCCACGCCCGAGCGGGGCGACGGCGTCGACGTGCGCTCCTTATTCGATGGCCGGACGGCGTACGAGCTGCCGCTGTGGTCTGCCCTCGAGGCCGACCTGCTCTGCCCATTCCACTACTTCGGCGTCGCTGACGGGACGGATCTGCGTGGCGTGGACTACAGCCGGGGCGGCTACGAGGTGGAGGGCCTCGACAAGGTCTATACGGGCAATGACGCGCGCACGCGGATCGTGCTCACCGCGCTCCGCGACCGGGTGACCGACGTCGGGCGGATGCGCGCCCTCGGCTTCTGCGTCAGCGTCGCGCACGCGCAGTACATGGCGCAGAAGTTCGCCGACGCCGGCCTCCCCTCAGCGGCGATCTCGGGCACCACCCATCCCGCGGAGCGCGAGCGCGCCTTCGCCCTGCTCCGCTCTGGAGACCTGCGTTGCCTGTTCGCGGTCGACATCTTCAACGAGGGGATCGACCTCCCTGACGTCGACACGCTCCTCATGCTGCGCCCGACGCAGTCCTCGACGGTCTTCCTGCAGCAGCTTGGACGGGGGCTTCGACGTGCGCCTGGCAAAGCGGTCCTCACCGTCCTCGACTTCATCGGACAGCACCGCACCGAATTCCGGCACGAGCTGAGGTACCGGGCGCTGACCGGAGTGACGCGGGACCAGCTCGAGCGCGACCTCGAGAAGGGCTTCCCGTACCTGCCCGCGGGCTCCCAGCTCGTGCTCGACCGGGTTGCGCAGCAGCTGGTGCTCGACAACGTGCGCTCATCGCTGCGGTCGACGAAGAAGGATCTGGTCCGCGATCTCCGGGCCGCGGTGGTCGACGGTCGGGCACCTGACCTCGACGTCTTCCTCGCCACCAGCGGGAGGCCGCTGAGCGACGTTTACCGCAGAAGCGGCAGCTACACCGACCTGATGCGCGCCAGCAGCCTGCCCATGCCCATCGGTGGAGAGGGAGAGGCGCCGCTCCTGCGGCGCCTCTCCGCGCTCGCTCACGTCGACGACCGCGAGCGCGCGGAGCTCTACGCGTGGATGGCAGCCACCGACGGTCCCCGCTACGACGACCTCTCGCCGCGAGAGCGATCCCTCGCGCGCATGCTCTTCTTCACGCTGTGGCCCGACAAGGGCGGGCACGCCTCCTGGCAGGAGGGGTTCGACGTCCTGCGCGCGCACCCAGCCGTGTCGGCGGAGATCGCGCAGCTCATGGCGAACGCCGTGGAACGCGCGCAGCACGTGCCCCGGTCGATCGCGGGGCTGCAGCACCTGCCCGTCCTCTCCCACGCCAGCTACCGGCGGGAGGAGCTCCTCGCAGGGCTCGGCTGGGCGTCGTGGGAGCGCAAGGTCGCTGGGCATAACCGTGGTGTGGCTTGGTCCGACGCGGAGCAGGTCGAGGCTCTCATGATCAACCTTCGCAAGGACGAGGCCGCCTTCACCCCCTCGACGATGTACCGCGACTACGCCCTGTCGCCGACGCTCTTCCACTGGGAGAGCCAGAACGCGACGTCGGAGACGTCCGTGTCGGGCCGTCGCTACGTGTCCCACCGGGAGGCCGGCTCTCAGGTCGTGCTCTTCGCGCGTGAGACGCCGACCGACGCCATCGGGGCGGCGCCGTTCACCTGCCTCGGCACGGCGCAGTACGTCGAGCACCGCGGTGAGCGTCCGATGGCCATCACGTGGGAGTGCCACCGCAGCATGCCGCCGGCAGTGGTGCAGGCGGCGTCTGCGATCTCCGCGTGAGCACTGCCGTCATCGCGTTGAGGACGTGTTCCGGAGCGGCTCCGTGGTCGGCGTCACCTGCCCGATCCACACGCCATCCCGAGCCCGGGTGATGCCGACGTACAGCTCCCGCCGTGCCAGACGTGCGCCGTCGTCGTCAGCGACTGCGGCTCTGGAGGGCAGCGGCAAGAAGACGTGCGCGAACTCGAGGCCCTTGGCTCTCTTGACGGTGCCCACCTTGACCCGGTCGCACGTCTCACCTCGATAGTCCGGGAGGTCGATGGTCGTGAAACCTCGCCGTCGCAGCGCCCCGTGCCACCGCACGGCTTGCGACGTCGTCGACGTCAACAAGGCGCAGTCGCCCGGACGGACACCTCCGGCGAGCGCGTCGCGGAGGGCGCTGATGAGGGCCTCGTCGAGGCTGCGGTCGTCGGATGCGTCGACCCGGGTCGCCATCCCGCCGCGTCGTACGACGTCGACGGTCCCCTCGAACGCCGCGTCGCCCTCGTCGTCGAGGTCGTCGGCGCTGAGGACTGCGGTGGCGGCCGCGACCACCTCCGACGCGTTGCGGTAGTTGTTGCGCAGGATCGTCGATCGAGCGCCGGGGATGACGATGCCGGCCTCCGCCAGCGTGAACCCACCCGGGTAGATCGCCTGGTGGCCGTCGCCGACGAGGAGCAAGCCGTCGGGGGTGTCGCCGACCAGGGCGTGCATGAGCTGCACGCCGACGAGTGTGAGGTCCTGCACCTCGTCGACGATGACGGCGCGGTACCGACCGGTGACGGGCCGGTGGCGGAGCTCCGCCAGGGCGAGGCTGAGCAGGTCCGCGGCGTCGTGGACACCCGCTTCGCGCAATGCGACGTCGTAGGCGACGTGGAGATCCCACACCGCCTCGCGGTGCACCGGTTTGAGCGGGACGCGCCTCCCGACCCGCTTGAGGTCCCGGTACTCCTCGAAGCGCGCGAGGCCCCTTCCCTTGATGACACTCAGTACTTCTTCGTCCCAGTACCGAGGGTGCAGGTCCAGGTCGCCGAGCGGACCGAAGCGACCCACCGCCGCCCAGGTCTTGTTGAACAGCGTCTGCGCGCGACTGACATCCATCGCGACCGGGACGTCGCGCTCGCGCAGCAGCGCCATGGCGAAGGCGTGAATGCCGGTGAACTCGACGTGCTCGACCGCTCGCGGGCTCAACCGAGCCAGCAGGCTCGCGAGCACCTGCGGGAGCGTCCGCACGTACGTGGCGTAGAGGACTCGCTCATCCAGGCCGCAGTGCGCGGCGAGGTGAGCGGCGCGGTGGAGCGCGACGACCGTCTTGCCGGTGCCAGCGGCGCCGCGCAGGCGCCCCGGCCCTCCCTGGGACTTCCTGACGATGGCGAGCTGCGAGGGGTGCAACCACGTCATCCAGGCCTCGACCGGTTGTGCCGTCGCGGCTTCTAGCACGGCGGCCTCGAGCTCCGCGACGTCGACGAGTGTCTCCTGCTCGAGCGCCTCCGTCGTCGGCAGGACGACCGGCGGCAGGATCGGTGCCGGAGGATGCGGAGCGTGGCCCTCGTATTGGGGGAAGGAAGCCTCGAGGGCTGCTGCGATGGCCTCGACCTGGTCGTCGCCGATGCGGTGGCCGAATCGCGTCGCCCACGTGACCACGGCGGCCTCGCCGACGGCGACGGGGCGGCCGAGCGGCGTCGGCCGCAGGTGGCCGGCGGCTCCCGTGAAGACGAGCACGGGATGGACCAGCAGCGGGGACAGGCCCAGGCCACCCACGACGTCGTCCACCTGCGACGTCAACGCCAGCAGCGTGGCGACCTCGTCAGTAGCTGGGGCGTCTCCCATCCACAACGTCGTGCCGGTGATCCGGGGTTCGGCCCACGCTTTGGCGTCCACGACGAGGACGCCGCCGGGCCCGACGAGGAACATGTCGACGTTGGCGGCTGTCGCCCAACGGCGGTCCACCAGTAAGCGCCAGCCGAGCGGAGCCGCGGCGGCCAGACGGAGGGCGACCGCTCGCTCGGAGGTCGCCGCGACGTCGTTACGCCGGCTCTGCGCGATCAGTCGATCGTGCTCGCGCAGGTGCGCCGCCGCCCGCGCGCGGGCGCTGGCCGCTGCGCGCTGCTGCGAGCCACCGGCGGCAGCCAGCGTGGGCAGCAAGTCGTGCTCCCAGGTAGTGCCCATGGTCTCCCGCCTCCTCCACGACGGCATCGGCGCGGTAGCCGGAGACCTGGAGAGCTGCCACCGGAGAGCGCCCCTGTGGACGCTGATCCAGCCCCGGCGAGTCCGACGCTCCGCGTGGTCACGAGCCGGGGAGCATGGCGGACGTCGGACTCGCCGCCGTCCCTGCGCGCAGGTCCCACCGGGTGCGTCGTCGGTCACAGGTCCGCGAGCAGGTCCCCGACCACGGCCTCCTCGTGGACGGCGACGCCGTGCCGTCGCATCGCGGAGGAGAGCCGCTCGTCCCAGGGGGTGGGCACGGGCGCACCGGCGAGCGGCAGGCCTCGGTCGACCCCCGCGGTGACGGCGCGCTCGTAGTCCGCGGCGCCCATCCGCCACGGCCGGGCACCACGGGCGAGGACTCGTGCGGCGATGGCAGCTCCCGGCCAGTCGAAGTCGCCGTGGTAGCGGACGTCGGCGCCGCCGGCGACGAGCCGGTCCAGCAGCAGCCAGCCCGCTGTCGAGGGGTTGCCGGACGTGCAGACCAGCGGTGCCGCAGCACCGGCTCGGGCCGCCGCCTGGAGCACCTGCGGGTTCTCGCAGACGGAGACCACGGCGCCGGGCCGAGTGAGGGCGACATCGGCGGTCGCAGGCGTCGTGAGCTCCTGCACGGTCAGGTGGGTGACGAGCCCCAGGTCGGCCCGTGCGCGCAGCGACACCGACCACGGGTCGTCGCCCGAGGGGCGCAGGCCCCACGTCAGCACGGTGCCGGACACCTGGTCGGTCGTGACGCCGACGGACGCCCACAGCGCGCGCCGGTCGGCCACCGTCTCGGGCGCAGGCTCGCCCCGCGCGGCGGCGACACCGCGCAGCACCACCGCGGAGAGCGGTCGGCCGTCGTCGAGGGCGTGCGCGTCGCCCGTGACGGACGACGCGACCGCGCCGAGGTCGCGCTCGGCCTCCGTCCCGGTGGTGGATGCCAGCGGCAGGTCGGCGAGCACCCGCGCCGCGGCGTCGACGACGCGGGGGACCTCCGCGGGCGGCAGGCGCGTGAGCAGCCCGGTCCGGCGCAGCTCCGCCGTCCAGGCCGGCACCCAGGGCGCGGTCGAGAGGCCGGTGCCGGCGAGCGCGGCGTCGAGCGCCGTCCACGTCCCGGCGCGCTCCGCGGCACGTGCCTCGCGTGCCGCCGTGAGGTCGACGACCGGGCCCACCAGCTCGGTGACGACGGCGAGCAGGCCCCGCCGGGCGGCCGAGGCCCGCAGCGCCTCGTCGAGGCGGGTCAGCCGGACGCGGGTAGGCCCCGGCGGGAGCGACGTCCGCAGGAGGTCGCCGAGCCGGTCGGCGCCCGTCTCGTCGAGGTCGAGCTCGAGGACGCCGCGCGGCTCGAGCCGCGTCTTCTCCAGCTTGGTGTGGCAGGTGCGCCAGACGGCGGCGAGGGACGGATCGCCGAGGTGGTCTCGCAACGCTCCCGGGAGAGGCCCCGGTGCGTGCGTCATCGGGCCGCCCGCAGGTGGCGCGTCCGCCCGTCCCAGTGGACGTGCGTCGTCACGGCGGCGGTGCCGGGTGCGCGCCGCACCTCGTAGGCGTCCAGGCTCGGCACCTGCGGGTAGCAGCCCCACAGGGCGTGGCCGGTCATGACGAAGTCGAGGTCGAGACGCACGAGCAGGCCCATGAGCTCGCCGATCGTCCGGTCGTCGACCTTCGCGAAGGCGTCGTCGAGGAGCACCAGCCGCAGCGCTCGATCGGTGTCCGGCAGCCCGGACAGGTACGCGTCGGCGGCCGCGAACAGCGTCACGTAGGAGACGAAGCGCGTCTCGCCCTGGCTGAGCTTGGCCCGGCGCGTGATCTTCCGCTCCTGCGCGGGCCCCGGCCCCGTGATGACGACCTCGACGACGTGCCAGTCCCGGTAGTCGAGGGCCTGCCGCAGCGCGACGGCGTACCCGGCGGTGGGGTCGGCGGCGAAGGCCTCCTCGACGCGGCGCTCGATGAGCCCGACCAGCTCCTCGGTCTCCTCCGGCGGGCGGACGGCGGACGAGGTCTGCACGAGCTCGCGCAGCCGCGCGGCCGGGCTGCCCGCCGGCTCGTCGAGGTGCCAGCGCAGGCGGACGCCGATGCCGTGGCTCGTGCGGATGCCGCCCAGCGAGGCGTTCATGTCGTCGACCAGGCGCGTCGCCTGGCGGATGCGCCGCCGCAGCTCCTCGGCGACGCCGCCCAGCAGGAAGCGGGTGAAGACGTCGCGCTCCTGGCGGCTCAGCGCGCCACGGCCCGCGTCGCGCTGCCGGACGAGCTCGGCCGCGGCGGCCGCGGCGTGGCGGGTGCTCGTCGCGTCGGTGACGAGCACGAGGCGCACGCCGTCCTCGAGCCGGGCCTGGACGTCGAGGTTCCCGACGACGTCACGCTCCAGCACCGTCTGCGCCCGGACGAGCGCGTTCTCGTCGGCCGTCCCCGCGGGCAGGGCCTCGAGCACCGCGCGGGCGGCCGCGTCGGCGACACCGGCGTCCCCGCCGCCGAGCGGCAGCGCGCCGAGGTCCGGCAGGGACGCGGCGAGCGCCGGGGTGTCGAGGCGGCGTCGCAGGACCTCGGCCGCGGCGGACACCGCAGCCCGGCGCTCGGCCGCGCGCTCGCGCGCCGTCTGCGCCTGCACCTGTGCGGCCGACACCTGCTCCGCGGCGCGCTGCAGGTGCGGACGGGCACGGTCGAGGTCGGCGCGGGTGCGCCGGCGCTCACCCTCCGCCGCGCGGATGCTCGCCTCGACCTGCGCGGCCTCGGCGCCGACGTGCTCGCGCAGGGTGGCGACCTCGGCGGCCTCGCGCACCCACTCGCCGTGCGTCGAGTCCGCCGCCCGCTCGGCATGCTCGCGCTCGTCCGCCCGGGCCACCAGCAGCTCCGCGCTGCGCGCTGCGCGACCCGCCCGCACGTGGACGTCGTCGAGCGCCTCGGCGAGCCCGCGGCAGCGCTCGTGCGCCAGCCCGGCCGCCGCGGCGACCCCGGCGAGCCCGGCGGCGTCCTCGGGCAGGCCCACGCGCTCGCACTTGGCGCGGTGCTCCCGCGCCGCCACCAGCCAGGTCGCGCGCTGCTCGGCGGCGCGGGCGCGCACCTCCTCGGCGCGGCGCCGCCGCTCGTCGGCAGCGCGCCGGCCCGTCACCGCCTGCGCGCGCCGGCGGACGAGCGCCGTCGCGCGGGGTGCGGCGTCCTCGACCCGCTGCAGCGCGCGTTCGTCCTCCTCCAGCGCGCTGCGGCGACGGGCGCGGTCGGCGGCGGCGAGGTCCAGCGCGGTCAGCTCCTCGGCGATCTCGGCCAGGCGGTGCGCCCGGTAGGCGGCGCGGGCGCTCGCCCCGACGTGGCGGGACGCCGGCACCACGTGGCGACCCGTGAGCGGACCGGCGCCCCAGGACCCGTCGCGGTCCACCCACAGCCCCTCGTCGCGGACGCCGAGCGCGACCCGCGCCAGCACGTCGTCCACCGCGGCGCGCAGCGCGTCGTCGTCGGTGTCGGGACGGACGACGGCGCGCAGCGTGGCGCCGGCTGCGGAGCCGCGCCCGCCCGCGAGCAGCTCGCCGGGAGCGGCCACCAGCGCGCCGTCGGGGGTGAGCGACGCCGTCAGCAGGCCCGAGGAGAGCAGAGCGGCTTCCAGGCCTGCTCGCGCCGCGTCGTCCCCGGCGTCGTCGGTGAAGTCGAGCAGCCGCCACAGCGGCGTCGTGCCGGCCGGGGCTCCCACCTGCCAGGCGGGGGCGTGCGGCTCCGGGTCGCGCGCCGAGCGCAGCGCGTCGGCCTCCGCACGCAGGGCGGTCCGGGCCTCCTCCGCGGCGCGCTGCTCCTCGCGCAGCCCGGCCACCAGGTCGGCCAGGCGCCCCCGGGCGGGGCGTGCCGCTGCCGCGGGGACACCGCCCAGCGCCCGGAGGTCGTCGTCCTCGGCGCCGTCGCCCGCCAGGGCCTCGACGTCGAGCAGGAGCTCCTGGACGGCCGTCGCCGTCCAGTCGACCTCGCCCAGCGCGGACGTCGTCGCCTCGGAGCTCGTCCACGCGCGCCACGCCTGGGCCAGGGCGACGGCGGCGTCGTCGCGCTCCCGTGCGTCGGCGTCCGCGGCACGGTCGGCCGTGCGGGCCTCCTCGTCGGCCTCGTCCGCGCGGAGGTCGGCGTCGGCGACCTGCCGCGCCCGGGCCTCGAGCGCCTCGGCGTCGCCCCGGCGTGCGGTGGCGAGGCCCCGCCGGTCGGAGACCACACGGGCGACGGCGCGCGCCGCCGCGGCCGCCGCGGGCACGTCGTCCGGTTCGACGGCGAGCACGGGAGCGCTCGGTCGGACGACCGACCCGGGGTCTCCCTCGAGCACGGTCCGGACCGTCGCGGCCTCGGTCGCGGGCACCTCCGCGCGGGCGCTCACGGTGCCGGGCAGCGCCCCGGTGCTCGTGCCGGCGGCGCGCAGCTGCTCCCGGGCGCCCTCCAGCCGGCCCGCGGCGGACCGCGCGGCGTCCTCGACCTCGGCGGCCCGGTTCCCGGCGTCCTCCGCGGCGCTGCGCTCGGCCGCGCGGGCGGTCGTGGCCCCGGCCAGCTCGCGGCGCGCCAGGCGCTCGAGGTCGCCCACGCGGCGCCCCCGCAGCTCGAGGTCCTGGGCGCTGCGGTACGCCGCCGAGCTCCGCAGGCCGGCGAGCGTCGCCCCGAGCTCCTCCTCGAGGTCGACGAGCTCGCGCACCGCCTCGTCCGCGCGACCGCGCTCGGCGAGCAGGCGCTGGTGCTCCGCGTCCCGCTCCTCCGCCGTGCCCTCGGCGGTCCGCAGCGTCTCGGCGGCCTCCTGCGTCGTCGCCGCGGCGCGGTGCAGGACCCCGGCGGCGTACCGGGCGTAGACGGCGACGAAGGCCTCGACGGCTGCGGCGTCGGCCTCCAGCCGCCCCTGCGCCTGACGGGTCTCCTCGAGCCCGTCGAGCTGCTCGCCGGCGCGCAGCAGCTCCGCCTCGGACAGCGGCGGCAGCGCCTCGGAGAGGATCGTCGGCAACCGACCCTCGTCGATGCGGTTGCCGACGTCCGGTGAGCGCAGCGTGTGCAGCAGCTGCAGCAGGCCCTCGTACCGCTCCTTCCCGGCGTCGGTCGTCAGCCCGAAGAGGATGCCGCGCACGTGCTCGCGGTGCTGCTCGGGCTTGTCGGTGACCCGGTCGGCGCCGATGACCTCGGCGAGGCCTTCCCGGGACAGCGGCTGGCGGTCCTCGCCGAGCAGGGCCAGCTGGTGCCCGGCGCGCAGCGGCGTCGTGAAGTACCAGGCCTTCGCCTCGGTCGTCGACGTCGAGAACCGCACCAGCGCACCGACGGTGAGGTGCTCGCGTCCGGTGCCGTCGGCCTCTTCGCCGCTCCCCTCGGCGTCCCCCGGGCGGTCGGCCACGTCGGTGAGGTCGCGCGCGCGGACGAGCTCGAGCCACACGTACCCCAGGCGGTTTGCCGCTCTCCGGGCCGCCGGCGCGCATGAGGTCCTCCAGCCGGACGCGCCCGGACCCGGTGGCGTCCATCTTGCGCCGGTCGGCGTCGAGGAGGAACGGCAGCAGCAGCTCCAGCGCCCGGGACTTGCCCGACCCGTTGGTGCCGCGCAGCACCAGCCGGCCGCCCGACAGGTCGAAGGTCTCGTCGTAGTAGTGCCAGACGTTGACGAGCCCGGCGCGGTGCAGCCGCCACCGGTGCGGGTGGTGCTGGGCCGGCGTCTCGTCCGTCGTCGGGGCGGCCTCGAGCACGGTCATGGCTCCTCCAGGTCGAACAGCGAGGGCTCCGGGGCGATCGGCTCCTCGGTGGCCCGCGCGTCGGCGGTACGACGTCGGGCGCGGGTCGGCGCCGCGCGCTGCGGGTCGGGGCGGTAGCGGGCGGCGGCGGGGTGGACGACGAGGCCGTCGTCGGTGCTGCGCACCAGGGAGACCGACTCGAGCAGCGCGACGACCTCGCCCCGCAGCCGCGCCGGGTCGGTGACGAGCGCATCGGACCAGACGGCGGCGTTGCGCGCGGCGAGGTCGGTGAGCTCCTCGTCCACGAGGTCCCAGGGCGCGAGGACGCCCGGTACCTGGCGGCCGCCGACGTCGGCCACCGCCCCGGCGTCGGGCCGGGTGCGGTCGACCAGGGCGTCGAGCAGGAGGAGCGCCGCCTGCCGCACGGTGCCGGGCCCGGGGAAGGCCACGTCCGTGACCTCCCCGTCGGGGTCGTAGGCGAGCGCCCCCTCGGCGCGGACCTCCAGCGCCAGTCCGAACACCTCGTCGAGGACCCGCGCCAGGTCCCGGCGGTCCCGGGAGAGGGCGTCGGCCTCGCCGGGCGTGAGGTCCTCGCGGCGCACGAGCGGGTCCTCGACCAGCCGTCGCCGCAGCGACCTGCGCGGCGACTCCGGCGGCTCCGGCTCGGCCTGCGCCGGCTCGCCGTCCACGGGCGCCGCCGCCGGTGCGGCCCCGGGCCGCAGCGACTCCTGCAGCGGCCCGGCCAGCAGGTGCGGCAGCAGCGGGCGGTGCACCGTCAGCAGCGCCTCGTCGCGCCGCTCGCCCCAGGCGCCGACGCTGCCGTCGGTCTCGGTCAGCACGCCCCAGCGCACGAGCACCTCGACGGCGGCGACGAGCTGGCGCCGCTCCACCAGCGAGTCGCCGACCTCGAGGCCTGCGGCGGCGGCGTCGGCACGCACTTGCTCGACGAGCGCGGAGACGAGGACCTGCTCGCCGACGTGCGGAGCCAGCAGACCGGCGGCCAGCAGGCTGAGGTAGGCGTAGGTGCGGGGCGTGAGCGGCTGGTCCCCGCGGCGCAGCGGCCGGGCGGGTGCGCCGTCCGCCGGCGGGGCCTTGACCAGCCGGGCGAAGGAGGGCTCCACCACGAGCGTGCAGCCCAGCTGTGTGGCGAAGGCCTGGCGCAGGGCCGCGCCGTGCCGGCGGACGAGCGCCAGCGTCTGCGGCGCCGTCGTCGCGGTGACGAACGGCGTCACGAGCAGGGCGCGCGCGGCCTCGCGGCGCTCGGCCGCGTCGTGCGCTGCCGTCGAGGCGAGGTCGGCGCCCGCTCGCGGGGTCACGTGCCCCACCGGCTCTCCGGCTCCGCGCCGGCCGACCTGTCGGAGGCGCGCTCGGCGCTCAGGCGCAGCCCGTGGACGGCGGCGCTCCCGTCGGGGGCGTGGACGACGGTCGTGGCCCCCGGGTCCGCGACCACGCGGACCACGAGGTCGAGATCCTCGTCGGACGCCTCCGCGGGAGCGGCCAGGAGCGGGTCGACGGCCAGCAGGTCGGCCAGCCGGTCCAGCAGCAGGTCGCGCGCGGCGGGGGAGACGGTGGCGCCGTCGAGGTTGCCCGCGGCGGCGAGCTCCGCTGCGGCGGAGCGGCGCTGCTGCAGCTCGTCCTCGGCCTCGGCGAGGAGGCGCTCGCGGTCCAGGCCGGGGTCCGGGACGCGCGGCGTGCGCCCGCGGGCGGCGCGGTCGCCCCGCTCGCGCAGGGAGACCGGGACGTCGACGGGCGAGGCGTCCCACCACGACGTCGTCGCGGAGCCGGAGGCGTCCGGCTCGTCCGGGCCGACGAGCAGGTGGCGCGCGGGCTGCGCACCGAAGGTGGCGGCGAAGAGCCGGTGCGCCTCGTCGTCGGTGCACTCGGTGAACCAGGCCGCCAGCCGTAGCAGGTCCGAACGCCGTGACACCCCGCTGCCGGCCGCGGTGATCATCCGTCGGGCGTTGGCGATGAGCTGGCCGAGGGCCTGCTCGGTGGCGCCGCGGAGCTGGTCCGGTCCCGAGCGCCCGCCCCGGCCGGAGTACCAGCCGGCGAGCCCCTCCCAGTCGGCCCGCGCCCGCCCCCGGGAGAGCAGGCCGCCCGCCGCGGCGGCGAAGGACGGGAGGTCGGCCAGCAGGGCGAGCAGCCGGTCGAGGTGGTGCTCGAGCCGGTCCAGCCGCTCGACGACGGCCGGTGCGTGGCGGGCGACGTCGGCGCTGAGGAGCTCGACGTAGTCGAGCAGCAGGCCCTTGAAGGCGTCGTACTCCTCGCCGGCCAGGTCGTACCGCAACAGGCGCGTGGCGAGGAAGGCGTAGAAGTCCTTGACGCTGTCGGTGAAGAGGGACTGGTTGGCGAAGACGGTGGTGACGTCCGCGGCCAGGTCTTCCGCGTCCGGGTGCGGTCCGGTGACGCCCGCCAGAAGACGGTCGAGGGCGGCGACGGTCCCGCCCAGCAGCTCCCGGGCGACGTCGCGCGCGCCGTCGACCTCGGCGAGGACGGCGTCGACCTCGCGGTGCACGCGGCCGCCGAGCGGTGACACCTGGTAGCGCGCCCGCGATCGCGTGTAGTCGCGGATGGTCGCCACGCGCGCGTCGTTCGGAGAGGGGAGGAGGTTGCCCCACTCCAGCAGCTTCTCGCAGCGCTGCTGGACGACGTCGGCGTCCAGGACCAGGCCGTGCTCGGCCAGCGCCGCCTGCACGTCCCCCGCGGAGAGCTCGGCGAGGAGGGTGCCCGTGAACAGGCGCATGACCGCGAGGTACTCGGCGGCCGACTCGGCCGTGACGTAGCTGTAGAGCCGCGCGCGCTCCGGCATGCCGCCTCCTCCCGACGACCAGCACCGTAGGCGGAGGGGGTGACAGCCGGGCGACGTCCGCGCACCGTCCTGCGGACGGACGAGCGGCGTCCTCGTGCTCGTCGGGCCTCCGTCGGCGCGGCCCGCGAGCGCAGTACGGCGACGCGCGAGGTCGTCCAGCCGTCCAGTCCGACGTGAGCCATGATCACGAGCGGGGGTTCATGGCCGGCGTCGGACTCGGGACCGGGTGGGGTCGTCGTCCAGGGCAGGGCGGGGAGCCGTCCTCGGCACGACCGTCGTCGACCAGTGGCAGCGCGACGACGCGCCGAGGACGACCCGTCGGCGCCCTACCGCACGTACCAGACCGGACATACAGTGCATCCGCTGCGGGACGGAAGCGTCCCGGCCAGCGCGGGACTGAGTGCCCCGCGGGGAACGACGAGTGCGATCTCGACGAGGAGGACGCGATGACGACGACCTGGACGACTCGTGCGGCGATGCTGGCCGCGGTGGTGACGGTGGCCTCGAGCGCCGTGGCGCTGGGGACGGGAGCCGGCACCCAGGCCGCAGGGCAGACGACAGCGGCGTCCGCGCTGCCGGCCGCGCCGCCGCCCGAGGGCGACGTCGTGCTGTTCGACGACTTCGACGGCACGAGCCTGGACCGCTCGGTGTGGAACGTCGAGGTCACCGGGGTGAACTTCGGCACGGTGAACAACGAGCAGCAGGCGTACGTCGACTCCCCGCGGACCCTGCGCATCGACCGCAGGGCGAGCCTCGAGGGCGCCAGCAAGGGGGCGCTCGAGATCCACCCGCGCTACCGCCCCGGCTTCCAGGCCCCCGACGGGCGGACCTACGACTTCATCTCCGGGCGGCTGACCACGCAGGAGAAGGTGGAGCTGACCTACGGGACCGCCGAGGCGCGGATCAAGCTCCCGGACGGCTCCGGGCTGTGGCCGGCGTTCTGGTCGCTCGGCTCCGACATCGGCACCGCAGGATGGCCGGGGAGCGGCGAGACGGACATCATGGAGTACGTCGGCTACCCGGAGTGGACCAGCAACGCCGTCCACGGCCCCGGCTACTCCGGCGAGACACCGCTGGTGACCCGGCAGTACTTCCCCGAGGGCACCGACGCCACGGACTGGCACGTCTACTCGGTCACGTGGTCGCCCACCGAGATGGTCTTCCGGCTCGACGGGGAGATCACCTACCGGGCGACCCGCCCCATGGCGGAGTTCTTCGGCCCGTGGACCTTCGACGCCGACAAGTTCCTGCTGCTGAACTTCGCCCTGGGCGGCGCCTACCCGGTGAAGAACAACAACGAGGTGGACGCGCAGTACTACGGCATCCCCGAGGACACGGTGGCGGACCTGCAGCGCGAGGAGCCGAAGATGCTCGTGGACTGGGTGCGGGTCACCTCGACCGACTGACGCCACGAGCCCGGGGTCCCCGGACCGGCGCGGGGCGTCCAGTCCGACGTCGTCCATGATCCCCGCCGCGTGATCATGGACGGCGTCGGACTCGACGGCGGCCGCCGTCGTCGTCCACAGGGCCCGGGCGGGAGAAGCCCCGGCTGCCGCACAGTGCGGCGGTGCCGCGCCGCCTGGTCGTCCCGCCCGAGGTGGTCGGCCTGCCGCTCACCACGCGGGAGCTCCTGCACGTCGTGACGCCCGGTCAGCTCGCCGGACCGGCCTTCGTCCCGGTGACGCGTGGCGTGCACGTGAGCGCCGGGACGCCGCTCGACCACGGGGCGCGCGCCCGTGCGGTGCTGAGGGCGATGCACGGCCCGGCGGCCCTCGGTGGTCTCTCGGCGGCCTGGGCGCTCGGGGTCCCCGATGCCTCCCCGGACGAGCCCGTGCTCGTGCTGGCGCCTCGACCGGCTCCGCGCTCGCGCGAGGGGGTCGTCGTGCAGCAGTGCGCGCTGACCGACGCCGACGTCGTCCGCACGCCCCTCGGGTGGGCGACGACGCCGGCGCGCACCGTCGTCGACCTGCTGCGCACCCTGCCCATGCCGCGGGCGCTGTGCACGGCCGCGGCGGTGGCCCACCGGAGCCGGACGCGCGTCCAGGACGTGCTGGCCCAGCTGGACCGGCAGCGCGGCGCGCGCGGGCTGGCGCTCGCCCGGGCGCGCGTCCACCTCCTGGACCCGCGCGCCGAGTCGCCGCGGGAGACGGCGCTGCGTCTGCCCCTGGCCGAGGCGGGCCTGCCGCCGTGCGTCCCGCAGCACGAGGTGCGGGACGCCGGCGGTGCCTTCGTCGCCCGACTCGACCTGGCGTGGCCGGAGCTGCGCGTGGCTGTCGAGTACGACGGCGACCACCACCGCGACCGGACCCAGCACAGCCGTGACCTGGCACGCCACAACCGCCTGCGCGCGCTGGGGTGGACGGTGCTGCAGGTCGACGCCCGGCTCCTCGAGCGCCCCGCCGAGCTGGTCCGGCAGCTGGCGATGCTGCTGGACGAGGCTCGAGTCCGACACCACCCATGATCACGACCCGGGGATCATGGACGGCGTCGGACTCGGCGGTCCATACGCCGACGTCTCGTGTCGTCCCGGTGCTGGAGGTGGTCCGCGCCCGGATTCCCCAGCGCCGCCGTGCGGCCGCGACGGTCAGTCGCTGGCAGGGTGGTCGCCATGTCTGAGACTGCTCCCCCCGTCGTCGTGGTGACCGGTGCGAACGGGCTGGTGGGCGCCGCGGTGTGCCACGCGCTCATCGAGCACTCGGCGCACGTGCGGGCCGTCGTGCGCCGCGCCGGCAGCGCGCCCGACTTCGAGGGCGTCACCGAGCACGTCGGCGACTTCACCGACCCGGACTTCGCGCGCGAGGTCACCGAGGGCGCCGACGCCGTCGTCACGACCGTCCACCCGATGGGCTCGCCGCGGGAGGTCCAGCACCAGGTCGCCGTCGAGGGCACCCCGGTCATCGCCCGCGCCGCGCGCGACGCCGGCGTCGCGCGGCTCGTCCACGTGTCCACGGCCGGGGTCTACGACCGCTCTGCCGGTGTGGGTGACGTGGGCGAGGACGGCCCCCTCCTGCCCGAGGGCAGCGGCGACTATCCCGACACGAAGAACGCCACCGACGCAGCGCTCGCGCAGGTCGAGGGCCTCACGACCGTGCTGGTCCGCCCGCCGGCCATCATGGGCGCCGGGGAGACCTCGGTCTGGAACACGCTGCGGCCGCAGGAGGTCCGCGACGGCGAGCGCTCGACCAACCCGGCCAAGACGTGGGGCTGGGTCCACGTCCACGACCTGGCGACCCTCATCGCCGACGTCGCCGCCGGCGTCATCGCTCCCGTCGACGACGACCCCGAGCAGGGGCCCGTGGCCGGTGCCACCACGCCGGTGATCGTGGCCGGTGAGCCCGCGACGTGGCGCGACTACATGGGCACGGTGTGCGAGGCGCTGGGCGTCGAGCCGGAGTGGACCGACGAGCCGGAGTGGACGGGGCAGCTGCTCACCGACCGCGCGCGGGGCTGGGGCTGGGCGCCGCGGGTGAGCCTCGGCGAGGCGCTGAGCGAGCTGCGGGAGGGGCTGCAGGGGTAGGGCATCGCTCGGGGGAGGAGGCCGACGGGCTCCGCCCACCTGACGTCGCGTCCGGAGCGGGGGGCGCGGCCGTCGCCCCCGCCTGTCAGGGGCGCCGCGCGACGCGCTCGAGGACGTCGTTGACGCGCGCCGGGTCGAGCGCCCACCGGGCGACGAGGTCGGCCATTCCCACGACACCGACGTCGTGCGGACGGGCGCTGACGCGGATGCGCAGGTCGGCGGTGGCCAGCGGTAGCGAGAAGGCAGCGACGCGCTCGCGGACGCCGCCGAGCAGGTGCTCACCGGCGGCAGCCAGGTAGCCCGACACGACGATCTCCGAGGGGTTGAGCAGGCTGACCGCACCAGCCAGCCCGATGCCCAGCACGCGACCGGCCTCGCGGACGCGGCGCACCGCCCGGGGGTCGCCCGCCTGCAGGAGCGCCACGACCTCGCGGACGCCGGAGACCGCCAGCCCGTCCGCGCAGAGGTCGCGCGCCAGTGCCCAGCCGCCGGCGTAGGCCTCGACGCAGCCGACCTTGCCGCAGCGGCACAGCGGCGGCTCGCGGTCGGTGACGTCCTGGGCCGCGTGCGTGTGACCCAGGTCGCCGGCGGAGCCGCGAGCGCCGCGCAGGATCTCGCCGTGGGTGACGATCCCCGCCCCCACGCCGGTGCCGACCTTGACGAGCAGCAGGTCGTCGCGCGGCACCCCGGTGAGCACGTGCTCGCCCCACGCCATGGCGTTGACGTCGTTCTCGACCAGCACGGGGACGCCGAGCGTCGGTTCGAGCAGGTCCGGCACGGTGACCCCGTCCCAGCCGGTCATCATCGGCGGCGACACGATCCGCCCGGTGAGGTGCTCGACGGGGCCGGGCAGGCTGATGCCCATCGCCCACACGGGCAGGTCGTCGCGCGAGGGCAGGGCGGCGAGGCCCTCGGTGACGCGACCGAGGACGGCGTCGGGGCCGTCTCTGACGTCGAGCTCCACGGTCGCCTGGGACCTCACGCCTCCGCCGAGGTCGCAGTGGGCCAACCGTGCGGCGGACGCGCCGACGTCGGCGATGAGCAGGCCGCCGCGGGCGGCGTTGAAGGCGAACCGGCTCGCCGGTCGGCCGCGCGAGCCGCTGCGCAGCCCCGCCTCGGCGACCAGCCCGGCGTCCAGCAGCTCGTCGAGGCGTGCGTTGACCGTCGCCCGCGCCCAGCCCGTCTCGCCGCCGACGCCTGCGCGCGTGACGGCGCCGCCGCCGCGGAGCCGGCGCAGGAGCTGCGCCGCCCCGTCGCTGAGCGCTGAGTCATCCATCGGTGACGCACCGTACGACACCGTTGTGCCGCCGACAACGATGATTAGGCAGTTGACGAGGCGGCACTGACGCCCTTAACGTCCAGCCGCAGTCAATAAGCCACCGTCGGCATCCTGAGGAGACGCGATGACGCGCCCGAGCCTGCGCCCCCTGTCCTTCGCCGTCCTGCCCGTGCTCGTCCTCGCCTCCGCCTGCGGCGGCGAGGAGGCCCCGTCCACCTCCGGGGGAGGGGGTGGTGACGGGGAGGTCCGCGTGGCGGCCGTCATCAAGGGTCTGGACAACCCCTTCTTCCAGGCGATGCAGCAGGGCCTCGAGGAGGGCGCCGCCACCGAGGGCGTCGAGGTCGAGGTGCAGGCAGCGCAGTCGATCACCGACACCACGGGTCAGGCGGAGCGGCTGACGGCCCTCGCCCAGCAGTCCTACGACTGCTACGTCGTCAACCCGATCACGGGCAACAACCTCGTCCAGGGGCTCGCGCAGCTGCCCGACGGCGCGCCGGTCGTCAACATCGACCAGCCCGTCGACGACGAGGCCGCCCAGGCCGCCGGCCTGGAGATCAGCACGTACATCGGCACTGACAACGAGGCCGCCGGGGCGCTGGGCGGTGAGCACATGGTCGAGCTGCTCGGCGGCTCGGGCACCGTCGGGCTCATCGCGGGCGTCGCGGGAGACGTGACGAGCGCCGCGCGCATCGACGGCTTCTCGCAGGCGGCGTCCGGCCTCGACCTGCTGCCCGCCGTCTCCGCCGACTGGAACCGCCAGCAGGCGCTGACGGCCGCCACGGACATCATCACCGCAAACCCGGACATCAGGGGCTTCTTCGCAGCCAACGACGACATGGGGCTCGGCATCGCCCGCGCCGTCGCCGACGCCGGCCTGCAGGACCAGGTGGCCGTCATCAGCGTCGACGGCAACGAGGACGCCCTGCAGGCGGTGGCCGACGGCAGTCTGGCCGCGACCGTGGCGCAGTACCCCTACGCCGTCGGGGAGCTGGGCGTGCAGGCCTGCGCCCAGCTGGCCGCCGGCGAGGACGTGCCCGAGCAGGTGGACGCCCCGGTGGCGCTCGTGACGCCGGACGTGGCCCAGCAGGCGATCGACGCCTTCCCCAGCCCCTTCGAGGACGGGGCCAGCACCGCGACGCCCTCGTCCGGCAGCTGACCGGAGGAGTGGACCTGTGACGAGCGGCACGGGCGGGGCGGCCGTGCGCACCGCCACGAGCGCCGAGGGTGGGGCGCCGGCGCAGCAGCACCGTGCAAGACGACAGGAGGACCCCGTGACCACCACCGCAGGGGAGAGCACGAGCACGACAGGGACTGCGAGGCCCGGCTGGCGGGACCGGCTGGCCGACCCGGGGACGTGGGCGGAGCTCGCGGCGCCAGTGGGACTGGTGGTCCTCGTGGTGCTCTTCCAGGTGCTGGACCCGACCTTCCTGACGCTGGGCAACGTCGAGGCGATGCTGGCGGCCGCCGCCATCCTCGTCGTCCTCGCCACCGGCCAGACCTTCACGGTCGCCACCGGGGGCATCGACCTCGCCGTGGCCTCGACGATGACGTTCAGCGCCGTCATGTTCGGCGTGGTGTTCGGCGCGGGCGCCCCCGTCGCCGCCTGCATCGCCGTCGCACTGGTCTCCGGATTGCTCTTCGGCCTGGTCCAGGGACTGATCATCGGCTACGGCCGCATCACCGACTTCATCGTCACCATCGGCGGGCTGTCGATCGCGTCGGGCCTCGCGCTCGTCGTCTCGGACGGCCAGCCGCAGACGGTCATCAGCGGCTTCATGCTGCGGCTGTCCACCGGTGGCGTCGGCGTCATCGGCTACCCGGTGCTCGTGGCGCTCGTGGTCGCCGCGCTGGCGCACGTGCTCCTGTTCCACACGCGCTTCGGCACGCACGTCCTGGCCGCCGGCGGGTCGCCGGAGGCCGCGACGGCCACGGGCATCAGCACCCGGCGCGTCAAGACGGCCGTCTACACGCTCAGCGGCACGTGCGCCGGCATCGCGGGCGTGCTGCTCGTGGCACGCATCGGCGCCGCCGAGCCCGCCGCCAACACCCAGTTCCTGCTCAACGCCGTCGCGTCCGTCGTGCTGGGCGGCGTCGCCCTCATGGGCGGCCGCGCCAACATCGCCGGGCCCCTCTTCGGTGCCCTGCTCCTCACGGCCCTGACCAACGGGCTGACCCTGCTCGGCGTCTCGCAGTTCTTCCAGCCGGTCGCCGTCGGCTCGGTCGTCGTCCTCGCCGCCTTCCTCTCGAGGTACCAGCGATGAGCTCCACCGCCACTGCGGACCCCCGACCCCTCGGCCCCCCCGACCCCTCGGGCGAGGTGCTCCTCTCCGCCCGCGGCGTCTCTCTCTCCTTCGGCAGCGTCCGCGCGCTCAAGGACGTCGACCTCGACCTGCGGGCGGGCGAGATCACCGCGATCGTCGGCGACAACGGCGCCGGCAAGTCGACCTTCGTCAAGTGCGTCTCGGGTGTCTACCGACCGGATGCCGGCGCCATGACTCTGGGTGGCGAGTCCATCGCCTTCGCCGACCCGCAGGAGGCCCGGCGGGCGGGGATCGAGACGGTGCACCAGAGCCTGGCCCTCGTGGAGGACCTCGCGGTCTGGCAGAACCTCTACCTCAACCGCGAGCTCACCAAGGGCGTCGGCCCGCTGCGGGTCCTGGACCGGCGCGCGATGAAGTCCGGTGCCCGCGACATGGTCTCGGGTCTGTCGGTCAACGTGCCGTCGACGACGGCGCGGGTGCGGCGGCTCTCGGGAGGGCAGCGCCAGGCCGTCGCCATCTGCCGAGCCGCCGGGTTCAGCTCCCGCCTCGTGATCATGGACGAGCCGACGGCGGCGCTGGGCGTCCAGGAGACCGAGCGCGTCGAGGCGCTCATCCGCCGGCTGCGCGACGACGGCCGCGCCGTCCTGCTCGTCAGCCACAACTTCGCGCAGGTCATGCGCCTGTCCGACCAGGTCTGGGTCATGCGCTCGGGCCGGTGCGCCGCCGGGCGGCGCACCGCAGAGACCACGGGCGAGGAGATCGTCGCCCTCATCACCGGCGCCCAGAGCTCCTGAGCGCGCGAGGAAGGACCAGGACGTGACCACCACGACCGACGCCCCCGTGGCGAGCGACGCTGACGCGGCCTCCAGCCGCCAGCCGCAGCCGGGCAACCCCCTCGGCGTCCACGCCCTCGTGTGGGAGGGCGGCACCAGCCCGGCGGAGATGGAGAGAGCAGTCGCCCGCACCGCAGCAGCGGGCTTCGACCTGCTCGAGCTCTCGTTGCACGACCGCGAGAACCTCGACGTCGCCCACGCGCGCGGACTGCTCACCGAGGCGGGCATCGGGATCGCCTGCTCGCGGGGGCTAGCCTTCGACGCCGACGTCTCCAGCGACGACCCCGCCGTCGTCGCGCGAGGCGAGGCGCTGCTGCACGACTCACTGCGCGTGACCGAGGACCTGGGCGGCACGCACCTGACCGGGGCGCTGTACTCGGCTCTCGGCAAGTACCCCGGGCCGCTCACGGAGGCCGGCCGCCGCAACGTCGTCACGGTGCTGCGCGGGCTCGCGGGCGAGGCGGCGTCCCGCGGCATGACGCTGGGGCTGGAGGTGTGCAACCGGTACGAGACCAACGTCGTCAACACGGCGCGGCAGGCGCTGGCGCTCGCCGACGACATCGGCGCCGACAACGTGCTTGTGCACCTGGACACCTACCACATGAACATCGAGGAGGACGACCTCGTGCGCCCCGTGCGCGAGGTCGGCGAGCGACTCGGGTACGTGCACATCGGCGAGAACCACCGCGGCTACCTCGGCTCGGGCCACCTGGACCTTCGCGGTTTCTTCCACGCGCTCGTCGACGTCGGCTACACCGGGCCCATCACCTTCGAGTCCTTCTCCTCCAGCGTCGTCGCGCAGGGCCTCTCGAACGACCTCGCCGTGTGGCGCGACCTGTGGGAAGACGGCGACGACCTCGCCCGGCACGCCCGTGGCGTCATCGAGCTGGGGATGGCCGCCGCCCGGCGCCGGTCGTGACCGCGTCGTCGCCCGGTGCGGCGGTCGCGCCCACCTTCGCCGACCTGCTCGGCCGGGCCCGTGCGCTGGCGGAGGCCCCCGGCCGCTCGGTGCTCGGGCTGTGCGGTGCGCCCGGCGCCGGCAAGAGCACGCTGGCGGAGGCGCTCGTGGCCGCGCTGGCGGCCGACCCGCCTCACGGAGCCGCGCCGACGTGGGTGGCGCACGTGCCGATGGACGGTTTCCACCTCGCCGATGTCGCGCTGCGGCGCCTCGGGCGGCTGGGCCGCAAGGGGGCGCCGGACACCTTCGACGCCCACGGCTACGCCGCCCTCCTCGAGCGCCTGCGGGCGCCGTCGTCGGCGACGGTGTACGCGCCCGCGTTCGAGCGGCAGCTCGAGCAGCCGCTCGCCGGCGCGCTGCCGGTCGAGCCGGACTGCCGGCTGGTCGTCACCGAGGGGAACTACCTCCTGGTCGACGACCCCTCGTGGACGCCGGTGCGCGCTCTGCTGGACGAGGTCTGGTTCGTGGCCGTGGACGACGGGCTGCGGCGTGAGCGGCTGGTCGCCCGGCACGTGCGCTTCGGCAAGTCGCCCGACGACGCGGTGGCCTGGGTCGGGGCGACGGACGAGCCGAACGCCGTGCTCGTCGCGCCGGGGGCCGCGGGCGCCGACGTCGTCGTGCCCGCGTCGGCCGTGCCGGCGCCCGGGGCACCCTCGGCCTGACGGTGGGCGACCAGGGGCACCGCGGCGGCGACCAGGGGCACCGCGGCGGCGACCAGCTCGAGGTCCAGCGCCGCGTACTCGTCCACGATGACGTTGCGCAGCCCCGCGGCGGGCGCGAGGCGCTCGGCCAGATCCCTCGGCAGCGCGCCCGCCTCGGCGGCGGCGGCGATGGACGAGCGGTAGTCGGCCGGGGTGCGGCGCCGTGGCTGAGAGTGGGCGGGCTCACCGGTGCGCGAGGAGCTCCAGGTCCCACTGGCGCAGCCGCTCGGTCTCCATCTCGGTCGTCAGGGCAGCCATCTGAGCCAGGGCGTGCAGCCCCGGGAGGGGCTCGACGCCGGAGACGCCCTCGAGCGTGACCAGCCGGCGTGCGCGCGTCTCGGTGTCGACGGCGGCGAGGACGCCCGCGTGGAGCGCGGCGTGGGTAACGACCGAGACGGCGGTCTCCGCGGGCAGCGCCGCGACGTCCAGGGGGCGCCCGGTCTCGTGGGCAACGAGGACGCTGGTGTCGAGCACCGCGGGCCGCGACGTCACAGCGGGTCGAGGCCGTCGGTGGTGTCGCTGGCGAGGGCGTCGAGGTCGTCGCGGAGGCCTGGGTCGGCCTGGCGGCGGCCCAGCAGGTCGGCGAGGTCCGTACGGGACAGGAACGGGCGGCGACCGGGGCGGATGGGGCTGATCTCCGCGACCGGGGACCCGTTGACGGTGACCGTGACGGGCGTCCCGCCCGACACCTGGCGCAGCACCTCGGCGGCGTGGTCCCGCAGATGGCGTGAGGAGACCGTCGTCACGGTCGCGACCGTAGCCCTCGTGCCGCACCCGCTGGTCTCTCGTCGGCTCCGGCTGTCGACCCCTGCGGCCGCGTCGAGTCCGACGCCGCACCGGCCGTGACACCGGGCTGCGCTGTGCGGCGTCGGACTCGAGGCCTGCCGCCGGAGTCGACCTGGGGCGGGGTGCGTCTGCCCGACGGGTCCGCCGCGGCGTCACCAGCCGGCCGGCTGCACCTCCAGCA
>Ga0210040_10002748_pt1 | contig 24487 bp, 23 predicted proteins | sample CryGeyCG12114_NA_FD_185462 | JGI IMG/M metagenome (GOLD analysis project Ga0210040, IMG submission 185462) | Groundwater microbial communities from aquifer - Crystal Geyser CG19_WC_8/21/14_NA (SPAdes) (version 2) | ecosystem: Environmental > Aquatic > Deep subsurface > Groundwater | place: USA... | reverse complement strand
TCACGCCGCAGATCCAGCGCCATCCTGACCGCTCGTTCCCGAAGCTCCTCGGGGTACTTCCTCGGTGCTGCCATGACTCTCATCCTCACGTGGAATGAGAGCCTCCATCAGACCCGGTACGGGACAGCCCTGTTCATAACGTTGCTTATCGGACAGGCGGACTTGAGTGGGGAATGGCCGGAGACGCGGCCTTCGGGCCGGAATGACCACCGCTCGGTTCGACATAGTACCGTCGGTGCTGATCCAGCTGGTGGTGGTGGCTCTGGTGATGCCGTCGTTCATGGTCCTCAGCCGCACCCCGGCCTATACAGCACTGCGGCTGGCTCTCGCCGGCCTCGGGCTGGCCCGGGACGGCGTCTGGCTGGCGGAGCGCACCACTCTGATCCCCTCCACCCGCTGGAGCCCGTTGCCGAGGCGCTCGTGGCCCATCCCTTCGTCGTCGTCGAGGTCCTCGCTCTCACCGCGGCCACGGCCTGGTGCGTCACCCGCTGCGGTCGACGGCGTCCGCTCCGGTGAGCGACCCGACGCCCTGACCGAGCCGAGTGCTCGTCCTCGGCCCCTCTCCTCGCCCGCAGGTTCGGCCCGCACCCCAGGTGTCCGCGGTGACGTCTAGGGGCCCGACCGCCTCCTCCGCTCTGCTGGGTCACGGCCCGTGCACCTCACAGATCCGCCACAGCGTGACCTCAGTGTCTGAACAGAGCAACAGGTAAGGCTCAAGTCCCCACTGGTGAGGCCGTCGGGCCTCGACGATCGAGAGGCGTCCGTGCCCCTTCAGAATCCGTCCAAGCGGCCCGGCTACTGGACGTCGATGGCTGACCGCACGCGCCCAGCCGTCATCCTCGTCGAAGACGGAGGCCGCGCCCTGTCGGAGCTCGATGACGTCGACAGCTCGGCGACGCCCACCGCGCGCACGGCCGGCGCCAACGCGCACGCCATCAGCGGCAACGTCGGGTCGGCCGGGGGCCCACTCGACACCGATAGCGGTGCCGCTGGTACCAGGGGCGGTGTACCCGGTGGCCGTTGAGGCCGAGCAGGTCAGCGGCAGCCGGGCGTCAGTGAGTTGCTCGGGAACCCGGCCTGGCTTCTCCGATGGTGCATCTGCGGCCGTGGCTCACCGGCTACACAGCAAGCGGCTGGAATCGTTCCGTACGCTTCGGGCATGAGTCGTCCTGGGGCTGGAAGGCCACGCGGCTTCCGCGAGCAGAGCGAGGACGACGTCGCTCGGCCTGAGCCAGCTGACGTCCAGCACCCACCCACCTCTCCGACGCAACCCGAAGTCTTGGAGTCGGGGCCACCGCCGCGACAACGCCCTCCGTGGCTGCGCTCGGTCGGACAGCGCCCAGCGCGGCGGTGGGTGCTGGCAGCGACCGCGCTGATCAGTGCCCTCGTCCTGGTCATCGCCGTCCTGGCCTTTCGGCTGGGCGCCCTCTCCGACCCGGCGGCCGGCGAGGCGCCGGCCGCCTCGCCGTCGACCCCGTCGGCGACGGCCACCGCACTGCCGGTCCCCGACCTGTACAAGCAGGTCGTGCCGTCGGTGGTGCTGATTACCACCTCTGAGGGTTCGCTCGGATCGGGCACGGTCGTCACTGACACGGGGACCGTGCTCACCGCCAACCACGTCGTCTCCGACGGAGGACGCGTCTCGCTCCTGTTCGCCGACGGCACCAGGTCAGCAGCGACCGTCGCGAGCAGAGACCCGAAGACTGACACGGCCACGCTGACCCCGGCGACGCTGCCCGAGGTCGTGGTGCCAGCGACCGTCGGCGGCGGCGTGGTCGTCGGCGCTGCCGTGGTGGCCATCGGCAATCCGCTGGGTCTGCAGGACAGCACGAGCACCGGCGTCGTCTCCGGTGTCGCGCGGACCTCCAGGACGACGGCCGGTTCGGTGTCGGGGCTGATCCAGTTCGACGCCGCCGTGAACCCGGGCAGCTCCGGCGGACCGCTGCTCGACGCGCAGGGGCTGGTCGTCGGCGTGGTGGTGTCGATCGCCGACCCGGGCAAGGACGACGCCTTCGCGGGCATCGGGTTCGCCGTGCCGATCGGCGCGGCGCTGGGCGGCGCCGGTTCCGGATCGGGACCCGGCGGCGGAGGGCAGCTGTGAACCGGACCCGGCTCGGGCGCCGGCTACCACCAAGGGAAGGGACGTCATGATGAATCCGCTCGAGCCGGTGCTGTTCGAGGTGAAGCGCACGATCGTCGGGCAGGACGTGCTGCTGGAACGGATGGCGATCGCCATGCTGGCCGGTGGGCACCTGCTCGTCGAGGGTGTACCGGGGCTGGCCAAGACGCTCGCGGTGAAGTCGTTGGCCAGCGCGATCGGCGGGCAGTTCCAGCGGATCCAGTTCACCCCGGACCTGGTGCCGGCCGACCTGGTCGGCACCAGGGTGTACCACCAGCGCACGGGTGAGTTCGAGGTGTCGCGGGGGCCGGTGTTCACCAACCTGCTGCTGGCGGATGAGATCAACCGCGCCCCCGCGAAGGTGCAGAGCGCGCTGCTGGAGGTGATGCAGGAGCGTCAGGTGACGATCGGGCGGGAGACGTTCGCCGTGCCGGAGCCGTTCCTGGTGATGGCGACCCAGAACCCGATCGAGTCCGACGGCACCTATCCGCTGCCCGAGGCGCAGGTCGACCGGTTCATGATGAAGGTCGTCGTGGGCTACCCGACCGCACCGGAGGAGCACGCGATCGTCGGCCGGGCCCTGGTACCAGCCGGTCCGCCGCAGGTGATGCTCACCCCGCAGGACCTGATGCGGATGCGGACGAGCGTCGCCCAGGTCTACGTCGACCCTGCGGTCGTCGACTACGCCGTCCGGCTCGTGGCGGCGACCCGGTCGCCGGCCACGGTCGGCGTCGGCGACCTGGAGCGGTACGTCACGTTCGGGGCGAGCCCGCGCGCCACCATCGCGCTCGTGCTGGCCGGACGGGCGCTGGCGTTCCTGCGGGGCCGTGACTACGTCCTCCCCCACGACGTGGACGAAGTCGCTCTGGACGTGCTGCGGCACCGGATCGTGCTGTCGTACGAGGCGCTGGCCGACGACCTCGACGCGGACAGCATCCTCATCCGGGTGCTGCGGGCCGTCCGGATGCCGGACGTGGTGCTGCAACCGTGACCGCTACATCTTCAGGGGGGACGACCCCCCTGACCCCCCGTGCAAGCTCGGCTCCCGACCGCCTCCTGCACCGGCTGGAGTGGCGGGTCGTCCGCCGGCTGGACGGCCGCATCCAGGGCGGGTACCGGACCTCGCGCCGGGGGAGCGGGCTCGACTTCGCCGGGTTGCGCCCCTACGCCGACGGCGACGACGTCCGGCACATCGACTGGAACGTCACCGCCCGGCTCGACGAGCCGCAGGTCCGGGAGTTCCACGAGGACCGCGAGCTGACCTCGTGGCTCGTCCTGGACCGATCGGCGTCGATGGCGGTCGGCGGTCCGGGACGGGGCAAGCAGGAGGTGCTCGCCGACCTCGCGCTCGTGCTGGCCAGGCTGCTCAGCCGGAACGGAAACCGGGTCGGCGCGGTCCTCTACGGTGCCGAAACCCCTCGCATCGTGCGGCCCGGCACAGGCCGCAACCAGGCGCTGCGGATCGGCCGCGAGCTCGAGCGCACCGCCGCCTCCGGGACGAGCACGACCACGGACCTGGCCGCGATGCTCGACGCCGTGACGCTGGTGGCCCGGCGCTGTCTCGTCGTGGTGATCTCGGACCTGATCGGAACCGGTGACTGGCAACGGTCGCTGATGCGCTTGGCGCACGGGAACGACGTGGCCGCGTTGCGGGTGGTCGACGACACCGACGACGCTCTCCCCGAGGTCGGGCTGATCGTGGTCCAGGACGCCGAGACGGGCGAGCAGCTGCTGGTGGACTCCGGCGATCCCGAGTTCCGGGCCCGGTTCCGCCAGGGGGTCGAGGACCGCGAGGCCGGCCTGGCGTCGGGGATGCGACGGGCCGGCGTACCGCTGCAGCGCGTCGAGACCGGGAGCGACCTCGTCGAGACCCTGCTGGCCGTGGTCGGCGCGACCGGACGGAAGCGTCGATGAGCATCGCGCACCCGCTGCTGATGGCCCTCACCCTGCTCGTCGCCGCCGCACTGACGGTCGGTGCGGTGGCGGCGGCTCGACGCCGCCACGCAGCCCTCGCCGCGGCGGGGGTGGCGGCATCGGCCGGCCGGCGGCCCCCACTCGGGCTGTGCCTCTCCCTGGCCGGCGTGCTGGTGCTCGCCGTGGCGCTGGCCGGACCCGCCGCAGCGCTGCCGGTCGCGCGCAGTGCCGGCACCGTCATCCTGGCGATGGACGTGTCCAACAGCATGGGCGCCGACGACGTCAGCCCGACCCGGCTCGCCGCCGCCCAGCAGGCGGCCCTGAGCTTCATCGACGCCCAGCCCGACACCGTCGCCATCGGCGTCGTCGGCTTCGACCAGGGAGCGCTGGCGACCTCGCCGGCCGGCGCCGACCGCGCCGCGACGAAGGCCGCCGTGCAGAACCTGCGGGTCGCCGGCGGGACGTCGCTGGCCTCGGCCATCCTCGGTTCGCTGAGCGCGATCACGGGCAGGACAGTCACCGTCGGGGACGACCAGGCACTGCCTGACCTCGGTTCCTGGAGCTCCGCCACGATCGTGCTGTTCTCCGACGGGGAGAACGCGGCAGGTCAGGGCGAGGACGACGGCGGCGAGCAGGCCACGACCGCGGCCGCGACGATCGCCCAGAACGCCGGCATCCACATCGAGACGGTCGGCGTCGGCACCGCCTCGGGCGCCACGGTCACGGTCGACGGGTACCAGCTGCACACCGCGCTGGACCAGGACACGTTGACCACCATCGCGCAGACCACCGGCGGGACCTACCACCCGGCCTCCGACGCGGCTCAGCTCGACGGCATCGCGTCCACCATCGACCTGCGGCTGACCGTGGCCAAGCAGGACGTGCCCCTGGCCGGCGGCTTCATCGCCCTCGCCCTCGCCCTGCTGGCGGTCGGCGCGCTGCTCACCGTCACCCGGACCGGACGGATCGTCTGATGACCTTTGCCTGGCCGTGGGCGCTGCTGGCGCTGCTGCTCGTCCCGATCGTGATCGGAGCCGGCTGGCTGCTGCGGCGGCGCCGGCGGCGGTCGGCGATGAGGGTCACCTCCATCGCCCTGGTCCGCGCCGCGCTGCCCCGGCGTACCCGCTGGACCCGGCTGCTGCCGACCGTGCTGCTCCTCCTCGGCTTCGCCGTCCTGGCGGTCGGGGCGGCCCGGCCGCAGGCGAGCGTGCCCATCGCGTCCAACTCGACCACCATCATGCTGGCCATGGACGTGTCCAGGTCCATGTGCTCGACCGATGTGGAGCCCAACCGGCTCACCGTCGCCCAGCAGGCGGCGACCGCCTTCATCAAGTCCCAGGGTGGTGGCACGAAGATCGGCCTGGTGACCTTCGCCGGCGTCGCGGGGCTCCAGGTAGCACCGACCACGGACACCGCGAAGCTCATCGAGGCGGTCAACGGTGCGTCGACGGCGCGGGGGACGGCCATCGGTTCGGCCATCCTGACCGCGATCGACGGCATCGCCGCCATCGACCCGACGGTGGCCCCGAGCGGGGTGGACGCGGAGTCGGCCCAGCGGTCGGGGACCGCGGCCGACGTCATCGTGGTGCTCACCGACGGCGCGAACACCCAGGGCGTCGAACCGTCGTCCGCCAGCGAAGCGGCGGCTGCCCGCGGCCTCCGGGTCTTCACCATCGGCTTCGGCACCACCACTCCCGCCCAGAGCGCCTGCACCAGCCAGCAGGCCGGTGGATCGGCGGGCGGCGGCGGAGGCGGGGGCGGCGGTGGTGGTGGTCGCAGTCCGCTGGTGGCCGACGAGGGGTCGCTGAAGGAGATCGCCGAGTCCACCGGCGGCCAGTACTACAAGGCCGAGAACGCCGACCAGCTCCAGAGCGCGCTCGGTGATCTGCCCAGCCACGTCACCCTGGCCAGGAAGCAGGTCGACATCGCGTCCTGGTTCGCCGCCGCGGGTGGCCTCCTCGTGGCCCTCGCCCTCGCCCTCTCGCTGTGGTGGAACCGGGTGCGGGTGCCCAGGAGGACCCCGCCGGTCCCCTGATCCGACCGTGGGCAGACGCTCGGTCGTGGTGGTCGCCCTGGCGATCGCCCAGCCGATGACTGCTGAACAGTCTCTGCACAGCAGACCCACAGAGTCGCTCAGTACAAAGGGCTGCATGACCCACTCTGACTTCTCGCGATATGCCGCGGTGTCGCGGCGCACAGCCCTCAGCGGCGCGCTCGGCGCCGCTCTGCTCGCGCTCGCCGCGTGCAGCAACGACGACTCGGCTCTGGCGGGCACCGGCTCGCCCAGCACCGGCAGTGCCCCCTCGACCGGCGCCGCGAGCTCGGCGTCCTCGGCATCAGCCTCGCCGTCGGCGTCGGCCGACACGACGTCGGGAGCGGCCTTGCCGGCGTCCGCGACGCTGTCGGTGGCGTTCACCTTCGCGGCCGCGTCCTCCGGTGGGCCGATGCGCAACCCCTACGTCGCGGTGTGGCTGGAGGACGCAGCGGGCGAGCTGGTCAAGACGGTGGCGTTGTGGCACGAGGACCGCGGCGGTCAGGATCGGTGGCTGACCGAGATGAAGGCGTTCTCCGCCCTCAGCGCTGCCGACGCGCAGACGGTGTCGTCGGCGACCCGCCAGCCGGGCTCCTACAGCGTGCAGTGGGACGGCTCGACGGCATCAGGCGGCCGGGCGGTCGCCGGCAGCTACCAGCTGTTCATCGAGGCGGCCCGCGAGCACGGGCCCTACGAGCTCCTGCAGCACGAGATCGCGGTCGGGACCAAGGCGGTCTCGTTGGACCTGGCGCCCAACGGCGAGCTCACCCAGGCCAGCGCGAAGTACACGGTGTGAACGCCACCGGTGTCGACAGCGTGACCGGCGACCGGACGGGAGCGGCGGCGTCGCCGGGTCGGGCCCGGCCCACGGTCGGGCCGCGGTCCCGCAAGTCCGGGCGGGCGACCGGGCAGAAGTGGACACGGCGGCTGCACAGCTGGCTCAGCATGACCAGCCTGCTGGTCGTGCTGTTCTTCGCGCTCACCGGCATCACGCTGAACCACCCGACCTGGCTGGGCGCGTCGGACCCGCAGACGCGGACGAGCACCGGGGTGCTGCCGGCCTCGACGGTCGTGAACGGCGCCGCCGACCCGCTGGCGATCAGTGAGTACCTGCGCGCCGACGCCGACGTGAGCGGCCAGGTCACCGCTCACGCCGAGACGACCACGGGCGGCACCATCGACTACGACGGTCCGGGGACGAGCGCGTCCGTCACCTACACCACGAGCACCCGCGCCTACAGCCTCACCAGCACGACCTACGGCCTCGTCGGGGCCCTCAACGACCTGCACAAGGGTCGGCACGCTGGGACGTCGTTCCGGTGGCTGATCGACGTGAGCGGTGGCCTGCTCACCCTGGTGGCCGTGACCGGCCTCATCCTGCAACTGTACATCCGGCGCAGCCGCCGGACCGGTCTCGTGCTCGTCGGGTTCGGGACGGTGGCGGCGGTCGTGCTCATGGTGGTCAACTGGTAGCGGTGAGCTCGAAGCTCACCTGGTCACGCCACCGGTGGCTGGGGACGACGTCTCCCTCACCGGTGACCAGCAGCGCCGACGCCCGGGCGCGTTGCAGCAGGGGGGCCACCAGAGGGTGCTCCAGCCCGTGCACCCCCAGCACGGTCGTCAGCGCGTCCGCGGTGGCGGTGTCGTCGGCGACCACGGTCACGCCGGCTGCGCCGGTGACCGGCCAGCCCGTCCGCGGGTCGAGCACGTGCCCGAACCACTGGTCGCGGACCTGGAAGCCCCGCCGCGCCGGGCCACTGCTGGCCATCCCGCCCGAGGTCATCGTCACCACGGCCAGCGGCGGCGCGTTGTCGAGAGTCGACGCGGGATCCTCGACGGCCACCCGCACCGGCCCCGGACCGACCAGGCGCAGGTCGCCGCCGACGTTGACCATCACCCAGGTGACTCCCGACGCCAGCCCCGCCTCGGCCGCCCGGTCGACGATCCAGCCCTTGGCGAGCGCGTCGAGGTCGAGCCGTGAGCAGTCCCCGGTGCGCTGCACCGTCTGGACGCCCGCCCGGGTCTCGACCGCGTACGGCAGCCGGTCCGCCTCCGCGGCGAGCGCGCGGCACTCGGCCGGGCTCGGCGGCACTCCGTCCTGCTCGGCCTGCCGCCAGCGGTCGCGGAGCCGACCGAGGCCCGGGTTGAAGGCGCCCTCCGACGCCCTGAACCAGTCGCGAGCGAGCACCAGCACCCCGACGACCTCCCTCGGGAGCTCCGCCACCTCGGAGCGCCGCCACCGGGACAGCGGGGTGTCGGGACGGTAGGTCGACAGCAGCGCCTCCAGCCGCAGGATCTCCTCGAGCACCCGCCGCTGCGCCTGCCCGGCCGACGCCTCGGTCCCGCCGCCGACGAGCACGTGCAGCTCGGTGCCGAGGACGTGCTGGTAGCGGGAGGAGAAGGGCTGAGCCATGACAGCAAGGATCGCCCAACGCCCGCGTCGTCAGCCGGTGAGGGGTTCTGGCGCCGTGAGGTGCTGACCCGTCGAGACGCACAGGTTGTCGCCCTAGCCTGATCCTTCTTCCCCCCAGCCTCAGGAGTGCGTGTGCCTCACGACCGGACCGATCCCACGCCAGCCAGGCCACGCCGACGTCGACAGCTCGCCCTCAGCGCGACCAGTGCGGCCGTGCTGCTGCTGGCCGTGGCCTGCAGCGGCTCCGGCGACTCGAGCTCCTCGACGACCCCGACCGGTGCCGCCGTGTCCGGTGCGCCCGGCGGCGGGCCCGGAGGTGGCGGAACAGGTGGTGGCGGCGGTGGTGGCGGCGCAGGCGGTGGCGGCGCGTCGCCGCCGCCGTGCAACAAGGCGTCCGCGACCCCGTCCGCGGCGCCCGCCAGCGCCGTCCCGACGTTCAGTGACGACAAGACCGTCACGGCTGCCGTCGCCAAGACGCAGGCGTTCCTCGCCACGCTGAGCGACGCGCAGACGAAGACGGTGACGAACGCCTACACCGACCTGGCCAAGAAGCAGTGCAGCTGGTCGAACTACCCCGACGACAACTTCACTGGTCGGCTCGGCCTCAAGCTGGGCGACCTGAACGCCGAGCAGAAGGCCGCCGCCTTGGCCGCCGTGCAGTCCCTGCTGTCACCGACCGGCTACGAGCAGGTCGTCAACCAGATGCACGCCGACGACCAGCTCGGCAAGCAGGAGGCCATCTACGGCGAGGCCAACTACCACATCGTCCTCTACGGCGAGCCCTCAGCCAGCTCGCCGTGGACGCTGCAGTTCGGCGGCCACCACCTCGCGATCCACACCTCCCTCGGTGGCGGCGCGCTCAGCGTCTCGCCGCACTTCAGCGGCACCCAGCCCACCAGCTTCGAGCTCGACGGCAAGACCATCAAGCCGCTCGGGGCCGACGCCGACGACACCTTCGGCGTGTTTAGCGGCCTGAGCAGCGACCAGCTGGCGAAGGCCAAGCTGTCGGGCCAGTTCCGGGACCTGGTGATGGGCCCGGGTACCGACACCGGCTATCCGGAGCAGGAAGGCCTTGCCTACACCGAGCTCGACGCCGCCCACCAGGCGCAGGTGAAGAAGGTCATCGCCGACTGGGTGGCAGACGCTGCCCCGGAGCTGGCCGATCCACTGCTCAAGCAGTACTACTCCCAGCTCGACCAGACCACGATCAGCTGGGCCTCCTCGACCGACGTCACGAGCAGCGACGGCTACCTGCGGATCGACGGGCCGAGGGTCTGGATCGAGTGGCTCAACACCAGCGCGGCCGGCGGCTTGCACTACCACACGCTCTACCGCGACAAGGCCCTCGACTACGGCACCGGCCTGGGCTGATGAGCCTGCCCGGGGCCGCGTCGTCCCGGCGGGTCCTGCCGGTCCCGGCGCTGGTCCTCCTGGTGGCGGGCCTGCTGTGGTCGGTGGCGACGCCGGCCAGCGCCCACTACGTCGGCGTGACGTCGATCGCCGTCTCCATCCCGGCCGGGACGGGCCGCACCGCCCTCGACCTCGACGTGCAGGTGCCGCTGCAGAACTTCGACTTCGCCTACCGCACGCACCTCGACGCCGACCCCGTCGCCGCGGTCGATCGGCGCAGCAACTGGCTGCGCGCATTGGTCGCCCACCGCGTCGCGCTGGTCGGCGCGGACGGAACACCGTGGACGGTGACCATCGGCAGTCTGGCCGGCGCGGTGGCGAGCCCGGAGAACGTGCTCCGGTTCCAGTTGCACGCGGAGGCTCCGGCCGCTGCTCCCGCCGACCAGGTGGACCTCCGCTGGAGCCTCGTCACCGACATCGTCTACTCCGACAAGGCCTTCGTCAGCGGGACGAGCAGCGCCGGCTCGGCCGATCTCATCGGCGTCCTCACCCACCAGCAGCCGACGCTGCGCCTCCCCGCCCTGACGGCCGAAGCCGCCCGTGTTCCGTTCGGGGCCATGCTGCTCACCGGCGCCCACCACTTCCGCGAGGGCGTCGACCACCAGCTGTTCCTCTGCGTCCTCGCCATCGGTGCGGCCCGCCGACGGGCCCCGCTGCTCATCCGTGCCCGACGGCTCGCCGTCCTGACCCTCTGCTTCACCGTCGGCCACTCGGTCAGCCTCGCCCTGGCGAGCCTGGGCGTCGTCACGCTCCCCACGCGTTGGGTGGAGACGTGCATCGCCGCGACGATCATCGCCGCGGCCGCCCACACGCTCCGCCCACGCCTCCCCCAGCGAGCCGAGCTGATTCTGACCCTGGCCTTCGGGCTCGTGCACGGGTTTGGGTTCGCCGGGACCCTGAAGGACATGTCGCTGCGCGGAGCCGATCTCGCCCAGCCGCTGCTGGGCTTCAACCTCGGCTTGGAGCTGGCCCAGCTGGTTGCCCTGGCGGTCCTCGCTGTACCCATCTGGTTGGTCTCCAGGTCGAGGCCAACCACCCACGCGGTGACCGCGACGATCGCGGTCATCGCGGCCGGCTGGATAGTGCAGCGCGCCTTCGGCGTCGCCAACCCGGTCGACCGGCTCGTCAACGCCGTTCTGGCCTCACCTGAGCGGCTCGCCCTGATCCTGCTGGTGGTCGGACTCCTCCACCTCAGGCAGCGCGGTCCCACCGTCGTCGAGTCCTGACCCCCGGAGAACCAGCTATCGCCTCGAACCGCCACCGCCCGGACGACCACCGCCGCCGCCACCGCCCCGACCGCTGCCGGTGTACTGCCCCGCCGTGACCGTCCCGGCCTTGGTGAGGCCGCTGACCGTACCGCCGGTCGAGAAGCCGGTCTCACCGGCGGCGCTGCCGACGTACAGGTCGTAGCTCTCGCCGCCGACCATGTCCTTCGCGGAGACGAGCAGGGCGGTCGTCGTCTGCGGCACGACGTAGCGGGCGACGACCGTACCCGAGGAGCTGACGACGGCGACGGCCTGACCGGCCTCGGCCGGGGTCGTGAGGGTAGCGGCCACCCAGCCCTGGCTCGAGTCGGCCGCCGGTGCGGCCGAGGTCCCACCGAGCGCGACCAGCGTGCCGCCGGTGATCGGGAAGGAGCCGTTGACGTCCAACGTCCCGGTGCCGCCGCCACCGCCCGGCGCGGCCTCGACGACGGTGGTGCCGCCGGTGATGGTCGCCGACCCGTTGGAGTCGAGACCGTCACCCTGGGCGGCCGTGACGTGCAGGTTGCCGCCGCTGACGGTGAGCAGCACCCCGTCCTGCGCATCTTCGCCGCCGCCGGCGGTCTGCCCGTTGGTGGCGTTCACGCCGTCGTCGGTGGCGGTGACGTCGACAGTGCCGCCGGCGACGGTGATTTGCGCCCCCTCGAGCCCCTCCTCCGACTTGGCGACCGTGAGCTTCCCGTCGGCCACGTTGACCGCTCCGACGGCGTCGATGCCGTCGTCGCCGGCCGAGACGGTGACGGTGCCGTCGTCGACCTGCACCATGCCCAGCTCACCGGCGGCGTCGTTGTCGGACTTGAGCCCGTCGCCGCCGGAGGTGACGGTGATGGTGCCGCCTTCGGTGACGAGGTAGTCCTTGCCCCGGATGCCGTCGTCCTTCGCGGTGACGTCGAGAGTGCCGGAGAGGATGACCAGACCGTCCTTGCTGGCGATTCCGTCGTTGCTCAGGCCGGCGACCTTCAGCGCGCCCGAGCCGGCGATCGTGAGGTCGGCCATCGAGAACAGGGTGGCGGTGGGGGCGTCGGTCTGGTCGTCGTCCCCACCGGAGGCCGCCGCGTCGCTCAACGTGTTGCTGCTGCCATCGGCCAGGACGACCACGGCCTCGTCGGCGGCGGTGACCGCGACCGGCGAGGTGGACGCCGAGGTGATGTCGGCGTCCTTCAGGACCACGATCACCTTGCCGTCCCCGGTGCTGTTCACGACGAGCTGTCCATCGCTCAAGGCCCCCGAGACGATGTAGGTGCCGGCCTTGGTGACCGTGATGACGTCACCGTCCAGCGTGGCTCCTTCGCCGTCGATCGCCGTGGCCCCGTCGGCCAGCGCTATCGTCGTGGCCCCGGTGGTGGTGTAGTCGCCGTCATCGGAGTCAGCGTGCGTGTCGGCGGGCACCACGAAGGAGCCCGCGGCCACCGACGCACTACCGGACGCGCTGCTGGCTGCGCTGCTGCTTCCGGCGTCGGCGGGGGTGGTTGGGCTGGTCGCGCCGCAGGCCGTCACGCCGGCGAGGGCGACGACCGAGAGGGCAGTGGCCAGTTTCAGCTTGAGCGTGCTGACGGGTTTCACAGGCTTCTCCTTGTCGAGGGGGTGTCAGTGGTCAGGCCGAGGTGTCGATCCATGGCGCGGTGCCATTTGAGTCGCGGCAGCTGGGGGTCGAGGGCGGCCATCCCGACCCCGAACTTGGAGATGCGGACGGGCCGGTGCCCGTAAGACCACATCAGTCGGTCGACCGCGGAGGGTGTCGACCCGGTCTTGGTCTCGATGACCGCCACGGCTGGCCGCTCCAGCTCCGTGCCGTCGAGCAGCGAGGTCCAGCGCAGGTCGACGTCGATGGTGGTTCTGCTGCTCGACGCCGGGAGGAACAACGTCGTCCGTCGGTAGAGGGTGTCCAGCACCGGCTCGACAGATGCCGCCACCCGGGTACCGAGCGAGTCGGCGACGAAGGCCTCTCCAGCTGGGGTCAGCCCGTCGACCTGGTGGGCGTCGGGATGCTCGATGCGCCGCTTGGCGGTCTGGTCACGTGCCTGGCGGGTCTTGACCTCGAGCCAGGAAGACCCGGAGTCCAGGTACGTCCTGGTCCTCACCTTCCAGCGGCGCCGCTGCGAGCGGCCCGCGCTGAGAAAGCTGTCGCGCTGGGGAGTGTCGAAGTAGGTCGACCGGTACGCGAACTCGCGGCACCCGTCGACCTCCAGGATGCGAGCGGCTCCTGCCAGAGCGTTCACCAGTCGCCCCGCTCCGGCCGCGGGGACGACGTACTTGCGGTCGACCCGGGTCAGCAGCTCGGCCCGCTCGATCAGCTCGTCGAGCGAGATCGGCTCCAGGCCCTGGGCCACCACGACCTCCGAGGCGCTCATGAGACGTAGGCGCGGTCAGCCACAGCTGCACCGACCCGGCGGGGGAAGTAGCGGACATCGACAAGTGTCGTGTCGTTGACGATGTCGGTGCGCAACACCTTGGTAGAGAGCATCGTGCCGCCCAGCAGCCCCTCGAGGTGGTCGACCAGCAGCAGCCGGTCGGTGTAGGCGTGGTCCAGCAGGAGCTGCTGCGCCTGGGGTCGCCGGACCAGACGCGGACTGTCACCGATGGCGATGGCCAGCACGACAGCCGCCATCAGGGTCAGGTCCACCCAGCTCGCGTCCTGGTCCAGTCCGCCGAGCAGCCCGAGAGTGAGGGCGGCGAAGTAGTAGGCGATCTCGCTCTGCGCCAGCTCCTCGGAGCGGAGCCTGATGATCGACAAGATGCCGAACAGGCCCAACCCCAGCCCCGCCCCGATGGTGGAGGACGCCAGCGCCGAGGCGACCGCGAGAACACCGACGTTCGCCGTCAGGATCGCGACGATGAGCTCGGGTCGGTGGTGACGCGGGAGGAACAACGCGAAGACGAGGATGCCGATGGCGACGAGGTCGCCGGCATACGGGACGAAGGCAGGCACGGTGGTGAACTCCTGGTGAAGGGGGGGTGGCGACCTCTAGTACGCCTGACTGACATGTGCCGCTCCGTTGGCGACCCTGTGGGCGCGCTGTGAGAGCCGGCGGGCGGGAACGGCTGCGGTTCGTCCTTGGCCCGGGTTAGCACTTCGGCAGCTCGGCAGCTCGGCAGCTCGGCAGCTCGGCAGCTCGGCAGCGGTCCGCGCCCGTCGCTGCCCGACCGGACGACCGGGGATGCCGGCGCCGCACCTCATGGAGGCGCCTGCGGGGTCCCGACGTGAGGCGATGACGCCGACGACGACCCCCAGGAGCACCGACCCGAGGACGTCGCTGGGGCGGTGCCACTGGAGCACGACGGTTGCGAGCCCGGTGAGTGCGACCGCGGCGCTCGCACCCAGCAGCGCTGCCCATCGCCACCGGCCTCGCCGGGCGGCGAGCAGCAGCGCCACCGACAGTCCGACCACGGCGGCGACGTGGCCGCTGGGGAAGGAGTTGGCGAGAGCCTGGACCGAGAAGGCCGGCCGGGTCAAGGATCGCTTGAGCACCTCAGCGCCGAGCAAGACGACGCCGCCGCTCAGGGTGCTCCGGGCCGCTGTGCGCAGACCACGGGCCGCGGCGGTGACGACGGCGAGCGCGGCACCAGCCAGCAGCATGGGGCCAGCCGAAACCGCTGCGAGCAGCGCCTCGGCCCAGCCATCGGAGGCGGCGGCTGCCGTCCACCGCATGACGGCGTCGTCCACCTGCTGTCCGGCTGGCGTCGCAACGCTGAGCAGGTACAGCGACGCGAACCCGACCGAGGCCCAGCCGGCGGTGGACAGACGTGGCGCGGGGGTCCGGATCGGCACCGTTGAACCCGTCCTCACCGCACCGGCACCGGCACCTCCTGAGCCGGAGCCGTCACAGGAGGGCTGCCGCCCCGGTCGGGCCGGGCGAGGCGCCGAGTGAACACATACCGTCGTTGGATGACGTATCCGGCGGCGACGAGCAGCAGCTCGGTCACCACCTTCGCGATCAGCAGCGAGCCGCTCACCGCGCTGAGGGCCTCCAGCAGCACCAGGTTCACCGTCAGCAGCGCGGCGGCGAGGCCGACGTAGCGCAGCAGTGAGGCCCGGTCGCCGGCTCCGAAGACGAGCCGCTTGTTGACGGTGTAGTTCAGCGCACCGCTGAGCAACCGCGCCGCGACGGCCGAACCGGCCAGGTTGCCGGTCAGCGCGACCAGAGCCAGTAGCGTCACGGTGTCGACGACGAAGCCGAGCAGGGACGAGGCGGCGAAGGCCAGCAACGGGGTGAGTACCCGCAGCGAGTCCCGGACCGGCCGGAAGTGGGAGGACGCGTTGTGGTCGAGGTAGACGGTGGCGATCTCCACCTCGACGACCGCCAGTTCTTCTCGGGCCGCCCGCACCAGCAGCCTCAGCTCGTACTCGAACCGGTCGCCCGCCACCTCCCCGAGCCAAGGCAGCATCCTCGCCGGGTAGGCGCGCAGCCCTGTCTGGGTGTCGGTCAGCGACAAGCCGGTAGCGGCGGCGAAGGCCGCAGCCGTGACCCGGTTGCCGAAGCGGCTGCGTGCCGGCACCCGGCCTGCGAAGCGGCGGGCGCCGAGCACCATCGCCGGGTCGCCGTCGGCCAACCGCGCCCCCACGGCCTCGACGTCCTCGGGTCGGTGCTGGCCGTCGCTGTCGGCGCAGACCACCGCCTCGCCCGGATGGTGGCTGCGGGCGTGGGCGAAGCCGGCGCGGAGGGCGCAACCCTTGCCCTGGTTGGAAGGCAGCGTCATAACCTCCGCTCCAGCCGCGCGTGCGGCAGCGAAGACGGAGACGTAGAGCGGGCCGCTGCCGTCGTTGACGACGAGCACCGTGTGGTGGGAGAGGTGGCGCACGAGCTCGACCAGGGCCGGCCCGGGCTCATAGGCGGGGATGAGGACGATCACGCGGGTCCGCCCCTCAGCCCGCGACGTAGAGGATGTCGCTGGTGCCGCGTTCTGCGCTGCGGCCCAGGGGGTTGTTGACCAGATCGCCCTTGAAGACCATCGTCGATGAGCCGCCACCGTCGAGGTTGTAGGCCACCTCTGCCTTGTGGTCGACGAAGATCTGCGCGAACTCGGACATGGTGACGCCGCGGCTGTAGCCCTCGCTGCGCCCGTCGACTACGACGAACAGCAGGTGGTTCGTAGACACCATCCCGACCCCGGTCCGGGGTTGGCGGCCCTGCACCGAGTGATTGCCGAAGTTGGTGTCGATCTCGAGATCGTCGATACCGGGCAGGACGGCGCCACCCTCGACCAGCCCCGGCCCGAACGAGAGGGTGTTCCAGACCCCGGCGGCCAGCAGCGCGGAAGCGGTCGTCGCGGTCTCGTCGTACAGTTTGACCCGGCCGTCGGTGTAGAACGCCAGTCCCTGTCGGGCGCCGGAGTCCCGGAACACGACGCCGTTGCGGATGACCATTCCGGTGTCCCGGAACCCGTAGTAGTCGCCGTTGATCGCCAGCACCGCGCCGACGTCGGCGGCGATGGTGGACGGGTCGGCAATGATGTTCTGCCCGAACTCGTCCCGGGCGAAGGCCGACCGCACCACAGTGGCCTCGCTCACAGTCACGTCGGCGGCAAAGTAAGTCAGCCGGTCGCTGCCCGTACCCGACTCCACGGTGCTGATTGCGATAGAGGCGGTCCCGCTGGTGTAGGTCGTGGCGGTGCTGGTGGCGATGGCGCCCGGGACCCCGGCCGTGGTCGTGCCCGTTCCTAGCGTGGAGGCGTGAGCAACCTGGACGTCGTCGATCAGGTAGCGCTCGGCAGCCCAGACGCTCGCGCCGCCAAGTGCGGCCACTGTGCCGAGACCGGCACCGAGCAGAGCGCGGCGGCTGACCCTGCGCTCTTGGGTCAGGGGGCTACGAGGTGAGCTCATGCCGACCAGTGAAGGAGTCGGCTCTGTGCCTCGGCTGTGCGCCGGCTCTGCCGTGCCGATGGTTCTGGGCGAGGACAGGCAGAGTCTCGGAAAAGGCCAAGCCCGTGGTCATCCCCAAGGGCCGCGGTGATGATCTCGTCTGCAACCGCCGGGTCAGCTCCTGCACTCACCGGAGTTTGGATGCGGTTGCGGGAGCCGTTCAGCTCCTCGGTGACCAGGCGCGTTCGATGGCGGCGGGGACGCTGGCCACGATGAGCTCGACGCCGTGCCGGGTGGCCTCGGCGTCGCGGTACTGCAGCACCTCGGGGAAGTTGAGGCCGGTGTCGACGTGCATCACCGGAAACGGGATCCGGGCCGGCGCGAAAGCCTTCGCGGCTAGACGCAGCATCACCGCCGAGTCTTTGCCTCCGGAGAAGAGCAGACACGGCCGCCGCGTCTCGGCGGCCACCTCCCGGATGATGTGGATGCTTTCGGCCTCCAACATCGCCAGCGCGGACAGGGTCCTCGGCGGCTGCGGTACTCCGCTCACTGGGCGGCCAAGGCCCAGCGAACGGGCCGCTCTTCGGCGGATACGAGCGGCGACGACCCCGGCCAGGTCCCGGGTGGCCACGCCCGCCAGCTCTCGGTCCAGTCCTGACCCACCGAACGTGCAACCATGCCGGTCTTCGCCGGGCTGGTGGCTGCCGTTGCTGCGGCGGTGACAGGCGCTGCCCGCTTGGGACTCTTCGGTTTCGACGGCTCGAAGTAGGCGCCCCGGCCGAGCGCGGCGGACAGCAGTCCGGCCAATGCCTCGGTCGCTGCGTCCAGCGACAACCACGAGCTGGGAAACCTGCCCGGGCTGCAAGGCGTCACGGCTCGGGGACCGGTTTGTCTCCAGTCCGGTGTGCCTGGTGGTCGAGGCCATAGGACTCCTTCCAAACTGATGGTCCGCGGTGATGTCGTGGAGTCGCCTCAGCTGACCGACCAGGGGCGTCACCCATGTGCCGCTCGTACACGTCGAGATCAATGCGGCGAAGGCGTGCGCATCAGCTAGAGCGTCTACACCTCCTCACGGTCTGGCGGCGTGGCCGAGACAGCGGTCGGCTCCACCATCAGCTGGCCCTCCTGCAGGTCCGGTAACAGGTACCAGTTCACGGTAGAAGAAGGGTCCGACAACTACCCGGCTCTCCAGTTCAAGAACTCAAGGAGTCAGTCCTCAGTTGTCGTCATCAAGGGTTCTTCTGCGTCCCAAGGCTGTACAGAATCGCTGGAGCCCAACGTCGGCGTGCGGCGGCGCGAGCCGCCGCGGGGCTCCGGACAAGCCAATCAGAGTTGAGGCAGAAGGGTCTCGATGTGGTCAAACAAGTGGGTGAGCGTTACTTTGTGAGGCGTCGCTGTGGATGCTGATCGATGTCCGGCGGGGGACGGTGTCCCGTGTCCGGCCGGGGGCCGGCGTCATCCTTTCAGCCCCCGAAGGACCACGCGTGTCTGCTTCCACCCTTCCCGCGCCCACAGCGCTGCTGCCGGCCCAGCGACTCGTACTGCCGGCGTCTACTGGCAGCGGAGGGTCGATCGACCTGACCAGCCAGTCGTTGGGGCAACTGATCGAGCGGGTTCAGCGCGGCGACGAGGCCGCTTTCGCCGAGCTGCACCGCCAGACTCGGCGTCGGCTCCAGGTGGTGGTGCGTCAGGTCCTCCACTCGCCCGACCTGGTCGAGGACGTCGTCCAAGACGCCTACGCGCAGATCTGGACGCAACGCCACCAGTTCCGACCTGAGCGCGGGTCCGCGCTGGGCTGGATGATCACCATCGCCCGCCGCCGAGCGATCGACCGGGTTCGAGCGCTCGTCAGTACCGCCAACCTCGAAGCCCGCTACACCAGCGGCACCCACTCGATCACCGAGACCGACCACCAGACCCGCGTGGTCGACGCCGTCCACCCGGCTGCCGTCACCAGCCGGGCCCTCACCACACTCACCACCCACCAGCGAGAAGCGCTGCTGCTGACCTACCGCGACGGCCGCAGCGCAGCTGAGGCCGCGCAGCTGCTGGGTATACCAATACGCACCCTAAAGAGCCGTATCCACTCAGCCATCACCCGGCTCCGCCAGCTCCTGGACCCCCAGCCGATCACCTGACCTCGGCCCGGCGGCAACCAGCGGGCTGAGCCAGACGAGAGCCGATTTTGGATCACCATGCCGGCCGGGACGCCGCAGGCAGGGTGCGCGGTGACGAGTCGGTCGGTTCGCGACCGTCCAAAAGGGGAAAGGGTGGACGGTGTGATCACCAGGGACGAGGCCGAGCAGGTTGTCGAGGAGAAAGGGCGGGCGCTGACCCGCCAGGGCGACCTCCTGGGTCCGGTGGTGAGGGTCTTCCTCGACGAGTACACGGGCTGGCCCAGCTTCATGACCGTCCAGCTCGACGAGAGGTCGGTTCACGAGACCTTCGTCGCCCTGCACGAAGCGGTGGCCGACGGCGCCGACGTGGTAGTGCCCTATGGGCGGGACCTGGTCCACAACGCCCCGACCGTCACGACCGGACAGGCCCTGTCCATGGGTGAGGAAGATGAGCTGTTCGACTACTACGGGGTGCCCATCGAGGGCGTGGAGCCCAGCGTCGCCCACCTGGGCAGCACCCTCCTGCCCACCGACGACGGGGTCACCAAGGCCTGAGACGGCATCACATCTCCCCACCAGCCGCGGCCGCCAGGTGGTCGTTTCGTGTTCTCCCCGGCGGGAATGTAGTGCGCAGGTCACGGGGTCCGGCAGGATCACGAGGGCTGAGGTCACCTCTGTTGAGACCACAGCGGGCGTGACCGCCCCCACCGGAGAAAGTGGATGACCTGTCTGGGGCAGAGCCCGCTCCTGCTGACGCGGCGGATCGTCCGGTCAGGTCTGGGCGGAGTCCCAGAGGATGCGGTCGAGCTCGCCGCGGCTAACCGCAGCGGCCGGTGGCCGGCTGCGGAACGCCTCGAGCACCCCGACGACGATGACGGCCAGCTTCTTGTTGTAGACCTGTGAGTAGCCGCGCAGCAGGCTGAAGGCGGCGTCAGCCGAGAGGCCATGGACCAGCATGAGGGCACCCTTGACCTGCTCGATCGACGCGCGGGAAAGCAGCAGCGACTGCAGAGCCGCCTCCGAGTCGGAGTCACCGCTGCTGGTGACCTCGACCAGGAAGCCCTGCATGAGGTTGGTGTTGGTATCAGCGGCATTGCGGTGGCCGAACCCGATCGCCACCACCGTCTTGGCGACTCCGTCGGCGTCGATGATCCGGTGGTGGCAGCTGAAGGGTCCACCCTCCTGCGCGCACTGGGTGAACACCAGGTCGATCTGGGCACTGTCGCGAGGGTCCTTGTGCTGCAGGAACCGTTTCAGTGTCGGCTTCACCGAGGAGGGCTGATAGCCGTAGAGGCGGTACAGCTCGTCTGACCACCACCACACGTCGGCGACGGTGTCCCAGGTGAACTGGCCCACCGTTGACCGGGCGGGGCTTTCGCTGGGAGTGCCGGTTGAGGCCTGGACCTCTTGAGCTGTCATGACCCCTCTTCGTGCGTTCGACACAGATGCTGGGGCTGGGCGGCAGCGGGTTCCGCGACGCACCGAGAGCCGCCCGACCAGAGTAGAGCCGAATCGCGCACACCGGAACCTCGTCGCCGATGAAAGGCCGGGTGGACGACATGCGCAGCCGAACCGCAGCGGGTGGCCTGCGAACCCCGACAAGCCACCGGTCGACGCCCCGGCCGGGGCGGAAGCAGCCCGTGCTTCTGAGATGCCGTAGCTCAGGACCCACCCTTCGCCGACCAGCATGACGTTCCTGTACCGCCGGTGAGGGCGAGACAGTGTTTGGTCAGCAAAGATCCTCGACATGGCATCTCGTACCACGGTGACGTTGATCGACGACCTCGACGGAAGCACCGGAGCAATCCGGACCATCTCGGTCAGCCTGGACGGGCAGGCGGTCGAGCTCGACCTGTCACAGGCCAACTACGACAAGCTGCAGCAGGCGCTCGCCCCGTACCTGGCCGCCGGCCGCAAGACCAAGACCTCACCGGCCGGTTCGCGTCGCAGCTCGACTCCCGCGCCGACCGCAACGGGCAAGCAGCAGGACACCCAGGCCATCCGGGAGTGGGCCGAGGCCAACGGCTATGAGCCGGCATCCCTCGCTGCCTGACTCGGTTACCTGTTCGATCACGGCCGCTAGGGGAGCGAGCGGGACGCACGAGGCCGCGAAACGCTGGGAGTAGTCGACAACCCGCCGGAACCGTCGGGGGCGCTATCATCCCTAGTCATGACGACTATGGAGAGGCTTGAAGGGGCGTTGACAGAGGTCGGCGGAACCGCGGAATCGCGCTCTCAAGGCGGTAGCGCGGGTTCGAATCCCGTCGGGGCTACTTCTCTCCAACTCCTCCTCACCAGGATCCACACCCTGAGTGGCAGATCCCGGTCCCCCTCCGCTGGTCCTCCTCCAGGTGGTGAGGTGGTGGAACGCTTCTGGCGTGTGAGGTCTCCCGGCACTGAGGTCGACGCTGTTTGCTGGGACTGGAACGGCACGCTGCTCGACGACACCGCCGTCGCCATGGGGGCGATGAACGCCGTCCTCCAAGAACGCGACCTGCCGGTGCTGCCCGACGTCGAGGCGTACCGGAGGGTCTTCGGCTTCCCCGTTCAGGCCTTCTACGAGCGACTGGGCATCAGCGACGCCGAGTTCCGGGCAGCCGCCGGTCGCTACTGGAGCTGTTCGCCGCCCGCGTCGGCCAGGCCCGGCTGCACGCCGGGGCCGAGGCCACCCTGTCCAGGATCGGGCAGCGGGGCGTGCAGCAGGTCCTCATCTCCGCGACGGTCCCCGACGTGCTCGAGGCCCAGATGGCCCCGCACGCCGTCGCGGGTCACTTCGACCGGGTCCTCGGCATCACCGACGCGTACACACCGTCCAAAGCCGACGTCGTCGCAGAGTGGCTCCGGGCCTCGGGCCACGACCCTCGGCGCGTGCTGATGGTCGGTGACACCAACCACGACGAGGAGATCGCCGAGCGGCTGGCCCTCGGCTTCGTCCGGTTCGCGCACGGCCACCAGACACCGCCGGCCCACGACCGGCACCCCGTCGTGCACCACCTGGACGACGTCGTGCCGCACGTGCTCGCCGCACCGGGTTGCGGGCCAGCGGCACGAGCACCGCTGGCCGGGGAGACGGCCAGAGACCCGGACAGGCGGACCGCCTCCCCGCCGCACGTCAGGCGGTGAACGGGACCCGGACCCAGCTGAGCGGCTCGGCACGGTTCTTGGTGATGGTGACCCGGAGGTAGTCCTTGGCGTTGTCCGACCCGTTCACGGTGACCCGCGTCAGGTTCGGCGCCACCTGGCCGACGTGGTAGAAGTCCAGCCACTCCGACCCGGTGCCCAGGGGGTGGTCGGAGTTGTAGATGTGGCTGTCGCCGTTGAACAGGTACACCGGACGTCCGTAGGCGGCGGACTCCTGGGCGATGGCGGCGACGATGGGCTGGAAGGCGAAGTAGTCGGCGAACTGCCGGTCCGGGACGGTGGGGTCGAACATGTCGGCCTGGGTCATCAGCACGACCGCCCGGTCGTCGTGCGCTCTCGCCCGGGCGAAGGTCGCCCGGATCTTGCCGATCGTGTCGGCGGTGCGACCGAGGACCTCGGCGCTCTGCTCCGGTGTCGGCGCGGCGTTCCCGGTCCACGGCTCGAGGCCGTTGTTGCTGCCGACGATGTGCACCGAGGTGAAGGCGACGTGGTCGCGCGTCCACGAGACGTTCTCGGGGAAGCCCGCCGCGGCGTCGGAACTCACCCGCAGCTGACGCCGACCCAGCGTCAGCCCCGGCTGGTCGAAGAAGGTCGACCCCACCGCGTCCAGGCGCTCCAGCGGGTTGTACGCGCCGTTGTTGGGGCGATGGCAGTCGGTCCACTCGTTGTCGCCGATCGTGTAGACCAGCGGGTCGTGGAACTGGTCGAAGTCCTTGCGGATCATGGAGAAGTACGCGTCGGTGCACTCGCTCGACCCGTTCTTGATGTCGCCCAGGTGGACCACCAGCGACACCTTCCGATCCGCGTTGATCTGCGCGATGTCCTGGGGGAACGAGGCGATCTCGGCCGCGCCGTAGGGGATGTCGCCGATCACGGCGAAGGTGTCCTTGCGACCGTGGTCGTGGCTGCTGGCGTACGCCGCAGGGGCGGCGGCCAGGGTGGTGAGGGCGAGCGCGGCGGCGAGCACGCCGACCCGGGTGACGCGGCGGTGAGCCATGGGGGTCCTCCGAGGGTTGGGCGACCGAGGACGGGCGGGCTCAGCCGCGCGGGTCGCTGGGTGGAGGTTCCCACTGGCGGGTGACGTCCACATGAATGGCAGCGGGCCGGTCGCTGAACGCTTGCGCAGACCAGCAGCACGACCAGCAGCGGCAGCCCCTGGCTGCTGGACGACACCTGGGTCCGCCGCGACGCTGGTCGCTCGCCCGGAGGGTGAGCCGCCCGGTCGCACTGTCCCGTGGGGACGGGCCTTCTTCTCGGGGCCGTGGTGGTCGAGCCGGGCGGAGCCGGCGAGCAGGGTCCTCGTCGAGGACCGTGCTGCCCACCTCGTCGGACCCGGTCGCCACGACGCCCCGGACCCTCTCTCGAGTGGGTGCAGGATGTCCTGGTGTCTCTGGGTCCGCCCCGACCACGCGCCGCGGGACGGCGGTCCCACCAGGTGCGCACCCCGGCGGATCGGCGGTCGCCGAAGACGTCCGGGTGAGGGTTCCCCTGCGGTGCAGCATCCTTGACCCATGTCGGGGTCCAGCGCCGGTCGCCGAGCAGCTCTGCCGGGGCTGCTGCTGCTCGCCGCACTGACGGGCTGTTCGGGTGTGCCCTACGCGCCCGGCCCCTCGCTGGTGCCCAGTCCACCACCCGCTCCTCCGGGACCGACGGCTGCGTCACAGGCTCCAGCTCCAGCCCCCGGTGATCCGCCGGCAGGACCCGTGCGCGGGCCGGAGATCGAGCTCCGGGGGACGCTCGTCAGCGACGAGGGGCAGCAAGCCGAGCTCGACGCGCGCGTCCAGCTCGGCGACCTCGGCCCCGTCCAGCGCGGCGGGGACGAGGACCGCGGTCGTCGACGCCTGGCTGTGCAGGGCACCGTCACCTTGACGAACCCGACGAACCGGATCAACGTGCCCGCGGCATCGGTGGTGGTCGTCCTCCAGGCCGGATACCCGACTCGGTCGGTGGCGTGTCGGTGGCTCCACCCGCCCGACGGGACGACGTGGGGGCGCTACTGCTGGTACCTGCTCGCCACGACGAGTCCGTACGGGGACCACGACGACCTGGTGGCGCTGCAACCCGGCGAGCAGCGGCTCCGCGCCCTCACCACGAGAGCCGGTGGTCCCGGGCTCCGGGTGGCCGGGACGGACGTGGACGAGGCGACTGCGGTTCTCCGCAGGCCGGCCGTCGTCGTGGCGGCCACCTCTCCTGTCGACTACCACGGGACACGGCTTCGAGCCGGGTGTGGGACGGACGCCCCGGTCCCCGGTCCCGCACCATCACGAGCGCGGCCTGCC
>Ga0210040_10002747_pt1 | contig 24500 bp, 23 predicted proteins | sample CryGeyCG12114_NA_FD_185462 | JGI IMG/M metagenome (GOLD analysis project Ga0210040, IMG submission 185462) | Groundwater microbial communities from aquifer - Crystal Geyser CG19_WC_8/21/14_NA (SPAdes) (version 2) | ecosystem: Environmental > Aquatic > Deep subsurface > Groundwater | place: USA... | reverse complement strand
TGGCGAGGAGGAGGAAAATCGCGTAGAGGATCGTGCTTTGGTTCTGCGACAGGCAAGTGGTGGACGAGAGGGTAGGTGGGACGGCGGTTTTGGAGGCTGTTGAAGATGTGAGATACGGCGCTGCCTTCACGAAGACGACTCCGCCTAGCAGGCAGCCCAGCGCGACGTAGCGGCCCGAGGGCATGGAGAGGGCGAGTTGTACGAGCCCCGTGCCAGGGCAGGCGCCCGAGAGGGCCATGCCGATGCCCTGTAGGAGGCCGCCGAGGATGTTGGCCGAGTAGCGGTTGAGGAAGGAGGAGGAAGAGTTTTGCGAGATGAAGGCGAGGGAGGAGGGTTTGCGGGGTGAGAGCGTGGCGTAATTGGTGCTGTTGGCAAGGTAGATGAAAACTGTGGAGAGGAGGGAGGCTGTGAGGAAGATGCTGGCCATGTGGAAGTTCGTCAGGCGCATTTGGGATAAGATCAGGGAGGGGTTGTAGATGGTGGAGAGGGTCAGGGCGCTGCCGAAGAGGGCGCCGGAGAGGAGAGATGGGAGGGATTGGGCCAGATGGGAGGCCGTCGAGGGAGTGTTGGTGGACATGGTGGATTGTGGTTACTCAGGGGGGGAATGGTTAGAGGGACGAGGTAGTGTTGTGTAGGACCAGAACGTGTGAGCGAAGTATATGCTCGCGTACTAGAGAGAGCGAGTTGATATGTAAAGGATGTCAGAAGCTATGGTCATGGCTGCTATGGCACAGCAAGGAGTGTGACATGTCCAGCACCGCTTGCTCACAATGTGTTCGCCGTCTTCATGGACATCCTCTTGGACCCCGAGATGACAAAGCGGCCTTCAGAAATAGTGGCGACCGAGGCAGTGATCAATCATGAGCCGTTGGGGGTTTCCTCATCTTGGCAACGGTACGTACCTTCGCCGTCTTCGGCGTCTATCACCATGAATCGCGGTGGCAGGTCGGCGACCTAATCTCCCTTCTATCAACTGAAGACGCCGAATATGATGGCCGCGAGATCATGGTAAGTGTTGTCAAGTCCGGTAATGACCAACCTGGTCGTTGCCAGCGGTGACTGGATCGGTACCGAGCTTTGAAAGGCTGCCCAGTGCGGCCAGTCGCCGTTGCCGATCATCTTGATGGTCCCCGAGCACAACGACAGACGCCGAAGTGAAGTGGTTTGGTTCGTATTGTGTAAGCAGTAATCTTTTGAGGTTATATAGAAAATTGTGGAAGCGACCAAGAGTACAAGTGCATCTTAGAATGTACATTGTCTCTGAATTCCAATCCACAAGGCTTGGACGCCTAACGTGTTTGGGGGCCATGACAGGGATCATGGTACAAGCATCTTCCACCATGTGTAACAAGTTAACAACAATAATTGAAAGAACGTGATATCATGTGCCCTAACATAGCGCACGCTATTCGTTATGCTATAGCGTACACTACCATGTGAACCTTCCATACCGCCACGCTATGCTAGATTCAAGTCGTCATGTCTCCTACGCCCAACGCCTACAAGTGAATCTAGTGCAGAGAACCATGTCAGAACGCTTCCTATGCGCCGACTTGCACTTCGCCAGCCCTCTGAGCCCCACCAGCGTCTTGACCTTCCTCAGGTAACAGCTCAATCTGTCTGACCAGGAAACTCTTCTCATCCAAAAATTGATCATCATCCGTCCTTGCCTCTAGGAAGGTCGGAAGGAACCTCAATAGTCTCCCCCTGTTCTTGACAAGAATCTTCCTTACTTCATCGCTCTTGTTTGGGTTCGCCACAAATACCTTGAAGACGTGGAATGCTTCGTATTGTACCATTTTACGGTCATCTTTCAACAGGTTCATGGTTAATTTGAGGTTGTCGCCCGACGCAACGTAATTGGTCATGACAATGTAGTTGAAGCGATCGAGCAAAACTTCGCCAAGTAGCTTGATAGACTGACGTTTGGTGACGTACGAGGGGGACAACAGAAGGACGGGGTTATAGTATGAGGTGAAGAAGAGGGTGTAATTCGTGGCGAGATACTGAGACACGAGATTTTTGTGCTTGGTTAACAGATCCTGTAAAGGTCAGCTTGTGAAGTTGGAAATGCGTGGGGAGAGATACTCTGAACGTAGTGAAAGCATCAGCGCTGACTTCGAAACTGCCTTTATTGATCCAGTCGAAGAACCTCCAGAAGATGCCTTGGCCAGTCTGTTTTCGTCCGACATCAACATCTTTCAATTGTACGGCTCTTTCGCCTGCTTGGGACTCATCGTATAATATGACGGCTGCAATGGTATCATAGGCCAATGCTTGTCTTAGTATTGTGCCACAAGGCATAGCACTTTTCGCATCATCATAACCTTTGCATAGCTCAACAATTATTTCCGGCCGCTGAAGGACAAGGTATGATATTGCAGACGGATCCCCTGACGTGGAACCGGCAGGACGCCATCGAAGAATGTGGGAGAAGATGATCTGGCAATCTTTGCGTGCTTCGAAGGGTAGGAGTCGTATGCTTCGTGCGAGGTCGTAAAGGATGTCTTCTTGTATAATACACGAGACAAGCTGGTGCACTTGTTCCGGACTGCACTCGACTTCTGAGCAGCCATTAGTATAGAAGGCATGTTACAGGAAAACGCTGACGTACCTGGCGTGCCTTGTACAATGTGCTTCATCTGCGACATGTGCTTCGCTACATCTTCTTCTACCTACGACCCAGTCAGCATCAAGGCGACTTAGAGCAGGGAAATTCTTGCCTTGGAGGTTGTCTGAGGCTCGCACAGTTTCTGTAACAGTTCTTTCAGGGATTTTGCGATCTCGGTAGGCTGTTTCTGCCGTCTGCTGCCGCCAAAGAGGAAGGCCATTTCGGCAGCAGGCGAACAGGGCGTACAGCGCTAGTGTAGGACTTAAAACCGGAGCTACACAAAGACGCCTCAAGTGTATTGCAAGACCAATCTTCACCCTTCTGCGTTTAAAGCCTACCTTGGGATCCTGGAAGCGTTGTGGTAAATGCGGAGTCGCAAGCCTGTCAAAGGCAGTGTCTCTTTCGAGAATGGTCGAGATGGCAACCGCATGCGCCAAGGCAGTCAAGATCGACAGGGGCCGCCGTTCCAGAATCGTGTTTCAGCCTTGCAGGGGTGGCAGACCTCGGGACAGATAAGATAAGATAATAACAAGACGAAGTGCTGTGGTGCAGAGGCCATCCCATACATTCGTCCTTTTGCAACAGTGTTTTGGGCTCTCTCTCCATGGATTTGGTGTCACCGGTAGAGGGATCCTGAGTAGAGCTCTTTTCTTCACTATCCAAGCCTACCTTGACGACTTCAGTTTCTCTTCTACAATCCTTGCCACCATCTTCTCCAACACCGCAGGTGTCCCACCTCCTTCAAGACCCTCGAAATACCCCTGGACACTCTTCTCGACATACTTCCCTACCACGTCAATCTCGACATTCACACCGTCCCCTGCCTGTTTCTTTCCCATCACCACCTTCTCTTGTGTGTACGAAATTAACATGATTTCGAACCAGCCCTCACCGTCGTTAACATTCGTAATCGTCAAACTGGCTCCATCAAGAGTTACGTAGCCCTTTTCCACAATGTACTTCAGTACCGCCTTTTCTCGTGGGTTTAGCCGGAACCTGAATGAGTTGCCATCGGGAGTCACGGACGCAATCGTTGCAATAGTATCCACATGTCCCTGTACAAAATGTCCGCCCATGCGCGTGTCTGCGCTTACGGCCCTTTCAAGATTAACCCTGCTTCCTTGCTTCAAACTGCCCAAGTTTGTGCGTCGTAAGGTTTCAGGCGCTACTCCCACTTTGAAAGCGTTCTTGTCGAACTCCGTGACGGTTAGACAAGTCCCATTTATGGATATCGAGTCGCCGAGTTTACAGTCGTCGAGGATGTCCGAGCAATCGGAGATGGTCAGAGAGGTACCATTTCCGCCGGTAACGGACGGGTCGAGGTCGGTGAGGTTCGTAACGGCTGAAGGAGGGAAGTCATGTCATCAGTGTTGTACATTCGGAAGGACAGGAGCTTGCGGATCTGCACTCACTGCCAATCGTTTCAACAAGGCCTGTAAACATGATTGTAATGTGTTTAAAGATCGGTATGGAAGGTGTAAGATGAGGCAAGCAGGAAGATTTATGAAACTGGAAATCGAATAGTGTAAGCATGCGCATGCAAGTGTCGCAGCCTTGTCGAAGATGTCATCAATGTGTCTTGGCGGGGCACCCAGACCACCTACCTAGTAGCACAGTCAGGGTACTAGTTCCTCGGATCAGTGTTGGAGTAAGTCTCCACGCTAGTTATTTACGCAATCGCGGCGGCCGTCATTATAAAAACTTACGGCCAAGTGGCCCTAACGAGACGTGGCTTGTAAGCGTTAATTTAGGCGTACTGTAGTGTTGCCCTGAACTTTCAGCACACGCTAATAACAAAACATTACGTGTTTTTACGTCACTTGGCTCATAACGGAAGGTTTCACGAATGCGCAACGAATCACGAAGCTGAAATAAGTAGTTACCATATAAGTATGTAATCTCGGTATACCCGCACGATTGAAGACCATCTGAGCATTATATGTTGATTAGCAACGCAGTCTGAGCAAGGCATTGCGCCATAGAAACTGGTCTGGCACCATAGTCGCTAACGCTGGGCATACTAGGAACGGGTGAAGGGTGTTTAAAGAACAACACGCGCACAAGGCAGAAGTCGAGCGACTTTGGTTCCTGTCTCGGATGTAGGAGGGAATATGGCGCCACATCAGAGCAGCGCGGTTACCAAGCTACACATCCAGCAGGGGATTGTCTCTCGGTCTACTTGAAGGGATGGTCCAGACGTTAGCTAATACAAACATGAAAAACCATGTTCGGTAATGGAAGAACTGTTATGTCCGAAGTTGATGAACGTGCACAACATGGCGGTGGTAGTGCACCTAAGGTCTCCATCGTGTGATCGAAGGATATTTATATAATTATGATATACGGCCTTTTCCTTTGCATGACCCGCGTAGTCGTGATTGTCACAACATGGTCTGGAAGATGTCAAGAGGAGCTTCAAGAAGTCGAGGGCTCATGCGGCGGACTCGGAGTGGAGTGCCAGTGGCTCTTTGTCGGCGCCAAGACTTTCCGCTGCTGTCCAAAAAAAAGTTTCGAGCCGGAACTGGAAGAAACGACAGAACTACCTCGCTGTTGCGCAGGTCCTATCGCTTTTTTGACACTGTGAGCAGTGTGCGTGGAGTCTGCGCATCTGGCAGGTCTACTCACAAGTCTGTTTGTAATGGCAGGCTACACCAATCCGCTTGCTGCGGCTACCGGTGGCATCGAATTTTCACGCCTCTCTGGAGAAGACATCAAGAAGATCTCAGTCAAACGAATACGGCACAAGGATCCTTTGGACTCCTTGCTCAATCCTATCCCGGGGGGGCTCCATGACCCAGCTCTCGGCGCCATTCAGGCCTTGGATGTCAAGTAACGTTCACACTGCCCCACTCGTTGGTTCCGTGCTGACATACGAAGCTGTACCACATGTCGCATGACCGCCGTGCATTGTGCAGGACACTGCGGCCATATCGAACTCCCTGTCGCATGCTACCACCCTCAGTACCTCGATACAACTCTACGTCTCCTCAGAGCGAAATGTGTCTACTGCCACCACTTCCGGATTTCTCGAGATGTGATCAGCCAAACCGTCTGCGCATTGCAACTGCTGCAAGATGGCCTTCTGGAAGAGTACAATTCGCTAAAGAAGTTTCATTCGGGTGGGAAGAAGCGCAAAGCACGGACGAGTGACGATGCTCCAGACATGATGCAGGCCGGCAATGAGTCCGAGGAAGACGAGGACGATCTCATCGAGCGAAGGACGAAATATGTCGTAAAAGCCATCAAGAGAGCAAAGAGGCGGGATCAAAACGACAGAATTGCTTTCGTCCGGAACCCGGTCGCGATTGCTACACGGAAAGATGTTATCACTAATTTCCTCAAGGATGTCGCGCTTGCAAGAAAGTGTCTCAATTGTCAGGGTTTATCGCCATCATATCGCAAAGATAGGAACGTGAAGATATTCAGAAAACCACTAAGCGGAAAGATGCGCGAGCAAATGAGGCAGTCTGGCATGAAGTCCGCAAATCCATTGATTCTCCGTCAAGCAGAGAAAGAGCAACAGATCAAGGCTCAGAAGCCCCTGGTCAATGGCTCTGCAAAAGGTATAGAAATGACGGATGCGGACCAAGATATCACGATCGAGAGTCATGGCGCCGAGGAAGAGATTGCATTAAGAAACGCTTTGGAGACTACAGCGGAGGCGAAAAACGCCGAACTCGAAGATGAGGAAGAAGCACAAGCATATATGACGCCAACGGAGGTCCATGCTGCTCTGGAGCTGTTGTTCGACAGAGAACAGGAGATTGTCAACATGTTATATGCGCCGCTACCTGGGCGCAAGCATGTACGTGTTGCCGCTGACATGTTCTTCATCTCCAATGTGCTAGTGCCACCGAACCGATATCGACCTCTGCAACGTCAAGGCAGCAATCAGATACTCGAAGCTCAGCAGAATACTCCTTTGAAGCGAATCGTTGCAGCAGCAAACGATTTGTCCCACATAATGAGAGATATGAAAAGAGCAAAAACAGATCCGACGTTTGTCAGAACCCGAGTACAAGACCCTCTTGTGGCAGGAGTGGTTCTGCAAGAGGCTGTCAATAGCTTGATAGATGCTACACCAAACCCAGCACAGAAGCAGCCGGATCAAGGTGTGAAGCAGATTCTGGAAAAGAAGGAAGGTCTGTTTCGCATGCATATGATGGGCAAGCGAGTCAACTTCGCGGCTCGAAGTGTTATCTCCCCAGATCCGAACATCGAAACCAACGAAATCGGTGTACCACTGGTCTTTGCCAGGAAGTTGACCTATCCAGAGCCTGTTACAAGCCACAATTTCGAAGAACTAAGCAAGGCAGTCATCAATGGCATGGACAAGTACCCTGGTGCAGCAGCCATTGAGAATGAGAACGGCCAGGTCATGAGTCTCAAGCGCAAGACTCTAGACCAGCGAAAGGCTCTGGCGAAGCAGCTTCTCACATCGACTGTCCCTGGTACGAAGGGCGAGAACGGAAAGAAAGTGTATCGTCATCTACAGACTGGTGACGTTGTCGTCATGAATCGGCAGCCAACGTTGCACAAGCCTTCCATGATGGGTCATCGAGCACGTGTACTACGACGTGAAAAGACGATTCGTATGCACTACGCAAACTGCAACACCTACAACGCTGATTTTGATGGAGACGAAATGAATATGCATTTTCCGCAAAATGAAATCGCACGATCTGAAGCATTGCAAATCGCTGATACTGATCATCAGTATTTGTCTTCGACCGCCGGCAAACCTCTCCGAGGCCTCATTCAAGACCACATCTCGATGGGCGTCCAATTCACGAGCCGTGATATATTTTTCGACCGCGAGCAGTATCAACAACTCTTGTACAGCTGCCTGAGACCAGAAGACTATCATACTGTTTTCGAACGAATTCAAATGGTTGAACCCGCTATATTGAAACCACAACCGCTGTGGACTGGCAAGCAGGTCATAACGACGGTGCTTAAGAATATCACGCCAGACCGGTTCCGCGGAGTCAACCTTACAAGCAAGTCTTCTACGTCTTCAGAGCAGTGGGGTGAGACAACGAGCAAGGATCCGAAGTCATGGGATGTTACAAAGGACAAGATTGTGTTCCGTGATACAGAGCAGGTCGTCATCTTTCGAGATGGCGAGCTCCTTTGTGGCATACTTGACAAGGGGCAGCTTGGACCTAGTGCTGGTGGTTTGATTCACTCAGTCTACGAGCTATATGGTCCTATCACAGCTGGCAAACTCCTCAGTGTAATCGGTCGGCTGTTGACGCGCTATTTGAATGAGCGCGCATGGACTTGTGGCATGGATGATCTGTATTTGACCCCTGAAGGCGATAATCAGCGGCGCGAGGAGCTGAGCAAAGCGCCCAGGATTGGCCACGAAGTCTCCGCTGAGTATGTTACTCTCAAGCCCGAAGAAATTGGACAGGATGACCCACGATTGTTGACGCGCCTGGAAGACGTTCTTCGAAATGACGACCAACTCAACAGTCTCGACCAAGTCTACAAAGCCAAGACAAAGTCAGTCACGGACAACGTGAGCAAGTTTTGCTTACCAGCAGGCCTTCGGAAACCATTCCCTCGAAACCAGATGCAAGCCATGACTCTTTCTGGAGCTAAAGGATCGAATGTCAATGCGAACTTGATCTCGTGCAACCTGGGACAACAAGTTTTGGAGGGTAGGCGTGTACCCACAATGGTGAGCGGTAAAACACTGCCATCATTCCGTGCGTTCGAAACAGACCCAGTTGCGGGAGGTTATGTCTCTGGTCGATTTTTGACGGGTATCAAACCTCAAGAGTATTTCTTCCATGCCATGTCTGGCCGTGAAGGGTTGATTGATACTGCAGTGAAGACCGCAAAGTCGGGATACCTTCAGAGATGTATTATCAAGGGCCTGGAGGGCTTGAAAACTGAGTACGACGGATCTGTTCGAGAAGCAACGAACGGCAGTGTCGCACAATTCCTTTACGGAGAAGATGGCCTTGAGGTTACGAAGCAGAAACATCTACAAGAATTCGCCTTCCTCGTTGACAACCACCATTCCGTGGCTACCCAACTAAATGCCACGGAAGTCCTCTCGAGAGTACCGAATCATAAACTCGGTGATAAACAGAAAGAGATCCTCAAAGGTCTGCGCAAAGGCATATCACGCGATCCTATTCTCGCAAACCATCCTCCTTCCAATAATTTTGGCAGCACTTCGGAGGTGTTCGCCGCTGCTCTGACCAAGTATATAAAGGATAACCCCGACAACATGCTTAGAGACAAGAAGACGAATCCTGACGGTAAAGTCAGCAAGAAGACTTTCCAGTCCATCATGGATCTCAAATATATGCGTTCCTTGGTAGATGCAGGAGAAGCTGTGGGAGTCGTTGCAGCACAATCGGTTGGTGAACCATCAACGCAGATGACATTGAACACTTTCCATTTGGCTGGTCATTCAGCGAAAAACGTCACTCTGGGTATCCCACGACTTAGAGAAATCATCATGACTGCGAGTGCCAACATCATGACACCAACAATGAACATTAAGCCAATATCCGAACTATCACTTCACGAAGGCAAGAAGTTCGCCAAAAGCATCAGCAAGCTTTCTTTGGCGCATGTCATAGACCAGCTCTCTGTCACAGAACGCACTGGTAGCGCCGGGAGCGAACACGAAAAGTTTTACGACATCAGAATTGATCTATACGATCCTTCCGAATATCAGCATGAGTACGAGATCACTGTTGATGACGTCTTGGAAACGCTGGAGGCGCGCTTCCTCCCTCTGCTGGACAAGTTGATCAGGAACGAGCTCAAGAAGAAAGCTAAGGAATCTTCGATGAGCGAGACAACAGCAGCTGTACCTGAGATCGGTGCCTCGGTAGGTCGCGTGGAGGAAGCTCGACCAGAGGGCACTCGTACCGTGGACCGCGAAGGAGGTGAAGAGGATATAGACGAAGATGCAGATCCAGATGACGCCAAGGATGCTGCTGCTCGTGGACGACGCGAAGATACATTCGACGAGCCTGATGATGAAGAGAGAGCTCTCGCTGAAGAGTCTGGCGACGAAGCTGCATCTGACGAAGAAGATGGATCCTCTAGCGCGACAAAGCCTGTTAAACAGAACAAGCCGTCACAAACTCTGCGCGAGGAAAACCCTGAGGAATCTGACAGTGAGTCGGACGTCTCAGACTCGGAAGCTGAAGCTCGCCAAAACCGCCTGACAGCCGATCTGCCTCATCTCAAACGATTCGTTTTCTCTAAGTCCAGAGGTAAATCATGCCGCATTGTGCTGAGCTATGACGCAAGATCACCCAAGCTTCTGCTTCTTCCACTTCTCGAGAAATGTGCCCACGCTTCAGTCATCCACTCCATCCCGGGGCTTGGCGTTTGCACACTGTTCATGGAGGAGGTTAAGGGTGCTGATGGCAAGCCTGTTAGAGTGATCAATGAGACCACAGGCAAGGAAGAAGATCTGAAAGAGCCTATAATCACCACTGAAGGCGTGAATCTCGTGGCTGTGCGTGACTATCAGGACATTATCAATCCTCACACTGTGTATACGAACAGTGTCCATGACATGCTGAATCTGTACGGTGTGGAAGCTGCACGCGCCACAATCGTCAGGGAAATCGATGGCGTCTTCAAAGGTCACGGCATTAGCGTGGATCATCGCCATCTCAACCTAATTGCAGATGCCATGACTCAGACAGGCTCGTACAAGGCTTTCAGCCGCAATGGTGTCGTCAAGGAAGGCGGCAGTCCACTCGCGAAGATGAGTTTTGAGACGGTCATGGGCTTTTTGAAAGAAGCAGTGTTATTTGGCGACACAGACCCTTTGCTTGGGCCGAGTGCTAGGATCGTGGCTGGTCGTAGAGGTAACGTGGGAACCGGCTCATTTGACGTTGTTATGCCAGTGCATTAGGACGGATAGCAAGCGTATGTACGAATTCAATATTTTATGAGCAGTGAGTAATGGTCGTCATGGTTTGTGGATCATTCTTCTTCTCCAGGGTATCTCTCATGAAAGTACTCACTAGGTTACAGTATCTAGAGAAAAGCCACCATCAGAGGTCCAATTTCTTAGGCGTACGCCTCATCCGTGATCACGCTTCTCGTTCTTTGGTTGTCCCATTGCCCAGTTCGAGACAATCTCAAGTGTACTCTTTGGTCAAATGACAAGACGAGATTATCGGCATTGATGCTGTCCGATATCCAAAGCCCTAGCTTGGCGCAAGGATCCTCAGCCTGACTCGGCCCGAACAGGCTCTCCGTCGTCCGTCGTATGACCATCGCACAAAGCATCGCGCTACCCCCAGCAACCCATGAACGCTGCACGAGCTAGACGCTCATCCACCGTGCATAATATAACAACGTGTTTCTGTTTCAGACCCAACACGTCTCAGCCTTGTGTATGTGGGTCACGAGCCTGTCGTTGTCGGATGTCAAGTCTTTGATGATGTCACCATTAAATAGACCGAATTCTTGAACTCGACGGGGTTCTATAAACCCGACACTTCTCAGTTAAACACTCTAAAATAACACGACGCTCCCTCCATAACAACCGCATCCAAACATGACTCGCAAGCTCATCACAGTCCTCACGGGGGCGAACCGAGGCATCGGCTCCGCCATCGCCACAACGCTCGCAACGACCCAACACGCCCACCCACTGATCATCTACGCGACGTCGCGACAAGGCACGCCGCTGGACATCACGGCCTCGCACGACAACGAGATCCACTACGCGCGACTGGACATTTCCGACCGCAGCTCGATCCTCGACTTCCTGCGCAGCACGGTGAAATCGACCGCGCAGGCGCGCGCCGTCGACGTCCTGATCAACAACGCGGGCGTCAACCTGAACGACAAGCCGAGCCTGTCGAACGCGACGCGGACCGTGCACACCAACTACGGCGGCACGCGGGCCATGTGCGAGGTCTTCCTGCAGCACGGCAACATGGCCTCGAACCCGGGCGCGCGCATCGTCAACGTCTCGTCCGTGGCGTCCGAGCAGCTCTCGTCCTACTCGGACGAGCTGCGGGCCCAGTTGCTCGCGCCGGACCTGCGGCTCGACACCATCGACGACCTCGCGACCGATTACTTGCTCTCCGTCGAGTCGGACACGCTCCGCCAGTCCGGCTGGGCCGCGGCCGACCCGTACAGCGTGAGCAAAGTGTGCGTCAACGCCATGACGGCCGTGTTGGCGCGGCAGAACCCCGGTGTCTTGATCAATTGCTGTTGTCCCGGCTGGGTCGCGAGTGACATGGGTCATCAGGTCGGCAAGCCGCCCAAGAGTCTGGAGGATGGCGCCAAGATCCCCGTGAAGCTTGCCGTTGGAGCGATCGGGGACGTGAGTGGGAAGTACTGGTCAAACCCCAGCATCAGAGACACAGGGGATGGAGAGCTGACAGACAACATCTGGAATAGGGGGTTGAAGGCTTGAAGGGTTTCGATAGTGAAGATGATCGCTGGGCTATCCAGAGGGGGAATACCAATACCCTTACACCTCCTTACAACTTGGAGGCTTCCTCCTCATTATTGAACCCATTCCGTCCCCGTACGCAGCCCTCCGCCCCACCACCCTTCCCGAACATCCTCCTCACCTCTCCAACCAACAGATCGGGGACCTCCCACGCGGCGAAATGGCCTCCCCTCTCAAACTCGGCCATCTGCACCACCGGCCCCATCGTCTCATGCCACACCTTAGGCAGCAGGACAATCTCCTTCGGGACTCTCATGATCCCGAGCGGGTTGTCGATATACATCGCCGACGTTTCAAACGCGGGCGGGTCACGGTGGTCATTGTCATAGTAAATGCGCTGCGTCGCAGCGGGGCCCGCCTCACTGAAGTAGTAGATACTTACCCACGTCAAGACCTCGTCGTCGGTCCACGGGTACGCGTCCGTCCAGTCGTGCAACTTCTCGTAGATCCAACTCAGCAAGCCCACAGGACTATCTGTGATGCTGTATCCAATTGTTTGCGGCTTCGTCGCTTGCATGTTATAATATCCGAAGCCGTGCTTGCGGAACCAGGCCGTACGTTCAAGACCCGCTTTCTCGAAGTCGTTAAGCGGTGTGGTTTGCATTTTGGCGTAGATGGTTGGATTGGAGGTTAGAGTGGGTTCCTTGGGTAGGGCCATGTTGATGTGGTGGGCGCGGCAGTGTGAAGGGTACTTCAGAGCGAGGAAGCGGCAGATGGCATATCCTAGATCGCCGCCTTGTGCAACTGGCAGCGCAAGGTGTTACTTGCGCGAAAGGGGAAGAAGGGGAAAGATGGAGTTACCATATTGGTCAAAGCCAAGGAGTTGCATGACCTTGTGGCAGACTTCGGCGTGTTGTTCGACCGTAAACCCGTTCTACCCTTGTTAGTGATTGTGTGACAGCTCGCCAGACCAGCATCCTGACCTTTTTGCTTGCGTCCGAAAATCCAAAGTCAATCATGCTCGGCGCAACGACATGGAATGCTGGAAAATCTTTCCCACCCTTGACCAGTTCGGGTAGAATTTTGATCACTTCGATGAAGTTGCCCGGCCAGCCGTGCGCGAAGAGGAGCGGAATGGCATTCTTGACCTTGCTCTCTTGATACACGAAATGGACATTGTAGGTACCGAAACCTTCGATGTCGATGCTAGCTTTATACTGAGGAAATTCGTTGAGCTTGGCCTCGGCCTTGCGCCAGTCAAATCCGTCTTGCCAATAGGATGTGAGGCGTTTGATGTCGGATAGAGGTGCTCCACGAGACCAGGAATCTGCATCAACGACTTCGTCGGGAAAGTCGGTTAGGGACAGCTTCTGCTTTAGGCGCTCGATTTTCACTTCCGGGATGTCGATTTTGAATGGTTTGATGGGTGCCATATCGACGAAGTTGATCGTTTAGGGTTTGAGATGAAGACAGGCGTCTGCGTCCTATGTACTTGTGAATTGTCTGTCCAGCGTTGTGGATTCTATGAGGATAGTTTAGTGAGCCAGTGGCTTCTTGTCTGTCCTGCAGTGGAGGGCAAAAATGAACATTTGAGGTCCGTAGCTCTTCAAAATTAAAAACACAGCGCCGGAGCCGTTCTGCATGCAACTGCTCGACTCTTCGTACAGGATGTCCACCTAAGTGCCTGTGTAGGCCGTCGGCTGTAAACAGGAGATGGGGAAGTTGGAGCACAATGTCCGACCAATCACGTCTAACGAGGTACGCCACGGCGTCCCGTATGATTGTTCGTTAGTGCATTCGATGCCGAGGTTATCACGAGGAACGGTTTGCGCGATGTTCAAAAATGGACGACGGTATGTCGATTTGTAGCACACAAGTAAGCATTTACGGGCGGGCAGGGGTTGCGACACTATGACAGTCGTACCCTGCTTCGAATGCTGGAATCACACCTTCACTACTGTCAGCCTCTTTGCCCATGGCATGAAGTGTCCATGGGTGGATAATCGAGGTTGAAGGGGAAGTCTCTGATACGCCTGTAAATGTGCTCGTTGCTCGTGTCCCCCTTGTTAGCCATGAACCCTTCTTGCTTGACTTCGTGGCCAATGGATGTTTGTATCACTTTCGCCGCAAGAAGCATCCAAGGAGTCTTCCATAATGCCGAGCGCGGCATATAAGGATCAGGCCCATGTTTGGTGTTGATATACGGTGGATCATTAGATCGGCAGAACGCACAGTGATATAGAATGTTGAGATGATCATCAAGCAGATGGAGCTGGTGCTTACATAGTTGCCATCAATGCAAGCCTCAACTCCTGAGTATCCGTCAAGTGAAAGATATAGCAGTATGCACCAAAAACGCCAGGATTGACTCTCGTCAGTCAGCTTACCAGATGCAGCAGAAAGAACTTGCACTTCTTACTCTGCAAGTGTATTGTTTGTGGCTGGGGATATTGTGGCTGTGGCTGTGGCTGTGGCTGTGGCTGTGGCTGCTTTGGGCGCCACACTCTTTACGGGTTTACAATTTGCCGGGTTCCGGAGGACTCTCACGGTCTAGAATGCCGGACTTCTCCACTCTCTTATCCACATCTCCTTCTCCTTCTCCATCTTCATCTCCCTTTCCATCTCCGTCTCCATGGCGCTGGTCCAAGCTCCCGACTCTTGGACACAGCTCAAGCTTTCCGCCTGGCATACTATAATCCCACTACCTAAGCCCTCGTCGATAACACGCATATCACAGTAGCCCTCCAACAGCGATTCTCCATCTCTTTCAACACGGCGAAATGACTCCTTGATAAGCACTCGGTCAAGGGTACACCATCACCCTTCCTACCGCCATGCCTGATACCACGCGTGCTCTATCCATCCCTTGTCTTCACCCACACATCAAGCGTGGTACTGAGGACATGTTACACAGCACTGTCGATTGACCACTCTCTGGCTGACGTCCTGTTTAATCGTGCCATTGTTCCCGATTGTGTGGTTGGTCCCCCTGCATGATGTGACACCAACATAACCCTGAGCAACCTGGTGCGACATGCGAATGCATCCTTATCTCCCTATACCCGGAAGTCCATAGACCCCGGAAGTCCATAGACGCTTATCGCCCACCGATATGGGAGAGTATGCGTCTTCCAGCTTACGCCTTACATGATTCGCTCCCAGCTTCCCTCTGCACACTTCCTTTAGGTTTCCCTAATGCGACCTTTCGCGTCACCATTGCAATCCTTATCTGGCTGATACATCCTGTCGAGTTAATCATGTAGGGTTTAAAGCTAATAGGAGTTGACCGCGGGATAGCCACAAGCCTCTACCGAGTGCGACCCCGGCTGTATATATTTCCCTCTCACCTATGTCGTCGCGCCGTCTTGAAAGAGCTTTTCCACTCAGGATCGAGCTTCACGACTCACCATCGCCAACATGTCGATGGTAAAGAAATTCATCCCCAGCGGAGCAACCATCAAGGCAAGATGCACTTCCGTCAGAGCATGGGAATTGCCAAAACAAGGTAAGCATCCGCAGTACAACAATGCACTGTCCGCATGCTGATAGGGATGTAGACAGTGCTCTGGCACCTCCCGAAGTATGGACCAATGCCGACATGGATCCGGTGCCACCAAAGTATCAGACATGGACACTTTGGACCTGGATGGCATATTGGGCTACTGATACCATCAACTTGGGTACATGGCAGACGGCTTCCTCGGTCGTCGCCGTTGGCCTCAATTGGCGCGATGCCATCCCAATTATGGTTGTCGGTACTTCTTGTGTTGCTATACCCATGGTTCTGAACGGTGCCATCGGCGCCAAGCTTCACATCCCCTTCTCGGTCGTTGTGCGCGCCTCGTTTGGCTACTATTTTGCATACTTTTGTATCATCTCGAGATCAATTCTGGCCATGTTCTGGCTCGGTATCCAGAGTGCCAATGGTGCCCAGTGTATCACGATTATGATTGCTGCTATCTGGCCATCCTACAACAGGATTCCTAACCAGTTGTCTGAGTCCGCTGCCATCGACACCAAAGGGATGATCTCGTACTTCCTATTCTGGATTATTCAATTACCTCTGCTTTTGATTCCACCCACAAGACTCAAGTACTTGTTCATCGCCAAGCTTGTCGCTGCACCCGTAACTGCCATCGCGACTCTGGGTTGGATTGTACACAAAGCTGGAGGCGGCGGAGAGCTTTTCAATTTACCCAATACAGTCCATGGAAGTGAACGTGCTTGGCTCTGGCTGTCGTGTATGTCGGCCGTGACTGGTTCGTGGGCCACATTAGCCTGTAACATTCCCGACTTTTCGCGATACGCCAGATCAACCAAAGGACAATACATCCAACTTCCCTTCCTCCCCGCCGTTTTCACTATCTGTGGTGTTTTCGGCATCATTACAACTTCAGCCTCGAAAGTGGTTTACGGCGAATTCTACTGGAACCCGCTCGACATCATTGCCCATTGGCTTGACAACCCGGCAGGCCGTGCGGCCGCCTTCTTCGCTGCACTCTCCTGGTACATCGCTCAAGTCGGCACCAATATCACCGCAAACTCCATCTCCGCCGCCAACGATTTGACTGTCCTCTTCCCCAAATACGTCAACATCAAGCGCGGCTGCATGATCGCCGCTGTTGTCGGTGGTTGGGTCATCGTGCCGTGGGAGATCCTCCATTCCGCCCAAACATTTCTCGCCTTCATGGGTGGTTACGCCGTTTTTCTGGCTCCGATGGCCGGTATAATTGCGTCAGACTACTGGCTCGTGAAACGCCAGCACATTGATGTCCCTGGCCTGTACGACCCGAACGGCCGCTACCGTTACAACAAGTATGGCATCAACTGGAGCGCGTTCGTCGCCTTCTCTCTCGCCGTCGGTCCCAACCTCCCAGGCCTGGCCTATAGCATCAACTCAGGCAGCCACATCACCCAAGGCGCCAAGAATCTCTACACCTTCGACTGGCTGTACGGTTTCGTCGTGAGCGTCTTCGTATACACTCTCATGAGCTACATCTGGAAGCCGAAAGACCAATTGGTCCAGAACACCATCTATGGCATCCCACAGAGTGGTGACGAGGAAGAAGCCTATGAGGAGCAGTACGACGAGAAGGTGCTCAGAAAGGGCAGCCTAGTGGCGAATCCAAAGAGCTTTGCTAACGTAGGTGGTATCGACAACGTGGCAAGCACGCTGCATTTCAGGAAGAGTATCGACGAGACCGCCAGGGAGAGCGTCGATGTCAGGAGAGCCAGCAGAGCTGGTCAGGGTGGGCTCGGTCCGCACGCGACAACCTGAATCGGGATTGCCGCACACATCTAAGATGCGGATGAGGCGGTGTTGAGGGAGAAGTGTGATACGAGAGAACAGGGAAAGGAACCGCGGCGTCTGGTATGACTTGACTTGTGGTATTGGCGCTTGTTAGATCCCTTCGATATCGGCCTGTTCGGGCTTACGCCTCTCATGACAATGACCGGACTCGTATGAGAGGCACAGAGTAGGTATTACTAGATACCCTACAGTCGTGCATACCCATCGAAAGCTCAATACATCCACAATAATGATAACAGTCCAATTCCTCTTGGTCAGACCACCGTAAGCAGTACGTCTTCCTATGCCCGCCCGTAGCTCAGCACATCTCCGTAAAGCAGCCAGGCGTGGAGATTGCCCCCGCTCCCCTCACGAAACCACCCCGGAAGAGGGGGAGTGTCAAGTTAGTGTCGTGGCTAACCGACACAGAACATGACGACGTGCGTGTCACGGCACCAGGACCACCGTTGAGGTGACTAGAAAACGACAACAACACTCGGACGAACCGAATCAATCATTCACTTCCCATCCGGTCCTGCTTAACGGTAAGGATTTGAAAAGCGAAGCCCAATCACGGACTGGACAAACTACCGTACCTGCCCAACTCGTGGAAACCCGTGTACAGATTCACTCTTGACCCAACGGTCAAAAGAAGGAAAAAAGAAAAAGAAGAAGACTACGGTCCCCCTTGCCTGCCACCCAAGCCTGTCTCTCTTTCTCACAAAAAGAAAAGAAAGAAAGAAAGCAAAAAATGCCAGAACTAACCGCCGACCTCATCGCGGCGATCCGGCAGTCCGTCTCGGACAACTTCGACGCACAACTCGCCTTCACGCAGAAACTGATCCGGATGGGCGGGCAGCGGGGCGACGAGGGCGCGGTGCAAGAGTTCATGTACGCGGAACTGCAGGAGCGCGGGTACGGGCCCGTCAAGTTCGAGATGGACGAGGAAGCGCTGGCGCGGCACGTGGGCGCGGGCAAGTTCTCGGGCACGCACTCGCGCGCGCCCATCGTGGTTGGCGTGCACAGGCCCGGCGGCGGCGGCGCGACGCGGGGGAAGAGTTTGATCCTGAACGGGCACGTCGACGTCGTGCCCGTCGGCCCGTTGGATTTGTGGGAGAAGAGTCAGGACCCCTACTCGGCGCACGTGGAGGGGGATAGGTTGTACGGGCGCGGCGCGGGCGATATGCGGGCGGGTCATGCGGCGAATCTGTTTGCGCTGGACGCGCTGAGGCGCATTGGGCTGCAGCCCGCGGCCGAGGTGATTGTGGAGTCGGTGGTGGAGGAGGAGAGTACGGGGAACGGCACGCTCATGACGCACCTCAAGGGCTATAAAGCAGACGCGGTGCTGTGTCCGGAGCCGATGGACGAGAAGCTCGTGCGGGCGGGTGTGGGTGTGCTTTGGTTCCAGATCGAGGTTAAAGGGAAGCCGGTGCATGTGCGGGAGATGGGAGCTGGAGGGAACGCGATCGATGCGACGTGGAGGGTGGTCGGGGCGTTGAGGAAGATGGAGGAGAGGTGGAATGGGGTGGAGGAGCGGGAGGTCAGGATGAAGGAGAGGAAGGTGTATTTTGAGGAAGAGGCGCATCCTTTGAGTGAGTGTGCTTTTCTTGTCCCGAAGTGGTCCAACGCAAGTAAGTTGTTCTGTTGTTGGCTAATATTTCTCTAGATCTCAACGTCGCCATCATCCACGCAGGCGACTGGGCGTCTTCCGTCCCCGCCTGGTGCCGCGTCGATTGCCGCATGGCCATCTACCCGGGCGTCTCTGCGAAATCGGCTTCGGAAGAGATCGAGCAGGTCGTACGCGAGTTTTCCGCCTCGGATCCCATGCTCAAATCGATGGCACCCACCATAACCTGGAACGGATTCTTTGCAGAGGGATACGTCCTCGAGCCCGGCAGTGAGGCAGAGAAGGCCCTTGGGCGGGCACACCTGCACGCCACTGGTGATGAGCTGAAAACTCATATGAGCGGTGCTTACTTGGATGCCCGGATACACACCTTGTACGACAAGATTCCGGCAATGTCGTACGGACCGATCAGCGGAAGCATCCACGGCAGTGATGAATGGGTGAGTGTGAGTAGCGTCAAGAGGGTCACGATGGCGATCGCGTTGTTTATCGCGGAGTGGTGTGGAGTGGAAAAGATTGCCTGAAGGCTTATAATGATAGGATGATCATATTGTAACCCTATGTCCGGCATGCGGCTAGCCTCCAGACTCTTTTGTGGCGAAGATCGTTGACGTCTTGAGGAGGCTCTTGAAGGAGTTGAGGAGACACGGCAGGTCTGGGTCCTGAGTTCACGTTGCTGTTCCTGCTTTCTGCATATCGATCACCTCCGCTGTCGTAGCATTACCTTGCCAGCGCGCGAAAAAAACGTCAAGTTTTGATATATGTCACAAAGGGGATTGCTAAAGTGTGCCTGCGAGACGAGACCAGAATTTAGGCTCAGATGTAGTCGGCCAATTGCCGTATCTGCCTCTGGGTGTGGCATCTTCTGACTGATGAAATGATCACCAGGAAGCTTCCGGCCGGGACAACCAGCCGTCTGGTAAACGTTTGGGGTCACGAAACATATTCCCATCGCAAGCTCTCGGTTCGTGCCACGACCATTATTCCAGCGGCGGATCTTTCCAGTGGTCAGCTTGTGATCTTGAACTCGATCGATCTGGCCACTTCGTTTGGTCTTGATCATTGAGTCCAACTGCAGATCCTTCTTGCTCGTCAATAACATGTACCACCTTTTCGTTCCGATCGGGAGCATCAATACCGAACCATCAAAGTACGACTACACGTCCTTACAACTCCCTCAATTTCCCCTTCAGCTTATCTCCAAGCTTATCCATGAAGCCATGATGCCGCGTGTCCGCAGGCTGTGGTTGATACTGCTGTCGCCCTGTGGAGCCTGGAAAGCCAGGTTGTCCATGAATACCGCCGCCTGCTCCCGCACCGGGCATAGGCGATACGGTTGCGCAACACACCGTCGGCGCTTGTGGGTGGAAGTGTTCGGGTCCCATACATAGTACCCGTGCCTTGCGATTATTCCACCCTTCATCAGGACGCTCAGTTCCGTGATATATGCAGTATATTTTCCCATCATGATAGGGGGAGTTAATAAAGCTCGCATGCCCTGGTCCAAATGGTCGACCGCGTTTGACATCGCTTGTAAGGAGTGGAGCAGGGCGTTTCTGCCACGAGCTGGCTTGCAACGGATCGTTCCCGACCAGGGCTAATAGGCCAAGTTTGTAGTCATTGGTCCAGCTGCCGTTGGCTGAGTAGACTATACCTCTGAAGCCCGGAGTGTCGACCCACGTCGGGCCCTCGTTAATACCACGCCGGTTATTGTCACAACGCTCCCATGGCAATTCAGCACGCGAGATGCAGACAAGGGTGTCACGGATGGCAGCTTCTGGAGAGGAGAGCTTTACTAGGAAAAGATCTTGTTGGGTGTCTGAGTTGTCGTTCAAAGGCCAGCCTGAATAGCAGCAGTAGAGCGAATCCGCGTAGGAAAAGACAGTAGCGTCAATAGACCAGTGGTCTGGCAAGCCTTGCATTGGGCCGATGAAAGTCCAAGCTGAGCCGTCCATGGGATCGGGGGAATTTGAGCGCAACACCAATGTACGGTGGGAGGGGTTGCCGACCCCCGGACGTCCACCGCAGGTATAGATGTACCAGGTATTGTGAATGTGATGGAGCTCGGGAGCCCAGATGTCGGCAGACCACTCGTGTGAACGTCCGGGTCGCCTGGAGAATTAGGAGGGGAAGAGGCTGGAGGGTTGATGTACATACCATACTACACTTTTCTGGCAGTGATGGAAGTCCTCCATGTTACTAGAAGACCATATCTCAATGCGATTACCCAGCGTCATGGTGAGGTAGAATCGACCGTTTCCCGCTATCATCCATGGGTCAGGAGTGTCTTCGCTACATATCGCCTTGTTCGACATTGTGACTGGGCTTTCTGCAGCTAGCGCTGTGGGAAAGAGAGTGCTGAGAACGACGGTACGGGAGGGTGACCTTGCAAGTTAAGAAGATCGAGTCAATCGAGTCTTCAGAGTCGACCCCCCTTGCTCTGCTGGGGAACCTGCAGGTGCCCGGCGTCAAGAAGTACCACGCACGCCACGTCATCGAAGGACTGTGCAAATCTTACAACCATGTCAAACAAAGCAAATCAGGCCGACCACAGAACGACGTCTACTCGAGTAGGTCACGATGTCCGGCCAGCACGGCCTAAGTCTGTCAAAGCTTAGACTCCCCATTATCCTGCGGTATAGGCCCTTGTTTGGTCATCTGTATGTCTGGAGTGATGCGGTCCAGATGTGGCTAGAATGCAAAACCATACAAGTACAAGATGCTGCTCGCACTTAGCCGAGCCGTACTAGTGGCCGAGGTCTACTCCTCAATAACAGACAAGCGGATGAGGCCCATTCGTCCGACAGGAGAGTCGAGGCCATGGTGCCAAACCTACCCAGGTAGGGGACAATAACTGTTTACTACAGAAACTGTCACGAACGGGCGTCCGATCAGGATGAGGTACGTTGTTTTCTGTACAATATATACCACTTCGTCACACTTCAAAGGCGGTTACTTCCGCAACCACCCCAAGCTTGTCTTCCACAACGGCTCGGCTACCATCCCTCTCGAACGTATCCACCATAAGATCGTTGTTGCTTAAGCTACATACAACACGATGGACTTCCCAGACCATTGGGGCATGAACTTCACCCAAACTCAGCATGAGTCGGCAACTGGCCCAACATTGCCCGAGAACAATAAAGTCCCCTCCGACACCCCATTTGTGGTTCTCGTCACGGGAGCAGGCAAAGGGCTGGGCTATCACATCTCCCTCGCCTACGTCCGCGCCGGCGCAACGGGTCTCATCATCTCGTCACGCACGCAATCCGACCTCGACAAACTCGAAAAAGAACTTCTCACCGTAAACCCACAACTCAAAGTCCTCTCGCAGATTTGCGACACAAGTAAGCCCGAGGACGTGCAATCCCTGGCCTCGGCCACAAAGGAAAAATTCAACGGCCAACTCGACGTCGTCGTCGCCAACGCCGGCATCATCTCCGCCTACGTCCACGACACGGATCCCGACACAGGCGAGAAGACGAACCGGCGTCTCCCCGTCGGCGTCGTCGAGGACGACGACTTCAAACGCGTCAACGACATAAACTACATGGGCACTTACTACACAGCCAAATACTTGACACCCCTCTTGACCTCATCGCCAAGCAAGATCAAAGCTTTCATCGTCATCACCAGCACGGCGTGCCATTGCGTAAGTAGCAGCATTATACCAGTCGCGTACGCGGTAAGCAAGCTAGCGGTCAACAGGCTGGTCGAGCACATAGCGCTGGACCACGGCAAGGAGGGCGTGCAGGCCTTTGCCGTCCATCCAGGCGAGGTACTCACGCCGCAGACGGAGCGGCACAGCACGCAAAAGGGCGACGTGTGGGATTCCAGTAAGCGGCGGGGCAACCCACGACCCGACCCGATACTGACGACGCAGTAAAGTAAAACTGACAATCTCTCGCAGTGCTACGAACCGACGTCGGCCTCTGCGGCGGCTTCCTGACCTGGCTGACCAAGGAGCGTCGGGCGTGGTTGAGCGGCCGCTATCTCTCCGTGCACTGGGACGTCGACGAGCTGGAGGCGAAAAAGGACGAGATCGTCAACGAGGACAAGCTGAAGTTCAGGATGGCGATATGAAGCCGGGTTGTTACGGCTGTGCGCCTGCACATGTAGGTGGTACGCTACCTGCCATAGAGCATTGGGTAGGACGTACATAGCTTCAGTTTCATAGACACATAGCTTTTTAGACAGATCATCATCACGTTTTCATCAACGTCTGGCCTTCGCCTTGCTCGTACGTGACACCGAGTCCCCGATTTGATGCGACCAGACGCATGACTATCATGATGAGTACCTGCTAGCCACAATCGGCCAGCCAAACCAGGCATGTTCGTACTAAGTCACACCGTTCGTTCCATTCCGTGACTATCAATGCAACACCGACAAAGCAGGCAGGCAAACAAGTCTACTCAGGGACATCCCATTACAGTATCCCACATACATATATAGGTATATATATATATAGACTTGAGAGTATCAACGAAACACAGAATTTGTATTCCGATACAGGGTCTGTTGCTGAGATCACGAGCCGCGCACGTGAAAAGTGGACGAGGCGAGAGCGTAAGAAGAGAAAGGAGACGCAAAGGCCCGGGGTTCATGATGGATGGCACGTGATTATCCAAGCCTAATGTCTTCGGAGTAACTCAAGCCCGACCCGCTCATGTGGCTCGACATTTTCACATGCTCACGATTTTGCGTGGAGCATGTCAACTTGAAAAGTATTGACGTTTCAATAGCTCGATTCAAACCGCCCAACGCATGCAAGGACCGCGCGGAATCAAGCCACCGTTGCATGCGAAAGATTAGAATGCGACGCAGGAAAAAGTAGTATAACATTCAAATTCTATTGAGGAACAAATCTATGGTGAAGTCGGTAAACACAGACCTCATGGCCAAAGAAGCGATTCGACTGGTGCATCAACATCCTAACACCTCTAGTATGTGATTCGCACGATTCTCACGCCTATCGCCGTACCGTCGCTGATTAGTTATACTCCTTGCATCCTCAGCATGCACCTCTCGGCACCTTAGTCGCTGGTCTTTTCGTTTGTCACCTGCTTCGCCTCTTCCTTCTTTTGAGCCATGAAGTTGCTCATCCAGTTTAGGCTGTTGGAGGCGGCGATGAGGCTCGTAGAAGCAGCGCCTTTGGTGCTTGCAATGATGCCTCTACCTCCACACTTTTCCGTTTCCTGGCTCCATGTGTTCAGAGTCCAATCTTTGGTTGCGCCGGCAGTCTCTATGGGCCAGAAAATGTACGAGAACAAGGTGCCTTTGATCTCGGATGTCTCTTTCTTTGCAATGGGGATTTTCTCGTCGAACCTGGTCAAAAGTGCCTCGCCCAACTCGTCGGCTTTCTGAGCATACGGTGCGGCATACGAGGCGGGTGTCTGGAAGTATGGTAGGGTGGGCTTGACAAAGTTGGCATAACTCTTGTTTGTGATATCAATCGACTTGGCCCCATAAGGATTGCTCTTGAAGGTCTCTATGGTGTCAGAGACAAGGGGGTAGGAGGTGATGTGCTGAAGGAACCGTTAGCAAGGATCTAGAGATCGTATTGATGGAG
>Ga0210040_10002746_pt1 | contig 24506 bp, 24 predicted proteins | sample CryGeyCG12114_NA_FD_185462 | JGI IMG/M metagenome (GOLD analysis project Ga0210040, IMG submission 185462) | Groundwater microbial communities from aquifer - Crystal Geyser CG19_WC_8/21/14_NA (SPAdes) (version 2) | ecosystem: Environmental > Aquatic > Deep subsurface > Groundwater | place: USA... | reverse complement strand
GTGGCTTAATTGTAGATGAATCACCAACGCTTTATGTACACAAGGTAGAGAATCTTATTGCCACCGCCAGGAGTAATAAAATAGCCGTTCTATTGGGTTTACAGGAACTACCGCAATTAAAACAACAGTACGGCCGGGAAACCGCTGATACCATTTGTTCCGTAGCTGCTAATGTTATCTCGGGTTCGGTCAGGAATAAAGATACTTTGGATTGGTTAGAAAAATTATTTGGTAAGGTAAGACAGAAGAAAGAAGGGGTAAGTATTGACCGTAGCCGTACCTCAGTTACCATGAATGAGGAAATGGGTTCTTTAATCCCCGCCTCTAAGATCGCAACCCTAGCAGCGGGTGAGGTAGTGGCCCAGGTTGCATTTGATAATCAGGCGTATGATGGTCAACACGTAAATAGTACTTATAACTGTAAAATCAACCTGAATACAGACCAAATTGTAAAAGAGGAGCAAGAATATGTTAATATGCCAGTATTTTATACATTTGGGGATTCAAAAGAGAAGAATATCATCTTGGAAAGGAATTTTACAAAAATAAATAAGGAGATCGAATCACTAAAAGACCACTTTTACGCATGACACTAAGTTTAGAAATCCTAGGAGACCGCTTACAAATGCTTCGGAAGGCATTGGGCGTTTCTCAAACAGACCTGGCTACTTCCCTAAATGTAAAACAGGTGCAAATCTCCAGGGTGGAGAATGGAGATAGCGGGAACCTTGAATTGTTTGTTGATTTGATAAACTTCTATGGTAAAGATTTTTATTTAAATCTTTTGTTTTCAGATCATTTCCAACCAGTAAAAAGAGCAGACATTACTCCTGGAGATAATATTTTGAAAACAATTGCTGTAGAAAGGCTTAAAGTGCTACAATCTGATATTACTGAAGAGCTAACAAGTGTAATTACTATTATAGAGAGCGAAGGCTGACCTTCTTTCTTGCTTCAAACTCTAGTCTTTTATAAATTAAATCCAAAAAAGGCATAGGGTTTATGATTTTGCCTTGATGTTTTATAGCGAAGTGCAGATGATCCCCGGTGCTTCTACCTGTGCTGCCGGTTATTCCGATTACATCACCGGCTTTTACTTTTGTTTTTTCCCGAACCATTACAAAAGATAGGTGCCCGTAGGTGGTTTTAAATTCACCGTGCTCTACCTCGATGTAATTACCCAGGCCGCGGGAGTAAGCCACTTTTGTTACTTTCCCTGGCATGATCACCATTACCGTATCTGCGGAACCTTTAAAATCAATCCCCTGGTGATAATTCTCTTTGCCGGTTAATGGATCTATCCGATTACCAAAATTACTATTTATCACTGGCCGGGAGAGAGGCATTGATACTATTGTGCCGGCTTGTAGTGGTATTGGTTTAGACCATAAAGAATCAGCCACTAACAAAATATTTGCTGGCTTAGTTTTTTGACTTGCCGTATCAACCTGAATTTGTGGCAACACCTTAATTTTTTTTATGGTGTTAAATTGACCGAAAGCAAGTGTATGGAAACCAAAAGAAATGATAACAAGACTTGCCTTTATTAGCTTATTATTCATATATGTATAATTAAAAAATATTATTCATTAGCTTAATATATTAAAATCAAATATTGCCTTAAACGTGCTTGCTTAGCCTTAATTATGTATATTTGGATAAATATATTCCAAAAACTTAACTTAAATAATATTTTATATGAGTTTTGATATTAAAGACTTGCCGTACGCCCAATTCGAGCAGTTGGGGTTGAGCAAAAGAGACGTTATCAAGATGCCACCCCAAGAGTTAGCTAATATGCTGAACGGGCATCGCACCGGTTTAATCTCCTTAAAGATTGAGTTAGGCGAGGGAATGAAGCCTATTCAGGCGGAGGCAAAATTGAGTCTGTCCAGAAATCCGGACAATACCTTATCGCTCAATGTTCATCCGATTTTGGCCAGACCCACCAACACCATTGATGCCACGCCCGAGCAATGGGAGAGAATGTTAAAAGGGGAGCCCATTGTGAAAGATTCAAAATCCTATAACGGCACTTTAGAACCCCACATTCACCAGCTGGATAAACATACCAATGAAATACTAACCGCCCGGATAAATGCTATCCTGATACCTAATTCTATTAAGGATACTGTTTTGTCGCCAGAGCATAAAGAGCAGTTAAAAAAAGGAGAATCTGTTGAAATAGAAAATAAATCAACCAAAGAAGCTGTAATTGTCCGCTTAGATTTAAATGAGGCTAAGGGCTATACCGTAGTTGGCCGGGAGCAGACCAATGAAATAAAAATAGATGCACCGAAGGAAAGTATAGGTAGGGGAGTTAAAATGTAAGACGATGAACTTCAGAGATTACAGAGAGAATATACCTATTACTTCAGTAGCAGAATCTTTAGGTTACCAGGTAGATTTACAGAAGGGAAGAAAAACATTAGAATTTAAACATCCTGATGGCGATACCGTTTTGGTTGATCCGGCTAAAAAGCTTTACTATAACCGCGATGGTACCACCGACCGGGGAGATATAATAGAGTTTGTAAAAAACAGGCTCAGCCGGTTTAATGTCAGCTATGAAAACCCAATTAATGGCGTAAATAAAGTACTCCAGACGTATGCTAACGAGCCGCAACGGGTTAGTGTAAATTACAACGCTCCTGCCCTTAAAGAGTTTGATGCCAGCCGCTACGAGGCCACCAAAGCTTCTGTATTTAAGTTGCACTACTTGATCCAGGAAAGAGGCCTTGACATTGATACAGTTAAACGGTTTGCTCCATTTATTCATCTGGTGAAAGATACCCAGAAAGCCACCGGCCGGCCGTATGAGAATATTGGTTTTCCTTTAACCAAGCCAGGGGAAGAAAAGATTATAGGATGGGATTTACGAAATTACGGATTTAAGGGAGTAGCGGCTGGCAGTGATCGGCAAAACGCCGTTTGGATAGCTGACTTTGTTGGCAAGCCCGAACGTACTAAAAATGTTTTTTTCGGAGAGAATCCGATTGACTTAATGAGTTTTTACCAATTGAATAAACATAAACTGGATGTAGATAATGCCGCTTTTGTTTCTTTTGGTGGGGGCATAGCTAAGAGCCAGATGCAGGGCGCTTTGCAGTATTGGGCTGAATCGAAAAAGCACACTGCTTTCGATAATGATTACCAAGGCAAGATGTACGATATCGCGCTGGCCATACACGCCATTGGCAAGCAAGTCCCATTACCGCAAAAATTAAATGACACCTTATTATTTAAAGTAGAAAGTAAAAGCTTTGAAATACCGGTAGATAAAATAAGCTTGGATGCTTTTCAAAAGGCTTCGGGTATTCGGTCTAATGTTGTCGTTCACAAAGCTATTGGTGCAAGTGCTGCCGGCATTGCTTTTAAAGATTTCAATGATATTATCCATCCAAAGAATAACCAACCAGTAAGCAAGATAAAACTTTAATTAAATGGTAACTCTGGCGTTAACCTATAATCAAGTTCTTCAATAATGAGCCTTTGCAGCCACAAAAGAGTATGCGTATCAAAGTAAACTTGGTTAAATATGCTCCGGATACATCGGAAGACGAACTTATTAAATTGATTAATAACCAGAAAGATAAATAGCGTATATGAAATTGATTTATAAAACCGTTACATTCACTTAAAGCCTACTTCCATGAAGAATTTATCTTATTTCAGCAGCCTTTTATTGTTGGTTTTGTTTTTAGCTAGTTGCGGGAAAGATGGTGATGATGCAACACCTTCAGCTGCTACTTTTCGGGTAGACTTTGCCCAAAGTGGGGACTATCAAAAGTTTATTAAAATATTTACCATATCCGGAGGAGAATTTAAATACAGGGGCACCAACGATGCGGTGCCGGTAGTATTAAGTGGTGATAACCTGAAGGCGCCTACCTGGTCTATTGAAGCATCCAATGTAGAAGAATTAGAAATATCTACCATATCGGGATTTTCGCCGGTGGAGACTGGACCTTCTACTATGGCCATGAAGTTCACCGTTTTTAAAAATGGCGTGCTATTGGATGAGAAGACATTTAACTATAACGAAACCACCCGGGAAAGAACCGAAACCCTAAATTACAAGGCAAATTAATAATGATAGAGGTATTTCACCGAAAAACCTACAGCCCGAATATTCTATTTGAAGAGGATTTAGAAATAAAGCTTGCCGATTACGAGAAAGTAGCAGTAATCGATTCGGACTATGTAAGCGATGCCTGGCATTTAACCCAAAATTCTGATGGAAGTTGGATAAAAAGGAAGGAAGTTAAAGTCCTTGGCAATGAAGCAGATTACCGATCTACCAGCATCGGCGATGTTTTTGCGGTAAACGGTCAATTGGAAGTTGTCTTGCCGGATGGTTATCAAGTTTTTCAGTGGGGCGATAGAATAGACTTCTATCCAAAGTTTTCTAAAAAGCAAAATGATTAAAGTAAAGCACCCCGACCCTGATTGCAATATCAACCAGGAGCAATACCTGTCCAAGTGCCCGGCCGATCAGCGCCGGTTCCATGAATTACTATTTACCTATGGCAATATTACTTACCAGTACCACAACGAAGCCAGAGAATTCAACCCAACCGAATTAGATTTTAAGGAATGGTTATATAGTTTACCCAATAATATGCGCTTAGATATGGAGGCGAAAGGTTTTGAAGCCTGTAAAGGTGTTTTATCTTTACCCGGTACGTGAATGAGAAAAACGATATTGGTATGGATGAATATGTACAGCAGCGGATGGGCCCGGAAGATTACGCCGAGTACCAAAGCTTTGTAAATAAGCAAGAATAGTTAATACTTGCCATTACATGGAGCATATACCAGATTGGCTGAAATTGTTAGTTGGGGTGCCACTGGGGATTTGGCTGTTTTACGGAGCTGTACGCTGGTTAGTAATGGAGCGCTGGGGAGGGAAGTACCGAAGGAGAAAATAGTTATTGTATGTCAGTTAAGTCAAAGATAAAATACTTACCTTATGTGATCCTGTGACTTACTTTCGCTTGATCTAGCAGCCACATCTGAGCAATTTCCTTCTCGAAGAATATTTCAACGTGTATATTTTCTTTTAGTGAGGCATCTTCTTGCACCAAATTGTGAATATGATAACTAGAATATAATTCATGGCCTTCAGTACTCACAACATACGCATATTCATGTTGGCGCTTGGGATCAAAGGCGGAAAATATCTCCCGTACCAACCAGTTTTGATCACTTACTTCCAAATAGGCAATCTTACGCATATCGCACATCCATGAGTTTATTTGATGGGCTAGAGCATAGTTTGAAGCACAGGTGATGATATGCCGGAAACTATCACTGCTGGGATGTTGTAACCATGTAAGTTGGAGGCAGGTATTTTTTTCATCTACTTCTAGCTGAACATCTTCATTTGCGTAAATCAATAGTAGATTTATCATTATAGCTTATTTTAACAGCCTAGCTTTTCTTATCAGCATAGCATTTAAAACAGCTTATGGAGGGTTATTAGCTAACGTATAAAAATAACAGTAACTAAGCAGTAATGGTTTAATATTTTAAATCAATTAATGGCTAATGAAAAAGAAGCAGGTAACTACTGCTGCCAAATTAACACCCATTCATACCCACCTACTACCTGTATGGCTGTTTGCAGGGAACTTAATGCTGTAAGGTTAGTACTTCGCCTATCCGATTCATCCCAGGTATAATTTCGGTAATTATCATTACTAGAATGTACCCATCTGTTCGCTTGGTATTCTTTGATATCAGCTGCTTTGCCAGCGTAACCAATACCTAATCCTTTTGCTTCTGCCCGGGTTTTGGCTGCTTTTAAATCGGCGTAATTTTCAAAGCTGGTAATGTAAAGATCTTTATGGGGTAGCTGCTTTAGTTTGAGGTAAGGCATAAGCAAAAATAATAAGAACCAATGATTCTACCGCTGCTAAGTATTTGCGTATAAACTTCCATGGACTTTTACGACTTTATCTGGCTGAACCAAGAGCAACAGAAGGTTGCAGTATGGGAGCATGGTATCTTCCTTGCCGCACGTTTTACCTGGAGCTCTAGTGTGTGCCTGTATAGCTTGGGTAAATTCTTTGTTGAAGTTGAATACCAACCGGAATCCAACCAATTAATGTTGGTAAGAGCATTTACAAATAACTCGTATTTGGAGCCTTACATGGAAAAAGTAGACCTGTCCGAAGTACTAAAATAAGCAGCTTATTATAAAAACTTTGCTAACTTTTCGGGTGTTAACGGTTTTTCAATAAAATCAATAACCGGATATTCCTGCGCCCTAGCTAAATCCTGGAAATGCATGGAGCTAGTAAGTAAAACAATCTTAATAGGCGCGCTACTTAAAACCGCTGAATGTTGTAGTTCTTCTAAAAACTCAAAGCCATTCATCACCGGCATGTTAATATCCAATAAGATCAATTCCGGGCACTGCTCTCGCTGGCAAACCTCCTTAACAATATCCAGGGCTTCTCGTCCATTCTTAGCATTTAGCATTTCAGCTTCTACTTCCAGTTTTTGAAGTACCCGTTGGGCAATGTAGTGGTTAGCTTCCTCATCATCTACTAGTAGTATTTTTTTAGGGGCTTCCATTCTTATACTTTCTCCTTATCCTTGAAGGTTTAGGATAATAGAAAGGGTGTACGCCAAGTAGCAACACTAGTTGTTTAAGTAGAATTACCTTTATGTAATTCTTGCCTGTTCTAACTGCGATATGGTAACCTTAAAAAGATTTCAGATGTGTATTTGAATTCCTACAAAAAATAAGCTAACTTTTTTTTCGTTCTAGTTGTTACTTATTCGTATCCTTGTAGCGAGTACTTGTTACAAGGGTATTATAAGACTTTAAAGACTTCCTAGATCAAGGGAAGTTAACCATAATGAACTTAACAACTAATTATTTAGGTAGAACTAATGAAATTCAGAAAGAATTAGAGCGTAGTTTTTTTCTGGATAAAGTTATTTCTTTAATCAAAGCAATTCCAATTCCCTCAATTGCTATAGGACGGGTTCATTTAATAAAATGGCTTGTTAAAAAAGAAAAACAGGTAGTTTTAAAGCAAATTCAGAAGTTTGAACATTATAGTTTAACTCTTGAAGGTCTGCAAGGTCATATTGATGAGCTGGATATTGATACAGCTACTAAATTACTGGCTGAATTTAAAAAAGTAACGCAGCGATTTGACAATCTAGATGAAAGAGTTGCTCGGTCAAATTACTTCCAAGATGCTTCTCTTAAACAGAGTTTTAAATATTTTTTAAGAACATTATATAAAACAGAGGCAAAACTGCATAAAGTAATATCCAGAAATAATTCAGTGGAACCTACACCTAATTATATTAAAGAAGGTTTAAATTCAATATCTCAAGAAGCAATTTCAAAATCCCTCCAATAAAATGCCTTTTGAAAGAGGGGACATTGTAGAGTATAGCTTCTTAATCCCGGATACAAACAAATACGAGCCTCACCCTGCCTTAATTATATCTAATCAAGATGTTTACGATGCCGATGAGTGTTACATCTGCGTGATGCTTACGACCTCCGAGCGTAATGACATTTTCACTTATGAGATTACAGATGATATGCTTCAAAAACCTAACAATGTGCCTTACGCACAAGCCAGGTTGCATTTGGTAACTTATGTTTTAGAAAAGCATATTACTATGCGTTTGCCAAAGAATAGAATGAAAGCAAATAGTGTAGATAAACTCGTTGAGCATATAAGAGAAATATCCCTCAGTTCTTTATGATTTAACTTGTGTTGCTCTGTAATTCAACCAATCAAATCATATTGCCACCAATTATTATGCTTGATATTTAACTTTGGGTGCCAAGCTTTAATGCACCTTCTTTCATAACGGAGGGCTTCAACCTTTGAGGCGAAAGCTTTACTGTAGATCCTCGCCTGAGGAGTAATCTTGTGCGTGTGCTTCACCATGCGCCAGTAAAAGGAACCGGTGCAACCAATATAAATGGGCCTGGCCTCTGGTGAGCCCGGCTCTCCATCAAAAATGAAATAAACAAAATAAGCGTTGTGATATTCTCTTCCCTTTTGTAATAAATCTTTGCGGCAGTAATTCCGCATTTCCATTCGGAAGGCATACCAGTCATAAAGCCGTAGTTGGGAAAGGGTTATCATGCATTCAATTAATTTTTTTAATAATAAAAGAAGGAGTAGAACCCATGTCATTAGGGTCTAGATATTGCCTAAATTGATTTTGGAATTTTGGGATTTTAGTTTTTACAAATTCATTAAGTTGGCTATAAAGCTCATAAGAGTCATGTCTTAAATTAAAACTAAATGAATTAAGCATATGTAGTTGATTTCGGCTCTGATTAATTTGTTTCAGAAAGTTTAAAAACTCTTTATCATACAAGCATTCCTGAAAATAGGAATTCTTATTCAGCATTGTACTATAATTAATAGTGTTCATTAATAGCCCCTTGCCAATACCCTTAAGAGAGCTAACAGTAGTGATTAACCTGTCGTCTCTTATCCATTCATCTGGGAAATTCTCAATCAAAATAGGCCGCTTTTTCTGCTGATCTTCTAAGTCTGAGAATACGCTTTTATTGATATTATGTATTAAATATCCTTTGGCTAAAAGCATACCTTTCCCAAAGTTCTCAAAGCATATAGAAATCTTAATTGAATCAATTAAACCATTCTTAGTAAACCCTTCAATTTCCTCTTTTTTAGGCGGATTCCTTGGACTGCAATTTTCACAAAGTGATTTTAACCCGTTTAGGTTGTCTATTACATACGCGGATTCAAATAGCTGTTTACCAAATTCAAGTAAATTAATACTACATGTCATTTGATATGTGCGATTTAAGTATACCGAATGTGGATTAGCTTTAAAAATTTCTAGGGTATTCATATGTTAAGGCTTCCTCTTTTTTGACTATGCCTAATTTGCACCTATTATTAGCCTTAACCGGTAATTGAACGCTCAAATATTCTTTGGACTTGAACTGCTTGAAATTCTCCGCCCCGGCTAGCTCTGAATCCCGCTTCATTTAACTTCCCAGCTATGGCCATCCAGTTTAAACCTTGGGACCGGTAGAGTTGTACCATGGCCGCAGCTCTTTTGTTGTTTTGGTTCATTGCCGCTTTCTCTTTTAATACCTGGGTGCCCATAGTGCGGTGCTCGTTCGTAAGGTTTTCGGGTTTCCCCAGTTTGTGACCCTGGGCAATCTTAGCTTGGAGCGCTGCTTTAGTCCGGCTGCTGATCAGTTCCCGTTCGTGTTGAGCCAGCACTGCAAAGATCCCAATAGTTAAGGTATTAGCATCCGGCATATCCGCACAAATAAAATCGACCCCGCTATCTTTTAAAGTAAAGATGAAAGCCGCATTCCGACTAAGCCGGTCCAGCTTGGCAATAACCAAAGTTGCTTTTAATTTCCGGGCCTGGGCAATGGCGGCAAGCAGTTGCGGCCGGTTGTTTTTCTTCCCGCTTTCTACCTCTACATACTCGCCGGCAATAACTCCTCCTTTTAGAAAAGTAGCGACCGCGAATTGCTGCGCTTCCAATCCTAAACCGCTGGCTCCTTGCTTGGCCGTACTCACCCGGTAATAAGCCACATATTTCTTATCCATAATAATTAATCATTTGCGCCGGTGCTACCGGTAAGTCCTGATTTTCTACCCGCTTCAGAAACTTAAGCTGCTGCTTGATCCTTTCTAATACAGAAATGATTTCTACACCGGTGATTTGATGGACTGCCTCCATAAGCGGACCCACATCTACTTTTTGACGAATAAAATCTTTTACCCGGTAAAGCTCTAGTTCTCCCAAGTCAGTAACCATAGGGTGCTTAATAAAAATATATAAGTCAAATTGATTGGCAAGGTAGCCCGGATATCGTCGCACGATAGGCAAGACAACACAAACAGTATTATTAATAATATCCGGGTCATTGAACTGCTGTTGTAGATAATCGGCCTGCTGAATGATAGGCCAGATTTCGGCATCATCATAAAACTGCTCAATGTATGGTGTAATTTGTTGCGGCATGTTCTACCGGGATTAAAGCTCTAAAAAAGCGATTTCGTTACTTTTTATAAAGATAGTACTTATTTTACAAATCACAAACGTCCGTTTATGATTTGTAATTCTGCTGTATATGCCTTAGAAAAGATAGCAAAGAGGTGAGGGTAGAGGAAAAAGCTTGCGATCTTTACAATTTTCAATTGTGAATTTAGGGTTTGTAAAATGGTTCTTATTTTAGTAAAAATCTTAAAATGGGGAAAGTTGGGAAGGAATGTTCCGATTTTGTTGTACTAGTAAAATCGATTAAGGAAAAATTATTTTCCTCCCGTTGCCCAGATTATAATACATAGGTATCTAAAATATATCACCTATTATTAGTTTTAACTATCTAGTGAGATGCATAAGATGCATAACACAAGTTAATCCATAATGCTTAGCTTAGACGTGTTGATAGATTGGCGAAATAATATGAATGATGCAGAGATATGCGATAGTCGCACTGATTTATTAAATGAAATGTAAATTGCGGCGCTATGCATCGAAAGTTGCCCTATTTAAATATGTATAAAGAGCTTTATAATGAGATTGCAGCCAAAAAATTTCGCTGGCAAAATGAAGAAGAAGTACGACAAGGCTGGATATCAGCTCTTTCAAAAACTCTTGGGATAGACTTTGACGCTGAACGTGGCCGACGTGATTCAAGCTACAATAATGTTATCATTGAATTCAAGGACAAAGGACTATTTAATGGAAGTATTACTAGTCCTAAATTTCTGGAAGCAAGAGACGGTAGGCTTAAAAAATATATCTCAAGAACCGCAAGACAGGAAGGAATAAGCGAAAGCGATTATATCGGCATAGGTATTGACGGTGAGCATATCTTTTTTGCTCAGGTAGTCGAAGGTAATATCATAAATGGGCCGCTACTCCCATTTTCCACAACATCAGTAGGAATGGTAGCTTCGGCGTGCAAGGATGCTTATCGCCGAGCGGTAACAGCCAGTAATCTGGTCGAGGATTTTGGCTTGGGATCCGCTATCGGAACCAGTACCATGAGAGTTTTAATTGACCATATCTCTAAAAAGATTAATGATAAAGGCCATTCAAAAGAAAAGATGCTTTTTGAAGAATGGCAAACATTGTATGGCCAGATAGCAGATTTAGCAGTAGACCAGCAAGACCGCATTACGGCAACACTGTGTTTTTCACCTTCAACAAGCCGGGAGTTGGGCATACCGGCGTGCTTATTTGTCATACACACTTACAATTCATTGCTGATTAAGCTTTTAGCGGCGGAGATCGTATCAACCCATGGCTTGACTTCATATCCTTACTTTAGTCAACAGACGTTGGCCGTAGATGATGATAGGCTGCTAACCACAATAAGTACCGACATTGAGGAAGGAAAGCTATTTAGCAGGGCAGGTATTAACGGGTTTGTTGAGGAGGCCATTTTCTCATGGTATCTCGACGCATCAGATGATGAGAATTTCAAGCAATCAATGGTTCAGTCTCTGCGTGATACATTATCCAAGATAGCCTTATACAGGACAGATAATCTGGATATTGCCCGATCCAAGGATGTCCTTAAGCAGCTATACCAACATCTGGTCCCTGAACAGCTTAGAAAAAGTCTTGGTGAATTCTATACCCCAGACTGGCTCGTCGATGTCACTATGGACAAAGTGGAACCCGAAAACTGGATAGGAACACGATTGCTAGATCCGACCTGCGGCTCCGGCTCATTTGTGTTGGAGGCAATCCGAAGAAAACGTCATGCGGCCGCAGGAGCCGGATTGTCCGACCTTGAACTACTGGACGATATTGCAAATAACGTCTGGGGGTTTGATCTCAATCCGCTGGCCGTGCAAACTGCGAGAGTAAACTTCCTGATTGCCATTTCCGATTTGTTGAAATCATTGCCCGGCCATGAAATAGAATTGCCCATACTGTTGGCTGATGCAATATATTCACCTGCACGGGATCCATTAGGCGGAGAAGATGTTGTGCGCTATCGAATAGGCTCTCATATTGCGGACTTAGAGATAGTGGTTCCTGCTGAACTTGCTTTCAATAGACCCAGACTTGACAAAGTGTTTTCCTATATGGAAATCAACATAGAACGGGACAGAGAGTTCAGTTTCTTGGCAAATGACTTGTTGCAGAGTGGAACGGTCAATACAACCGAACTTAATAAATGGGGTGATTCTTTATCCGAGACATATAGTCGTGTAATGGCACTTCACCAACGGAACTGGAATGGAATATGGTTCAGGATTGTAAGAAACTTTTTTTGGTCTGCAACTGCAGGACAATTTGATATTGTATCCGGTAACCCGCCTTGGGTACGTTGGTCAAAATTGCCAGCTTTGTATCGTGAGAGAGCGAAACCTACCTGCATGCAGTATGATATTTTTTCTTCTACTCCCCACCATGGTGGAAACGAGTTAGACATATCGGCAATGATTACATATACGGTAGCAGATAAATGGCTTAAGCCAAAAGGCCTCCTTGTTTTTGTAATAACACAAACGCTGTTTCAAACACCTTCATCCGAAGGCTTTAGACGTTTTCAACTAAACCAGGATTATAGTTTGATCCCGCTTGGGATCGATGATCTGAAGGAACTAAAACCATTTAAAGGAATTGCTAATCGGACCGCAATAGCATTATTCCATAAAACAGTAACTAGAGACACTCCATATCCTGTCCCTTATACCCTATGGACTAACAAAGCACCATTTACAAAAGCGATACCCGAAAACCTTTCAAAAGACCAGGTTATGGATAGAGTTTCTAAAACGCTGATGGAGGCTAATCCTGCTGGGGGTATAGGCTCCCCATGGGCTGTTTTAAGCCCCGGCCGTTTTGCTCAGCTTGATTCTCTTCAAGGTCGGTGTGACTGGGTACAAGGAAGAAAAGGCATTACTGCAGATCTAAATGGAATTTATTTTGTTAACATATCAGGTGTAAATGATAGAGTCCACAGTGTAAAAATATCTACCCGTCCCGAGGCCGGCAAAACGGATATTGGTCCTGAGCAGTCCTTTTGGATAGAGCCGGATTTACTGTATCCGCTACTTAAAGGTTCATCAGATTTTAGCGCTTGCCGTATTACCCGGGCTCATAACTTGTTTACTCTTGTACCGAATATGAGCATTTCAAGAGTAAGTTATGAAACCGCAACTAACAATTTAAATCATAGGCTTCCTAAAACCCAAGAATACTTCAATGCTTATTATGATCGTCTAAACTCACGGTCCACTTTCAGGCTAAGAATGAAAGGTGCGCCTTTCTTTGCTATATACAATGTTGGCGAGTACACATTTTCTCCTTGGAAAGTTATTTGGGCTGAGCAGGGCACTTTCAGGGCTGCTGTGATTGGGTCGGAAGAGGTTCCTCTGATGGGCTTAAGGCCTTTTGTGCCCGATCACAAAATATTTTTCGCTGATTTTAATGAGCCTAAGCCAGCTTACTATTTATGCGGTTTACTTAACGCTACCAGTGTAAAGGAATACATCGAAAGTCATAATATATCCATACAAATAGGAGACGTATTCAAGCATATGTCTCTGCCCGAATTTAGTTCAAGTAATGCGCGGCACCTGGAATTAAGCCGCGCTGTTCAGTTTGCCCACCAATGCCCGGAAGATCAGTACATTGATGCTCTTGCTGAGGTTCGGCGTTTGGCGGACGCGATATTATTATCATTATAAAAAACTTAAATCACACTAGTCCAGCATATGTCAATTTACATTAATAGCGAAGTAACCCCAATAGGGAAACTTATCAGTAGCGATACCCCCATAAGAGTGCCTGCCTTTCAGCGTAGTTATTCCTGGACTGACGAAGAAGTTAAACAATTGTGGATTGATATAACTGAGGCCATTGATTCAAAGGATGCCGAGTATTTCCTTGGTCCCATGGTTGTAAAAAAGGGTGATAAGTTTCTAGAAATCATCGATGGCCAGCAAAGGATTACCACTATTTTTATCATTTTAAGTGTTATTAGGCGAATGCTTAGAGAAAACGGGGATCCCAAAAGGGCCGATTTGATTAGCTATAAATATTTTGGAGAAGATGACTTTGAAACCTTGGCTTTGGAGCCAAGATTTCAAATGAATGAAGAAAATGACATCATGTTTCAGAAATATGTTGTCGCCGATACGACTGAATCAAAAATAAAGTCGGAAATGAAAAATAAATTAAAGAAGGATACAAATTATCTACTTCTACAAGCAATTTCTGTAATCTGGGAAAGCTTGATAGAAAGGCAAAAATCTGTATCTCTCAAAGATTTTGATCAAGGGACACTATTTGAATTGCAAGCCTATTTAAATAGTAAAATACATGTACTTTTATTAAAAGTTGAAGATGAGGCAGATGCTTTTGTAATTTTTGAAACATTGAACGATAGAGGTAAAAGTTTAAATACAATCGACCTCTTGAAGAACCATGTTTTTGGACATGCCGGCACTAAATATATTAATCAAGCCAAAAACCTATGGGCAGCTATTCGTGAAAACCTGGCTGAAATAGATCCTTCTGAAAAATTCCTGTACCAATACTGGGCATCAATACATGGACGGACTCCAAAAGCAAAACTTTTTCGTTTGATGCGCAAAGAAATTAACGACGCTAAATCTGCAATTGATTTCATTAAAAATATAAATGATACATCAAGAGTTTATGCAGCCTTAAATAGCTCCGGGCATCCATTTTGGGATAATTATGATCAAAGAACTCGAGATAACCTTGATACTCTAAAAATGTTAGACACGCAGCAAGCAATTCCAATAATGCTGGCTGCAGCCAAAGTTTTTACCCCGGAGGAATTTAGAAAATTGACAGATATTTTGATAGTGATGACGGTTCGGTATAATTTGATCGGTGAGCTCAGAACGGGCGTGTTGGCTAATTATTATTCTGAAGTACCTGCAAAGATTACTAATGGGGAAATATTAAAAGCTGCGAAAGTATTTCGGGAATTTAGAACAATTTATCCTAAGGATCAGGATTTCAAGGATGCATTTTTAAAAAAATCTTTAAAAGACACACGGAAGGCTAGATATATTCTGGCTGAGATCGAGAAGCATATTAACGGAGGAGTAAGCGCAGTAGTTAACGATCCCAAGAATGTAAACCTTGAACATATCCTCCCTAAAAATCCTTCACAAGATTGGAATGATACAATCAAAACAATCGATAAAGATGATTTGCCGGACTATACCGTTAAAATAGGTAACTTAGCCCTTGTATCAACTGCCAGTAACAAGAATGCTGGCTCTAAGGGATTTGAATCAAAAAAAGAAACTATATTTAATAAGGAAAAAATCATCACTTTCACAAAGATGATAGGGGATTATTCCAACTGGACGAAATCTACCATCGAGGATCGTCAATCCAAGTTAGCAGATCAAGCTGTTAAAGTATGGAAAATTGAAATTGATTAAATGAGTTATCTTATTTACACTGACTTTGTAGTACACTCCTTCGCTATACTTAAATAGCTGCATCTTTCATTTAGAGTCAACTGCTATAGACTTTACCTGTTTAACTAATTCAACCCAAGTTCTTTCTCTGGTTGTTTCATCCATCGCAGAAATAGGTAAACTGGGGTTGTTAATAGCTTGATATTTATTAATATCTGGATATTCCTCAAAAAAACATGGTTTAAGAATTACACTAAGTATTGTTGCACCTTCTTTTTCTGCACTATTAAGTAAAGGAGGGAGCTCATTGTTTTCTATAAATTCTGAATTAAAAAAATCTGCACTTAAAAATAGGATAGCTATTTTAGATTGTTTGATAGCTTTAAAAATTTCCTCTTTCCACTTTTGACCTGGGATTATTTTGCTATCATCCCAAAATATACAATATTTTTCAATAGGTTTAAAATGCCTTCTTAAATCATCTAAAAAGGCTTTGTCCTTGTGAGAATAGCTAATAAAGACATTAGTTCTAGTTTCCGAAATTTTAGTTGTATTTCTATGAACAACTTTAGGTAATGATTCAAATTCTTGTTCAAGTAAGAATGAAAACTTAGCGGCACTTTTTTCTAATTGTTTATCTAGTTGAGCATATTGGTTTAAATAATCTGAAATATATCTTCCTAACTCTAATTTTACTTGGTCTATATAAATCATTTTAGATTCTGGGTCATAAAAATTTTGTAACTCTTTCTTAACCAAATTTATAAATTTTTTATGTCCTTCATGCTCCATTATATAGACCTCTATATAATTTTCTGAAAATTCACTGGCTTCGTCTCTTATTATTTCATCTTTAGTCATAATTCCAAATCATAGCTCGTGTTTGGCAGTTGTCACTTCCTGTAAAAATACTAGAAAAATGCGAAAAAAAAGGCCCGTTCAGAATGGTTTAAACCCACTTTGCCCGATAACCACTACTATTTTAAATAGGAGTAGAAATTTGACTTTTGTTATATTTAAGGGAAGGGGAAAGAAAGTGAATTACCTATTCGTTTACTTGGGTAGAAAAGCGCCTCAAGATGTATTTAAAAATTATTTTTATATTTGAGCTAAAATTCTCTTTTATGAAGCTTTTCTCCTGTAATACCCCTCCACCGCGCGTTATTTTGCTTGCAAAATAACCAGTACCTCTATGGCTTAGTAGGTTTATGATTTTTCATAAATTACTTGCCTTTTTTTGAGCAGCTAATTTTTCAGCTTAGGTTGTTTTGCATGCCTTTTATTTTACCAGGTTTCTCCTGGAATTTTATCGCATTTAAAACAATCTAAATAATGATTAATACATTAAAACATAAATTCGTTATTCCGGCCATACCGGCCGTGCTAGTCTCGATGGTCAGTGTGCAAGGTGGGGCCTCGGTCGCTAAACACCTTTTCCCCATCTTAGGGGCTAGCGGTACTGCTTCTTTACGCATTGGTTTCTCAATGGTCATCTTACTGGCAGTATTTAGAACAAATCTGTTCAAATTAAATAAAAAGCAATGGTTTTACTGCCTGGCCTACGGGACTTGTCTAGGGGCTATGAACCTGGTATTCTACCTGGCCATCAAACGCATACCTTTAGGACTGGGAGTAACCCTGGAGTTTACCGGACCTCTGGTCTTAGCCTTGCTGGGTTCCAGAAAGCTGCTGGATTTACTTTGGGTGCTGCTAGCTTGTTTAGGTATCGTGCTGATTGCTCCTTGGCAGAATCACAACATCGATCTACTAGGAGTAGCATTAGCTTTGTTAGCGGGGGGCTTGTGGGCAGGCTATATCGTATTAGGCGGTAAGGTATCGAAACTCATGAAAGGGGGCGATGCCGTAGCCGTCGGAATGATTTTTGCCACGGCTTTTGTTTTGCCTTTTGGCATTTTAAGTGGTGGTTTAGCCGCTTTGAACGGGCCTCTTTTGTTAATTGGTATAGCGGTGGCCTTATTAACGAGTGCCATTCCATTTACTTTAGAAATGGGGGCGCTCGGGCAGCTTTCTCCCAAAACCTTTGGCATCCTGATGAGCTTACACCCGGCATTTGGCGCGCTTTCGGGTTTACTTTTCCTGGAAGAGTTCTTAAGTTTAAACCAATGGTTATCCATTATCTGCGTCATTATGGCCAGCATAGGAGCTACTTATTTTTCAAGAAAGGAACGGTAAACAATAGCTTTCCCCATTTAAACTAAAAAAAATGAATCTTTTAGATCCTATAAAATTGGTCATAGCTAATTCTCCCCAAGCGTTTGCTGATGGCCGCAATCTATTTAGAGAGTATGCCCAGGCCATAAATTATGACGCCGGATTCCAAAACTTCGAGGAAGAATTAGCGGCTTTAACAGATAAATTTGCCCCGCCAGATGGTGCTTTGTTTTTAGCTTATTATAATGAAATGGCCGTTGGTTGTGTAGCGATTCTGAAAATCGCCCCCGGAATAGCGGAATTGAAAAGGTTTTATGTGCAGCCAGCGTTCCGCCAATATAAGATTGGCGCCCAATTGCTGGAAAGAGCGATTATCCAGGCGAAGGAATTACAATTTCAAGCTATCCGTCTGGAGGTTATTCCAACCCTTACCAAGGCCAAGGAACTGTATCATTCTTTTGGTTTTTTAGAGATTGCGCCCTATCAAAAGGTAGCGCTAGAAGGGACTGCCTATATGGAAAAGAAACTTACTGATTCAGCATGAAGGTTAGCTTCTTCCTGTTAGATATAAGCAATATTTAACAGGGAGCAAGGCTAACGTGGTGACGTGCCTATTTGATTAGCCTAGTCTATCCGGTCGCCCAATAAGTTAATATATGTTAACCAGGTTTCATGCTCTCCATAATAATGCTTACTTAAAATTAATTGTAGGTTGATGTAAAAACTGTTAGATAAATTAAAAAATCTATTCTTAATTATTTTTTAATATTATGTTAAATACAATGCTTTAATGGAACTTTAGAAACAGCTTATAATGCGCATTTTTAAGCTTTATTGGCATGTCCTATAATTTACATTATGTTAAATAAAACTTCACAAAGGCAATGCTTCCTCTTTCTTAAACAAATGAAAACTTCTTCTCTTTTAAAAATTAGAGTCAAAATCTCTATTTAAAAGATTAGCTACTTAATTTACATAACTGCACTTACCGGACTATTTAAAGGAACATATAAGTGAGATTGTCTTAGTTTGGCTGTAGTGTTTTGTTCGCTTACAGGAAGCGCCTTACTCTTTGTTTATAGTTCAAATACTTTTGTCCGTGTTGTTCTGTTAAATAATCTTCTTCCAGGCGGATTTGAATTTGAATTAAAACATAGTCTAAAATCAAGAATAGTCCCGTTAATGCATTTGGGGTAGTTAAGAAAAGCCCTATCAGACTAACTATCATTCCAAAAAATATGGGGTTCCTGGAAAATTTAAAAAGTCCCGCCGTGATAAGTTCGGTTTTAGTTTCTGTATCTATACCGATTCTCCAGGAGTTACGCATATTATTCTGGCCTATGATTGTCCAGATAAGGGCAAAAGCCAACAAACCAAGTCCTATGTATTTGAAGGGCAAGTTGTCAATCTGATTTATCGGTAAAAAGTTGTCATGCCAATTAGGGAAAGCGGCAAATGCAAGAACATAAACAAACAAGGCCAGCAATATTACTTTAAAGTAAAACCCTATCAATCCGTAAGCATTATCAACTTTAGGTAGGACAACAGGGTTCTTCCCTATTCTTTTGGCCACCATGATACTTTTTAGTACAAAAGCAACGCCAAAGAAAATTGTGAAATAAACGAGTAAGGTAATTCTTAAAACATCAGTCATATTATTGATATTTAATTTTTTATCACAAAAATATACTAATGAGGAGTGCAACACTATTGCATCTTTTAACGGGAGCATGATTAGGCTTTAGACCAAGGTTAAACTTTTTAACTTTAAAAGTTTGCAATCTAATTGCATTTTATTTTTCACTACTTTTGCAGCAGATGAAGTGGTTTACGATTTTTCTGAGTGTGTTCATGATCGTTGTATCATGTATTCCCTGTGCCGATGCAGCACCAGAGATAGATAACTATGCGCCAACCAGTATCCAAGCAGACACGGACTCTAAAAGCCATTCCCCGGCAGCGGATTTATGTTCTCCGCTCTGTATTTGTAATTGCTGTGCCGGTTTCGCGCTGCAAACAACGGCCCAGAAAACTAATATTTCCCTTATCAAGGTGACTACTCCGGCACCGGTTCACCGGACGGTAGCTATATCCAACCCCTCTTTTTCTATCTGGCAACCGCCCAGACTTTAAATCATATTCTTTTTGCCTGCTTGGTGAAGTTCTGTAAGGAAGCTTTACGGTTCTACCTGTGCTTACAGGCAGCTTAAGGGCTGTTTATAGCTATGGGTTTTGCCCAGCCGGATCATTCCTGAATTTTGATTTAAAGAATATTATTATGCTTGACCGCATTATCCATTTTTCTATCCATAACAAATTAATTATTGGCTTATTTACTTTCGCCCTGATTATCTGGGGCGGCTATTCAGTAACGCAGCTTACTATTGATGCTGTGCCGGATATCACCAATAACCAGGTGCAGGTTATTACCCAAAGTCCTTCCCTGGCGGCCCAGGAGGTAGAGCGGCTCATTTCTTTTCCGGTGGAAGTTACCATGTCCACGATTCCGGATATTGAAGAAATCCGGTCTTTCTCCCGTTTCGGTTTATCAGTAGTGACCATTGTTTTTGAAGACCAGGTAGATATTTACTGGGCCCGCCAGCAGGTATCCGAGCGACTAAGAGAAGCGGAAGACCAGATCCCAGCCGGCGTAGGCACCCCGGAATTAGCGCCGGTGTCCACTGGTTTAGGGGAAATTTACCAGTATGTGCTGCATACCAAAGAGGACTCTCCGAAAAAATATTCCGATATGGAGTTGCGCACCATTCAGGATTGGATTGTGCGCCGGCAGCTCCTAGGAACACCGGGAGTAGCCGATGTCAGCAGCTTCGGTGGCCACGTAAAGCAGTACGAAATAGCCATTGAGCCCGAAAGGCTACGCAGCCTGAATATCAGTATCAGCGATATTTTTACCGCTCTGGAAAAGAATAATCAAAATACCGGGGGGGCTTACATCGACCGGAAACCCAACGCTTATTTTATTCGCAGCGAAGGGTTGGCCGGCAGTATCGAAGATATCCAGAAAGTGGTTGTTAGATCCAATGAGAACGGCGTGCCGGTACTCATCCGGGATGTGGCCACCGTCCAGTTCGGTAGTGCCGTTCGTTACGGAGCCATGACCCGCAATACGGAAGGTGAGGTGGTAGGCGGCCTGGTGCTCATGCTGAAAGGAGAAAATGCTTCCCGGGTAATCAAAGCCGTAAAAGCAAAAGTGGCCACTATCGAGAAAACCTTACCGGAAGGCATGGTAATTGAACCGTTTCTGGACCGCTCCAAACTGGTTAATAATGCCATTGGCACCGTTACCAGGAACCTGGCCGAAGGGGCCCTTATTGTTATTTTTGTCCTGGTTCTATTACTTGGCAATTGGCGGGCTGGCTTAATTGTGGCTTCGGTGATTCCCCTGGCCATGCTGTTTGCCATATCGCTCATGAACCTATTCGGGGTATCAGGCAACCTGATGAGCCTGGGGGCGATTGACTTTGGTTTGATTGTAGACGGCGCCGTGATTATAGTGGAAGCCACCTTGCACCATCTGGGAGCCCGCAAAATAATACGGCCCTTGACTCAAGCCGAAATGAACAGCGAGGTGTACGAATCCGCTTCTAAAATCCGGAGTTCGGCCGCTTTTGGGGAAATTATCATCCTGATTGTGTACCTGCCTATCCTGGCTTTAGTGGGGGTGGAAGGCAAGATGTTCCGGCCCATGGCGCAGACGGTAGCCTTTGCCATCTTAGGGGCTTTTATTCTTTCCCTTACCTATGTACCCATGGTTTCGGCGCTTTTTTTAAGCAAGAAAATGGATCATCGCAAAACCGTTGCCGACCGGATTATGGGTTTCTTCCACCAGTTATATGAACCCATGATTGCTTTTGCTTTACGGCGCCAGGCGGTGGTACTCGTGACTTCTTTATTTCTATTGTTAGGCAACCTACTTCTATTTATGCGTATGGGCGGGGAGTTTATTCCTTCTTTATCGGAAGGAGACTTTGCCGTAGAAACCAGGGTATTAAGCGGCAGCTCCATTTCCCAGACCATTGAAGCTTCTAACCAGGCCGCCGAGATTCTAATCAGGAAGTTTCCAAATGAAGTAAAAGAAGTCGTCGGAAAAATTGGTTCGGGTGAAATTCCCACGGACCCCATGCCGGTAGAAGCTATTGACCTGATGATTATTCTGAAGGATAAAAAAAGCTGGGTAAAAGCAAATACGCAGGAAGAACTAGCCAATGCAATGGCCGAAGCCTTAGAAGCTATTCCGGGGGTTACGTTTGGTTTTCAGCAGCCTATCCAGATGCGCTTTAATGAGTTGATGAGTGGTGCCCGGCAAGATGTAGTCGTAAAGATTTACGGGGAAGATTTAGATGTCTTGAGTGAGCAGGCGGGTAAAATCGGGAAAATTGTTTCGTCGGTGGCAGGGGCCGAGGACTTGTACGTGGAGCAAATTACTGGTCTGCCCCAAATTGTAATTACGTTTGACCGGGATAAGATCTCGCAATTCGGCCTGAACATCGAAGATGTAAACCGGGCTATTCAAACCGGTTTTGCCGGGCAATCGGCTGGGGTTATCTACGAAGGCGAAAGACGCTTTGACATGGTGGTACGCTTAGCTTCTGCCAACCGCCAAAGCCTAGAAGATGTACGCGGGCTATATGTTACCACGCCCCACGGCGATCAGGTCCCCCTGGAACAAGTTGCCCAGGTAGAATTTAAAACCGGGCCGAGCCAAATCCAACGGGATGATGCCAAGCGCCGCATTACTATTGGTTTTAACGTGCGGGGCCGGGACGTAGAAAGTATTGTGGCGGAGTTACAGGAAAAGGTAAATACCCGACTAAATCTACCTACTGGCTATTATGTAACCTACGGCGGCCAGTTTGAAAACTTGCAAAAAGCTAAACAACGTCTTTTGGTGGCCGTGCCGGTAGCTTTATCACTCATCTTTCTTTTACTGTTTTTCACCTTCCGCTCCGTGGCCCAAAGTCTGTTGATTTTTACCGCTATTCCGCTATCAGCGATTGGCGGGATACTGGCCTTATGGCTGCGGGGCATGCCTTTTAGCATATCCGCCGGCGTTGGCTTTATCGCCTTGTTTGGCGTGGCTGTTTTAAACGGCATTGTGCTCATTAGTTATTTTAATCAACTGAAAGCAGCCGGTATGGCCGATATAAAAGAAAGGGTGCTGCACGGCACCGAAGTACGCTTGCGCCCGGTGATTATGACAGCGCTGGTTGCTTCTCTGGGATTCCTGCCCATGGCCTTGTCGAATACCGCGGGAGCCGAGGTACAAAAACCCTTAGCCACCGTAGTGATTGGCGGCTTGGTTTCAGCTACTTTGCTAACGTTGGTCGTGCTGCCCATCCTGTATATTTTATTGGAGCGTTTTCAGGAAAGCCGGGCTGCAAAATGGCAGGTTAATCCGGCCAGATTAGGTACGGCTACTATCTTCCTTTTTCTGGTTGGGGGTAGTATGCTGCTGCCCGGAAAATTAAAAGCCCAGGCGTCCGTACCACCGTTAACTTTACCGCAGGCTATCGAGCAGGCCTTAACCCGAAATGCCAGTATTCAGGCCGCTAATTACCAAATAGCCGCTAATAAAAGCTTGAGAGGAGCGGCCGTGGATATAGGTAAAACCAACGTAGAAGCAGTTTTGGGGCAGATTAATTCCATTAACCGGGATAATAATTTTACGATTACCCAATCTTTTGCTTTTCCTTCGGTCTATACGTACCAGGTCCGGTTGGCAAAAGCGCATATTCGGGGCAGTGAGGTAAATTTATCTATCCGGCAACGAGAGCTGGTACGGGAAGTCAAAAGCGCCTACCAGGGGCTGGTTTACCTCCAGGCCAAATTGCGGCTTCTGCACTACCAGGATAGCTTATACAGTAATTTCCTCCGGGCCAGTACTATTCGCTTGCGCACCGGGGAAACAAATTTACTGGAGCAGGCTACTGCCCAGGCCCAGCAGGTAGAAGTAAAAAATACGGTAGAGCAGACCCAGGCCGAGCAGCAGTTGTTTGTTACCCAATTGCAAAACTTGCTTCAGAGTCAGGCACCGGTTAGTATAGCTACCACCCCGTTTACCAGGGTTCCGGTAAGTGTGCCGGATACCAGTACGCTGGCGGGGCAACCCCAATTAGCTATTTACCAGCAGCAGCAGGAAGTAGCGCAACTCCAAACCAAATTGGAAAAAGCCCGGATGCTCCCGGAATTTAGCTTGGGCTATTTTAACCAATCTTTAATCGGGCTACAAAATGTGAACGGCGTGGAGCAAAACTTTACTAGTGGCGACCGTTTTACGGGGGTACAGGTTGGGGTGGCCATTCCGCTATGGTACCGGGCTAGTTCCGCTCGCATCAAAGCCGCTCAGTACCAGGAAAAGTTAGCGAATGTCACTTATCAGTTCCAACAAGCGCAGTTTGCCACGCAGCTTAAATTAGCTACCCAACGCTTACGCAAGCAAGAAACCAACCTGGATTACTACGAAAAAACAGGTTTACCGCTGGCGGATTTGATTATTAATCACGCTGAAAAAGGTTTTCAAAACGGGGTGATTGACTACCAGGAATATGTGCAGAGCTTGAATCGGGCCTTGACTATTAAAGATAACCATTTAGAAGCCTTGCACCAATACAACGAAGCCGCTATTGCCCTGGCCTTTATCTCGGGCCAGTAATTTTAATAAATTCATAATGATAAAAATGAAATCAAACCTATATATCCTGCTTACAGGCTTTTTTCTGGTCTTTGCCTGTAATGATAAAGCAGTAGAAAAAGAAGAACCTGCTGCCAGTGAGCATACCGAAGAAAAAGGCGAACACGAAGAAAGTGAAACAGCGGTGGAGCTCACCCCGGAGCAGTTTGTCATTGGCCAGGTGGAACTGGGGAAGATAGCGCCTAAAAATCTGAGCAACGTGATTG